>Ga0209102_1001627_pt1 | contig 11334 bp, 10 predicted proteins | sample ConPoolayeHmetaG_FD_185483 | JGI IMG/M metagenome (GOLD analysis project Ga0209102, IMG submission 185483) | Hot spring microbial mat communities from California, USA to study Microbial Dark Matter (Phase II) - Cone Pool mat layer H metaG... ... | reverse complement strand
CAGGGCCTGAGCTTCGACCACGCGGTGAGCGAGTTCCTCGACTACCTCAAGGAGTACCGCAGCTTCTCCGGCTACACGGTGCGCGCCTATCGCACCGACCTGCGCATGCTGCGGGAGTTCCTGGAGCGGCGCCTGGGGCGCGTCCCCCGGCCCACCGAGATCACCCGGGAGCTCATCGTCCAGTTCGGGGTCAGCCTGCGGGGCGTCGCTCCCCTCACCCTCCGGCGCAAGTACGCCTGCATCTCTTCCTTCTTCGGCTTCCTCCAGGACATGGGATATGCTCAGGCCAATCCCGCCCGGCGGCTGCCGCTGCCCAAGGTCTCTCAGCCGGTGCCCGTCTGCCTCACGGAGGAGATGGCGCAGCAGCTGACCGCGGCCGCGGACAAGCCGTGGTCGAAGGCGATGGTGATCCTGCTGCTCTCCACCGGCATCCGCCGCTCCGAAGCCGTCGGGATCACCCTCGATGACCTGGACCTCGAGAACCGCCAGCTGCTGATCCGGGGCAAGGGCGGCAAGCAGCGCGTGGTCCCCCTCACCGAGCAGGCCGTCGCCGCCATCCGCGCCTACCTGCCCTACCGCACCAAGACGCAGAGCCGCCACCTCTTCGTCAGCGCCCAGGGCGGCCATCCCCTGCACGGCCGCTGCATCAACCGCATGCTGAACATCGTCATCGAGAAGGCCGGCCTCGAGGGCCACGGCATCACGCCCCACAAGCTCCGCCACACCTTCGCCACCCATCTCATCCGCAACGGGGTGGACGTGCGCACCGTCCAGGAACTCCTCGGCCACTCCGATATCCAGACCACCGCTAAGTATCTGCACTCCGATACCCGCACTAAGCAGAGCGCGGTGGGGAGGCTCAACGGACTGCTGGGCGGGGTGGCCGAGGAGAGTCGGCAGGGTCCTCGAGATCCCGAAGCAGCGCAAGCCGCCGCGGGTTGAGGTCGTCGCGAGACGCGAGGGCCCTGGCCGGGGATCCTGGCCAGGGCCTTCGATAGCGGCCAACCCGCGGACGGCCCGGCCCGTTAAGCGACTGCTGGGCCGTGCGCCCCCGGTGTTCGCTGGGCCCACAGACGGCTGCCGGCTGCCCTTGCGCCAGCGCCGGTGATGTGCTAGTCTATTTGTGGGCAGGTTGCGGCCCGTACTGTGGTCTGTCCTTGTCCAGGTGATCCTGCCCTGACATCCCGTGTTGGAGGGGTCACCATGACGCTCCGGGTTGCCGCGGCCCACGCTTACGTGACAGCGGACGCTCACGGCCGGCCTCTCGTCCCCCCTCAGCCCCTCGACCTCGCCAGGGAGGAGATCCCCTATGGGGCGCGGGCGCGGTTGGAGGTGGAGCTGGATCCCCCCGAGGCGACGCTGCCCCTGGGGGCGAAGGTCTTGGCGCGCCTAGGGGACGAGGAGTGGCAGTATGGGATGCTGTCTCTGTTCCCGACCGGCGACCCGGGGGTATCCGCGGTGGAGATCGGCCTGCCCTGGGGTCCCTTCTGGCATGGCGACGATCTGCCCTGCGGCGCCGGCGCTCCGCGGTGTCCGGCCTCAGCGAAAGTGGGACTTTGGAGATGTTAGGGTTTGAGGCAGTGTAGGCAAGGAGTTTCCGCTCTGTGGGGCAAGAACGAAGGCCCCGGAAAGGAGCGGAAGGGATGGGTGAACAGCAGGAGCAAGCGGGAACCGCGCTGAGGAGGCGGAGTGAGCCAGCGCGGGCTGGGGAGACGCCGCGCCAGCAGATCCGGAAGGCCAAGGCGGAGGATTCGGCGGGGCTGGCGGGATTCATCAACGACGAGCAGAATGTGCTGCTGGAGACCGACTCGGGCGGTGCGACCCAGGTGGCCTACACCCTGGAGCCGGCCTCCTACGGCAACCTGATCTCCCAGCGCCGGGGTGGGGACAGCGCCTGGCACCTCTTCGACGCACTGGGGAGCACCGAGCGGCTCACCGACCCCTCCCAGGCCGCCCTCGCCCTCTATCTCCACACCGCCTTCGGGGTGCCCAAGGCCGCGACCGGCGATCACCCGAACCCCTACCGCTGGATCGGAAGGCTGGGGTATCGGTGGGAGGGAGATACGGGGCAGTATGATGTGAGGAGGAGGCGGGTTGACGCGCTGAGAGGTCGATGGCTGACCGGCGACCCGCTCCGTCTTGGGCGGAACTGGTATGCCTATGCCTCGGCTAGACCCACCGCCTATGCAGATGTGACTGGTCTGGCCGCTACGGACTGGGACGTATGTGAAGCGGGCACGTGCGAGCCGGGGGAGGCGTCCGATCTGAGGAGGAGACTGGAGCAGAGACAGAACCTCTACAACACTCAGCCATGTGGTTCGGCCTGCCGCGAGGGGTGGGCGATCGCAACAGGCGTTGTCGCGAAGTGCATGAGCGAGCGGTGGTCGCACTGTGCGCGGGCCTGGCGCCACTTCCTGGGCGAAAGCGGAGCGGATCTCACGGTCGACCTCAATGAACTCATAAGGGACACTCCCCGCGGAGCCGCGCTCATACTGAGGCACCGCGCGGAGATCATCCAGTGGGCCCGGCGGCGATCGCCCGGCAACTACCACATCGCGGACGCCTGGGCTCCTGCGCTCACCCCTAGGTCAAAGGACTGGTGGTATGCCGTAGGTTCCTACGGCGTCTGGCCAGAGGCCGATGTTGTGGTGGCGCGGCGCTGCCATGGTCCGAAGATCCGCATCCACTACAAGCTGCATCTGGTCGACCCGTTCTGGTGGCCATCCCCGGGCCAGGACGTCTTCTGGGCCGCTCACCTTGGTGGGGCTGCGCAGGAGTTCCTAACCGTGGGAACTCTCCATAGACGCTGGATCGTCTGGTAAGCGCAAGGGGGAAGATGCGCCGAGGCCTGGCTATCGCTCTGCTCACTCTCCAACCGCTCGTCTTCTGCGCCGCGGTTGTGCTCTGCTGCCTGTTCCTTGACGTGCGGGACCGCATGCGCGGGACAGCCTCCTATCCGACCCTCACCGAGATCTCGGGCGAGACCGGACTGGTGTTCCCGGCCTCCTCCAGGCTGCGCCGCTCCACGAGGGTGTTCGAGCTCATGGGACGCCATATCTGGGCCGAGGTGGAGATGCCGCACGATGAAGCGCAGACGCTGCACGAGACCATGATGCCGGGATCTGTCCTGGCGCTCAGCGCAGACTACAGGTTCGGGCCCCTCGCGACGGGCCTTGGCCCACCGCACCTCAAGCCGCCGTGGTGGTGGCCCACCGACGCACAGGGGCTCGGCGGGTCCTGGCCGGTGGGCAGCTTGGGCCCCTGGGTTGAGGTGCTTATCGAGCCCCTACCCGATAGACAGGCCATCGTCTACCTGTTCTGGACCAGTGGTTAGTATTACTCCGTTACACTATATCATCCCGCGGACGGCGGAGAAAGGGTTGACGGCAGACGATGCAGGCGGTGGTCTACCCGACCGGGCCCATCCTCACCTACTCCTACGACCCGGTGGGCAACCGGGCGCTGCTGCTGGGGCCGGGCGGGGCGCGCACCACCTACGGCTACGACGCCCGGGGGCTGCTGGCTCACCTCCTCAACCCCGACAACGAGCGCACCACCTGGGCCTACGACGCGGCGGGCCGGCCCACCACCATGACGCACGCCAACGGGACCACCGCCGCCCATGACTACGACCCGGCGGGCCGCCTGGCGGCGGTGCGCAACCGCCGCTCCGATGGGACGGTGATCTGCATCTTCACCTATACCTACGACGGCGCCGGCAACCGCACCTCGGCGGCGGAGGCGAACGGGGACCGGGTGACCTGGTCTTACGATGAGACCTACCAGCTCACCCGGGAGCGGCGCTCAGGGGCCCACGCCTATGACCTCACCTACACCTACGACCCGGTGGGCAACCGGCTCACCAAGGTGGAGGGGGGAGCGCCCACGACCTACACTTACGACGCCGCTAACCAGCTCACCGTGGAGGCCGCCGCGGGCGGCCTCACCACCTACTCCTATGACGCTAACGGCAACACCGCGGCCATCAACGCCGCCGGCTCCCGCACCACCACACTGATCAGCAGCTCAGCGTCAGCGGCTACGTCGGTGGTCACTCTAAGGCCGGCCGCCTCGATTACACGGAGGAGGTCCTCTAGCAGCTGAGCTGTGCAGTCCTCGCCCTCGGCGCCGTAGTCTCCCTCGATACTCAGCCGCAAGACTCTGACTCCCGCGAAAGCATCTCGATGGTCAGCCGACGCGGATGGCGTGACAGCCTCATGCCCTTCTACTCGTACCCCTTGTGCTAGACACCCGAGCAGGGCCACCAGGGTCAAGCCCAGATGCCTGCTCAGCTCCCGCTTCATGGCTGCCCTCCTACTTCAGGCTTCATACTGGCAAGGCCAGCAGTGAGTGGGTTATAGTCTCCGGGCCGGGGCGTCGGGCGCGAGGTCTTCATGTCATGTTCGGCGAGACCGAGAAGAGGAGAATGACCCCTCGGCGACCGGTCCGGAGCTTGGATTGCAGCCTGCGGCACGACCGCGCAATTCAGGAGGCGAAGCGGGACCGGAAGCGGCGAGGAGCGCCCGCGCGCTGGCGGCACACCCGCGGGTCAGGAGGCGATAGATGGCGGAAGCGAAGTTGTTGTGCGTGGGCATTGATGTCTCGTCCCGCTCCCTGGAGATAGCCTCTTGTGATGGGAGCGATGTCGCCCCACGCGCGGCATGCGGCCACACTGCGCCTCAGATCGCCCCTCCCGGCCGCCCGGAGCTCACTCTTGGCAACGCAGCTATCCATCGCGGCACCCAGGGGGCCGGCCGGCGCGCCCACTTACAGCCATCGCCGTGCTACCAGCGGAGCTGGTACTCAAGCAGGCACGCCTTCGTATCATGGCGTAGGTCGCGCCCGATGGCCAGACGGCACTCATCGGTCAGCGACAGAAGCGCCACAGCCCAGCGTTGGTCGCCCACCATCCGGCCGCGCCAGTCGCGCAGCTCAAGGGTCAGACTGGTCGACTCGTCGCGGGTGACGGACAGACCTGCATAGGCGAAGCGCCCCTCCTGTCCACTCCCAGGCGATCCAGTGGCCGCCAGACCGGCCCGCAGAGTAGGGGCATATGGGCTACGGCCGGGCCTCCACGATCCTGCCAGGCAGGTCGTGACCGACCACGGGCGGCCGCCGGCCTCGACACCGATCTCCGCGGAGGTGGTCCGGCCGCTCCAGCAGGTGACGCGAGCGTCTCCCGGTCTGTCCTGCATCGAGGGGGCCAGGATCGAGCGCAGAGTCTCCGGAGTCTGGATGGCCGCGTCGGCGAAGGCAGGCGCGAGATACACGTCCGGGGGAGGTTGGTACATCGTTCCCCCTCCTCCGCCGCCTCCCAAGGCCGCCAACAGCAGGCCGACCCCGGCCAGCCCCAGCAGCGCGCCGCCCGCCGGCCGCTCACGTTCATCCCTCGGCGGAACAGGTTGCTCCGAAGCCGGCGGGGCCGCGAACTCAGGCCACCGGAGCTCGGCGGGGCCAGCATCCGTCGGCCTCGCGGGCCGGCGGCCGGGCTCGACGAGGCAGCGCTGGCCTTCGTAGACGACGACGGACTCGCCCTCGGCCTCCATCAGAGCCAGGCCCTCCAGGACCACCAGAACCACCGCGTCCTGGTCCTCAATGCTCAGGCGCAGATCGCCGCGCTCTACGTGCACCTCTGCCGTGCCCGCGGTCAGTCGCACAGCCGACCCGGATGCCGGGCTGACTCGCGCCCAGAGGCGCCCGTCCACAAGCTGTCCCAGCACTAGCCCGGAGTCGTCTGCGCTTCCGCCTACGACGAGCTCGCTGCTGACGTCCACCCAGAGCTCTGATCCATCTTCGTACTCGATGATGACCCGATCGTGTTCGCCGGTCCGAACCCGATCTCGCGCGGAGAGCTCTCGCCCCTCTGTGGCGACAAGCCAGACATAGCTCGTCGCCCTCTGTACCTCTGGCTGTCTCACGACGGCCCGCACTCGTGCTGCTAGTCCGCCGTCGGCGACCGTTGGCGCGTCGGTCATGAGAAGCACGTAAGCAACAGTCATGAACAGCGATAGCGCTCTCATCTCAGGCGCTCCCTCTATAGCGCATTGAACTGGCCCTATACCGCTGGGCAGGCGCAAGCGCCCTGGATATCCCTCGCGACACCGGGGCTGACAGCCACGACCAGCGGCTCGTACAACGACTGAGAGCAGAGGCCGATGTCGGGCACGCGCTCGTGCGGGCGGCTCCTCGCAATCGGGGCTGGATCGTAGCTCAGTGGCTTTGAGCGGGGCGATTCTAGCCCAGCACCAGGCCCATGTCAAGGGCAGGCTACCTCGGCTTGCAGGAAGCTGCCTGGTAGGGTATAATACCTCAGAAGGCCTGCAGGCGGCAGGTGCCTTCGGATGCCGGAGCAGGCAGATTCAGGTGAGCACTGCCGCTGAGACCGCTGGGAAGGGTGTTGCCGCGACTCGGCGAAGTAGCGGCTCTGCCATCGGCAGATGCCCGTCACTCCCATCCGTCTTGAGGCTCGTGTGTCGAGCCGGGCGCCGCTGGCGGCAAGGGGGGCGAGCGCGCATGGACTGCTCGTATGGACGCTGCAGCAGGCGGGGCCGTGCAGCATGGGCGAGCACTTGCCTCGTGCGGCCCCTAACCAGGGTCTGTGGGTCCATGGCACTCTCTGGTGCGGTGCGCTCTCAGCCAGTCTACCATTCGTTCCTGGCGCCGCGTCGCGCTACCCGCGATTCCGCCTGTATCCGTCGGCTACCGCTACGGCCGGAAGCAAGCAGTCATAGGCTGCGTCTGGCGATACTCCTGGAGAGGGAGGTGCGAGGACGATGAAGCGAAGGTCTGTGCTGTTGACGCTGCTTGTGGTCGGCGCCGCACTGGCGGGGTCCACCGCGGCCCACGCGGCCAAGGTCCCGATTCCGGATATCCTCCGGGATCCGCAGCGATGGGCGAAGGAGCGCGTCTCCGTGTTCGGCGTGGTGTCCAACTCCAGCGTGCTCGTGGCGCAGGCCGGCTCGGCCGTCAAGTACCGGGGAGAGTACGACCTGTCCGAGCCGGATACCGGCGCAGTGATCCGCGTGAGAACCACCAAGGCGCCACCGCCCAACGGAGTGGAGCGCAGGGTGAGGGGCACCGTGGATGCCACCGGCGGCGTGCCCGTCATCGTCGAGCAGGGCTGGAACTCGCTGGTCATTGCCGCGGTCGCCGTGTTGGCGGCTCTCGCCTTCACGCTGGTCTACCTGCTGGTGAAGCCGGCGCGGGCGAAACCCGATGACGACGAGCTACCTCTCCCCATGGGTGTCATGTGCCCCAAGTGCCAGAAGGTCAACGACCCGGAGTCGAACTTCTGCAGCGAGTGCCGCACGCCGCTACGTGGCGCACCCCCGCCCGACGATAGGCCCGAGCCTGGAACGCACCCTGTCGCGCCTCCCGAGACCGGGACCAGGATATGGACGCCGGCTGCGGTGGCGGATCTAACGGTGGTCGAGGGCCCCGGCGCGAGGGCCAATACCCAGTTCCCGCTCATGAAGGGCCGGGAGAAGCAGCGCATAGGGGCGGGTGACGACGTGGCCATCCGGCTCTCCGGCGATGACACCGTCTCGCGGCAGCACGCAGTCATCTGGTGGGAAGACGGGAGCTTCTACATTCAGGACCTGGCCAGCACCAACGGGACCTATGTGAACGGCCAGCGGATCCTGAAGCACTCGCTGGTTGACAAGGATGAGATCCGGGTCGGGCGTACGAAGCTGGTCTTCCGGATGATAGGCCCCAGCGGCGACAGCGGCTAGGCACGCCCGAAGAACTGGCGGCGAGCAGGAGAGCGACAGTGGGGCGGCCGCCGGCCGCGTATGCTACCTCCTCGGACACCGGGCCCGTGCGCTCGGCCAACGAGGACGCCGTCCTGGTGTTGCCCTTGCGGCCGCAGTCGGCTGGCCGGGACGCAAGCGCCCTGGCGGCAGTCGTGGCCGACGGCATGGGAGGGCATGCAGCCGGTGATGTCGCCAGCAGCCTGGCGGTCAGGGCCTTCGTCGGCGCGGTCGGCGCCAGCCTCTCGGCCGCCGGCGACCACTTCGACCCCGCGGCGGCGATCGAGGAGGGGTTCTCACAGGCCAACGCCCAGGTCCTCCGCGCCGGCCGCAGCAGCAGCGACCGCCGTGGTATGGGTACCACCCTAACCGGTGCGGTCATCCATCGCGGCCGGCTGTACGTAGGACACGTCGGCGACAGCCGCGCCTATCTTGTGCGGGCGGGACGCGCCCGCGCGCTGACCAGGGACCACAACCTGGCCCATGAGAAGATGCGCCGCGGTCTCATCTCGCCCCAGGAAGTGGCGCTCTCAGGGGAGCGGAACCGGCTCACCCGGGCAGTGGGGGTGCGACCCTCCGTCGTGCCAGACATCGTGGTTGAGCAGGTGGTAGAGGGAGACGTGCTCTTGCTCTCCACTGACGGCCTCCACAACGCGGTAAGCGACCGCGAGATCGCGCAGGCGGTGGCGATTGGGCCCGACCCGCGGGCGGCCTGCGCTCGTCTTGTTGCCCTTGCGCGCCAGCGCGACGGAAGCGACAATGCGACCGTCGCTTGCATCCCTCTCGGCACGACGCGATCCGGCCGCCGAGCCGCGCCCCGCGGTGTGGCCGCTCTTGCGGTGGCTCTCAGTCTGGCCCTCCTGCTCGTTGGCGCTGTGTTGCTGGTGGGACGGCCGACTCGTCCCCCCCCTGCCTCCGCTAACCCCAGGCCGCCCGCGCTCCGGCTGAAGCTGCGCGTGCATGAGGGCAGGGCGCGGGCCGAGCTCTCCGGCTCCCAGGCCGACCAGACATCCCTCCTCATCGAGGGCCAGCCGGTGGAGCCGGGCCGGGAGGTGGACCTCCCGGCCCGCGTCGGAAGCCTACGCAGGCAGGAACTCGTCTTCGAGCTGTATCTGACTCTGGGCGGCGGGGCTAGCTGGGTGCTCGATCGCCGCGACGGAGAGAAGCCCAAGGCGCTGGGGGTCAGCTTCGACGGCAGACCGCTCGACAGAGGGGGCGAGCACACGCCGCCGGGAAGGACTGAGGGCAGCATCCGCAAGTTCCCGGAAGAGAGTATCCGGTTCTTCATCCCGGGGGAAGGCGAGGAGGACATCCCGGTGGAGATCAGGCTGCCAGACAGCGCGCCGACCGGAGTGTCGGAGGGCGCGCGGCCGCCAGACCCCGGGGGTGCTGAGCGCCGCCCGCCCACGAGGAGGGAGTCGGTGACTGAGCAGCCGCGCGCTCGGCGTGCCCCAGGAGTCAGCCGAGGCGAGGCACCTGGGTCTGGCGCGCGTGGCGAGGCTACGCCTGCGGCTGCGCCACCGGAGTCACGCGGGGAGACTACTGCGTCGCCGAGACAGGCGGCTCCAGAACAGCCCGAGCCAGCGACGGCAGACGTTGCCCCTGAACCTCCCATGGGCGAGGGAGCGGAAGATGGCCTGGATCCCTCCGACGAGGAGAGCAGGGCAGGCCATGCCGATCGCTGGTGGAGAAGAGGCTGATGAGCGGAGCGCGATGATGCGATGGGGGCAGACGCCGCGGCTGTGGCCCACTGCCGCGGCCGTTGGGCTGGCTTGCTGTCTGCTCTGTGGGCCGGGCGGCGCGGCACCGAATCGCGCCGGCGCGGAGGGCATCGAGGTGATGCTACACCGCGTCGAGGGCGTCGCCTTCCCCCAGGTTAGCGCCTTCGTGGCGGTCACAGATGAGCGCGGGGCGAGCCTGACCGGCCTCTCGTCCGCCGACTTCATGGTCACCGACAACGGCCAGCCAGTGAAGGATCTCAGCGCCTTGTCCGTGCTCTCCGACGGTGCGAGCATCGCGGTGGTCCTGCTCGTTGACCGCAGTGGCAGCATGCGGGGCGAGCCGTCTGCCGAGGCCGCGGCGGCGGCACGCGACTTCGCCTCGCGCATGAGCCAAGGCGATAGGCTCGCGGTGTTGACCTTCGCCGGCACTGTCGGCGAAGTCCCCGAGCCGACCAGAGATCATGCTCTGGCCCTCGCCCCCCTAGACGACGCGCGGGTCGGGGGCAATACCGCGCTCTACGACGCAGTAGTTCGCGCGGCCGAGGCATTGGCTCAGCAGGACGCTGACCGTAGAGCGGTGATCGTGTTCAGCGACGGGCGGGATACGGCTAGCAGGGCCACTTTGGCCGACTGCCTGGAGGCCGCAAGCGCAGCCGATGTGGCCCTTCACTGCGTCGCGCTGGGCCATCCGGTGGCTGCCGATGTGCTATCCGCCCTCGCGGACGGGTCAGGGGGTGTCCTGCTCCACGCTGCTGAAGCCGCCGACATGCGCCACGTCTACCGGGCCGTCACCGAGCAGCTCACGAACGAGTACGTGCTCACCTACAGCGCGCCTGAGGCGGCCCTCGATGACATCTGGCACACCGTCGCGGTGTCGGTTCGCGACTCGGCGCGGGAAGCGGCCGACGCGCGCCAGTATCTGAGGCCGCAGACCGAGTGGATGGCAGCATGGCGCGGGGTTTCCGGTCTCGCTCCGGTCACGGCCACCGTCGGTGGACTCATCGTGCTGAACCTGGGGCTGGTAACGGCTTTCGCAGTCAGGGGCAGGCGACGGCGATGCGGGAGATAGAGGACTTCGAGATTCTGGAGGAGATCGGGCAGGGCGGGATGGCGCGGGTGTTCCGCGCACGTCAGCGCTCTGTCAACCGCATAGTCGCCCTCAAGGTGCTCTACGAGCACCTTGAGACCAAATCCGAGTTCGTGGCCCGGTTCCGCAAGGAGAAGGAGACGGCCGCCGCGCTCTCACACCCCCACATCGTCGCCGTATGGAGCGGCTACCGCACCCCACCTCCCTACTTCATCGCCTTCGAGTACCTGCCGGGAGGCACGCTGGCCGAGCGACTGACGCAGCCCATGGACCCGGCGCAGGCGCTAGCCATCATCGCGCCTATCTGCGACGCGCTCGACTATGCGCACCGCATGAGGGTGGTGCACCGCGATGTCAAGCCCGCTAACATAATGTTCCGAGGCGACGGCAGCCCTGTGTTGACCGATTTCGGCATCGCGCGCATGGAGGACCACACCCGCATCACGATGTCCGGGTCCCGCTTCGGCACCGCTGAGTACATGTCCCCGGAGCAGGCGAAAGGCCTCCCCGGCGTTGACTACCGGACCGACATCTACTCCATCGCGGCGGTCTTCTACCACATGGTTACGGGCCGGCCTCCCTTCTACCACCACGAGCCTCTCGTAACCATGCGCCAGATCATCGAGGACCCAGTGCCACCGCCGCGCCGCCTCGTTCCCTCCCTGCCGGTCGCCCTCGAGAAGGCGATGCTACGTGGTCTCCACAAGCACCCCTCAGCTAGGTACCAGAGCGCCACGGCGTTCGCTAGTGCGCTGGGCCGGGCGATGCCGGCCCT
>Ga0209102_1001626_pt1 | contig 11342 bp, 7 predicted proteins | sample ConPoolayeHmetaG_FD_185483 | JGI IMG/M metagenome (GOLD analysis project Ga0209102, IMG submission 185483) | Hot spring microbial mat communities from California, USA to study Microbial Dark Matter (Phase II) - Cone Pool mat layer H metaG... ... | reverse complement strand
CTTGATTTTATTGTCGATATTTCTGCTCTTCTGGGCTCGTGGTCACGCCGGGGCCATGGTCACGTCCACAGATGGCAGGTTTTCTCTTGGCTCGGAAAGGAGCGGGCAAGAGAAAAAAGGGCTCGCCAGCGAGGAGAAAACTAAGGATGTAGGCCTTCTCTCTGAAGACGAGCCAGTTGAAGGTCTTCCTTCCGAGAAAGAAACTCCAGGCAACCATGGGCTTAAATGGCAGGGAAGTCTCATCCTTGACCAGCGGGCCTTCCTCCGCTCGCCGCGCCACTATTCCTTCAAAGAATACCGCCTTGACCTCGGCGCAGAGGCGGGCACAGAAAAAACGAGGTTCAAAGGAAACCTCTGGGTCCGCTCCCTCGGTTTTCCGGGCGTCGCTCAGAGCGGCGACCTTTTTGTCAGGGAAAAAATCTCTCCCCTCGATGTCCAGATCCGGGAAGCCTACATGGACTTCTATGGTCTCTTTTTTCCTTGGCTTGACTTGCGCATCGGGCGACAGAGGATTGCCTGGGGGACAGCGGATCGAGTCAACCCGACCGATAACCTTGACCCCGATGACCTCGAGGACATCTGGGATTTTGGCCGACATCTCGGCTCGGACGCTGTCAAGGCAACCTGCTATTTCCGGGGCTTTACGTTGAGCGGAGTCTTCATTCCCACGTTTACGCCGGCTTCACCGCCGCTTCCTGATTGGGCCGCCGCCTTCATGCCGCGTCTCGAGGTTGAGGGGTGGAAAGTCCGCCAGGTGCGCGATGAGGTTATCCTGCCAGCCAACAACCCTGGAGATTCTTCGACCCTTGGACTGAAAGTGGCCTCACGCCTCGGAAGCTACGATTTCTCTTTGAGCTATGTCCATGGCCGCGACGACCTTCCCCTGCTTCGGGACATCGAAGTGGAAAATGTCACCGCCGAGGGTCTTGACGTTCTGGCCCGCCTCGTTTATCCGCGGCTGAGCATCCTCGGGCTGGATATGGCTGGCACCTGGGGAGGAGCGGGCATCTGGGCCGAGGCGGCGGCTTTTTTCCCCGAGTCGGTCCATGGGTCAACGGCCGTTCCTCTTCCCGGCCTGGGGATCGTCCGTCTCGATACCGTAGCCCTGAGCGGTCGGGCGTATGCGAAATTCGTCGTCGGTGCAGATTATACCTTTTCTTCAGGAGTTTACCTCAATGCCCAGCTGGCTCATGGTTTCCTTCACGAGCGGGGGGAGGAGCTGGGTGATTATTTTCTTTTCAACGTCGAATGGCGTCTTGTCCATGATAAGCTCAAGCTCAAGCCCCTGGCAGGCTGTTTGGAAATAAGGGAATGGAAAAAGATGAATGGCCAAATTGCCTTCATTTGGACGCCCTCGGTTGAATACCATCTTTCTGATAACGCTGAAGTTGCCGCCGGCGTGAGGGTGATCGATGGCGGAGAGCAGACAAGCTTTGGCCGGGTCAAGAACAGGGACGAGATTTTTGGCCGTCTGAAGTACAGCTTCTAGATTTCTCCCAACCGCGGCTCCCGACGGGCATCGGCTTATCTTGGGAATTCCATAGTTCTTGGTCGATATTCCGTCGGGAAAATGAAAAGAAGTATAATAAGCCCAAAGAATGAGGAGAGAGAGATGATCCAGCGGTCCAAAGCTAAGCTGTTTTTTGCGGCCTTTCTCTTCTTTGCTTTTTTCTTTGTCTTTGGCGGAGGGACAAAGGCAATGGCCAGGAGTTTAGAGCTTTTTTCGCCCGACCGAAAAATTCGGGTGGTCGTCGATATCGGGGGCTCGATCACTTACACCGTCTTTTGCGATGACCAGCAGGTTCTTTTGCCTTCCTCCATCTCCATGAGCCTCGGCGAAGATGGCCATGTCGTCCTCGGGAGGAACGCTCGACTCGCCAGGGAGAAGAGGCGAGCTATCAACGAGAAAATCCACCCTCCCGTCAAGGAAAAAAGAGCTATCATCATCGACCGCTACAATGAAATGGTCCTGACTTTCGAGGGGAATTATGGCCTCATCTTGAGGGCTTACGATGATGGGGTGGCCTACCGATTTTTTATTCAGTTTAAAAAAAGGGTCAAGGTGAAAGGGGAGGACATCCACCTCCATTTTAGACCCGATGCCCATATTTATTTTCCTTTCGTCCAGGGCTTCCTGAGCTCTTTTGAGGAGAATTATTCCTACCTGCCCGTGACGCAGATTCCGGCCGGGAAGATGGCCTTCCTGCCCGTTCTCGTCGAAATGAAAGACGGTCCCAAGGTTGTCATTACGGAAGCGGACCTCGACGATTATCCGGGGCTCTACCTCACCGGGTCGGGTGATGGTTCGGCGGCGCTTCACGGCACGTTTCCAGCCTTTCCGCTCAAAGAAGAACCGAAACGGGACAGGGCTTTGGTGGTGAGCGAAAGGGCCGAATACATTGCCGAGACAGAAGGTGAGCGTGAATTTCCATGGCGAGTCCTGGCCATCGCCCGGCAGGATAAGGAGCTGATTGAAAACGATATCGTCTACCGGCTCGCCCGGCCGACTTCGCTGACCGACACGAGCTGGATCAAGCCGGGCAAAGTCGCCTGGGATTGGTGGAATGCGCTCAATGTCTACGGGGTGGATTTTGAATCTGGAATCAATACCGCCACCTACAAGTACTACATCGACTTTGCCTCCCGGTATGGAATAGAATACGTTATCCTGGACGAGGGCTGGTCCGACACAACCGATTTGTTCAAAATCAACCCTGCGCTCGACATGCCAGAATTGCTCGCCCATGCCCGGCAAAAGAATATCGGCCTCATCCTCTGGTGCGTCTGGATGACCCTGGACAGGCAGCTCGAAGCTGCCCTCGACTTGTTCAGCCAGTGGGGGGTAAAAGGAATCAAGGTCGATTTCATGAACAGGGATGATCAGAAGGTCGTCCGTTTCTATAAGAGGGTGGCCCAGGAAGCAGCTAAGAGGAAGCTCATTGTCGATTTTCATGGAGCCTTCAAGCCCACCGGTTTGCGGCGAGAGTTTCCCAATGTCCTGACAAGAGAAGGAGTGCTCGGCCTCGAGTACTGTAAGTGGAGCGACCGGGTAACGCCCGGACACGACCTCCTCATTCCCTTTATCCGGATGGTGGCTGGACCGATGGATTATACGCCCGGCGCCATGAGAAACGCGGCCAAGAACAATTTTAAAGCGATTTTTGCCGAGCCGATGAGCCAGGGCACCCGATGTCATCAGCTGGCCATGTATGTCATTTACGAAAGCCCTCTCCAGATGCTCTGCGACTCGCCGTCGGCTTATCTTCGAGAGCCGGAGACGATGGATTTTCTGGCCCGAGTGCCGACTGTCTGGGATGAGACGATAGCGCTTGACGCGAAGGTGGGGGGTTATGTCCTTGTGGCGAGGCGGAGCGGCGAGGAATGGTATGTTGGGGCGATGACCGACTGGACGCCGCGGGAGCTGGAAATAGATTTCAGTTTCTTGGGGCAGGGAGAGTACGCGGCTGAGATTTATGCAGATGGCGTGAATGCGGCGAAATACGGTAGCGACTTCAAGAAATCGACCTTCCTCCTCAAAGCTGGCGACCGACTGAGGGTCAAACTTGCTCCGGGTGGGGGATGGGTAGCCCGCCTGACCAGGAATTAGAAAAAACGGATGAAAATCTGCACCTTTAACGTGAATTCCATCCGGGCGCGTCAAGAGCTCATCCTCGAATGGCTCTCCCGCCGGGGCTACGACATCGACATCCTCTGCCTTCAGGAGCTCAAAACTGAGGAGGCTCAATTCCCCGCCGCCGACTTTGAAAAAATCGGCTACTCGTGCCATGTCTTCGGGCAAAAAGCCTATAACGGTGTGGCCATCCTGACCAGGTCTGCGCCCGAGAGAGTGGAGAAGGGTTTTGCTCACTCCGCCTGGGACGAGCAAAAACGTTTTCTCCGACTCGATATCGAGGGGATCCATGTCCTCACCATCTATGCGCCCCACGGCGACGTGAGGGGGACAGAGAAATTCATTTACAAACTGAAGTGGTATGCCCACTTCGTTTCTTTTCTTTCTGAAAATTTTACCCCGCGAGATTCCATTCTTCTCGTTGGGGATTTCAACGTCGCTCATCAGGACATCGATGTCTATTCGGCCGAGGCACTGATGGATACGATTGGCACCATGCCCGAAGAGCGAGCCGCCTTCGAGCAGGTTCTCGACTGGGGGCTTGTCGATGTCTTCCGTTACCTTTACCCCGAGAAACGTCAGTTCACGTGGTGGGATTATGTAGGTGGCGCCATTTGGAAAGACCAGGGCATGCGACTGGACTACGTTCTGGCGACAAGAAAATTGCTCCGGAAAATCAAGGCGGTTGAAGTCGACCTCTGGCCAAGAAAAAGGCACAAGCCGACACCTTCCGATCACGCTCCCGTAATTGCCCACCTCAATTTGAGTTAGTCAGGAACGTCAGTTGATCAGATAGAACTTTTGAGTTCTCAGCAATTCGTTGCCCGGGCGTTTGGTGCTTGACATCGTTCTCCAGGTGGCGATATATAGAGGCTGGTGTCTTAGAAAGGAGGAGAAATGAGAAAGCAAGATTTTTCCTTGTCCAGGGCCCGTCGCGGCCTATCGCGCCGCGAATTCCTCTCCGGTTGCGCTGCTTGTGCAGCGCTCGCCCCGACTCTCGGCCTGAGCAAGGGAAAAGCCCTGGCCGCCAGCTCGCCTCGCCTTCAGAGCGCGAGCGCCGGCGAGAAGCCCCGAGTTCGGTTGGTTTTCACCCATATTCCACCCGACCGGCCCACGTGGCCGAACATCGGCTACGATTATGAAGGCCGAAAAAAGGAGCTCACGGCCAGACTGGAGAAAGCTCTTCCCGGTATTGAATTCCTGCCCGTAACCCTCCAATCGGCGGACGAAGCCGATAAGCTTCTCCAACGCGACCTCAACGTGGATGGGTATGTGGTTTATATTGTCGGCATCTGGACCGGGGCGGTCCGGAGGATAGCCTCTTCGGGCAAGCCGACTGTTCTCGTGGATGACCTTTATGCCGGCTCGGGCGAGTTCCTGATTGAATATGCCGCGGCGAGAAGGCAAGGCCTGAGGGTGGCTGGCGTTTCTTCCTCCCGGTTCGAGGATGTAGTGGCCGCCGTGGGTTGTTTCGAGTGCCTCAAGAAGCTCCGCTCGACGACCATCCTCGATGTCACGGATGCAGAGGGGTTCTGGGGCGACCCGAAAGTCATCAAGGAGGTGTTTGGCCCTGAAGTCGTGAAAATTGGCTCCCGTGAAATCAACGAGGCTTTCCAGAAGGCAGAGAAATCCGAAGCGGAGAAGTGGTCCAGGCTCTGGATTCAGAACGCGGAGCGCGTGGTCGAACCGACGGAAGAAGAAATCAAGAAGTCCGGGGCCATGTACGTTGCGATTCTCGATTTGCTCCGGCGTTACAGAGCCCAGGCCATTGCCATCGACTGCCTCGGCCTTTTTTACGGCGGCAAACTTCCGGCTTATCCTTGCCTCGGCTTTTTCCAGCTCAACAACGATGGACTGGTCGGCGCTTGCGAGGGAGATTTGCCCTCGACAACCATGATGCTCCTGGCCACTTATCTGGCTGGGCGACCCGGCTACATCTCCGACCCGGTCATTGACACATCGAAGAACCTCATCATCTACGCCCATTGTGTCGCGCCAGCCAGAGTTTTCGGACCCAAGGGGCGCCCCAACGCCTATCGCATCCGCAACCACTCGGAGGACCGCAAGGGAGCGGCCATTCAGTCCCTCCTGCCTGCCGGCGAGCTTGTGACCTCTTTCGAGTTCAACTGCGAGAGGCGGGAAATGGTCGTCCATCAGGCAACGACAGTCGGCAATATCGAAGAAGACAAAGCGTGCCGGACCAAGCTGGCCGCTGAGGTGAAGGGAGACATCAACAAGCTTCTCGGTGAATGGGACCGGTTTGGCTGGCACCGGGTCACTGTCTACGGCGACTTGAAGAGAGCTCTGGAGACTGTCTGCGCCCTCGTTGGCGTCAAAATCATTTACGAAGCGTGAATAAGCCTCTGCCCGAAGAATAGGAGAGAAGGGGATAAACTTTATTCTCTTGAAAAAGAGAGCCACCGCTCCGCAATGAGACTCTGCGTCAAAAGAGGGAAAAAGACATGCCGGACGAATGTCTGGCGCCTTTGACCTTGACCGGATGGATAAAAAAGAAAGGAACAAAAAATGAAAAAGAACGGCCACATTGGGCAGCTTTGCTTCGTTTTTCTTTATTTTTTTGCTGTCTGGCCCCTGGCTAATCCCGCCAGGGCGATGAAGAGCCAGGGCTCACCGCCAAAACTTTTCCCCGAGCCAAAAATTCCCTTCGCTCCACCGCACTACATCTGCTACCGGGCTCTCTCACCGCTAATGATCGATGGCCGTCTCGAGGAGCTATCGTGGAGGCGCGCCGGCTGGACGGCGGATTTTGTCGATATCGAAGGCTCGCTCAAGCCGAAGCCGCGCTTCCGGACCCGGGCCAAAATGCTCTGGGATGAAGATTACTTTTATATCGGCGCTGAACTCGAGGAACCAGCCATCTGGGCAACGCTCACCCGGCGCGACTCCATCATCTATCATGATAACGACTTTGAAGTTTTTATCGACCCTGATGGCGACACCCATCTTTATTATGAGCTTGAGGTCAACGCTTTTGGCACGGAGTGGGATTTGTTCCTGGTTAAGCCCTATCGTGACGGCGGGCCGGCCGTTCATTCCTGGGACATCCAGGGTCTCAAGACAGCCATTTTCGTGGATGGAACGATCAACCAACCGGAGGATAAGGATAAAGGCTGGACCGTTGAGCTGGCCATGCCCTGGGCGGTGCTCAGGGAATGCGCCCCCGATAAGAAGCCGCCCGCAGCTGGCGACGAGTGGCGGGTTAATTTCTCGCGCGTCGAATACCGGGTTGAGACGAGAGAAGGAAAGCATGAAAAGGTAAAAGACCCACGAACCGGAAAGCCCCTGCCCGAGGACAATTGGGTTTGGGCGCCAACGGGGTTGATCAACATCCATTATCCGGAGATGTGGGGATATGTGAAGTTTTCCGACCGGAATGTGGGAGAAGGGAAGGACGCTTTCGCCCTAAAACCAGAGGAAGAAGCCAAGTGGGCTTTGCGACAACTCTACTATAAAGAAAAAACATACTTTCTCCAGCACGGAAAATACACGGACAAAATCAGCGAGCTCGGGCTCGACGGGGTCAAAGCGAAAGGGTATAAATGGCCACCGCGGATCGTCGTGACGTGGAATTCATGGGAAGCCATGCTCGAGAGCGAGGTCGAGGAAGGGAAGAAACGCGTTTTCATCACCCACGACGGCCGCGTTTTCAGCATCGATTAGAAAGGGCTACTCCCTCTCCCTCCGGGTTTCCCATCGAGACCAGAAGCCGGGTCATTTTTTTATTGACAAAGAGGAGGTACTGGCCATAATTTTGGAAATCTCGAGCCCGTTAGAGTCTTCAGACATGACCAACTTTTCCTGGCCTATCGACGGCAGCCTCATCGGTCTTTATCTCCTGGCGACCATGGTGGCGGGTATTCTCGTCCGCAGGTATGTCGGCAAGGTCGAGCATTTCCTGGTGGCTGGCCGCGAGATGAACGTCTATCTCGGCATCGCTTCGCTCGCCGCGACCGAATTCGGCATTGTCACTTGCATGTACACGGCCCAGAACGGCTATCGCTATGGTTTTGCCGGGGCTACGCCTGGCATTCTCCAGGCGCTGGCCATGTTCTTCGTCGGTGTCACCGGCTTTTGCATCAAACCGCTTCGAGATTCTGGCGTCATGACCATCCCCGAGCTTTTCGAGAAGAAATTTGGACCGCGCGTCCGCTGGGCAGCTGGCGTCGTGATTGTTCTCGGCGGTTTGCTCAACATGGGCGTGTTCTTGCGAACAGGTGGGGAGTTCCTTGTTCAGGTGGCTGGCTTGAGTGTGAGATACCTCGAGATCACCATGACCGCACTCCTGATCATGGTGGCCATTTATACTGTCTTAGGGGGAATGCTCTCGGTCCTGGTAACCGATTTCCTTCAGTTTGTCGTCATGAGTGTGGGGCTCCTGGCCGTGACCATTCTCATTCTGGCCAAGGTCGGCCTCGGCACGATTATCCGAGCCGTTGAATCCCATTACGGAGCGGGTGGGTTCAATCCCTTTGTCAATCCCGAGATGGGCTGGCCGTTCGTCCTGTTCAACGCCTTCCTCAACCTGGCGGCCGTCCTGACCTGGCAAACGACTGTCGTCCGCGTCCTCTCCGCCAAGGACACAAAGACCGGGCTAAAGGTCTACAACGGCACGGCCTTCTTTTTCGTCTGCCGCTTCCTCATTCCAGGCCTCTGGGGCATGGCCGCGCTGGCCACGTTGACCGCCGCCCAGGTCGGGCCGAACACGCTCCACGCCATGCCCCTGCTATTGCGGTCGCTCGTGCCAGCCGGCATGATGGGACTTCTCCTCGCCGCCATGCTCGCCGCTGATATGTCGACGGATTCTTCCTACATGATTACGTGGGGCGGCGTCATCTATAACGACATCATGGCGCCCTTCCGAAAGACCGAATGGTCGGAGAAAAAGGGGCTGCTCTGGAACAGAATGATCATCGCTCTTATCGGGATTTTCCTGCTTTTCTACGGCCTCTGGTACCCGCTCAAGGGTGACCTGTGGACCTATCTCGGCATCACGGGGACGATCTATCTCTCGAGCATGTCCGTTCTCCTCATCGCCTGCACCTACTGGAAGCGGGCCAACAGCTGGGGCGCGGGGGCGGCTATCTTCTGCGGGGCAATTATCCCCATAGGTTTTTTGGTCCTCGAGCAAATCAAGGCCACGGCTGCGCTGGCCAAAGGAATTGGCCCCTACTACTCCGGCATCGCCACCTATCTTGTCGTGGGATTGGCCATGGTCGTCGGCTCGCTCCTTAAGCCGAGACAAAAAAGCGGGAAAAAGAGAGGAGTAGACAGTGCTTAGGCACGGCATCTGGATTCTCCTCACGGCAGCGGTCATCCTGTGGTATTCGACTGTGACCATCTACGTCGCCGTCCGGGGAATCAAAGACATCAGGGGAATGCTCCAGCGCCTGGGCCGGCAGCGAGAGCCCAACCAGGAATAACGACTCTCCATCCGCCCCGAGCTCCGGAGGCACTTTCCCGATACTGGATTGAAGGGGCATTAATCCCCCCTTTCCCGCTCAGGGAATTAAGGGGGGAACAGGCGATGAGCTGGGAGAGAAAGCCTGTCGACGCCTGAGCAGGCATGGCTTCTCGAGCCAAGCGAGGGAAGAGCGAAAGCTCAGTCGGAACGAGTTTGATGGTTTGAGCCTGGCTGAGGTGAACCGCGACAGGACCCGCGGGGTATGGCTATGATAGCTTCGGGTTCAGCCTTTGAGAGCGACCGAATGCTTGCTTTGACCCTGGCCAGGGAGCGTTTTCAGAGTTTGAGGATGGCGTCCATGGCACGCGAGGTATTCTCAATCAAGACCTCTGGACAGTGCTTGTAGATGGGAATCATCTCCGCGGTCAGGGGACCGGTATAGCCGACCTCGCGCAGGGCCTTCATCACCTCAGGCCAGTCGACGTCTCCCGAGAGAAGGTCGACAAACCCGTCGGCCGTGCCCACGGAGCGACGAAAGTCTTTGAGGTGAACCCGCTTGATTCGATGGCCCAGGAGCCTGATCCATTGTTCGGGATAGCCCACGAGCATCGAGTTTCCAACGTCGAAATAGGCGCCCACCCAGGGAGAACGGAATTGGTCAATAAACGAGCGCATGGCCAAGGGGTCAACAAGAAACTTGTTCCAGACATTTTCAACGGCGATGGCCACGCCAGCGGCCTCGGCTTGCGGAAGAAGCTGGCCGATGGATTCCGAGGCCCTTTTATACACGGCTTCATAGCTGACGACCGGGGCGGAAGGGTCAAAGAAGACATCTACGGCGCCAGGAATGAGCAAGACGGCGCCGGCCTCAAGCCAGGCAGCCGTTTCGATAAGCTTCTTGGCGATGTCCAGGGCTTCAGCGCGGACTTTGGCGTCGTCGGAAGAAAGCGACTTGCCCCAGAAAAGGCCTGTCGCCAGCGAAGCTACCTGGATTCCCTCGTTTGCCGCCGCCTGCCGGATATTCTTGGCTTCCTTTTGGGTGGTGGAGAGGCTGAGCTCGCCCGCCGCGGAGAGGGCGAGTTCGACGGCCTCAAACCCGGCCTTCTTTGCCCGGGCGAAAACCTCGGCCAGCGCCGCTCTTCCCTCGAGCCCGCCGGGAAAAGACCAATAGCTGATGCTTTTCAAAAACATATCTCACCTCCTGAGTTCCGCGAATCGTTTTTTGCTCTCCTGTTGTGTCTCATCTCCCATTCCCTCAACAGGAGAAATGATTCCGAGACGAAGAATGGTCATTCGAGCTTCACGGTATTTCCCGTCAGAACGGATTCCCGGACCGCCAGGCTGAAACGCACTGCCTCCCTCGCCTCGCCTGGAGTGACGACCTCAGGGGCTCTGCCGGCCTCGAGGCAGTCAAGGAAATACTTGATCTCGTTGTAATATCCTCCGAGCGAGGCGATGTTTCCCTGCGTCTCGGTGGAGACGCCGATTTCCGGGGCGGGAAGCGGCGGGGCAAAGGTCTCCCCCTCCATCGGATAGACGAGAAGCGAGGGAGAGGCCTGGCTGTCGAAACGGATGGTGGCCTTTTCGCAGGCCACCAGAAGGGACATGTTGAAGGGGAATGCCGGCGCCAGAGTCAACGAGCCTTCGACCAGGCTCTTCGCGCCCGACGGGTGTCCCCAGGCTAAAGTTAAAACGGAATCGATGCCGCCCCGAGGTCCCAAGCTGCCACAGGCCTGGACTTTCTCGGGCATGCCGACGAGCCAGGCAATATAATCAAGGTCATGGATGTGAAGGTCGAGCACAGCTCCGCCGCTTCGAGCCGGGTCGAGAAGCCATCCCTGCCAGGCCCACGTCGGCGGCGGGCTCAGGCGGCGCGCGCTCAGCCATTCCACCCGGCCGAATTTCCCTGAATCGACGATTTCCTTGATCACTTGGTATTCGGCCCAGAAACGGATGACGTGGGCAATCATCATCCGGACACCGGCTTTCCGCACCGCCTCGATCATCCGGTCGCAGGATTCCAACGTGAGCGACATGGGTTTTTCACAAAGGATGTGCTTCCTGGCCTGGGCCGATGCGACCACCATCTCCTCGTGGAGATCAGTGGATGTACAGATATCGACCATATCGATATCGACCGAGCCCAGCATTTCCGCGAGACTGGGAAATGCGCGGCAGCGGAGCTTGTCTTCAGCTTCCCGGCACCTATCGGGCTCGACATCGGCCACAGCAACGACCTTCGCTTGTCCAGTGGCCTCATAGCACTGGGCGTGCATGTGACCCATGAAG
>Ga0209102_1001620_pt1 | contig 11395 bp, 10 predicted proteins | sample ConPoolayeHmetaG_FD_185483 | JGI IMG/M metagenome (GOLD analysis project Ga0209102, IMG submission 185483) | Hot spring microbial mat communities from California, USA to study Microbial Dark Matter (Phase II) - Cone Pool mat layer H metaG... ... | reverse complement strand
ACCCAAGATAGCTACAGCAAAATCAGCAGATTTTATTACGAGTCTACTTTCTGACCTCTGTTGTTCACCTCCTGATTCTTAGCGCCCTCATTCAGGATTGAAGACATTGGCTTTGCCATGCTTGGCTTTGGGTATCAGGCCTACGCTTGTCACTGTGCGGGAATCAAGGTCAATTCTGACCGACCAGACCTCTTCGCCAAGCCTGAGTATCACCGCGGCTGTACCTGCCATCTTTCCCCGACCGATGCCCACATGTGTCACCTCAGCCCCTCTGTCAAGCAGAGCCTCAACCCTGTTATCGGATTTCGCTATTTCAACAAGCTCTTCTTCAGAATATGCCATTGCAGGTTGCTGGGTGGGATATTGTGGTGGCGATACCATAGAAACATCAATAACTTTTCCCTCACCCAGGTCAATCCTGGCAACCCATACCAGGCTGTTCATCCTCAACACCGCCCCTACTAAGACACCCTCGCTCCAGACAACGGGTTGACCGTTAATTATCTCCAGCCTTAGCTGAGGTGGCAACGGGAACATTTCCCCCGTACTTATCGTGCCCCCGCTGTAGAGGATTCTCTGGATGTTCGGGTCGGACCTGGCGATGTTTACGCTTGTAACCTTGTCCTCTTCTGTCAGGGGCGGAACGGTTAACATGAATACCCGTATAACTGTGCCTTTCGTTAAATCCACGTAGGCGAGGTTTGACTCACCTGCTGTGCTGTGAGTCAACACGTATCCAATCCCACCTGATGCCTTGGCCGCGTCAACCTGCGGCTCGCCTCCCGCCAGCGCCCTGATTTCCGGGGCATCACTGGCTATGTCGCTTGCCAGCACTTCCGGTGACGGTCCCATCACCCTTGGGATGGAAATTACGGCGCTGACAATCACAGCCAGAGAGATGGCACCCGCCAGAAGCGGCTTCCATATGGGTTGACCTGAGACAGACGCCTTCAGCCGAGACAGGACCCCATGAGACACGGCAGGCCTGGTCTTGCCCAGAAGAGCCAAGCGTTGCCGTAGCTCAAACCACACCCAGTGAGGAGCAGCCTTTGTGGACACTGCCTCGGCAGCCTGCCGGAGCATGCCCTGCGTAGCTGATAGAGCTTCTAACTCCTTCTGACAGGCCGGGCAGGCGGCTAAATGGAGTTCGACGGCCTGCTTCTCCTTCGCAGCCAGCTCGCTATCCAAATAGAACAAAAGTCTCTCTCTTACGCTCTTGCAGTTCATATTTCCTTCACCAACCTCTGCCGCATCGTTTTCATGGCGGTGTTCAGGCGAGACTTTACGGTTCCCAGAGGTATATTCAGGATTTGGGCAATCTCCTCGTAAGGCAATTCCTGAAAATACTTCAAAATAACCACCGAACGGTGTTTCTCATCCAGACACTCCATCGCCTGCCACACCATATCCTCTACCTCCAGTTTCGATTCCGAGAGTTCAGCCCTCGGTTGAAACCCGTTGCCCATCATCTGGTCAAGAGAGAATGACGGAGACCGGGGCTTCTTCTTTCGGTGAGAATCCACGCACTGGTTAATCGTTATCCGGTACAACCAGCGCTTGAAAGCATCTTCATCACCTTTGAATTTATCTCTTGCCTCATACACCTTGATAAAGGCCGTTTGCAGGATATCCTCCGCTTCATGCTCATCACCCGTCAGCGACACGGCAGTCCTGAATACCATGTCTTTATACCGGTTGTAAAGTGTCTCGAAACCGGCTATCACACCTGTTTGCCATTGCTTGACCAAGCTCACCCGGGCTCCTGCCTGTTCTGTTTATCCCTTTCTAATATATAAAACGAAACCACCGGAGGAAAAGTTCATTTTGGCTGCCAAAATTGAATTCAATCGTAATTTCTCGTCACGCAACCAATTTGCTATACTGGTTAAGTGGTATGAATCCCGGCACATCGCGCAGTATAAGGAATGGCAGGCAGTCTTCTATGAAATGGCACAACCTTACGACTGAAGAGGTTTTGAAGAAGCTCGATTCCAGCCGCTCCGGGCTTTCCCAACAGCAGGCGACGGAGCGCCTGCATAAGCATGGGCTTAATGAGCTTATTGAAAAGGGAAAGAAACCGGCTATCATGGTCTTCCTGCACCAGTTTGCCAGTCCGCTCATCTATATCCTGCTGGTCGCCGCCCTGATTGAACTTTTTGTCATGCGCAAGCCCACCGACGCCTCCGTGATATTCGCCGTTCTCATCATCAATGCCGTCATCGGATTTGTCCAGGAGAGCCGCGCCGAGCGGGCGATGGAAGCCCTCAAGCGTCTGGCGGCTCCTCGTGCCAAGGTGAAAAGACAGGGGTCAGTTGCCGATATTGCCGCCAGCCACCTGGTGCCCGGTGATGTTATCGTTCTTGAGGCCGGTGATAAAGTGCCTGCCGACGCCAGGCTTATCGAAGCTGCCAGCCTCTCGATTGACGAGTCCATCCTCACCGGCGAATCGGTGCCGGTGGAGAAGTTTACCGCTCCGATTGAAGGTAAGGCTGCGGTAGCTGATATGGGTAACATGGTGCACATGGGCTGTGCTGTGGTCAATGGCCGGGGTACGGCGGTGGTCACGTCCACTGGCATGGCTACCGAAATCGGCAAGATTACGGCACAGGTACAAGAAGTGAAAACACCGCCAACGCCGCTCCAGCGCAATGTATCACGGTTGGGGCGTTATATCGGAATCCTGGTGCTTGGCATCATCGCCGTGCTGATTATCATCGGTCTGGTGAAAGGTTATACCTTTGAGGAGATGTTCACCCTAGCGGTGGCGGCGGCTGTCTCGGCGATTCCCGAAGGTATGCCGGTCATGGTCACCGTAGTCCTGACGCTGGGCATGAGGCGCATGGCGCAGAGGCATGCCCTCATCAGGAAGCTGCCGGCGGTGGAGACGATGGGCGCTGTAACCGTCATCTGTACGGATAAGACGGGAACTCTCACGGAAAGCGAGATGACAGTACGGCAGATATACCTTTCGGGCAGGACCGTAGAAATAACCGGTGTAGGTTACCGGCCTGAAGGCGAATTCTCTGAGAATGGTAAAAAACTTGACCCACAGACGGATGAAAATCTTCTCCTGGCACTTAGAATCAGCGCCCTGTGCAACGACTCGACACTGAAACCAGAGGACGAAAAATACAAGCTCCTTGGCGACCCCACTGAAGGGGCGCTGCTCGTTGCCGCTCTGAAGGCAGGCTTGAAACAGGATGCCTTGCAAAAAGAGCAACCGCGCCTGGCCGAGCTACCTTTTTCCAGCGAAAAGCGCTACATGGCCACACTGCATCCCTATCAGGATGGTCGGGCGGTAGTCTATGTCAAGGGGTCGGTGGACAGGGTGCTGGCGATGTGCTGCCAGATTCGTGAGAATGGAGCTACAAGAGAACTAACTCCGGAAAAGATAGCAGAGATTGAGAATGCCAACCTAGAAATGGCGTCAAAAGCCTTGAGGGTGATGGCTCTGGCTTACGGCGAATGTTTTCCGGCCCCGGAACAGCTTTCCCACGAACATATCGATGGGACACTGACCTTTGTTGGCTTGGCGGGCATGATTGACCCACCCCGCGCAGAGGCAAAGAAAGCAGTGGCCGATTGCAAGCGTGCCGGTATCAAGGTGGTGATGATAACCGGAGACCAGAAGGCTACGGCGGTAGCTATTGCCGGAGAACTTGGCCTACCCGAAGGCGAAGCGCTCACGGGGCTGGAACTTGAAAAGCTCACTGATGAAGAACTCAAAGAGCGGATTGAGCGAATCTCCGTCTTTGCCCGGGTAGAGCCTCTACACAAGCTGAAGATAGTCAATGCCCTGAAGTCTAAAGGGTATACGGTGGCGATGACCGGGGACGGCGTGAACGACGGCCCGGCGCTTAAATCCGCGGATATCGGCATCGCCATGGGTATCAAAGGCACCGACGTCGCCCGCGAGGCTTCGGACATGGTGCTCACCGATGACAACTTTGCCTCCATAGTCGCCGCGGTAGAAGAGGGAAGGGTGATTTTCGGCAATATCCGCCGCTCCGTTTTCTACCTCCTGAGCACCAATATCGGCGAGCTTTTTACCTGGATAGCAGCCATTATCGCCGGGATTCCTCTACCCGTTGTTGCCGTGCAGATTCTGTGGATAAACCTGGTGACCGATGGGGTATGCACCATACCATTAGGTCTTGAGCCGAAGCACAGTAACGTACTGGCCGAGCCGCCGCGCCGGACCAAGTCAGGGATTGTCTACAGCGGGATGCTATGGCGAATCGCCTTCATCGCTCTGATGATGTCTATGGGAACCTTCTTTGTCTTCAGGTGGAACTCCCCCAGGGTGGGTCTGGCGGAAGCCCGCACTATCGCCTTCGCCATGCTGGTAGCCTTCCAGTGGTTTAACGCCCTTAATGCCCGCTCTGACCAGCAGTCAGTTTTCAGGCTGGGATTTTTCCGTAATAAGTTGCTTCTTGGTGGCATCGGGCTGGCAATATTGCTCCAGGCAGCCGTCATCTACTTGCCACCCCTCCAGAAGGTCTTCTACACGGTGGCGCTTACCCTAGCTGACTGGGGAGTGGTCATTTTGATGGCGGCTGGTGTTCTGGTAGTTGAAGAACTACGCAAGCTGGTAGCGCCACGCTTGTTTAACCGAGGAAAGTAAAGAAGATGTAGATGCGTGCAGTCCCACGATTATCTCTCATCACTTTTCGGAGCTGAGCGCAACGTCTCCAAGAGGTTGGCATAACTTCTCTGCAAGCTGACCTCATTTCGCTGTGCTTCCTGTCGTAGTGGGGAGGCTCCCAGAAAGCCCTCTACGAAGGCTTTTAGCTTGGGCAAGGAGTCCACGTCCCCTACTGCTATGACCACCTCACTAAAGGGCAGCATTTTGGGAATGCGCACGGAGAGAGCTACTTTTGACGGATACTTTGTCGCAATATCTTCTACGGGAGTCACCAATTCCCGGTACAACTCCATCTCCATCCCCGGAGTATAGCCAACGCCTATTGGGGAAGCATTCTCTCTTGGAATCAGGGGCACGTTGTGCCCTGGACAAATGAACTGTCTGGTATCCCATTGCTGAAGGCGGAGGTTGTAGTCACATAAAGGGCACCAGACCATGGGACGCCACTGACCTAGTGCGCCCAATTTCAACGTCTGAAACCTTTCATCCTCCAGCCAGGTGCTATCGCCTCTGACCAAGAAGTGATAAGCAGCCAAGGCAAAGTTGTTATCAATGAATTCGACAGAGCCCAGTGATTTACAGCCACTTTTGGCATCGGTCATGACTTGCTCCTGGATAGTCTTGCGGCGGAGCAGCAGTGACTCAACGCCACGGATATTATCCAGCCAGGCGTCCAATCGGCACGATGGGTACAAGGACAGCGCATGCTGGAGATGCTTTAGCCCCATATCGTGGCAGCCGAAGCTTCTCATGACACGAGGCTCCAGCGTAGCCAGCTGGGTCGCTATGTTTTGCCCCACCATAAAAAGAAGTCCGCTTTCTATCATCCCGGTCAGGGTCGTCCACTGGCTCTGGTCAAAACCAAGCGGCGGCTCCGTTGGCTCTCCCGGTGGCTGTTTCTTTTGCCCGGTGGGTTTATAGGTGGCGATAGCTTTTTGGACGGTGCGCGGGTCTCGGTTGAAGATGCTGCCTATCTTCGCCGACGACCAGCCTAGGTCATGATGTGCCGTCCACATCCACTTCTGCTCATCGGGTCTAACGCCATCATGCCGTTTTTCATCACCGCGGCCTTTTTGTATCCGCAGTTTGAATTTATTGGCCTGTGCCTCGATTTTCTTAACTAACCTGTCTTCTTTCACGTTTCTTCCAGACCCAGCTTCAAGAGTGCAGCATTAGTGCAGGCATCAATGTGTTAGCAGTGTATGCCTTCAGCTTCAGTATGCAGCCTAGCCAGTGCTCCTGAGTGAATTATACCATCAGCCCAGGAGATTAAACATGGCAACGGCGGACATTAAGCGGGTCATAAAGCTTGGCGGGTCACTGGCAATCATCCTACCCAGCCACTGGGCAAAAGGGAAAGTGAAACCCGGCCAGGAGATGGTCGTCATCGCCAATAGCGAACTGCGTATCTTTCCAGTTCACGAAGGGGGCGGGCAGGCACAGCATGAGGCGGAAGGCAAACCGAACCAGTAAGAAAACACCAGTCAAGGTGGTACTCGACATCAAGCCCGGGCCGGTATCGCCAGCCCAGCAAGCGGCCTGGAAACGCCTGTGGGATAAGCTTTTGTCTGAGGTGAAAGCCGATAGCGGAAGCGAAAAGCGAGGCAACTAAATGACTAGGGCAATGGCTTCAAGGTGGGTCAGAGTAAGCAAGCATAATCCGTGCCCGGTATGCGGTAAGCCTGATTGGTGTTTACTCTCGCGGGATGGTAAAGCGGCGATATGCGCCAGGATTAAAAGCGATAAACCGGCTGGCAGCAAAGGTGCGGGCTGGGTTCATGTATTGGTTAGTTCAGCATCATTACCACCAATGAAGGTTAGACCGGAGCCAAAACAGAATCCAAAGGCGCCACCGGACGTACTCGACACCACTTACCGTACCTTATTATCAGAGCTATCACTATCTGCGGCACACCGTAAGAACCTGCGGCGCCGGGGCTTAACAGACGCAGAGACAACTACTCTAGGCTACAGGACACTACCACAAAACGGACGCCGTGAGCTGGTAGAAAGGCTTCAGTCTAAAGGCATCAAACTGGCGGGTGTGCCAGGTTTTTACCTTGAAATCGGATACTGGCAGTTGGCGGGGCCGACAGGTATAGCTATTCCAGTGAGGGATACCAGGAAGCGGATAACGGGGCTTCAAATACGTTGTGACAATGCGGAAGGCGGACGCTACAAGTGGTTATCAAGCAGGGGATTTAACGCTGGCTGTTCACCGGGCACGCCGGTACACGTGGCGGGAACAGGGTCTACTAACGCCGAGGTGTGGATTACTGAAGGGCCGATTAAGGCCGACATTGCTGCTCTGAAGCTGAACCGTTTGGTACTGGCGGTGGCGGGTGTAGGGAACTGGCCTAGCGTGATTCCGATATTACGGGAACTGAAACCGAGGCGGGCAGTTATCGCCTTTGACATGGACAAGGTTAGCAATCCTTCTGTGGAGCTACACACCGAGGCTTTAGCAGCTTGCCTTCTCAGACAAGGTGTACCGACATTTGAAGCAGCCTGGGACACTCATTTCAAAGGACTAGATGACTTGCTGACAGGGGGTGAGCTGTGCCAGAAATCATAATTACCGAAAAGACGCTCGCGAAGTCAGTAACACCAGCCGGTCTGGAACTACCGGCCATCGCATGGCGGGGACTTTTTAAAGACTACCTGGACATGGTGGCATCTACCACCGAGGCGGCGGATGCTTTTCATTATGCCACCTTCCTTCAAGTCTTCGGCTGTACCCTGGGCAGGCGCCTTTACGTGTATCACGCGATGAAGCTCTATCCTAACTTCTACACCTGTCTGGTGGGACAGAGCGGGCTGACACGAAAAGACACTACTTGGAGCCGGGGCAGTGATGTGCTATACCGACTTCATGCATGGACAGAGGGCGAAAGTGACCCTTCATTCCGTATCGTCAAGGGTATCCGCAGTTACGAAGGCTTACTGGATGAGCTGTCCGGGGAGCGCAAAGTCAGGCTAATCCAGCTTGGAGAACTCTTATCTCTGCTCGCAAAGGCACGGCAGGAATCGCTTGGGAATATCGTCCCAGCGCTTACCGAGCTGTACGATTCGCCAGACCTGGTAAATCCGCCGGTTCACCAGAAAGATGTCAAGCCGGCGCGCGAGCCTTTTTTTGTCCATAATGGCAGGCACTACACAGGACTGGTTGCAAAAGGCGCTGACGGAGCGAGACGTTTACGGCGGGTTTGCTAATAGGTGGCTTTACTTCTACGGCTTACCCAAAGAACCGATGCCGAATCCGCCAAAGGTGGACCCGGACAAACGCAATAAGCTAGTCCAAGAATTAAATCAGATTCGTGACTGGTCTGATAGCATCCCTGGCGGGGAGATTACGATTTCAGATGAAGCAATTGCTTTGTTTGGAGAATATTACCGGGACTATTACCGGCGCTGCCAGCAACCGGGGCTGATACCTACCCTTATCGTCCGGATTCAGGACTTCATCTGGAAGATAGCCTTGCTCTATGCGGCGGATACCATGTCCAGGACCATATCAAGAGACCACCTTGAACCCGCAATTGCGGTGGGTAATTATCTCGAAGCCAGCGTTGCTCAGGTGTTCGCCAATTTTGGAGAATCCAGGGGAAAACGGGCTGAAACACGGGTGTATGAATACGTTAAAAGCTTCGGCAGACCTGTTCCATACCGCGATGTTTATCACAACCTGAATCTATCAGGCAAGGAGCTGGAAGAGGCTATCCAGCCTTTACTCAAAGTGGGCATGATTAGGAACCATTACCAGGGCAAGAAAAGGATGCCAGTTACGCACGGACTGAGGCTAAGAAAGTTACTGCCAAGTGGTGGTTTGTTACCACCAGTGGTAGTGAAGTGGCAGTCAAGTGGTGGGCGTAGTGGTAGTGAAGTGGTGGTATGTAGTGCAAAGCTAGATGACCGTGAAGTGGTGGTAAAAAGGCGAAAAAAAAATTCTATTTCAGAAGGGGGTAGGCAATGACTACCGAAGTTAAGGAAAGGCAACGCCGCCGTGGGTTATCAGCCTATGAGCAGGAAACCATTATCAACTTCAATAAAGGTGAGGGTACGGCTTCTGTCTTCACCTATGAAAAGACGTGGCAGAGGCACCTTGAACAAAGGTTAGGACTGAAGCCGGTAATGGATAACGGCTATGGCGGCAAAGAGTACCGGCTATCAAAGGGCTTGATTCCCATGCCGAGAGCGAAAAGACAGTATTCAGAGCAAGCGAAGAAGAAAATGGCAGCCCGGCTTGCCAGGATAAGAGGCAAACAAGCACATTTGCTGTAAAAATCTATGACGTCATAGGTTTTTGAAAGGTATAAAACCGCGCATATGGAAATGCTCACCATTCACTTATCCTGGTACACAAAACCATTAGCAGAGGGGGAGTAACTAGATGGAGAATGACCTATATGGTGGTGGCCAACGGTCGTCCACCACCATATAAGACTAAGGTGGTTGACATTATATACTCTATGGGTATATGATAAGAACATGATAAATATCTATCATTGCCTGCGGTGTCAACACGAGTGGCCAAGCCGCAGGGAGAAACCACCAAAGGTATGCCCTAAGTGTAAGTCTCCCTACTGGAATAAGCCAAAGTGGAAGCAAAGCGGGCCGAGAAAGGGGGTAGAGAAGCAATGAAAACCGCAGCTATCTGGTGGCGGGTGAGTACCGAAGACCAGCGAGAGACCAGCCCGGATACCCAAATCAGTGAGGCGCTGGCCATGGCGCAGGAAGAGGGCTACACCGTCCCCAGCGAGAATATCCTTGGCACCGACTGGCACTCGCTCTCCGTGTGGGACAGCCCTGCTATGGAGCAGCTAAAGGAGCTCATCAGAAGTGAAGCCATTGAGGCAGTGTTCATGTATGAGCCCGACCGGGCACCTTCCAAGCCGGCTCACCGACTTCTTTTCCGAGCCTTATGTGAGGAGCACCACATCCGCATCCGATGCCGGCACGGGCAAATTCCCGACGGTGACATGGCCGAGGTCATGGAGTTCTTATCAGCGTGGGCTAAAGAAAAGCAGGTACAACGTGCCCAGCAGGGGGCTAAGGACGGGATGAGGGACAGGGCTAGGTTGAGGCGACTGCCACCTTCCCCCAAAAACCCTTACGGCTACGTCTGGGACGACGAGCGCAGGACACTCCTGCCCACGGCGGAATGGGAATATGCGCGCCTCATATGCCGCTGGGCACTGGAAGGCTGGAGCCTCAACAAGATAAGAAATGGACTCCACGATTTCTACGAGCAGCCCATCCTCTCGCCGACCGGTAAGGAATGGTGGGGACGGCGCTCTATCTACGTCATCCTGACCAATCCCATTTACGGCGGGCGGTACTATGCCCTTAGACGGGAAAACGTAATACCCAAGCGGCGGAGAGGTGAGACCTATGGTAAGACTGGCGCCCGCTACCACTCCCTTGACGAAGCCGTTTATATCCCGGAGATAACCGTTAAGCAACCACCCCTGACCTGGGAGGAATGGCTCACCGTTCAGGAACGGTTCAGGCTGAACAAGCTTCAAGCCAGCCGTAACGCCAAACATGACTACCTTCTCAGGGGCATTATCACCTGTGAGACCCACCACCGCCGTTATGCCGGTGTTTTTGGTCCGGACGGAAGCGGGTACTGGCAGTACCGGTGCTCCGGCTACCTGGAGCCGGGGTCAGTGCCCTGCCCTCTGCCCTTCCTTAACGGCAGGGAGCTCGAGGAGAAGCTCAAGGATATGTGCCGCGACATCCTCAATAGGCCGGAACTGATTGAGGCGGAAATAGCCGAGCGCACCGGACGGACTGTGCAGACTCTTCAGTCTATCGAGCGCCAGCTTGCCACCCTGGACGCTAAAGAGAACAAAGCCCTCAACACCGAGGCGAACCTGGTGGTAGCAAAGGCCTCCGGGGATGCCTCACCCGAGGCCTACGAGAGGGCATTGACCAGGGTAAAGGCGCAGCTATTGTGGATAGCGGAAGAGCGCAAGCGGCTTCAGGCAGAGCTGGACACTGTCCGGAAGCGTGAGAGGGTAGCCCTGGGGCTGCGTGAAGCTCGTAAACGGCTTCTTACCAACCTGGAACGCGGCACCACTCAGGACTGGCGGGAAATACTCAACGCCCTGGGGGTGAAGGTCTCGGTTGGTGAAGACGGAGTGGTGCACGTAAGCATGGCAATACCCGTGGCAGAGAATACTATTGTGTGTAACACACCAAGCTGTGGTAGCGGGCTTTCACCAGCTTATACGGGATGTGGCGAAGGTGCCAGTCCACTTTCTCCGCGTGTTGTTCGGGTGTATATGCAGCCAGTCCAGCCCTTACCCTTGTTTCGCTCTCACGAGCCGTGGCGTCCTCAGCATAGGCCCGATGTAAGGCCAGCTTATATTGGTAGAAGATGTCTTCCTGGCAAGCACCCTTCCTGGGGTCGATTCTGGGAGAATCCTCGGGACCGCGCCCAAGCAGAAACTCCCTAACAAACCAGCCGCAGCCGAATGGTCTCAGGTATCCGCCCCTATTGGGTCTGAGCACTACCATTTAGCGCACCCCCTCCAGCGCCTCTAGGATTGTTGTGGCTACCCTCCGTATGGCATCCAGATTTTGCTCCAGCACCTTCTTGTCCTGCGCCCACAGAGCCACATATGGGAATGACCTCACCCCGGTGTCAAAGCCGTAGTGGGCCCCAATGACAAAGGCAGCGCTCTCAGCAATGGTCTCAGCGTCTCTTCTGGGGATACCGTAGACACCCTCTGAATAGTAATGGGC
>Ga0209102_1001619_pt1 | contig 11395 bp, 8 predicted proteins | sample ConPoolayeHmetaG_FD_185483 | JGI IMG/M metagenome (GOLD analysis project Ga0209102, IMG submission 185483) | Hot spring microbial mat communities from California, USA to study Microbial Dark Matter (Phase II) - Cone Pool mat layer H metaG... ... | reverse complement strand
TTATGAGTCAATGCGCCACGTTGTAATAGCCGGGCATCTATGGTACTATCGAAGTAAGACCTCCGGCGGTGTTAAAGGCTACTCACACTGCCCCTAGCAGCCTTCAGCGCGTTGCGTCACATCCGGAGGAGGCAAATCAAACACGCAGACTGCAGTTGAGCAGACGGAAATCGTAGCTGAAATGCCAAGAGGAAAAAGAGACCAAGGACAAAATCAAGGAGCAAGCGGCCCACAACGCGTACCTCAAAAGCACCCGCAGCCAAATTGCGCCGGCCACCACACTCAAACCGTCGCCGCAGGTAATTGCACGAACTGTTTATGGTTGACCCGCATCTGCATTTCGACTCATGCGCCACACTGATGCGATTTCAAAGACGGGGGTGTATCTAAACAGCTGGTGATCAAGTCTGAGAGTGAAGCAAGGGGGCGCAATTGGTTATGTTGCACTCCGAGGTGGACAACACTGCAACTTCTTGACGCTATGGAAGAGGAATCGTTTGTTACGAATCGAAAAATAGATGGTATCTTATGGTCAAACATGAGCAGAATACTGCATACTGGACGACAGCAAGGTGCACGACTGCAGAGGATTGAACTGGATGCTACCCGGAATAGACTCCGCAACAAGATTACAAAGGCTTACTCTTCTATTGAATTCAAGTACCCCAGAAAATGTAGCCATGCCGGACACACCAGAAGGTACCTGTGCCGGTGCCAACCTAAGCCCAGAGGATTCATTGCATCTCGCTGCTGCAGTGGAAATAGGTTGTAATATGCTAGTTAGGACCGACCAAGATTCCATAACCATCGGCGATCAGGATGTAAAATACGTAAGAACAGTGTCTCTATCCGAAGTGAATATGGCAATAACCAAGGCGAGTGCGAAGTTTCAGTGGTGAGTACGCGTAAAGGGGCAAAAAAGAGGCAAGCTAACGCTGAAAAGCCTATATCACTTAAACCCCTTCAATTTGACGGGGTGTATCTGATTTGTTGAAGGTGAAGCCGGAGGTTGAGGGGAAAAGCAATGCTAACATTGATGGCAAAGCGGAGTTACGGAAAGTATCGAGCCTCAGACGGAGCGTATAGCGGACGGAGGAGTTGCTAGAATGTTAGAAATAAAGATGCTGTTCCATAACGTAGGGCCTTTCCTTAGGGGTGCAAGGAAAATTGGATTCAAAAGGACTTTGGCGGAAATCTTAGACTATCTCGACATAGGTGTCCATTATTCCCGCATTGAATGTCCGGTGATGGCATATCCTCTCAAGGTATCAGGTAATACTGCCTATTGGGAAAAGTTTGAGCGTGGAGAGTGGGAAATTGATTGCATAACATACATCTCAAATGTTTTGCGAGGGGGGCAGGTTATCCTTGATATTGGAGCTTGGATAGGTCCTTACACGCTGTTGTTTGCGAAATCGGTGAAGGATGGGGGCAGCGTATATGCGTTCGAACCTGATTCGTGGGCTCGTCGAATTCTGTCCCGAAACGTGAAACTCAATGGTCTGACTAACGTCAAAATATATGATTTTGCGATTACCAATTTTATCGGACGGTCCAAACTTCAAGCATATGGCCAGTGGGGAGATAGTATGGCAAACCTAGAAGGAAGGAAACTGAAAGGAACTTCAAGATACATTCGGGTAAAGACCACTACGGTTGATGAATTTTGCAGGGAACGGTTGATTCGACCCGATGGCATGAAAATAGATGTAGAAGGAGCCGAAGCCCAAGTTGTGGCAGGAAGCCAAAATGTAATTAGAGAATGCCATCCGTGGATACTTGTGGAATTTCACGGTCAATTCATGACGGAAGGAGACCGTAGAAGGAACTGGTCTATAATTACAGGCTCTGCAAGGAAAGTAACGTACTTGCAAGGCAGTAGTACTCGTTACAGCTACGGAAGCGAAGTAACATCGATGCCTGACTGTCCCTACTTTCATGTATTTGTGGAATACTAGGTTTCGGATCGGGGTTTGGCAGGTATACAAGTCCCTTACGTCGTATCTACAAAAACCACTGTCCACATTCTTACACCGCACCTTCAGGGCACTCTTCGGAGAAGGCTAGGAACTCGAGGGGAGCAGACAAGTTGCAAAAATCTCCGCAAAAGCCTCTTATGGAACGTAAGTTGACCCCCACAGGTGCTCTCCAGGAGCTTTGTTGCTTTCGCTGGCGTGCACGAGGGTAATTTTAGTGCCCAGCTTTCGCAAGCAAGCCACAATCGCTAGCCCAACATAGCCCCCGCTGCCTGCGGACGTTGTCGCTATGGTGCCAGCTCCTCGGCGTTCAACTTCCCCACAGACCTGTCAAGTCGGAAAACGAAAACTGAAAATGAATGTTCCCATAGTAGCATGGTGTTGAAGATGTCTTGGTTGTCGTAGAACGCTTCTTGAAGAGGGTGATACCAGCGACTGAATATGATATCTCGCCAAGCTGAAGAACGTATGCCCTCAAGCTGCCTCGGCGAGTACTCGAAGAAACACAGAATATTAGCGATAGAAACGACATGCCATCTATGCATCCCCTTTGCCCAGGCAAAAAGAGAATCTTTTCCAAACGTGGGGGTCTCGATGAAGCCGCGCTTTCCGACCCGCATTATTTCACGACAGGCCCTTATTGGATCATCCACATGCTCTAAGAGATGAGAACAATACACGAAATCGAAAGCTTTGTCACGAAAAGGCAGGGCGTGGACGTCGGCCAATACAAACGGCTTCCCGTCCGTGCGTAATGGCTCATGCCTATCCTTGGTTTCCTCGATGAAACGGTCGGCCACAACAGTGGCGTGCGGAAACGGGTAGGGTCCGACACCCACGTCCAGAACCCGATCGCCCGGCTTTATATCAAATTTCACATAGCGGCTTTGATAGCTGAAGCGGTCATCCTCACCCGACCATCTAGGTCTCCTCCAACGCACCTCAATTTTCACGGGCATCTTGGCTAGCACAAACCACATAAGGCCTTTGACGCCCCTGGGGGTCAGCTTCTTCTTTAGGTCAAGCCTATTTCTCATCTTATTCCACACCTGACGCGGGTCGTTTATCAGTCGAGCCAGAATGCCCGTACCCCGCCACAACAGTTTGGCAGCACCAAGCCCGTTGTGCAAGGCTGCGGGAAAGGCTTAGACGAATTATAGAAACCTGCGCACGATTTTCTTTGCAAACGTCAAATTCATGCCCGCTCTTTTCTCTATCGCCAAGAGCATGGCAATGTCTTCCTGGTCAAAGCTCTTGGTAAGCAGAATAGCCAAGCCGTAGATGAGATAATACAGGATGAAGAGCAGAGGAAGCATCCACCAGACGACGGTGACAAGGTTCCGGAAGATAAACTGGAAGAGAAATACCAGGGTTAGCGACGCGAGAGCTGGCTTGAGCAGGTTCTTGCTTAGAGGGTGTGCTCGAGTTAGTCCGTGGAGTTTCCGGCAGTAGGTCAGGTTAATGAACGCTTGTACCGCGACAAAGGCAACAGCCGCTCCTTCTACGCCCAGAGGCGGGATCAAAGCAAAATTCAGCCCAACGCTCAGCAGGGCAGCAGCCAAGTAAACCCACATCAGGAATCGAACTTCTCCTATAACAACCAAGGTACCCCCAACGGGCCCAAAGAAATTGCCGATAATGAGCCCCAGAGATAAGATCCTGAGAGCGGGCGCTGCTGCAATATAGCCAGCACCGAATAGAAAGTTGAGCACGGTTTCGGGAAACAGAAACAAGACAAGGAACAAAGGCAATGTGGCTGAAACCAGCCATTTCGTAAGAACCGAGAAATTCCTCCTCAGCTCGGACATTGCACCTTGAGCATATAGCCCTGAGGCAACAGGCAGATAAATTAACCCCAGGGCAGGCAAAGGCGCGGCAATAACATCGGCCAGGGGGCGGGCGGCATTATACAGGCCCACCTCCGCCGAGCCCTTCAAGCCGCCCAGCATGAAGGTATCTGCTGAGATAATAATCAAGCCAAGCATAGCCATCCCAAGCAAAGGGAGAGAGAATAGGAGAAGTTCCTTGGCTACGGGGTTGCTGCCTAGCCCTGTACGGAATTTTATGGCGAAAGGAAGCCGCTTAATCGCATAGACGAAGAGGAGAACGCAGGATATTACCAGAGAGGCCAGATAGACGTAATACACGCCGGTGAAAGGTAACTTGAGGAAGAAGACAGGTAGAACAAACAAAAGGAGGAGCAGGCTTCTCGAAATGTACTGGAAGTAGGCCGTGGGCTTAACGTCATCGAAACCCTGGAATAGGGAAACAAGAACACTTATCAGGGCCGAAATTGGAATCCCCAGAGCAAATACTTTGAGGGGAAAACCGAGATTGGCATCGTGGAAGATCTTGCCGGCGATGATGTCCGAGGTGAAGAAAACGACGATGCCCAGGGAAATACCGGCTATAAGACCAAGTTGAATAGATGCTGAGATGAGCTTTTGAACCTTTTCACGATCGTTTTTTCCGCGGGCGTAGGCGATGCTTCGGGGTGCTGCCTGCAGCAGACCTAGTGTGGCAATTCCGCCGCAAATAGTGAGTATTGCCAAGGCGAGAGAAAAAACGCCGTAGTCGGCTTCCGTCCCGCATCGGACAATCAGGGGTCTGCTGATAAAGCCCAGCAACGTGCTCACCAGATAGCCGATGAAAGCTATGCTGGTGCCTTTGGTGATTTTTGCCAGCGAATCGCTCAGCGTCTGTGACATAAGAACGTCGCTTTGCCATTATAGCTCTTCTTCTCGGTCGAGAGGAAGGGACGAGGTCACCCCTGTTGTTATGAAAAGCCCGTCCGCTGGCACCTCGGGCGAGAAGGAAGTCCTGCCTCGCGCGGCCCGAAGAATCTGGAGACAGTTTGATGATGTCTGAGATGCCCGAGCCTTTGCGCCATCAAAAGGGTGACTCCTGAGTTTGCAGAGTCACACTCTAGAACTATCGAATGCTCCACACTGGATTGCTCACTAGGAGTCCCTGTACCAATCCTTGTGAAGCGCCCAATATACGAGCTCCCTACACAAGAGCCGCCGCGAACAGGCCCCGGCCGCTTGGTGGTCTGCTTCTCCACGCATCCCTTGCCCCTAACCTCGACCCCATCCGCCACTTTGCTGCCGCCGTCGATGTCGCCCCTTTGATCACGCTTTGTAAGTTCCTCCAGCACGGCGCGGTTAGCTTCCAGAAGGTCATCTTTCTTTCGGGTATCCAGCCACCACCCTTGAGAATACGACTGTTCACATTCCTGCCGGTCTGCGCAAGCTTCTGAGCGGCATCGGTTATCTCGAGTTGGCCGCGCCACGATGTCTTTATCTGCTCTATCACCAGAAGAAAGCCAAGAGCCCCCAGCCGGCTCGGGCCGGTCGCCACGATCCTGGTCAAGACTCGCTCGAGCCAAGGTACTCGAAGATTTTGACAGTCGTTGAATTGGTGGTCGGCCCGGATTGATACACGAGCCTGTAGGTGGTCAATTCTTCAAGAGGCACAACGCTCTGAAAAGGGTCAATACCCCCTATTACGTAGTTTCCAGACGTCTGATTCGCTACAAAAGCCTGAGCTTCTTCATAACTGGGAAAGTAGTCACCCCAGGTGATTTGTCTGTATTTGTTTCCTTGGTAGTCTGTCTCTTCGTAGGATATAACCAGCGGCTGAGCGGGGCTCACTGCTCTGCCATCGAAATTATAAAGCCTGGCTACAATGGAGCTGTAGTATGTAGGGTAGAACAAATACACCTGCTGAAAGCCCGTTGACGTCGGGAGATAGTAAACCCCGAAAAAGTCCTCTTCGGTCTTGCCAGCCCACCTCGCCATAGCATAGAACTTCGAAGTTGCGGTCGCATAGTCAATCATCACATATTTTGAGTTTAGCCCATACTTCTTGAGTATTTCGCTGGCCTCCGCTTCATTCTGAGCCGTGAAGAACATACCAGCCTTATCAGCATTGGCCTGACCGGGATTAGCATTGGGTACGCGATGAGCAATTCGCATTATGCAATGGCCATAATCCCACCAGGACATCACACCGTAAGCAGTCTCAGGATATTCAAACTTATCCTTCGGCGGGTAGAGTGCATAATAGAAGTTGGGGTCACCGAAAAAAGGTTCGGGACTATTATCTTTCAACCAGAGAAGCGAGCTATACCAGCCTTGATCCATAATAATGTTTTGCGCACTGCCAAGGGCCTTGGCCATGCCAACATTGGGGAGAAAGACCACGAATACAAGAATTATGCCGACAACGATGGTACCTACCCAGGCACGCGCTGGGCGTGCAACTGTTCTTGGCTTGGCCTTGTGCTTATGCTTTTCCTTCTTCTTGAACGTCTTAGCAGCTTGAACTGTTGCCCGAGGCGCAGCCAGCAATTTGCGCAGGCCGGCCAGGTCCAGCATTTTCCAACAAAAATAGCCCGTTAGCAAAGCAGCATTTACAGTGTAGTAGTAGGCGAAACGCCTCTGCCCGAGGACTGCCATCAGCATCAGGATGCTCCATACCAGAAACAGGATTTTGTCGGCGTCTTTTCCTTTAATAGCGACATAGATAAGCATGCCAATGGAAACAAACGCGATGAAAAAGGAGGTGTTGAAGTTAGCCCAAGCTGCCATAAAAGAAAATTGGCCATAGGGAAACAGAAGGGGCGACACCTCCATAACGGTCAACATAGCACCGCCTGGGGTGAAGATGCGAAACAAACCGAGTATGGACTGAAACAAAGCGGGTTTGATGGCATGGAAAGCAACAAGGCCAATTCCGGCCAGTCCCAGCAAGGCCACAGGATAGTAGATAGGCTTCCAAGCTTTGCGGGTCATCAGATGCGAGATGCCGCTCAAGGCTATGGGTATCGCTATGGCAATCGGCATAGAGACGCGATAAACTGTGTCCAGATACTCCGTGCCCAGTACGGGAAGAACCATGAGAAAACCCACAAGCAAAACGGGAGCACCGATAATGCATAGATAGTCGGTTGACCTCCGCCTCAAGTGATCTATGACGAATTGAATCACGAGGTAAGCAACTATGACCAAGACGAGCAGCAACCCGCCCGCCCAACTAAGTAGATAAATGCCCAAAAAGATGCCGGCCAGCAGGGTATAGATTAGAGGCTTCCTTAGAGTCAACCAGTCTCTAGCTATAACGTGGGCGAAGCTAATCCCTCTCTGTTGAGCTCGCCTAACTGCCATTATTAGGAAGAGCATGCATACAGTGCTGAACAAAGTTTCAGCTACGTGATGGTCGGTAAAGCCAAGCAGGGAACGATGCATAAGTTCCCCAGGGATCATGATAACCAAAGCAGCGGAAAATACGCCCACCCAGCGATTAAACAACTCCTTGCCAATAAAGTACACCGGGATGAGTGTCAAAGTCCCTAGAATAGCAGGCATGTAAGCGGCCACCGTTTCTGCGAAATGCTGGGTCGGGGCTCCGCCACTAGCAAGCAAGATAATGCCGGCCACGAGCCACGCGAAGAACGGTCGAAGAAGTCCTGCTGCGCCGCCGGGGTAAAGCTGATAGGGGTCAAAGGCGTTGAAGTGGGGAAAGTTATGAATCATATTTTCGATGTGGCGCATGTAGTAGTAGGCATCGGTCTCTCGGAACCAAACCGCCCCATTGACAAAAATTTGGTCATAAGCCAGAGTCACGCGAAAATACCATGATAAACAACACAGGCCGGTCAGGACTATGCCTACTATGACTACCGGGAGAACTCTTCGCCTTTGGGCTGCGCCTTGTTCACTCACCTGCACTTGCTCCGTCGGGACTATTGTGCCCATTATAGTGTTACTTTACCAAATATTACAACCCCCAAGGATTGACTTATCGCGGATTGTCGTGATGGCCAATCTGCTGCGGGTAGACTAGCCAAGTTACTTCAACAGGAACAGCGGACCCGTCACATCGTGGTTTTGTAGAATATCCAAAAGGTCAGTGAGTTATGTAGCCATCTCCTTCACGGCGACATTTTCGCTTAACAATTAGGGGTGACAAAATCGTAAAACATCAACACAAATTTGGCAAAACCTATTGACATTGCAGTAAAGGAGGCTTATGCTTTTACAAAAAGGGAGGTGAACAGATGCAAGCATACTGCATGAAGTGCCGCGCGAAAAGAGAGATGAAGAATCCCCGAAACATAGTCATGAAGAATCGCAGGCCGGCTACTCAAGGCGTGTGTCCCGTATGCGGGACCAAGATGTTCAGAATAGGGAAGTAGAGAAAAACCAATCCTCAATAGTATTGGGTGCGGTAGAAACGATGGAAGGGCTGGAAATCTGAAGCAGGTTTCCAGCCCTTTCTTGGTTCGGCTGTTATCAGGGTCGGTCTGCCGGGCGTTGCTGTTGAGTCCAAAAGAGGTGGTTTGCGTCTGATTCAGGCGCGAGCCACGCTTAGCGTCGCCAAAAAGACGATCAAGCCGGCAACAAGCACACCCAGCGCGACGGCGGGAAAAGCCTTCTTCCAATCCATGCCTAATAACCAGGCCAGAATGGTCCCTGTATAAGCCCCGGTAAGAGGCAACGGTACAGCTACAAACAAAAGCAAACCCCAGAACCCGTATCTGTTTACTACTGGTTCGCCTGTTCTTCTCAGGTTATGCAGATATTTATTGAATAACGGGATTCGGCACAATAATCTGTCGTAGAAAAGGCACAAGACAAGAAAGACAGGCAAGAATATCAGAGCGTTAGCGACGACCGCTACAACGAAGACGAGCAAAGGGTCCATCTCGAATTTCAGTATGCCCAAGGGTATACCTCCCCTCAGTTCGCTTATAGGTGACAAGGTGGCCAGTAGAACCAGACCTAATTCCTTTGTCATCGCGTGTTTCCAAAATGACGGCCGTTACGGCCGGACAAACAGTGTATCATATATCTGCCAAATTGTGCGGCCATTGCCAGTTATTTGATTACGTGCTATCTTTTGTTTTCTAGACGCCTAGCATTATGTCATTCTGAAAGGGCACAAAAGGCCAAAGCCCGTACGCCAATTTGGCTAGCAACAGCCTGAGTAGCCAAGAGGTGCAGACGAGAAAATTATTCGGCACAAGCGGCATCCGGGGCGTGGTCAACCAGGACCTATCGCCGGATTTTTGCCATAAGGTGGGGTTAGCGATTGGCACTACACTCCCCGTCTCCTCCGCGGTCTGTGTCGCTACCGATACCAGAATAAGCAGGGACGTAGTCAAAGAAGCCGTCACGGCAGGCTTGGTTGCTACGGGCATAAATGTCGTGGATTTGGGAATTCTACCCACGCCGGCGCTGGCGTTGCTGACCGGAGAATGCGGTTTTGCTACCGGTATTATGGTCACCGCTTCACACAATCCACCAGAATTCAACGGTATCAAATTGTTTAACGCAGACTCCGTGGGCTACAGCCGCGCTCAAGAAGCGGAAATAGAGAAAGTATTCTCCGAACTGAAATTCCGCGAAGGGAAACGCGGGACGGTTCAGCAAGCGCCGTATTTGAAAGAAAGATACATTTCGTTTATCAAAGCCATCTTCTCTAAATCAAGATTCAATCACCACCTGAAGATAGTGGTTGACCCCGGGAATGGCGCGGCGTCCAAGTTTGCCACCGAAATCTTCGCTCAGATGGGGCTTGACCCAATACCCATAAATGACGAGCCGAACGGCCTCTTTCCGGGGAGGAACCCCGAGCCAAGAGAAGACACGCTCTCGGGGACAGTCGAGTTTATGAGGCAGCGCAACGCTGACCTTGCTATTTGTTTTGACGGCGATGCCGACCGTGTCGTCTTCTGCGACAAGGATGGTTTTCTTGGATTCAACGAGCCGATTGCCTTCATTTCGAGACTAATGGTAAAACGAACTGGGAAAAAGCATGTTGCTACCACTGTGGAGGCCGGAACTCTTCTGGACCTGGCGGTCAAGGATCTTGGCGCCAAAGTGACCAGGGGTAAGGTTGGTGATGTCGCGGTGGCTCATCTAACGCGTGAGTTAGATGCCGCTCTGGGAGTGGAACAAGTGGGTGTCTATATCGTGCCGGAGACGGGCTACTATCCAGACAGTATCTATGCCGCGCTCTTTCTATTAAGCCAATTGGACAACGCTGATGAGATTAGGCAGTTCTTTCAGAATATGCCCAGGCTTTTCTTCCTCAATGCCAAGGTGCCTTGTCCCGCTGGCGCAAAGGAATCAGTCATGGCTCGTGTGGAGGAGCAAGTCGAGATTTTTGCTCCTCAGCAGATAAATACGGTTGATGGGTTGAGGCTGGAATTTTCGGACGCTTGGCTGCTTATCAGAGCCAGCGGAACCGAGCCTGTCATCCGTCTTATCTGCGAGTCCACTTCATCCACTCGCGCGGATGAACTTATCAATAAAGGCAAACAACTAGTAGAAACCCTGGTGGAGAGTCACAGATGAAGGCTGTATTTCTGTGCGGCGGTCGCGGCAAACGGATGTTCCCTATCGCCGAGGATAAGTTTTTGCTCGATTTTCTGGGAAACCCGTTGCTCAAGCACCAAATAGAGCTAGCTTATCGGGCAGGTCTGCGCAATTTCGTAATCATCGGAAGCCCAGATAACATCGAGAAGATAAAGCGAATGGTGAGAGGAATTCCTGAAGTAAAAGTCAACTTTGCCGTTCAAGAGAAACCATTGGGCATCGCTGACGCTCTAAGAAGCGCGGAATCATTCCTGCGGGGACAGATCCTAATAATAAATCCAAACGACGTGTTCTCAGGTTCAGCTTACAGCAAGATGCTTGCCGCTGCCAAGAAAGGCACTGCCTCGTCCTACATTCTCGGTTATCGAGTCCAGAGATACTTTCCGGGCGGGTATCTTCAGGTGAACTCGCGACACGAATTGCTACACATCGTCGAAAAGCCCAATCCTGGCGAGGAACCGAGCGACCTAGTGAATATTTTGATTCACTGCCACAACAAACCGAAAGAGCTTCTACGATATATCGGCTCTGTGCAGAGCACCAGGGATGATGTTTACGAGTGTGCCCTCGACAATATGGTCAAGGCAGGACACAAAATCAAGGTGGTGAGGTACACAGATTTCTGGGCTCCGATCAAGTATCCCTGGCATATCCTCACGGTAATGGAGTATTTCTTGGACAATGCCCAACCCTACATTGCCCCTTCCGCCCGCATTTCTCAAAAAGCTACCGTGGAAGGTAAAGTCATCCTGAGCGATAATGTCAGAGTATTGGAGAACGCTGTAGTCCGTGGGCCGGTCTATATAGGCCCCAACACCATCATCGGCAACAGCGCTCTGGTTCGAGACTATAGCCACATAGGCGCCAACACGGTCATTGGCTATTCCACTGAAATAAAGCACTCCTACATCGGGGATGGCTGCTGGTTCCACTCCAACTATGTTGGCGACTCGATAGTGGACAACAACTGCTCTTTCGGCGCTGGGGCGGTGCTCGCTAACTTCCGGTTCGACGAGCGAAACGTCGAGGTAGAGG
>Ga0209102_1001618_pt1 | contig 11396 bp, 14 predicted proteins | sample ConPoolayeHmetaG_FD_185483 | JGI IMG/M metagenome (GOLD analysis project Ga0209102, IMG submission 185483) | Hot spring microbial mat communities from California, USA to study Microbial Dark Matter (Phase II) - Cone Pool mat layer H metaG... ... | reverse complement strand
GCTGAATACTACGCAATGTACACCGGAAGAGTGCGCCCAAAAAATCTTGGAGATGGTACTCAAACATTCGCAGCGCTCTTGAAATACTGTTTTTCAATGCTCGGTTTATGTAAACAAAGCTTAACTACAACATGAATTGTAGTATTGAGCCAAAAAGGTGTTTATCGTGAATGAAAATTCGAAGAATCTCGTAGGCTATTGTGGCTTGTACTGTGGCGCATGTGGAATATATCAGGGAAGGATTAAGCAGGCGGTTGAAAACTTGTGGAAAGTCATACGGATCTATGGTTTTGACAAAATCGCTCCTGAACTGGCGAAGTGGGAGCCTGCATTCCAGCATTATAAGGAATTTGCAGAGGTCATGGATGGGTGGGTCAAAATCTTCGGCGAATGTCCAGGATGCGTCAAGGATGGTGGAGACCCAGAATGTGGAGTGCGCGAGTGCTGTAAGCAGAAAGGTTATGCTTTATGTGTAGAGTGTGGCGAAATGGATGGGTGTGCAACATTGCAGCGTTATCCATGGGCGGCTGATACATTGCGCCAAATCAAGGATATGGGTGCTGATAAGTGGCTAAGTGAAATGCAGAAAAAAGTAGATGCGGGCTACTGCAGCCTGGATGAAGCGCTAAAGCAGGCATAAGGTAGTTGCAATGCCAGAGCTTCCAGAAATAGCAGTTAAAGCCAAGCAGATGAGTAAGGAGATAGTAGGAAAGCGCATCGCTGATGTAGAAGCTCGACAGCCGAAGAACCTGAACATTCCAGTTCGAGAGTTTGTAAAGACTGCTAAGGGCAAGATTGTTAGCAATGTTTCAAGCAGGGGAAAATGGCTTTTCATAAAACTTAACCCCGCCTATTATATGCTTATAAACCTTGGAATGAACGCAGACCTTGTATACTTCACGCCCAGACAGAAGCTGCCAGAAAAGCACCAGTTTAAACTGACATTTGATGACAAGACGGGTTTTACGATACAATTTCAATGGTTTGGTTTCGTCCATCTTGTGCCTGAAAAAGGCTTAAGCAAACATAAACTAACCGCCAATCTTGGAATCTCGCCTATAGACAAGGAGTTTACGCTATTGTATTTTAAGAAGTTGTTAGGTAACAAAAAAGCGAGAATCAAGATTTTCTTGCTTGACCAGAAGAACATCGCTGGAATTGGAAACGTGTACATACAGGATACGCTGTTCAAGGCAAAACTGCACCCAAATCGAACAATCTCTTCTTTAACTGATAAAGAAATAGAGGGGTTATACAAGGCAATTCGAGACGTGTTAAACCATAGCATTCGATTAGGCGGATCGGCTTACGAAAAAGACTTCTATGGAAAAAATGGCAAGTTAACCATAAACGAGTTTCTCGTAGGCTACAAGCCGGAAAAACCATGTCCAACATGCAAAACGCCGATAGAAAAAATAAAGACTGGAAGCACATCCTCTTACATCTGCCCAAAATGTCAACCAATGAGATAAGCTGATTTTCGTAAGGTATGGGTAGTAGATGGAAAATCGTAAATACTGTTGAAACATTTTTTGCATAGGGAGGAGACGAATGTGCCCACAATAGTTCACTTTGAAATAAACGCAGACGACCCAAAGAAAGCGACAAAATTCTATTAGAAAGTTTTTGGATGGAAGGTAGCAAAGTGGGGCGGACCTGCAGACTATTGGCTCGTTGAAACAGGAAGCGAAAAGGAACCAGGAATTAACGGTGCCATCATGAAGCGCATGAACAAAATAGAAGTCTGCATTTACATTGACGTTTCTTCCATTGACGAATTTCTCAAGAAAATCGTGCAGGCGGGAGGAAAAGCATTGGCAAAGAAGACGCCGATTCCAGGGGTAGGCTATTCAGCGTACTGCAAGGACACGGAAGGAAACACGATTGGGATTTTCCAAAGCGACCCAAAAGCCAAATGAGCGAGTAAAGCGACTCCTATTTTCTTTTTATATAATTCAAAACGTTTTCTGCTTGTGCCTTTCGTATGCTTCCAGATTGATGCAAATAATTCACTAACTCTGAAACTTTTGCCAGAAAGTGAACTTTGTAGCCTAGCCTTTCAAGGTTTTCTCTGCCGCCCTGTTCTCTATCCACTACGACCAGCAAATGCTTCACTTTTGCGCCCAGCTCCTCGAGAGGCTTTATCCCTTCAAGCTTGGATAATCCTTCACTCACAACATCATCAAAAAACAATATTCTGTCGCCTTTGCAGACTTCCGCCCCCGCAATTCTTCCAGTTACGCCATAGGCTTTCTGCTCTTTCCTAATAACAATACATGGCAAGCTTACTTTACAGGCAATGCTTGGCAGCATAAGTGCCCCTTTCAGCTCAATCGATGCCAGCTTGTCTATCTTGTCAATAGCCATAATATTCTTTATTTCACACGCTGCCGCATCTGCAATATTGCACAGCTCTTTAGGCGCAGAAAGCAAACCTGCAAGATCAATGTAATAAGGGCTTAGAGCTCCCGACCTTATGCGAAAACTGCCAAACTTGAGACATCCAGAACGATAAAGCGCCCCAGCAACCACAGACACAGCATCCAACATAGCGAATCCCCAAAATGAATCCGCACATCAAAATTTAACACTTACTAGCCTCTCATCAAAAGACAAGCAGAAATTCACTCTATGTATAGATTAAATTGTGGTTAGGCTGGTGAAAAGATTTTCTGTATGGAGTTTGTGTTAGTTTTTGTTGTAGGGTTTTCTTTTTTGGTTTGCCAGCTTGAAAAGTTCTGCTAGCTGCTGGTCGGTTGCATCATTTCTCATTGGTGTTAGGATGTCTATTGTGTTGTTGTTTGTCATTAGGCATGGTTTGAGTTTTCCGTCGCTCGTCACGCGTAATCGTGTGCAGTGCGTGCAAAAGCTCGTGTTTTCTATTGGATGCACCACTTCGACTGTTGCATCTGGCAAGCGGTAGATGTGGCGGTTTTGCATGTACTGCCTAGTTTCTACTTTCATGGCTTTTTGTTGCAATACACCTTCTGTGTCATCTAATGGTTTATGATATGCGGAATAGTAGGCGTTGCTTATGTTTATGGGCTCAAGCTCGATTAGTTGCAGAATTGTTCCTGTTTTGCTGGCAAATTCAATCATTTCTGGAATTGCATCGTCATTTACGCCTTTTAGGATTAGCATGTTCAGTTTTACTGGATAAAAGCCGACATCAACAGCAGCCTTAATTCCTTCCAAGGCATCCTCCAGCCTTCCGCCCGTAAGCTTGCCATAGATTTCCTTATCTAATGTGGGTAGGCTGATGTTTACGCGTTTCAAACCGTTAACGCGCAATGTTTTGGCAAGAGAAGCAAGCATAATTCCGTTGGTTGTTATTGACAGGTCTGTTAAGTCAGGTATGGCTGCGATTCTTTTGACAATTTCTGCAATGTCCTTTCGCATGAGCGGTTCGCCGCCGGTCAGCTTTACTCTTGAAATGCCTAGTCCAACGGCGATTCGCACTATGCGGGCTATCTCCTCGACAGACATTTCTATGACAGAATTCTCTCTGGTTCTTTCTTCTCCTTCTAAATGGCAGTAGTCACAGGTTAGGTTGCAGTGTTGTGTTATTGCTACTCGAAGGTTTAGCAGTGGGCGTCCGTAGCTGTCCTTGAGAACCATCGTTATTCCCGCTCGTGCCTAACGATGAGAGCAACTTCCAACAATATAAGCTTTTCAAAACAAGACAACATCATTCTCGCGCATGTTTAACAATATGAGCCGCTTCTGGCAAAATAAGCCTCTCAAAACAAAGCTTAACAGCATTAGGCGAGCCAGGAATACAAAAAACGACTTTGCCCTTTGACACGCCAGCGATGGCACGGGACATAACGGCTGCAGGACCAATCTCATCAAAACTTAAACGCCTAAAAATTTCGCCAAATCCAGGCAAGGCCTTTTGTAGAAATGGTTGGACAGTTTCGATTGTGATGTCTGAAGGTGCTATTCCTGTTCCGCCGCAAAATACTACAGCATCCAAATTCACAGAAATTAGGGCTTGTCGAACGGCATCCTCAATCATGGCTTTATCGTCAGAAATTATCCTTCTAAACATCATTGTGTGCCCAGCGTTCTTCAGAAAAGCTTCAATCATGTCTCCTGAAACGTCTTGTATTTTTTCGCCTTTCTCCAATTGCCTGTAGCGAGATGCGCTGCAGACGAAAACACCGAAGTTTAGCTTCTTAGGTGCTTCAGCCTTATGCTTTTTTGCGCTTTCGCTCATTTAATGCACATTCCTTAACTTTTTCGACAACATGAATGTTCTCTATTGCCGTGAATGGATACTGCCCCTTCTTGTCCTTTTCATATTGCTTAACCATGTCCCAGACTGTTAAGAGGCATACAGCAACGGCTACAAGAGCCTCCATCTCAACTCCCGTCTGAGCCTTTGTCTTGACAGTCGACGTAACTTGCACAGCAGTTTTGCCCAAAATTTTGATTTCGATTTCCACATTTGTCAGTGGAAGCAGATGGCAAAGCGGAATCAACGCGCTGGTTTTTTTGGCGGCTAGAATTCCAGCAATTTTAGCAGTGTATAATGGGTCGCCTTTTGCAATTTTTCCTTCCTTAATTAGGCGGATTGTTTCAGGTTTCAGTTTTATTGTTCCTGTGGCGGTTGCTTCCCGAAAGACTTCGGGTTTGCCTGACACATCGACCATTGACATATCATTTGCTCTCCTTAATCGTCTTCTGTTTTAAAGTTAGATAGTGATAGTTGCTTCTTTTCCTTTTCGTCCTCAACCGTCGTAGGTTTTTGCGAAGTCTTTTCAGAGAGGATTTTTAGGCTTTCTTCTTGAAGTTCACGCATAACCTGTTTTATCTCATCCACTTTTCTCTCCAAACCAATTAGCGCAGTTCGAAAATCATCAATACGTCCTAAAACATACTTGACAAGCGGCTCAACATCCTCTTTGGCTTGTATACTTATAACAGCGCTTTTTGTTTCAGAAATTTTTTTCAAATCAAGAATTCTACTTATAATCGGAGAAGGATTTTCTCGGATTTCACGCATCAAAAAAAGAAAATCTGAACCATCAGCCGTGGCTCTTCGCAGTTGTTCAAATGCTAAACGGGAATTTGCAAGCGGGTCGGAAGTGTTCTGAACGAGAATGTCCTTAAAGTTTGTTAAAGTCTGCCTAAGATTTTTACTCATTGCATTTATCGTGTTAGTTCTCTCTGGTTTTAGAACGAGCATAAGCTCTTCGCTTGTTAATGCGAGATTGATTAGACGGTCAACATCGGTTTCAGTTCTCTTAAGCAGTTCGGAGGGCATGAGCTTTTCAGAAAGCACGCCATTGGCTATGTTGCTTGATATCCTCTGGAGAATTTCTTCACATTCGCTTAGCTTCGCATTAAACTCTTCTTTAATCACGGCACATACACCGCTACACGAGATTGTGTATTCTAATGCTTATTTGCGTGTTCCCAAACTTCGACAAGGTTTTGAATTGCCCTCGCTTTAGGTGATTGTAGATTAAATTTGTATAAGCGTATCCTTCCAAAAACCTTCTGCACAAGAATTCCTTCATCTTCCAAAACCTTCAGATGCTTATATGTTAGACTATAGTTCACGTCAAGCCTGCGCGCAATCTCGGAAACGTTAAGCTCACCCATCTGCACCAAGATTTTCAAAATCTTCATCCTTAATCTGGAAGAAAAGACATCCTCAATGTCCATAACACATTCACGTTTTCTCTTTCGTTAAAAGAACATTTAATTCCTTCTCCAACTCGGCAGCAGGGATTCTGGGCAAATAGATAAGCGTCGAACGACCACCAGAGGCGACATTAGAAACTTCCGTCTTAACGATGCCAACCGACGAAAAGGTCTGCAGATGCTTCCATAATTGAGTATGACTGTGCGCATTTAGCCCAAACTCTTCGCAAGCAACAGCATACGCGCGTTTAGCCTCTGCAAGGGAAACGTAAGCCTTCTGATTCTCCTTGAAGAGCCTAGTGATGGCAAGCAGCAGAAGCTTTTCATGAAGGTTTAAAGAAGCCAAATCAGCCTTACGCATCGTTGGCACTATGCTCGAAGCAGCCTTTCGAACGCATTCAGGCGTAACAGCATCCAAATCTTCAGCATCCGCATATTTTCCAGCACGCCAAAGCAGTTCAATGCCAAAACGGGCGCTCCCATCTTCAGAATGGGCAAGCTCAGCGATTAGGCTTACAGTCTCTTCTATAACCGCTAAAGGCTTAAAAGACAGCGTAACGCGGTCGTTTAGGATGTCGGTGAGCTGTTGTTTTGAATAGTTGCCGAGGCGTATGATGTTAGATTGCAATGTGCTTCGCGTGCTTGCATCTAGCTGCTCAATCGCCTTCAAATTTCGCATGATGCAGATGAGCGAGATTTTCTGGGGCTTATCTTGTCTTGTCTCTTGCAGTCGTGTGAGCTGATAAACTGCTTCTGAGCCTTCTCTTTCGATGAGGCTTTCAAACTCGTCTAAAGCAAGTATCACATAGGCGCCTTCACTGTCTAAGTCTTGAAAAAGCATGCGCAGAAGTTCTTCTGGAGAATATCCGCGTTTTGGAAAGTGTGGATGAGATATGGAGATAATGTGATGCAGAACGAGGAAGAGGCTTCCACGGTATTCGCGGCAATTAACATGCACATAGCGTAGGTTTATTCCAAGTTTTTTTGCTTCTTGCATCATGTCAGTTCCGAAACGCTGTGAAAGCGCGGTTTTACCTGTGCCAATATCACCTGTTATGATGACTCTTTGAGCCATCTTTTCTGGAGCGCGCAGTATAAAACTGAAAAATTCCATAAGCAAGCGCTGTTCTCGCTCTCTATGAGGTAGCCTGTTTGGAACGTATGCTATGTCAAGCTTTGTCTCGTCCTTGAACACGCTTCTGTACTGCGGCACTGCGTCGGCCTCAAGTAGGTTATGCGTGAAACGCTGTTATTCTTTTCCCTACTGCCGAAACAAAAACTGTAGTTGCTTACTAAAAGCTAATAAGCACATTCTGCATTTTTTATTGCAAAATGATCCCCAAATACTTCTTCCTGACAAAAGGCGTCGGCAAACACAAAGAGCAACTGCAATCTTTCGAATTAGCGCTGAGAGACGCAAAAATCCAACACTTAAACCTTGTCAACGTGTCAAGCATCATACCACCAAGATGCAAACTTCTCTCACGCGAACGCGGCCTAATTTTGCTCAAGCCAGGCGAGATAGCCTTTCTGGTTCTTGCGAGAAACTCCACCAATGAACCGCATAGGCTTATAGCTTCTTCTATAGGCGTGGCTATTCCGTCTGGAAAGAACAATTATGGCTATCTTTCGGAGCATCACTCGTATGGACAGTCTGATGAGAAGGCGGGAGATTATGCTGAGGATTTGGCGGCTTCGATGTTGGCAACGACGATGGGCATCCAATTTGACCCTGAAAGCGCTTGGCGCGAGAAGGAGCAGCTTTTCAAAGCCAGCGGTCTGATTATCAGAACGACAAACGTTACTCAGTCTGCAACAGGTGATAAGGATGGGCTTTGGACAACCACCATTGCAGCAGCCGTCTTCCTAACAGGAGGAAATAAGGCAAAAGGACGCAAATAAGCACAATCACGCAATATTATATACCCATTTTTAATCCAGAAAGAACCAAAAACGTTTGGCTTTCCGCCAAACTCTCATCAATCTGAGCAAGACCGTTTACAGATAAGCCACGCCTATTCATCATGTGCTCTCTTCTTTTCTTGCCGTCACTGTCATGTTACAGGCTAGGCAACGCCTGACAAATAGCTCTGGGAAAGGAGCAATTATCTTATAATATAGGTTTATGAACCAATGATAACAAAGGATGTGCATTAACACCTTGTCTAGTATCTGTGGCCCAGAAATGTTCCTCAGCAACATCAGCTTTAGAAAGACTTGTAGGCAACAAATCTATAATTTGGTTATGGCTTATCGGAAAAAACCTTCCACAATGTCTGCATACTAAATGTCCTTGCATCTCGAGTTTTATCTTGCAATCAGGACATATTAGGTGATTACAGATGCTAATCTCTTTCATGTTATTATCCTCTGAGAGCATAAATTCTTAAGGATGCTGAAATTGGTTTGAATAAAAGTGCGCTAAGTAAATAACGTTTATCTACAACGCTATCTTTTTTCTCTGGCAAGTATATCAACTCGATGGAAAAGCCGATTAAAAGTAAGGGCCTCGGGAGATATCTCCATTTTTAAGCTTTTTATTCAAAAACAATATTAACGATTAGGATTAACGCTAAAAGCGGTGGAGAATCAGTTGCATGGAAAATTTCGAACACCCATGATAATCGTCAACTTTAAGGCTTATTCAGAAGCAACGGGGCAAAGAGCTGTTGCGCTTGCAAAAGAAGCCCAAAAAGTGTGGAAGGAAACGGGAGTTTATGTTGGTGTTGCGCCCCAATTTGCAGACATATCAACCGTCGCAAAAACCGTTAAAATTCCAGTTTTCGCTCAGCACGTAGACCCTATACGCGCTGGAAGCTTCACTGGTCATGTTCTTGCGGAATCCGTGAAAGAAGCAGGCGCCATCGGCACTTTAATTAATCATTCTGAAAGACAGCTTAAGCTCTCGGACATCAGCGAAATAATACGAATAACACGCGAGAAAGGCTTACTTTCCGTTGTATGCGCCAACAATCCAGAAATAAGCGCGGCTGCCGCAGCCCTAAAGCCTGACATTATTGCCATCGAACCGCCAGAACTTATAGGCACAGGCATTCCAGTTTCAAAGGCAAAACCAGAAGTTGTTACTGACACCATTAGGCTTGTGAGAAAAGTGAATTCCAAAGTCACTATTTTGTGTGGTGCGGGGATAAGCCGAGGAGACGATGTTGCTGTAGCGTTGAAGCTTGGTACACATGGAGTGCTGGTTGCAAGCGGAATTGTGAAGGCGAAAGACCCATATAGGATTTTACGGGAATTTGCAGAGGCAGCAATTAGGCGACGTGGAAAACCTTGAAGGTAGAACCAGAATGCGCCGCATGCATCATCAACCGAGCCTCGGCCGAAACTATAGAAGCCACACCAAACCCTGCGCTACGATTTAGGGCTATGTCGGAGCTTCTGCGTTTATTATATAAAGAGTTTAGACCAACCGCCGTTCCCGCTGACCTTGGCACAAAAAGAGACCGCCTAATAAAACGCATTACGGACAACGAAGACCCATACAAAAGATGTAAAAGAATAAGCAACGAAAAAGCCTTGAAACTTCTGCCCTACGCGAGAAAGTTGATTGAGGGCTATACGCAGGAGGACAGGTTCAAAAAGGCATGCCTATGCGCTATAGTGGGCAACATTATGGAATTTGACATTCCAGGACACAGATTCACGTTCGGCAGTTTGAGAAAAAACTTTCGTGACGCTGCAAAAGACTTGGTCATAGATGATACAAACAAGATTTATGAGCTGGCCAAGAGTGCACGGTCGGTTCTTTTTTTGGCGGATAATGCAGGCGAAATAGTCATTGACACTTTGCTTGTTGAACAGTTGAAGAATATGGGATTAAACGTGATTGTCGCTGTCAAGGGTGGACCAATAATCAACGATGCGCTTTTGGAGGATGCGGAGGCTTCTGGCATGAGCAAGATTGCTGATAAGATTATAACAACGGGAACGGACGCTGTTGGATTTGCACCCAAAGAGTTTTCACCAGAATTTTTCGACGCCTACGATTCAGTTGACCTTGTCTTTGCCAAGGGCATGGGCTACGCTGAGACGCTGACAGAGTATAAGCTGAAGAAGCCGCATGCGCTGTTTCTTAGAACAAAATGTAACCCCGTCGCAAACTTCTTCTGTGTAGCACGCGGAAAGAATATTGCAAAGTTGATGCTGTAAATGAGTTTGCCAACCATAAACCTTAATCGCCAAAGCCTATCAGCCTTTGAAGAGGCTGTTCAGAAAGAGTGGATCATAACAAACGGTTTAGGCGGCTACGCCTCTTCCACTGTTTTGGGCATAAATACACGAAAATATCATGGGTTATTGGTTGCTGCTCTTCATCCGCCCGGCGACCGTAGAGTATGCCTATCAAAGTTAGATGAAGAAATAGCCGTGGGAAGAAACATTTACCCGTTGGGTGCGAACGAGTTTCAGAATGCAGTTTTTCCGCAAGGACATCTGCTTTTGAAAGATTTTTCCGTTTCTCCGTTTCCAAAATTTGTTTATGACGCGCAGGATGTGACGCTTCAGAAGACTGTTTTTATGCCTTATGAGAAAAACGCTGTCATAGTGACGTATGACGTTTTAAACAGAAGCGGTTTAGACGCTAAGATTAGGGTTTTTCCGCTGGTTAATTTGAGGCATATTCATTCTGCGACGAACCGATGGAAGGTTTCATGGAAGATTATCCAGAAACCAGCAGAGAGGATGGTTGAGGTACGCTGCGATGCCACTCCAGTTGCGTTAGCTTTGAGTGTCACTGGTGGACGGTATTATGCTGATGGGAAATGGATTGAGAAGTTGTATTATCGCGAAGAAAATGCACGTGGAGAAAGCTGTTTGGACGACTGCTACCAGCTTGGATGCTTCGAAGTAAACGTGAACGCAAACAAGACTGAAAATTTTGCGGTAATCGCAGTTGCAGACCCACATAAGACGGATGCGCTGCAAGTTCTGGCTGAGATGCCTGCTAGCATGTATGACGTAGAAACTTTGCGTGAGCGTGAACTGAAGCGCTATAAGAGTTTATTGTTTAAATTTCATGGAGAACACGAAAGCCTTTCCGCTAGTAGTTGGTTAGATTGGATTGTTTTGGCTGCGGACAAGTTTATAGTTAAAGGATTAGGCGACATTCAGATGTCGATTATTGCGGGTTATCATTGGTTTGATGTTTGGGGAAGAGACACGTTCATTTCCCTGCCAGGGCTAATGCTTGTAACGGGAAAATTTGAAGATGCAAAAAAGGTTTTTCTAACATTCAAGAAATACTGCAGTCAAGGTTTAATTCCTAACTTTATTCCAGACCGAAACGGACCGCCAGCATACAACAGCGTAGACGCAACATTGTGGTTTGTCAACGCGGTTCTGCAGTATCTGAAATACACGGGCGACTTCAAATTTGTTCAAGAGCAAATCTGGGAATCTCTGAGAACAATTGTGGAGAATCATGTGAAAGGGACGGCTTTCAAGATTCTTATGGACAGCGACGGTTTGCTTGCTCATGATCAGCAGTTAACGTGGATGGATGCTAAAGTTGACAATCAACCAATAACACCGAGGGCTGGAAAGGCTGTTGAGGTCCAAGCATTATGGTATAACACATTAAGAACTATGGAGCTTTTGGCACGGCGATTTAGGGAAGCAAATGATGCTGAAAGATATGCGCTAATGGCTGAAAAAACAAAGAAAAGTTTTGCTGAGAAATTCTGGAATGAGCAGAAAAACTGCTTATTTGATGTGGTAAGCGAGAA
>Ga0209102_1001617_pt1 | contig 11396 bp, 11 predicted proteins | sample ConPoolayeHmetaG_FD_185483 | JGI IMG/M metagenome (GOLD analysis project Ga0209102, IMG submission 185483) | Hot spring microbial mat communities from California, USA to study Microbial Dark Matter (Phase II) - Cone Pool mat layer H metaG... ... | reverse complement strand
TCATAATATGTTTCGGTAATAGCCATAGATTACTCCTTTTTGGGAGATTATAGGATTTTAAGAATCTTTTCAAGTCCCGGATCCAAAAGATCTCTCTAGGGTAGATACCATGTCTTGAAACAGTACGAAAAAAAGCATTTGGATACGAAGCATTTGAGAGATATAATGGAGATTTATTTATCGCCTATGCGGAGGAGTTATCTTTCCCCTTCTCGGGTGGACTTTACTAAAACCCATATAAGGGATAATCGCTTTTTGCTTTTGGTTCTTGCCTTCTGGATGATTTAGAGATATTTAATGAGGACCTTCTTTTTAGGAACGGTGTTTCCGACGCGAAGCGATACTTAGCACGACACCACAAATCATTAATCGGAATTCCTCTATCTACTCAATTACAATCGCCTTCTTTTCCCCTTCCTTACCGTCCGATTTCAGAAGATAGAAATAGACCCCTGGTGGAAGTTTCTCTCCATCTTTATTCTCTCGGCGCCAAATTACCTTATGCCTTCCTGGTTCTTGTTCTCCGCAATCAAACTCCTTCACTATTCGTCCACTGGCATCAAAAATTTTCAAAACCACCTTTTGTCGTGATGGAATCTCATATTCAATCACCGTGCTTTTCCTAAAGGGGTTAGGACTGTTCTGGCTTAACCTCACTCGGCGCTGAGGCGTGTACCTATCTTCTCTTTTCCCGGCTCCCCCGTAATATTTATAAAGAATCCACATCTGTTCTCCGGGGTCCTCTTCCACCAGTAGGAGAATCTCTAAAATACCGTCTCCATCCACATCAACCAAGCGCGTTCCCTTTTCCGGCTCGGTATAAATTCGGTAGAACTCATCCGATACCCACTCCTCTTCACCCGAAAGAAGGTCAAATACTATAAGTTGGTAAGGATGGTCAAGCCAGGGCTCTTCCTGCTTCACCACCAATTCCGGTTGTGGGTCGTTATCCGTGTTCCCAAGACCAATGACATGGGTGATATTTGGAAATCTAAACTCATACTCCCACATCGGTTCGTATTGAGCAAAAACTGACGAAAGACAAAAAAGAGAAAATATGAATAGATACCTCATATTAACCTCCATAGATTTATTATAAACTAAATTTTCCATTTGTCAAGAGGATAATCTTCCTTGTGGTTTTTCTTCCCTTATTCTCAATCTTTAAAAGATAGACACCGGTTGGGAGTTCTTTTGGGCTCTTATTGACAATCTTACCAAGGGGGATTGTAAATCTTTAAGTTAAGAATTCCGCTTCTTTTTAGTTCGGTGTAGATTGTTTTTCGGTCTCTTAATAGCCCCTTATCTTTTTTGCTTTCTTCAACTCTGCCCGTTGATGAGTATTTAATTGTCGCATAGTCATAATAAGTGCCTGAACCAAAACTTTTTCCAGTGACATAGACATTCCCATTATTGTCAACCACTATCGCCTATGCCTCATCCCAGTCATTGACCGGTCCATTATATCTTGCCACCCATTCCTGATGCTGAGCAAGGAGGATTCCGAATAAGAAAAAAAGTATTGTGATTCTCCTTAGCATAATCCACCTCCCTTTGCCGGTATTATATTCCCTTTTCTTCGCCAAAGAAAACCTCGGGGCAAAAATCTTTCCCCATTTTACTCCCCAACGGAACCTTCTCGGTCGGGGAAAAATCAAACAGATTTCTTTTCCCAAACGCTCGCTTGACCCCTCTTTAATCACCTCTTCGCTTTTCAGATAATTATACCAAATTTTTGGTAAAAGTCAAAGTCTCGGCACACTGTTTCTAAAAAATGGTATCTATTCTAACCTGACTTAAAAGGTCCTTATAATTTTATAACCTTCCCCTCTACCCAAAAAGGGCATTGGAGAACTTGTCAATCTCTGTGGGAAGGAGAATAACATCCCGAATAGGAGTAAGGGAGAGATACAGGGAAAGGCACAGGGATAGGAAGAGAGAGCCTATTAGGGAACGTATTAGAGGGAGATAGACCAGGGGAGATAGAAGGGGTAAGAGAAAGGGCAAGAGAAGGAAGCAGGGAAAGGGGTTAAGGAATGGATAGAGTAAGGGACAGGGTAAGAGACCCACTAAGGCATTAAGTAAGGGGTAGGGTAAGCCGTAGAGGGGACGATACCCTAAAAGAAAGAAAAAATCCGATAAGTCCTGTAAAATCAAAGGATTAAGCGAAATTTCACCGGTTAATTTTTGGTCGCTAAACGACCAAGCCATAATTTAATCCAATGGCTCGGAAAAAATCCCCTCCCCTACGAATTAGATTGGATAGAATAAAAGCCATTAGGTCTTTGGGAATTAGTTATTCTCTTCTCTCATTATTAAATATAGAGTAAAAATAGGGGCAAAATGTTTCCCTGAATTTTAAGCCAAAAAGGGAGGAAATACCATTTTGGCATAGGAATGATAAAAGATGGAATTAATCCGCAAAGATTTTATAAAATAAAAAGGGGCGGAGAAATCCGCCCCAGAGATTAAGCCGGTATTATGGCTTATTGTCTGAGGATGAGTTTTCTGTTTACCCAGTAGTCGTCGGTGATAAAGCGCAGAAGATAAATACCACTTGCCACCTTTCTGCCCGAATTATTCCTGCCGTCCCAGGTGATTAGATACCGCCCCGGTTTCTCTCTGGTGCTGAGCAGTTCCCTTATCCTCCTGCCCGATATATCCAAAATCTCAATTATCGTCTTTCCTTCTTTGGCTAATGTGTATCGGATGGTTGTCTTATGGGAGAAGGGATTTGGGGCTGGCGGGTAGAGTTTTGTCTCTCTTATTGGCTCAAATCTAATTTCTCTCTCTTCTTCTCTTATTCCGACCTGGGGTTCTGGTATCCAGAATCCGATGTGGGCGATAAGGTTAGAGATAGTTATTTTACCGACCGCGGTTTGGGAAATAGTTGAGCCACAGCGATAGGCGCCAGTCATATTCCCGCCGCCACTTGCTATAACCTGCCATCGGCAAAAATAGGGTTGAGCAAAAGTGAAGGTAAAGAAGATAAGTAAGGGAATTAGTTTATTCATAATCCACCTACCTTCTTATTTCTTCTTCTATTATCTTTAGTCGGTTCTTCATATCTTCGTATCTTCTTCTCCCTTCTTGTGTGCGGAAGTTAATGCCACTTGCTTTTCCTTCTCTTTCCAGTTGCTCCATACAGCCGGAGAGGAAATCGTCATCAAGCATTCGATTAGCCAGTGCTCCGGTCTTTGGTTGTTCCACGGGCATCAATCTTCTTATTACTTCTGCTGAGACATCGGCTCTTTCCCCAGTTACTTGCCAGTAGACTTTGGTTCCGGGTTTACCGCCGATGACGAACGTATTGCCTTTAATATCTTCCGCAACATAGACATCCGATGTTCCAACACCAGTGAGTTGGATGTGGGCATTGCGATTGAGGGTGGAGAAGTAGTCAGGGAGTTTCACTTCGGCTCGGCCATTGGCGTCAAGAATAGCGGAACCGCGGTAGATATTAAGCATTTCTGGTCCTTCAACGAAGTAGTGGTTAAGGATTTTATTATATGGGTCGAGGGGGTGGTCAATAGTGAAACTGCCACCGGTCTTAGAAAGTGTGCCACAGCGTAGTTGGTTAGAGGCGGTTGCGGTCTGACCATTGAATGCGGCGGAGTTTGAATAACCTGATGGCACAACCGAACGATTGCCAACCGCAAAACTGTTATCTGCTCCAGCAGTATCCGCATACCCGCCAGCAACCGTGGCCCCGGAGCCCGAGGCGGTGTTGTTATACCCACCAGAAACCGTGGCATAGTAACCCGAGGCGGTGTTTAACCCCTCGCCGCCAACCGTAGTATAATTATTTGATGCGGAGTTTCTATACCCACCGCCAACCGTGGCAATCCAGTCCGAGGCGGTGTTGATAAACCCGCCAGAAACCGTGGCATAGTAGCTCGAGGCGGTGTTTAGATGTCCGCCACCAACCGTGCAGTAAAAGTTGTTCTCCTCACTCGTGCCGGTTGTGCAAGCAACCCCAAGATTGACATGGGTATGGCGACCAGTTCCATAAAGTATGTTGCCCGCACCACCGCGCGCAATACCCAATTGCCTTATCGTATAAAGCACGGAATCCGGTGTGCCACGCACCCAATCGTTATCCATTCCAACACTATCATTCCTTGGCGCCCAAGCAGAACCAGTCCACTTCAGAACCTGACCCGTGCTGGCACCCATCGGATTGAGATCAGAACCAACAACCGTGCCATCAGGAATCATACTGGAAGTTATGGAATTTGCCTGGTTTTCTTCCACATAGCGGGCATCAAGGCCGCTGAGGCTAAGTCCGCCAATTCTTCCGGCGCCAACCGCACTGTCCGCCTGTGCCGAACGTTCCGAGAGAAAAGAATAGGCCGAGGAAACAATTCTTAACCTCGGACTTAACTTCGGATTGTTTTCCACCTGTAAACTTAACCAGACCTGTCCCTTTTCTGGAATAGAAGAGATTGGATTCGTTCGCCCCAAGAGAACCGAGAATAGTCCGCCTTCTATCCTTACCGTCTGCGTCTCGGTCCAAAAGGGAGTGCTCCCGGTCTCCTGTGGGTAAAGCCGAAAAGTGAGTTGGTAGTCGCGGTTTGGAACCGGATTGCCATATTCATCAGTCAGTTTACCCTAATAGGAAAGCATCCGCGGGATAGTTATGGCATCAGTAGCGGTAGTCGCATTAACGTTTATGGATGTGGCGGTGACATCCTTCGGAGGAAAAATTACCGCGTCTTCACTTGCCCAGAGGAATAAAAATAAGGCAGGAATTAATAAGAGGAAAAAGGAACCCTTCATATCACCCTCCTCATAAGACCTAAATTATAACTAATAAAATACCCCTGTCAATAATCTCTTTATTAAAGAATTAATTGGGTTGGAAGAATTGGAATTATAGGTGTTGTTTCGGATTAAGAAGGAGGCGACTTGACTTTGGAGGATTTTGTCTTATCTTAAAATGATGCCGGATAAAATTATTTTTTTAGGAAGCGGTGGTGCCCGAATCGTTGTCTTCAAACAAATCCGAGCCTCGGGCGGTATCTGGCTATCTTTGAAAGATGTGAATATCCTCGTTGACCCCGGTCCGGGCTCTCTGGTCCGAATGACCCAAAGCAAGCATAAATTAGACCCAACAAAATTAGATGCGGTCTTACTTTCTCATCGCCACCTTGACCACTCCGGTGATGTGAACAATATAATTGAGGCAATGACCACCGGTGGAACCGTAAAGCGAGGAGTTCTCTTTTGCCCCCGGGATGCCTTGGAAGGTGAAGACCCAATAGTCTTAAAATATCTCCGGAGTTACCTAAAAGAGATTCTCTTATTAGAAGAGAAGAAAAGATATGAATTACAGGGTTTAGTATTTTCTACGCCAATAAGGCATAGACATCGGGGAGAGACCTATGGCTTTAAGTTTGCGGCAGAGGGTTGGACAATTTCTTATATTGCGGATACCCAATATTTTGACGAACTGGCCAGGGCTTATCAAGCGGATATTTTAATAATAAATGTCGTGCGGGAAAAACCTTCAAGGTTAGACCATCTCTCCCTCCCCGATGCCAAAAATCTCATAATGGAGATAAGACCAAAGGTGGCCTTCCTCACCCATTTTGGTATGGCAATTATTAAGAAAAGACCTTGGGTCGTTGCCGAAGCGATGAGCCGGGAGACCGGGATTAAAGTCATCGCCGCCTCGGATGGAATGAAATACGATATCGAACATAATGATTAAGGAATTATCCCCGGAGACGGTTAAAAAGATTGCCGCCGGCGAGGTAATTTTAAGACCGGTCTCCGTGGTCAAAGAGTTGATTGAAAATTCAATTGATGCCGGCGCAAAACGAATTGATATTGAATTGCGCGGTGGCGGTAAGAATTATATAAAGGTAGTGGACGATGGCGGAGGGATGAACCGAGAAGATTGCCTAAGGTGCATCTCCCGTTATGCGACAAGTAAGATATCTTCAATTGATGACCTCAATTCTCTTGCCACATTTGGTTTTCGGGGAGAGGCGCTGGCGGCAATCGCCGCTGTCTCAAGATTGAAAATTGAGACTAATGATTGCCCGAAATCTTCTGGTCAATCACTATTAGCGGTGGGTGGCGAAATCAAAGAGACTAAGGAGATAGCGCGCCCGGTGGGCACAACGGTTATCGTCTCCGAACTATTCTTTAACCTGCCGGTGCGCCGGGGATTTCTAAAATCGGAGGGTTATGAGTTACGGCTGGTCATTGATACGGTAAGAAATTATGCCCTGGCCTTCCCAGAGGTCTTCTTCTCCCTGAAAAATGAAGATAAGGTTTTATTCATTCTGCCTCCGGCCCGTAGTGTGAAAGAAAGGCTCTGCTCGGTTTTGGAAAGGCGCATCTTTGATAGCCTTTTGGAGTTTCGGTTTGAAAATCCCCTCCTTTCACTTTACGGCTTCCTCTCCCGTCCCGAGGAGGCAAGAACCAATTATGAAATCCAGGCGGTCTATTTTAATCGGCGACCCGTTAAGAACCGGGTTGTTAATAAATCAGTGATGGAAGGCTATGGTGGAACTCTGAGGGGGATGAATCCTAATTATCTCATCTTTTTAGAGACCGACCCAATAAACTTAGATGTAAATGTCCATCCGACAAAATTGGAGGTTCGGTTTTTTGATGAGAAGTTCCTATTTGATTTTGTCTCGGAGGCGGTTCGTAAGACCTTAGGGATTCAAAAACGGGAAGATGTCGGATTTGATGATTTTCTCTACCAGAGGGAAATCTTAACCGAGGAACGCCTGGGTTTCTTCTGGCAACTTCATAACACTTATCTCTTTGCCCAGGTGAGAAGTGGCTATTGTGTCATTGACCAACATGCGGCATCAGAAAGGATAATCTATGAGGAAATCCTAAGGGGAGATAAAAAAGAAGCGGTTCAGTCCTTACTCTTTCCCATTATCTTAGAACTTGACCCAGCACAATTTACTCTCTATGAAGAATTGAAGGAGGATTTATCAGTTTTGGGTATTGAGACCAAGGTCTTTGGACCAAATACCATTGTCGTGGAGGGTATTCCGGTTAGTTCTAACTTAGGAAAGGAAGATTTCCTTGAACTATTTCGGGAGTTCTCTAAGATGGAGAAAGGGAGGCTGCGTCATCGGGAGGAGATGGCAAAGGTTATCGCCTGCCACGGGGCGATAAAGGCCGGTCAGAAACTTGCCCCATCCGAGATTGAGAAGTTGATAAATAAACTCTTTGCCTGTAATGACCCCTATTTCTGTCCCCACGGACGACCGGTGATAATTAAGTTTGATATTGATGACCTGGAGAGAAAGTTCGGTCGCACCTGATGAAGGTCTTAACCCTGGTCGGTCCGACCGGTGTCGGCAAGACCGAGGTCGGTTTTCTTTTAGCCAAGAGAAATAACTTAGAAATCATCTCGGCCGATTCCCGGCAGATTTATCAGTATATGGATATTGGGACGGCTAAACCCTCCCCGGCGCTGCGCCGGGAGGTAAAATTCCATCTCCTTGACCTTATCCCTCCAAATCAGATTTTTAATGCCCAGGAATTTGCGGTAAGGGCTTGGGCAATTATGGAAAGGCTTAATTCGGAAGGGAAGAGGTTTATTATCGTTGGTGGGTCAGGGCTTTATATCCGAGCAGTCTTTTCCCCCCTAACCCCTTTCCCAAAAATAAATCCGGAATGGCGCGAAAGGCTAAATGGAAAAGAACTCTCTTTGCTTTATGAGGAGTTAAAAATGATTGACCCGGTCTCGGCGGCCAGGATCCATCCCCATGACCGCCAACGTATCGTTCGCGCCTTAGAGGTCTACTATTCAACTAAAAGACCAATCTCTTCTTTCTTAAAAGAAGAAAAAGAACCCAAAACTCGCTTCCAGGGTTTTTATATTGGTCTAACCCTGCCCCGCCCGATATTATACCAGAGACTAGAAGAACGTTTTGATAAGATGGTAAAAGAAGGTTTTGTGGAAGAGGTAAAAAGGCTTCTATCCTTAGGCTTTAATGAAAATCTTTATGCCTTTAATGCCTTAGGCTATAAAGAGATGATGCGGTATTGTAAAGGCGAGATTACCTTAGAGGAGGCAGTGAGGATTGGCAAGGCAAAGACCAAGGAATATGCGAAGCGACAATTGACCTGGTTTAGAAAGGAGGATGTTTATTGGATTGAGAATCTTGACCCAATGAAAACAGTGACCGAAATAGAAAAAATCTTTCCGCTCTCGCCTGAATTATGAGGTCTAAAAGATACGGAGCAATCTTTGACTTAGACGGGGTTATGGTGGATACCGAACCAATATACTTTAAGGCGATGCAAGAGATGGCTAAAAAGCGGGGCAAGGATTTTACACTAAAAATAAAGAAAAGGGTTATGGGAACCGGCGGCTTAATGAGTATGAAGATTATGAAAGAGAACCTCGGTTTAAGGGAAAGCCCAGAAGAACTGCTTGCCGAAAGGGGAGAAATTTATGGCCGGCTACTTAGAGAACAAGGGATAAGACCAATGCCCGGATTATTTAAGGTCTTAACTCTCTTAAAAGAGATGGGATTTGATTTGGCGATTGCTTCTTCCTCAAGGCGGAAGTGGATTGAATTGGCACTGAAGGAATTAGGTATCGCTAAGGAATTTAAGGTGATTGTCTCGGGTGAGGAGGTGAAGGAGGCAAAACCAGCTCCAGATATCTTTCTTTTGGCGGTTTCAAGATTGGGATTAAAAAGAGAGAGGTGTTTTATCTTGGAGGATACTCTGGTTGGGGTGGAGGCGGCAAGGCGGGCCGGAATTAAATGCATCGCCATACCCAATCAATATAATAGGGATGAGGACTTCTCTTGCGCAACACTCGTTGTCTCTGGATTAGGAGAGATAAATAAGAGGATGATTAAAAATCTCTTCTCCAAATAACTAATCAAGATAAACTACAACAAAAAGTGCGTGCCTTAGCCAAAAATATTCTTTTATCTTTAATCTTCGGTATTCTGGCCGGTGAATATTGGCATTTTAACCTCCTTTTTCTTTTTTTATTCTTCTCTATAGTCTTTTTAATTCCCACCCGTCTTTACTCTCTTTATCTTTTATTATCCTCTCTTTTTAGTATAAGTTATAAATTTAGCCTGCCCAATTTACCGCAAGAACTTTACTACCGAAAGACAACTTTTAAGGGGATAATAGAAAATCCCTCGGAGCGGGATAGGGAATTTTATATCTTAAAATTAAAATCACTAAAAATCGGTGAGCGCGAGGTGCGGATAAAAGGAAAGGTGAACCTATTTGCCAAAGATTACTCTCTTTCGCCCAACGATTTTATAGAAATTTCTGGTTCTCTCCTCCCTTTGAACTATCCTTCTAATCCCAATCTCTTTGATGGGAATCAATATTGGCGGCGCCAGGGTTTTGTTGGAAATATTCAGGCAAAGGAGATAAAAATTATAAAAAAGGGCAAAATCCCTGTTATGAGTCAGGTAATCAACTCGTTTCGGGAATATTCTTTTAATACGATTGAAAAATACCTTAAAGGACCGGAGAAGGCACTACTCTTAGGGCTTCTCTTTGGTGAGACAAAAGAGATTCCAAAAGAAGTGAAGGTTTATCTCTCCAATGCCGGAGTATATCATATTTTAGCGGTTTCTGGTTTACATATCGGTATCCTCGCCTTCACACTTTTAGCCCTTTTAAGTTTTTTAAGAATAAGAGCCTTAGGGCAAATCTTTATAATAACCGCCGCCTTACTTTTCTATTTGGCGGCAGTTGATTTCTCCCCCTCAGCAACTCGGGCAACGATTATATTCTTATTGGTCTTATATTCTTATATTGTCCAGCGAAAGACCGACCCTTTTCACTCTCTGGTCGTCGCGGCAATCTTAATCCTCTTCTTCGCGCCGGTTTCTTTATTTGATATTGGCTTCCAATTATCATTTGTCGTAACCGGATTTATTCTTACCTTTGCCCGACGGATTTATCAATTATTCAAAGATTATCACCTCCCGGGGTTTCTAAATAAATACCTTTTCCTCCCTTTCTCAGTATCTTTATCGTCTCTCTTAGGTGCTTTTCCTCTCACCTGGTTCCATTTCTACCGAATACCAATTATCTCTCCCTTTGCCAATCTTTTCATTGTCCCCTTAGTTGGTTTTGCTATTCCTTTGATACTTTTAATTCTAACCGTAAACATCTTTCTGCCACCTTTGGCGCATTTTTTCTCTTTTAGTTTATGGATAACTTTAAGATTGATATGGGAGTTGACTCGCTTCTTTGGCCGCCATCCCTTTTCGGCCCTAAATCTTGCCAAACCCCCAATCGGTATTATCCTTTTAATATATCTCTTAATACTTCTCACTTTAAGGTTTAGAGAGCGTCCGATTAAAAAGATTTGGCTATTCTTATTTTTGGGAGGAGTTGCCTTCGCTTTTTGGTCAGATATTATAAAAAGGCAAGAGGTGAGGATAACATTTTTGGATACCTACTCATCAGAACCGGTAATAATTGAAGACCAAAATAAGGTATTTCTTATCTTATCTGGGAGATGGGATTATAATTTGGAGAACTTTCTTTTAAGCAAAGGGATTAAAGAATTAGAGATTCTCTTTCTGCCCAAGATTAAAGAGCGCTCTTTAAGAGATATTGCCCGTTCCTTAAAGAAGTTAAGGGTTAAAAATATCATTATGGCAAAAGGCGATACGATTGCCTGCCGAATTTTTGCTGAGGGTTTTTCGTCGTCAAAAATAATTAGAATTGACCAAGAGTGCTTGGTAACTTATCCCGGAATTGAATTCCAGATCTTCCCCTTCGGTAAATTCTATAACCTCCAAGCAAAGATTAGAGAATATGATATCTTCTTTTATTCCGGCAGCAAGATTAAAGAAGGGTGGTTTGATATTATAAAGATTAACGGTAATTTGCGGCAAAAGAGAATAGAGGAAATTATTGCAAAAAATGATGCCCAATATTTTATCCTCCAGGGTCGGGAATTTTACCTCCGACCGAGTGAGGTTCCGAGGTCTAATGGGGTGAATATATTGGACACCAACACCTCGGGTGCAATTGAGATAACCATCAAGGAGGGGCGGAAGATTACCCTAACGGTAAAAAGAAAGAGAGTCGGCCATAAACAGGTAGAATCTAAGACCTTCCCAACCGCCCCTAAGTAATTGGTGAGGGAAGCGCTTCTCAGTTAGATTCTCTATTAGGTTCGGAATATCGCCCCCAATATGACCCTCAATATCACCTTCTATATCGCCCCCTATATTACTCTCTATATCATTCTCTATATCACCCCCAATATCACCCTCAATATCGCCTTCTATATCATTCCCAATATCACCCTCAATATCACTTTCTATATCATCTCCAATATCACCCCGAATATCACTATCTATATCACTCGGAATATGGCTCGGAGTATCACCCCCTGTATCGCCCACCCCATCCAC
>Ga0209102_1001616_pt1 | contig 11398 bp, 9 predicted proteins | sample ConPoolayeHmetaG_FD_185483 | JGI IMG/M metagenome (GOLD analysis project Ga0209102, IMG submission 185483) | Hot spring microbial mat communities from California, USA to study Microbial Dark Matter (Phase II) - Cone Pool mat layer H metaG... ... | reverse complement strand
CCCGTGCGCGGATTCCCGGGAGCGTCATTACGGCTCCGCCCGCGGCGCGCACTGCAGCACGAGATTTTCGATGAAGAACTCCATCATGCGCTCCTGGCGGATGGAAGAGTGGCCCTGATCGGGGCCGACCTGCACCTCGAAGCTCTTGCCCGCCCGCTGCAGGGCTTGCACGAGCTGCAGCGTGTTGGACGGGTGGACGTTGTTGTCCGCCGTGCCGTAATAGAGCATCAGCCTGCCCGCGAGCTTGTCGGCATAGGTCATGGCGCTGCCCGCGTCGTATCCCGCCTTGTTTTCCTGCGGGATCCACATGTAGCGCTCCGTGTAGATGCTGTCGTAGTTGCGGTAGTCCGTCACGGGAGAGGAGGCGCAGGCTGCGCGGAAAACCTCGGGATAGCGCAGCAGGCACATCACGGCGGCGTACCCGCCGTAGGAGGTGCCGAAAATGCCCACGCGGTCCTTGTCCACGTAGGGCCGCTCCCAGAGCGACTTCACCCCGGCGGCCTGATCGTCGATCTCGGTCACCCCCAGCCGCTGGTAGATGGCGTCGAGGAAACGCTTGCCGCGCCCGCCGGCGCTGCGCGCGTCGAAGCCGGCCACCAGGAATCCGAACTCCGTGAGCGGGTTGGGCGTGAGGAAGGTCTCGCGCGCCGCATTGGTCCCCGGGCCGGCGTAGACGCTCACGAGCAGCGGATACTTTTTCGCGGGATCGAAGTTCGAAGGAAAGTGGAGCAACCCGTGCAGCTCCGTCGCGCCGTCGGCCGCCTTGAAGCGCAACAGCTCGACGCGCTTCAGGCCGAGCTGATCGAAGCGGGAGGTGTCGCTCGCCGCCAGTTCCTCGACCAGCCGGCCCTCCGCGTCCATGAGGCGCGTCACCGGCGGCCGGTCGTGCGTCTGGGCGACGTCGACGAAGTGCCTGCCGTCGGGCGCGATGCTGACGGTGTGATGGAACGCCGGATCGGTCAGGCGCCGGTCGCCCCGGCCGTCGAGCCCCACACGGTGCAGCTGCAGCTTCATGTGGTTGTCGCCGCTGCGCGCCATGTAATAGAGCAGGCCGGCGTCCTCGTCGACATGGACGATATTGGCTGCCTCGAACGGATGGTTCGTCAGGACGGCATGCAGCTTGCCGCTCAGGTCGTACAGGTAAAGATTATTGAACCCGGTGCGCTCCGAAGCCCATATGAAGCGCCGGCCGTCCTTCAAGTAGCGGATGGCCGGCGAATTGGCGGTCCAGCTGGGCAGCCATTCCTCGCGCACGATCACCCGGCACCTGCCCGTGTCGGGCCGGCAGGCGATGAATTCCATGACATTCTGGCGCCGGTTCGTGCGGTTGCACAGCAACTCGGTACCGTCCTGCGTCCAGGCGACCCGGTAGACGTAGTGGCCCACGACGGAGTCGTCGAAAGGCTTGCCGTCGCGCACGTCCATCCGGACCGACCTCTGCGATTCCAGATCGTAGACGAACAGATCCACGACAGGGTTCGGCGCCCCCGCCTTGGGATAAGGCTCGGTGTCCACCTCGCTCTGCAGCCGCGTCTGGCCGAGCTGCAGGTAATAGTCCGGAACCGCGCTCTCATCGAAGCGATAGTAGGCAATCTTGCGGCTGTCGGGGGACCACCACATGGCCGTAGTCTGGCCCAGTTCCTCGCCGTAGACCCAGCTGGCCGTGCCGTACTTGATGCGCGTCTTCTCGTTGCCGTCGGTCGTGACCGCCCTTTCATTGGCGCCGTCGGCGTCGCTCAGCCACAGGTTGCGCTCGCGGTAGAAGGCCTTGAGCTTGCCGTCCGGCGAAAGGGCCGAGGTCGCCTGCCGCCCCCGCGCCGGCGCGCCCGGACGCGCACCGCGCCCCCCGGGGCGCTCGCCTCCGGCCGGCGCAGGCCCGAGCTCGCTCGCCCGGCGCGCATCGACGTCGTAGCGGTACAGTTTCCCTTCGCGCACGTACTCGAACGTTTTCCCCCCGTCCTTCCAGGTCACCGTCAGCGCACCCGACCTGACGGAAGAGGGGATCTCCTTGCTCAGTTTCTGATAGCGCTCGTAGCCCGGCATGGACTTCAGGCGGTCCTGCGCCCCCGAAGTCGCAGCCATCGCGAGCAGCGCCACGCATGCCGCCGCCCTGGTCGGCAAAACGCCGAAGCCTGCCATTGCCTTTCTCACCGGCCTCACCTCCTGTTGTGGACGACATATTATGCACCAAACCGCAAGACCAGGGACGCTCACCTATTTTGCTTGCCGCGTAACGGTATCCGATCGATCATCGTCGGAAAAATGGAAAAATAAGTGGGAAAATGGTGAGCGTCCCTATTGTTGAGGTGGGAGATGAAGAGACTGGTGAATGCGATTGCGATGATCGTCCTGGGAGCATGGGCGGCGGGGGCGCAGGACATTGCCCTGGTGCCCGCGCCCGTACGCCTGACGAGGAACGAGGGTTTCTTCACATTGCGGCCCGACACGCGCATCGCTGCGGGCCGTGATCTGGAGGCTCTGGGCGAGCGACTGCGCTGCGAGCTGGCGAGCGCCACAGGATACCGCCTTCCGGTAACCCGAAGCGGCGGGTCCAATGCCATCGAACTCAGGCTGGACCCGAGCCTGGCGAAACTGGGCGCGGAAGGCTACCGCCTCTCGGTCACGCCCAGGAAAGTCGAGATCCGCGCGCCGCGGCCCAACGGCATCTTCTACGGGATCCAGACCCTGCGGCAGCTCATGCCTGCGTCCGTTTACCGCCGCGCTCCGCTGCGCGGCGCGGCCTGGAAAATACCGGCCGTGCAGATCGAGGATTACCCGCGCTTTTCCTGGCGCGGCGGCCACCTCGACGTGGGGCGCCATTTCATGCCCAAGGAGTTCCTGCTCAAGTACGTCGACCTGCTCGCGCTGCACAAGATGAACGTCTTCCACCTCCACCTGACGGAAGACCAGGGGTGGCGCATCGAGATCCGCAAGTACCCCAGGCTCACCGAAGTCGGCGCCTGGCGCAAGGACACGATGCTGACGGTCAACCCTCCGACCTTCTCGGGCAAGCCGCACGGCGGCTACTACACTCAGGACGACCTGCGCGAGGTCGTGGCCTATGCCGCGGAGCGCTTCGTGACCGTAATGCCCGAAATCGAGATGCCGGGGCACTCGCAGGCCGCCATCGCCGCCTATCCCGAGCTCGGCAACACGGGCGAGCCGCTGGAGGTCTGGACGCGCTGGGGAGTGAGCGAGAACGTGTACAATGTCGAGGACGCGACCATCCGCTTCCTGCAGGACGTGCTCGCCGAAGTCCTCGAGATCTTCCCCGGCAAGTTCATCCACATCGGCGGCGACGAGGTGCCCAAGAAGCAATGGAAAGAGAGCGCCCGCGCCCAGGCGCGCATCAAGGAACTCGGCCTCAAGGACGAGGACGAGCTGCAGAGCTGGTTCATCCGGCAGATGGACGAGTTTCTCGCCGCCCGCGGCCGGCGCCTGGTCGGCTGGGACGAGATCCTGGAGGGCGGCCTGGCACCCGGCGCCACCGTCATGTCGTGGCGCGGCGAAAAGGGCGGCATCGCGGCCGCCCGCATGGGGCATGACGTCGTGATGGCTCCGGTCGCCTTCACCTATTTCAACCTTTACCAGTCGCAGAACAGGGACACGGAGCCGCCGGCTTTCCCCGACTTCGTTCCGCTGGAGAAGGCCTACGCCTATGAGCCCGTGCCTGCCGCCCTGAACCCCGACGAAGCGCGCCGCGTGCTCGGCGCGCAGTTCCAGCTGTGGACGGAATACATCCCGGACCCGAAGCTGGCGGAATACATGGCCTATCCGCGCGCCTGCGCCCTGAGCGAGGTCGTCTGGTCGCCCGCCGAAAAGAAGGATTTCGCCGATTTCAAGGCGCGGCTGGCGGTGCACCTCGAGAGGCTCAGAGCGCTGGATGTGAATTATCGGAGGCCGGATGGGGAGCGCCAGCCGGGCCGGGCCGGACCCTGAGCGGCTGCATCGCCTGCGCTACTCGAAGACCACGCGCTTCGGCTCGACCTTGGACGGGTCGCGCAGGTAATGTCCCACGCCGTTCTGGATCACCTCGGCATAGCGCGGAACGTTGCGGCAGGTGATCGCCTTCTCCGGATGCATTTCGGACCAGCTGGCCAGCGTCTGCAGGATCGACGACGTGTGGCGCCCGACGCGCACGTCGATGGGCCAGCCCTTCTCGTCGATCTTCTCGAACAGCAGGCCGCGCCGGCCGGCTTTCATGACGAACTCGTCCTTGCCCGTTAGCAGCTGCTCGCGCGTCGTTCGGCCGCGCGTGGCGTCGAGGAAGGGCTCGGGGGCCTCGAAGAGAAGCGACACGGCCTGCGAGAAATCGCCGACCTCGCGGTGCGAAAGCCCGTGCAGGTTCTTGGGCGAGAATTCGCTGCCGATGTTGAAGCCCTCCAGGTCGGAGAGCGTCATCGAGACCAGGGTGGCCAGCTCCTGGCCCTTTTCATGGGCGACGATCGTGCTGATGACGGGATATTGCAGCTCGGCCTCGTGCAGATCGATGAACAGGTCGACCTTCTCCTTGCGGATCAGCTCCATGAACGCGTAGCAGGTCCGTTCCGTCAGGGTGCCGCCTGCGCGGCCCGGCCACGCGCGGTTGAGATTGCGGATGTCCACATACGCCAGCGACTGGCGGCTGGGGTAATGGATGTACACCTCGGGGTCGGGCCACTGGTCGAGAGGGTTGGTCCAGCGGTCGCCCATGCGGAATTTCTGCCCGCCCCAGGCGGTCGGAATGGTGTAGTCCGGCGGGTAGGCCCCGCCGAGGCGGGTGGCGGTCGTGCCGCTGCGGTTGGCGCTGAGCGCCAGGATGAGCGTTCCCTTGTCGACGACCGCGTTCTCGGCGAAGATCCAGGCCGCCAGCCGCCCGGCCGGCTCCTCGGGGTGGGTCCCTCCCAGGACGAGCACTACCGCGCCGGGCTCGCGGCCGCGCAGGAAATAGAGATTGCAGTCGTTGACCGTGCCGCGCACGCCGGCGAAGTAATCTCCCAGCTTCCTGACTTCGGTCACCCCCGGGCCGAGTACGACCGGTTCGGGCAGGTTTCTGCTGCGGTAGAAACTCACCCCCGATGCGACCAGCAGGGCCAGCCCGGCCGCGCACAGGATCAGCTTGCGGACAAAGGCCTTCTCCGCCCTCATGCGCGCCTCACTTCAGCCTGAACAGTCTCAGCAGGAAAGGGATGAGCACCACGATATACAGAAGCTCCTTTTCCCAGGTCCTGGCCTTGACGAGGTTGGTTATCAGGATCGCGGAAATATAGGCCACCAGCAGGTAATAGATCACAGTGATGACGTCGCCGATCATCGGTCCGCCCTCTACAGCCCCGCGAGAAACGCAAGCTTCTTGCTGTATATCACCATGAGCGTTCCCAGGATCATGATGATCACCGAGGGAAGCGCGCAGCACTTCAGGAACTTCGCGTACGATCCCTTGTAGCCCACGGTGCCGACCGCGAGCCTGCCGATGATCGCCGTCGGCGGCAGGGCATCGCCGAGCGGCCAGATGACGCTCATGCCGGCCAGGGCGATGACCGGGTCCAGGCCGATGGTGTTGAAAAGCAGCACGAGCGGCACCCCCAGCACCGGCGCGGCGCCGTACATGAGCACGGCCTCGGACGCCGGCAGGACCAGAAAGAGCGTGGCGAACACGGCGGCCACCGGCAGGGTCACGGCTGTGACCGCCAGCAGGCCGCGCGCGCCCGTCAACGTCATGATCTGCACCAGTATGCCCGCGCAGGTGAGCGTGCCGACGAGGGGCAGCAGCTGGTCGACCGTGTCGCGCGAGATGCGGAGGAAATCGAGGCGTGCCGGCGACAGGAGGTACGAGGCCGCGGCGGCCGCGAGGAACATCAGGGGCAGCCCGACGACCGGCGTCGAGTGCGGCCACCACCGGCCCACGGCGATGAGCCCGAGGAAGACGGCGAAGGGAAGGACGACGCGCAGCCAGTTCATGGCCGCCGGCGGCTCGGGCAGGCTGCGCAGGGCCTGCTCGAGATCGGCCGGCTTTCCCTTCCAGCCCAATATGAACACGGTGGCGAGCGCGGCCAGCAGGCAGGGGGCCATGAGCGGCACGAAGAAGCCGACATAGGGCATGTTGACGCCTGCGGCGGTCAGCATGGCCCACAGGCTGACCGGGGGCGCGGCCGCGCTCAGGCCCGCGACCAGGAAAACGATCGCGGCGCTGCGCACCAGGGATATGCCCATGAACTCGAGAACGGTCGCCACCATGCCGCCAGCGATCAGCACTGTCACGCTCCCGGCGCCGGTGAGGGCTCCCGGAACGAGCAGGATGACCGCCAGGAGCACGAGCAGCAGCGCCCTGTGGCGGTGGAAGCGCACCAGGATCCGGCGCACGACGTAGGCGACGCCGCCGGATTCCTTCAATATGTTCATGAACAGGGTGGCCGTGATGAAGATCAGGTTGATGTCGAGGTAGGTGAGCGCACCTTCCGCGATGTGGCGTGCCGGGATGCCGAACCCGCCCGCCAGCCCGCCGGCGACGGCCGCCGCCAGCATGGCCAGTTCGGTCGACGGGGTATAGAAGCGGGTGAGAATGTAAACGGCGATCATCACGCCGAGAACGATCCCGGCGTATGCGGTCATGCTCACGGGCACCGACCTATTTGGCGAACAGGCCGCTCAGCACCTGCTCGAGCTCGAGGTTCTTCTCGAACTCGATCATGGGAATGTTGTGCGCCTTGGAGATGGCGCTGAACCTGCCGTCCTCGTTGCCGTCCTTGCGGATGAGCAGCAGGGTGGCGAACGGGCAGACGGCGTCGATCGAGAGCTCGTCGGAATTGTCGCCGGGCTCTGCCCCCTGCGCCCGCCGTGCCATGCCCTCGATATGGGCCGCGATGACCGCCATGCCCTGCTTCTTGGCCTCGGCGATGAGGTCCTTCGCCCGGGCGATTTCATCGTTGATCGAAACGCCGGCGGCGCCCATCCCCTTGAGGCTGGCGCCCGTAACGATGATCACCGACTTGAAGGGCGCACCCGCAGCCTTGCGGGCGGCCAGATCCTTGGCGGTGGCCTGGGGATTGTAGACGTGATCGAGTTGCAGTTTCTTGAGAAAGACCTGGATTCTCACCGGGCCGGGACTCTGGCCGCACGAAGTCAGAAGAACCGGCAGGCCCGCCTTCTGGGCCCCCGGCGCCGCGGCGAGAGCGAGAAAGAGCGCTGATGCCGGAAACACGGCGGATCGGACGGAAAATTTCATGGCGCCTCCCCCTTTTCAGGAATGGCAGCGGCCAAAATAATCAATCGGCTCCGTTTATTCAAGGAGATTGATGCGCGCGCGCCGCGCTCCGGCGCGGCAGGGCGATGAGCGCAAGCAGCACGAAATAGGCCGCGGCGATCGCATGGAAAAGAAGCCCGGGCCTTGCGGGCGGTGTCCAATCCCCCGGTTGCGGCAGGGGCACGGGATCCCACGGCAGGCCGTATTTGGCCGCGAGTCCCTTGATGTACAGGAGATGGATGACGGGAACGCCGCGTGCGGCCATCTCCGCAATCACTCCGCGCCGGCTCTCCGGCGGCAGGGGAACCTTGCGGTTCAGCCCGGGCTGAAGCTCGAGCACCCGGCTGCTGGTCCCGAGATTGGCATACGCGCCCCCGATATTGATGAAGGCGGCCACGTCGCCGTAGATCCGCATCCTCATGCGGACGTTGCTCCTGAGGTCGGGCTCCCGGATGAACGGAAGGCCGGTATCGGAAATCTGGCGGATCAGTCTTTCCCGCAACTCGGGATCGAACCCGAGGCCGACGTCCCTCTCACCCCCGAGAGTCACGGCTGCGGGCGGCGTGGAAAACACTCCCTCGCGCAGCAGGAGCTCGTACAGGTGAAGCAGATTGAAACCTGCGCCCGTGGCGCCGTAAGACGAAGCCCCGAGCGAAACGATCGTCACGGGTTCGGCCTTCAGCGCGGACGCTGCCGACAGCGAAGCGAGCAGCAGGGCCGGGAAAGAACCGCTGCTGCCTATGGCGATCCTGCTGCCGGGAGCGACGCCGGCCCGGCACAGGAGATGGACGAGCAGCCCGGCGAAATTCGGGTTCGTGGTCGTTCGCTTGGCCTCGAGGCTGCCGAGCGAGGTCATCAGCTCGTCGGCCTCGCGGCCGATCAGCCGGGTGCGGTTCGGGTCGATCTCTTCGTCGAGGGCGGACGGCGCGCTCGGGGCATGGCGCGCGACCGCCGCAAGCGCGCGGCTCATGATCCGCGAGGCCTCGAGCGCCGCCTGCGCGCACGGAGCCGGGTCCCGGCTCTCCCGGGGGCGCGCCGGGACGAAGGCGGCCAGGCTGAGCGCAGCTGCGAGCATGACGCGCCGGGCCTTTTCCCTGCGGCCCAATGCGGGCGGGCCTTTCGCAACCCGTGGTTTCACATCCCCAAGCTCCACCCGAGGATCCTTGCAGCGAAATAGGAGGCCACGGTGACCGTCACGAGCGAGGCGATCGTCAGCGGGATGCCCTGGCGCTCGAAGGTATTGGAAATCAGGCCGGGGATGATCCAGCCGATCAGCTGAAGATCGCCCCAGGCGGGGGAAGCTTGCGGAACGGTGCGGGCTCCCAGGATCGACCAGAGAGCGCCGGCCAGCACCATGAACGCGAAGCGTCGCGCGCCGAACAGGATCACGTAGCGCGCGGCCAGGCGGAAGCAGGCGAGCGACAGCAGGGCCGCGGCCAGAATGACGGCGAGCCGGAGGGGCTGGTCCAGGATCAGGACCATGTAGGCCGGGACGATGATGCCTCCCGGGTACAATCCGGTGAGAGCTATATAAAGGACCGAGAGAAGCAGGCCCGCCAGCGCGGTTTCATAGGACATGGGCTTCACCTTTGCCCGCCCAGTAGGTGACCAGGGCCCGGCCGGCGCCGGCCATGTTGCCGAAGCCGAAAACCATGAAGCGGTCCTGCAGCCGGTCTGCGACCGCCGCCATGATGCGCTCCGGCGGCCAGCGCCCGGGGAGGGCGCGCACGCCGCGCAGGAGCCGGCAGATGGGACCGGCATGGGCGCCGGCGACAAAGAGCGCATCGAAATGCGCAAGCGCGCCGCCCTCGAGCTCCTCCAGCCACTGCCGGCTCCTGTCCGGCCTGTCGGCGCGCAGGTTCAGGATGCCGACGGTGCCGGCCGCATCGGGCACGAGCTCTCCGGCGCGAGCCAGGGCGCGCCAGGTCGAGTCGGGGTCGTTGGCCGCAAAGGCATTGACGAGATAGCATGTCCCGCCGCCGCAAGGCCAGCGCCAGATGCGCATCCGGCCCAGGTCGTGCCGCGTCTTGCGGATGCCTTCGAGAATTACGCCATCGGGAATGCCGAGATGTCGGGCGACGGCGTACACGAGATCGAGGTCGCCCGTGAATTCGCGCGCGCGCAGGCCGGGGTCGAGCGCCAGCAGGGGGGCGCAGGCGCCGGCCGTCACCGTTTCGGTCGGCTGCCGGCCGGCGAAGTGGCGCGCTATATCGGCCGGTACGAACAGGCGCGCTGCGGGAGGCACCGCCAGGCGGAAGACCGCGGCCGCCTCCTCCTCGGTTTCGCCCATGGCCTCGAGGTGGTCGCGCCGCACGTTGGTCACCGCCACGATGGCCGGCGCGAGCAGATGGGCCGACTCGACGCGGTGGCACTCGGCGTGCACGCTCATCATCTCGGCGACCAGGGTGTCGGCGCCCAGAGCGAGGGCCTTGGCGACCAGGCGCTTCTGCTCGAGGATGGAAGGTGGGCCGCGCCTCGGTATTTCGCACTCGGCTCCATCCGGCAGGATCCAGCAGGGCTGGGAGCCCGTGGTCTTGGCCAGCACGCGCCGCCCGCTCGCGCGCAGGACGGATGCCAGCATGCGCGTGACGCTCGACTTGCCGCGCGTGCCCGTGATCGCTACCCGGAGCGCTATGGGGCGCAGGCGGCGCCGGTGCACGAGCTTTTCGACGGCCAGGCAGGAAAGAAAGAGCAGGGTGAGAAGAAGAATCCTCACATCGGCGCCTTGCGGCGCGCGCGAAGTCGTTGGTGTACTGCGTCAGGTATTCGCGGCATTTCGTCGCGGCGTCGGAATCTTCGCTCTGGCGCATCTGCATGAACCGCTTCTCGATGTCGGGCAGCTCCATGAACGCGCGGTCTTCGAATTCGCGGATGCCGTCCTCGATGTACTTGCGCGTGCTTCCCCAGCGCACGGTGGCCAGGCGGTTCGCCTGGCGGAAGGCCCAGCAGGCGCTGTCGGTGCGGAAGCGGTGCTGCGCGCAATACTCGAAGCTCTTGGGCAGCGACAGGGTGCCGGAGAAGATCGGGAAGCGCGGGCTCTGCGCGGGATTGTCGAAGGAGAACCAGGCGATGGCGCCGATCTCGTCCGGCAGCCCGTCGCGCACCTGGATGATCTGCGAGTAGGCGCAGCTGGAGATTGCGATGGTGCGCCGCACCTCGACCGTGCCCGGCTTGAGCGTGTTCAGCAGGGTGATCAGGTCGCGGCTCATCCAGTTGTGCGCCAGGGGGCTCTTGATCATCTCGCCCGCCGGCTGCGCCTTGGCCGCCGCCTGGCCGCGCTGGGGAGGCTGGGGCTTGGGCACCATCAGGTTCTTGGTCATGTCGAAATCGGTGCCCTCGTAGGTCTCCCGGTAGATGCGCATCACGTCGCGCACCGACAGCTTCTTTTCCGGCTTGACGGAGAAGGGGAGCTCCTCGGCGTCCATCGAAAGGTGGAGCGAGGGGGCGAGTTTGCTGAAGATATAGAACTCGCGGTCGGAAAAGGGCTTCTGCGTGCTGTAGGCTTTCCAGAACTTGAACGGCTCGCCCTTCTTGGGATCGTACCAGCCCATGCTCTCGGCCACCGAGAAGACGTTTTCGGAAGCCATGTAGTGGTCGGGGTCCTTGAGGTCGAGCGTGCTGATGCGCGGGCGGTTGGCCGAGACGCCCACGTGGTCGTCGGGGATGCGCACCGCCGCCCACACGGCGCCGATCTCGGCGGGGCCGGCGCCGAAGATCTCGAAGTGCCATACCTCGCGCTTGTCGGCGATGGTGATGCATTCGCCGTAGTCGCCGTAGCCGTATTGCTTGACGAGCTGCCCGATGAGGCGGATCGCGTCGCGCGCCGTCGTGCAGCGCTCCAGGACGATGCGCTGCAGTTCCTCGATGAGGAACAGTCCCTCGTCGTTGCGCAGTTCCTGCCGGCCGACGATGGTGGTTTCGCCGATGGCGAGCGCCTTCTCGTTCATGCACGGGTAGGCGGTATTCAGATAGGCGTAAGTCTCCTCGACTTCGGGAATCTCGCCTTTCAGGATCTTGCCGCGCATGTCCCAGGGGGTTTCCGTGTGCAGCGTGCCCCAGTAGATCTTGTTGGTGGATCCCTTGGTGTTCTTCCGGTGGGGCATGATGTTCAGCCACGTGCGGTAATTGCCGTCGCAGGTGTGGCAGGTGATGACCGAGCCGTCCTCGGAAGCGAGC
>Ga0209102_1001615_pt1 | contig 11413 bp, 14 predicted proteins | sample ConPoolayeHmetaG_FD_185483 | JGI IMG/M metagenome (GOLD analysis project Ga0209102, IMG submission 185483) | Hot spring microbial mat communities from California, USA to study Microbial Dark Matter (Phase II) - Cone Pool mat layer H metaG... ... | reverse complement strand
AGTTGTGCCAAAAACATTTTCTATTTTTTCGCGCCAGTTTTCATCTCTTAAAATGTGATGATCCAGAATAACGCATGGCACAGTCTCAACAACTTTTTCCAAATTCTCTAATCCATTTAGAATCTGCTTCTCGTCAACCCTAAATCTTGATAGATATAATGGCGGTCCACCCATCATTAACAATTGAGGCTTTTCATAATTGATAATTTTAAGTGTTTTAGCTGACATTGGACCTTGGACGTCAGGCGCAAACATGAATTTTTCGTCTTTGTGTTTGATAGTAGTCATTAGAACCCATCCTAGGGCTGAATCTTCTGGTCCGTGGAAGACTGGCTCTGAAAATCTGACTATGGTATTTTTGCCGAAAATAAAAGCTTTTCCGTCAGCAACCTCAAGCTTTTCTGCATGTTTTCCGCTGGTTTTCTGGAACATCCATCCTCTTCGCCTTTGACTAAAATTGATGTTTTCCTTCGGATTTTTTATCAAAACAGTTTTTCCTTCATAAATCTGCCTTGCCGTTTCCTCCTTTGCCGTCCAATTGCACAGCCAGTCTTCATAAGAAGGTGTGTGATGGTCAAAATGATAGTGACTCAAAGTTACAACTTCAGCCTTAGCGGCAACCTCAGCAATTTTTCTGCGAGCTTTATCTATAGCCTTAAATTCAAGTGGATGCGGAGGCAAGCCAAAACGGTTTGGACAGAGAGAGACTCCTGCATCCAAAAGAATCTTCACGTCAGATGTTTCAGCATAAGTGCACATGGATCTTACGCCGAGGCTTTCCGCAGCCAACGGAACAACACGCATATGTTTCAGCATACGATTCCAATCTTTCACGAAGGCTATAACTTTTTATTCTGGCTTACATACTTTTTGCATGGTGGGCGATGACGACTCTGGCCCCACTGAACCCAAGATGATTGGGATCTTGAGTGCGGAGAGCCCGCCATTCGTCAAACCGCTGAAAAATGTGAGTTTTGTTGATGCTTTTGTATACGGCTACATTGACCGTTTATTGTGTTTCTTCACTAAATTGCTGAATCTATTGAAGATTTCTTTGCTCCGTGGTTTCAGTATTTCAGGAAGGTTTGGGTCATCTTCCAAGACTGATTCTTTGTGCTGTTTTAATCTGATTTTAGCCCAAAAATAATCCTTTTTAAACATTGCATATTCAAGCTCTAATTCAATGGCTTTGAAATGGGCTTCGTAAATTACTGTTTTAGGCGAATCTATAATCACTTTTTTGTCAATTGTTCTCCACATCCTTTTTAACTCGCTCATCTCCACCAATTCATGCACCATCAGAAACTCGTTGCCTAAAACATCCAGCAATGTGGTTTTATCTTTGGAAAATATTTCGCCAGTCATATAATCATAGAATTCTTTAGCTGAAACATTTGCTGCATTATAGCCAATTTGTCTAAGGGCATTTTTAGCTTTTCTTATTTTAACGCTTATTCCTTTTAATAAGAGCTTATCACGATTCAGATTTATTCCTCTGGCCGTTTTTCCCAAAGTTCAAGCATTTTCTTCTTTAGTTCCCGTCGTCTTTTATGCAGAAACCGATAAACTGCACTGTGCATGTTTCCATCAATCAACATTTGTATAGCTTCTCTTGCCACGTGCGCTTCCTCAATGCCTCCAATTATGCTTACTGTATGCCCATAAACAGCCACATGTGTATTTGTCAACTCTTCTATTATTCCACGGGTTTTGCCATTCATGCCAATTATTCGACCTTTAACACGTCTAATGTCAGATTCAGATCTTCCGAAAAAAGTTCGCAAATCTATAACATCTAGAATGGCTTCGTCATCACGAATCAGACGAAACGCATACTCTGGAGAGAAACCTCTCCCAATAGCTGTTACAACATCTTTTGCTCTAAAAAGCAAGGATGGGTCCTCTGCTTTTTCAGCCAGCATAATTGCAACATCGCCTGATTCGCTATCTATTTGAAGTTCAACTGAAAGCTTGTTCTCAATGATTTTCTTAATCTTCCCCTCTGGACCTATTAGTACACCTACACGCTCTTTGGGAATTTTCAGAAATGTGCTAGCTCTTGCCATAACCTGTAACCTTCCGGTAGCACTCTTCAACGGAGAGAACTTTAACGCCTAATCTGCTGAAAAACTTGTTCAAATTGTTCAGGTCTCTGTATAAGAGAAATTTTGCCATGGGATGTGAAAGTAGAACAGCTTGCGACATGTCAAAAATTACTGGACGACCCCTCCAAATCATTATGTTATACTCGCTCAAATCACCATGGGCAAGCTCTGCTCTTGAGTAGAGTCTTCTCAAATATTCCAACAGGATTTTATAGATTTTTTCCGGATTTTTTGGCGGTTGCTCCTTCAATGAAGGAGCGCTTACGCCGTCTTTTCCAATAAACTCCATAATAAGCACATTATTTTTAACGGCAATAGGCTTCGGAACCTTCACTTTAGCAACCGTCGCCAATTCCAAATTTTTGAATTCTTTCTGAGCCCAAGCAAAGATTAGCGAGCGTGTGTCGTGCTTTATATTTTTGAATCTTGGATCACCTTCAATGTACTTGAGCATGCCTTTGCGGAATTCTGCTGAGCCAGTTAAGTAAATTTTGATTGCTAATTCTTTTCCTTGCTTGTCTTTTCCCCAATAGACCCGTGATTCCTTTCCAGCTTTGACAACACCGTGAATTTCGTTTATTGTACCTTTGTTCAAAAAATCGTAAACCACCATCAGAGTTGAGCGGTCGAAAACTTCTTCTAAAGCCTCATATTCTTCACTTCGCTTCTCCTTCATCAACTGATCAACTTCGTATTTCTTCTCCTTTTTTCGTAGCCTTTTATCAACAGTTTTCCTAAAAGACATACAGTTTTCTCCAACCAATAAACAGACAAAATTTAAATTGTCAATAGACCTTTCTTGCGAAGCATATCAGCTTGAGCTTTCGTATAACGCCAGATCAAATCACCACGCTTATCAGATTGAAAATCCCAAGGAGAAATCAAGACAACATCTCCTTGACGTATCCAAACACGCCGCTTCATTTTTCCTCTTATGCGGCATAAACGTTCATGTCCATCTTGACATTTAACTAGAACACGGTCAAAGCCAAGCATTTTGATGGCTATTCCTAAGATATCATTTGTGGATGGGAGCACCATCTCGCTCAGTTCTTCCTCTGTCAATACTTTCTTTTTGCCCAACTAAGCACCTCAAATGCCTCTCTTTTAATGAGATGTTATATCTTCTTTAAAAGCATGCTTATTCTCATACCTATTCTTCAGCAAGTGGAGCAAGAATAACACCAGAGATAACGAGTATATTTGTATATTTACGCCTTGATAAATCCGATTACTGCTCCAATCAAGTTGAATGCAATCAACAAATGTTCTTTATAACAATTATGATAAGCTGTTAAAACTTAATCGATTATGCTAGATTTTGAGTATTTGTGCATGTGGCACACCATTAATGTTTAATACCGCCTCTGGATGCACATAGCCACTTTCAATTGCTTTACTTACAACATTTTTGCCAACCATGTTAACTATTGTTGAATTTGCTATCATAGACACCGCCTCTTCGATTGTTACCTTTGTGCCCTTGTAAAATTCTTCCTTTATACAAAAAACGATTTTTCCTTCGCATAATGTTTTGCCAAGAATTTCAGCATCACAAATGGCTAAAAGCACATTGTTGCCAACTTTCCTAATGTTCATGTATGCTTCCAATTTTTGGATCCTCAAGTTTAAAGTTGCTGCACAGAGGACCGTGCTCCGCACGCTTGACACACTAGAAATGATAGACGTTTCTCCTTTACAATCTTTGTGTCTGGACGCTTACAAATAGGACACATGACAAGATTTTCGATATACCTCTGTATCAGCCGTTCTAAAGTTTCTTGCGAAAATTTTCCCTGAAAAATGACTCTTGACTCTTGCATTGTTGCCGCAGTAGCTAATTCACGAGTCAAATATTTTAATAAATGCTGCGGGTCTCGATCCAAGACGTTGGCAATGTCTTTAAAATTGTAAATTATTGTGCGCATACCTATCATCGAGCAACGTAATTTAGGCAGTTCTAAGCGTTCACGTTTTGAAGTGATTTCTGGAATTTGGGAACGAGCTCTTTTCAGTAGTTCTTCATATTCATATTTCATGCGAAAGTTCTCCAAGAAAACATGAGGACATGAACCTATTTAAAACTTATAATAGCAATCAACCAAAAAAGAGAATGCGAAAAGGGAGAAATAGAATGGGTTACATTTACCTTTACACAGGAACAGGTGCAGGAAAAACTACAAACGCTTTAGGCTTAGCACTGCGGTCAGTGGGGCATAAACGCAAAGTTATCGTGATTCAATTTCTAAAATGGTGGAAAAACACTGGCGAATACAAGATTAGACATATGTTAGCTCCTTATTATGAGATTTATCAATTTGGACGAAAGGGATGGCATGGACTTAGTAGATTAAGCGAAGAAGACAAAAATTTGGCTCAAAAGGCATTAAAATTTGCTCAGAAAATCGTCAAAGAAAAGAAACCGCATCTGATTGTTCTGGACGAAATTAATCTAACTCTCTATTGCAAGCTTCTAAACGTGAAAGAAGTTTTAGAGTTTCTAGATAGAATTCCAAAGAAAACTGATGTTGTGTTGACTGGAAGATATGCACCCAAAGAATTAATAGACCGAGCAGAATTTGTGAATGAAATTGTGGACATTAAACATCCGAAGGAAATGGTTACTACAAAAGGAATACAATACTAGTTTAGGGTTGAAATGAATGATGAATTTGAAGAGAAATCCTTTTCCATTCATCTTAAATCAAGGTTCCCCTGTTTCTGTGTTGCAAGCCTTGACTATTATAGACCGCATCAAAACTTCTGTGGGTTTTGAAAATCTATTACAATTGATTTCATTACAGAATAATGATGGAGGATTTCCAAACAATCTAGAATTCAATGCATCGAGCTCCGTCAAAATTACGTGCAGAGTTGTTAGAACATTAATCCAAATTGGAGTAAGTAAGCATTCGCATATTGTCACATCTGCTGTTAATTGGCTTTTAAAGCAACAAGAAAAGGATGGAGGATGGCACGAAAATCCAGCTATAGCATTGCCTGAGTGGGTTACATGGGAATCAACAACAAAGAGCGTAACTTGGTACACATGTCAAATTGCAAAGCTTCTAGGAGAATTGGGAATGCAAAAATCAGAAGCATTCAAAAAGGCGCTGTCCTTCTTGGAAAAAACCGAGCTGTCCAACGGTGGATGGCCGCCAGTAGATGGCTTAGAAGAGTTAGACCCTGATAGTACTGTTGGGATAGGCAATTTTTTAGTTACGGTTTATGGTAATAATTATCCTTCAGTAGTGAGAGCGAGGAGAATTTTTGAGGAAAGAATAGCGGGTCTTGCAGCAAAGGTCAAACATGAAACTGTTGATGATGCATACGAGTTAACACATTTAGTTTTTGATGAACTTCCGAATTATATGTATAATCTAGATGACATGCGGGTTAGAAGAGTTCTTGAAGCGCTTGTTCATGTCCAACGTGAAGATGGAGGATGGAAAACGTTTTATTCTTGTGGAAAATCTGACGCTGCAATTTCTGTCTATGCTCTGCGAGTTCTTGTTTCTCATGGAATTATAAGTAAGGAGACATTACAAGAAATGTTTGATTCTTCTAAAATCTAAAAAAGCTTAAAGAAGCCACACTTATTTAGTGTTTAATTCCATGCGGTGAAACGATTGGAAAAGCAGAATCATCCATACATACCGAACTCGCAACTAGAAACTAAACGCGAAATGATGCGAGAAATAGGCATAAAAACCATTGATGAATTATATGCGGATATTCCCAAAAAATACCTCTTAAAAAAATCACTAAACCTTCCTAACGCCTTATCGGAATTTAAAGTCAAAAGGCATGTTGAAGCCTTACTCTCAAAGAATACGACATGCAAAGATATACCCATGTTTCTGGGTGCCGGATGTTGGCCCCATTATGTGCCTGCTGTTGTGAAAGAGATTGTGCAACGTAGCGAAGTTCTCACTGCTTACACTCCATATCAGCCAGAAATTTCACAGGGCATACTTCAAGCACTTTTTGAATATCAGAGCATGATTTGCGAATTACTAGGCATGGATGTTGCCAACTGTTCCATGTACGATTGGGCTTCTGCATTAGGCGAAGCCGCCCGCATGGCGGCACGTATAACAGGGCGAAAGGAAATTCTAATTCCTAAAATTATTCATCCAGAAAGGGCTAAAACTTTGCAAGTTTATGCCGAACCAGCTGGAATAGCCATTCAGCAAGTGTCATATGATAAAGAAACTGGGCAAATAAGTCTTGAGGATTTTGAACGAAAGATTTCTGAGAAAACGGCAGCTGTTTACATTGAAAATCCTTCTTATTTGGGCTTTATTGAAACACAAGTAGAAGAATTCAGCAAAGTGGCACATGCCCATGACGCCCTTTTCATTGCTGGTGTTGATCCAACTTCGCTGGGGATTCTAAAGCCTCCAGGAGAATATAATGCGGACATTGTAATTGGTGAGGCACAGCCACTAGGGAATTTTATGAATTTTGGTGGTCCACTCTTGGGAATCTTTGCGTGCCGTGATGATGTAAGTTTGATTAGGCAGATGCCGGGTCGTATAATAGGGTTGACAACAACCATTGATGGCAATAGTCAAGGTTTTTGCATGGCTTTGCAGACAAGAGAGCAACATATTAGACGGGAGAGAGCAACATCTAACATTTGCTCTAATGAAGCCTTATGCGCTGTAGCCTCTGCGGTTTACATGGCTTTGCTTGGTCCTCAAGGTTTTCGAGAGCTTGGTGAAGCAATAATGTATAAAGCTAATTATGCCATGCGTTCTCTTTCAAAAATTGATGGAGTCAAAGCACCTGTTTTCAAATCTGCACATTTTAAAGAATTCACTGTCAATTTTGACGAAACTGGATTTAATGTTCAAGAGGCTCATGGCAAGCTTCTGCAACATAAAATTCATGGCGGCAAAGATGTTTCAAAAGAGTTTCCAGAACTTGGCGAAACCGCATTGTACTGCGTAACTGAAATGCATTCGAAAGAAGAAATTGAGCATCTAGCAGAGGCTTTAGAGAAGATTTTGGGTAGAAGGTGAAAGAATGTTTAGGCAAGCCTGTTGGAATGAACAAGTAATCTTTAACTTGGGAAGAAAGGGGCGAAGGGGACACTTTCTTCCTGAAGTAGAAGAAGAAGTCAAAAATGCTGTGGGAAATTTGAGCAAAGTCATACCAGAGAACATGCAACGCAAAGTTGAGCCTAGTCTTCCAGAGCTTTCTGAGGTAGAGGTTGTGCGCCACTTTGTGCGTTTGTCTGAGATGAATTATGGGGTTGATTCTGGATTTTATCCTCTTGGAAGCTGCACAATGAAGTACAATCCGAAAATAAATGATCAGCTTGCAGCCATGCCAACTTTAAGTATGCTTCATCCCTATCAAGACGAGAGCACAGTGCAGGGCATACTTGAAATTCTTTACAAGCTTGAGCGTTGGCTTGCCGAGCTGACTGGCACTTATGAGGTTTGTTTGCATCCAGCCGCTGGTGCTCAAGGAGAATTTTTGGGAACATTACTAATGAGAGCATATCATAAATATAATGGGGAAGACCGAAAAAGAACCGAGATTATTATTCCAGATTCTGCTCATGGAACGAACCCTGCGAGTGCAGCCATGAGCGGATTCAATGTTGTAGTTGTTCCATCCGATGATGAAGGTTGCGTTAGCTTAGGCGCATTGAAAGCAGCAGTTTCCAAAAAAACAGCGGGGCTGATGCTTACCAATCCGAATACGCTGGGCATTTTCGAAAAGAACATTGATGAAATAGCAAGAATTGTTCACGAAGCTGGGGGATTACTCTATTATGATGGTGCAAACCTAAATCCACTGTTATGTAAGGCTAGACCTGGAGACATGGGCTTCGACATAGTTCATATAAACATTCACAAAACCTTCAGCACGCCCCATGGTGGAGGTGGTCCAGGGGCAGGTCCAGTTGGTGTTTTAGAGGAATTAGCCAAGTTTTTGCCTGTTCCCCGCATAATACGTGAAAGTGAGCGTTACCATTTAGATTATAATAAGCCGTATAGCATTGGAAAAATAAAAAGTTTTTATGGAAACATTGCGGTTTTGTTAAAGGCTTATGCGTACATTCTTAGTTTGGGGCATGAAGGATTAGAGGAGGTGGCGGAAATCTCGGTTTTGAATGCCAACTATCTTAAGAAGAAGCTTAAAGAGATTAAGGGTTTGACGCTTCCTTATAATAGTGAGAAACCAGTGAAGCATGAATGTGTTTTCAGCGCTAAATCCTTAAAGAAGGAGACTGGCGTTTCTGCATTAAATATTGCTAAGCGTCTGCTTGATTACGGATTACATGCACCTACAATTTATTTTCCATTAATTGTTGAGGAGGCTTTAATGATTGAGCCTACAGAAACTTTTGAAAAGGAGGAGATTGACCGTTTTATTGAAGCTATGCAGAAAATCAGTGAAGAAGCGTACACAAATCCTGAAACTGTGTCAAAAGCCCCACATTATACTGCTGTTTCTCGGTTAGATGAGGTTAAGGCATCGCATCCAAGAACTATGGCTTTAAGTTGGCGCATGTATCAAAAAAAGAAAACTGTAGACGTTACTAAAGGCTCTCACATTTCCTAAATTACTGAATCAACATATATTCTTAGAGGATTTAAATCCTTATTGAAGAGTTTAAATGCCATGCTTGTTTTTCATGCACAGCTTGATTTTTTCTGCAACAACTTCTAGTTTTCTTTATTGGATTCAAGAAGTGCAAGCGCTTCTTCGCGTCTAGGTAGCCTCTCTCCTTCATACCTAGGGATTACATGAACGTGCAAGTGAAACATATCTTAACCCGCAGCTATTTCATTATGCTGACTAATTGTAATGCCACATGCATTCACGCTCTTCTTTAGCGCAACAGCAATTTTCTTAACAATTTTGTATAGATGCCCGATTTCTTTATCTGGAATATCATAGATGGTTTCATAATATTTTTTAGGTATCACAAGCGTATGTCCTTTATTTAAAGGTCGAATATCCAAGAAAGCCAGAACTTTATTATCTTCATAAATACGGCTTGCAGGAAGTTCCGCTTTTACTATTTTACAAAATGTGCATGATTCCTCAGCCATAACGCTCCCATTCCAAATGCATCAGAACCACAATCACTTTCAAGTTTTTAGTGAAACAGTTTATATTGTGCTTCTCTTCTTATTCAAGGAAAGTTTGTGGATGTGTAAAGGTTTGACAGAATTAGAAGATAAAGTTCGCGAAGCTGTTGGCAAAGTTGTTGACCCAGAAACTGGTTTGACTTTTGCTGAGATGAACATGATTACAAATGTTAAGGAAGAAGAGACAGGCGTTGTTAAAGTGGATTTTGTCCCTTCAAGTCCATTCTGTCCAATTGCCTTCAAATTAGCTATGGACATCAAAAATGAAGCCTTAAAAGTTCAAGGAGTCAAAAAAGCCATGATTCATTGCCATGGACACATGATGGAGCAACAAATTAACGAAACGGTGAATAAGGAACAGCAAAAATAATTTCATGAGTTTTGTTTATTATGCGAGAGTTTAAGCGGTGTATGTCAAAGGCGAACATGAAATCTATTGTTGTGGCTCCCGTGTGCGAATTTCAGAGAAGGGCATAGAAGTTTTAACCGAGCCTTTAGTTGAGTATTGCCCATTGCATGATAGTCTGTATGGAACTAAACACATTGATGTTGAATCTGTGCGCAAGAGCGTGGAAATGAAAATTGCAGGTTATGGCTTCTGTTGTGAGAATCGCCTTTTCGACGCTAAGCCAGTTGTAGCGTATGGAGCATCTGAAATGATGCATATTTGGCTGGATAAGGGACTTATTGATTGTGCTGTCGTTGTTTGTGAGGGCGCAGGAACTGTAATAACAGCAAATGGAAGTCTTGTGCAAGCCATCGGAGCACGTTTAACTGGCATAATCAAAACTTCGCCCATAAGCGAAATTATTAAGCGTGTGGAAGCGGAAGATGGCTTTATTTTAGATAAGGTGAAAGCACGAATTGACCAGATTGAAGGTGTTAAGCGGGCTGTTGATTTGGGGTTTAGACGTGTTGCCGTGAGTGTTGCTGGTTTTCAAGCAAAGGCTATAAGTGAAATAAGAATATTTGAGAAAAATGCAAATTCGGATGTTTTGATTTTTTCTGTTTGTAATACTTGCGTGAACAATGCAAATGTGGCACATATAGCCAAAGCAGATGTTGCTTGTGCAAGTGCTTCGAGAACCCTTCGAACAAAAATCGGCAAAAAAGCATTGTTGCAACTAGGCGTGACAATTCCAGTTTACGCTTTAACTGAAAAAGGCAAAAGACTTGTTTTAGCATATTTAGCCGAATTTAAAGACAAGCTTGCGGTTTTCAAAACAAGCAAATTACCATATATTTTGGAAGGCAAAGGTCCAAGACTTAAGGATGGTGAAAGAAACCAAAAGCCTTAAGTGTTGAGTATAGTGTATGTTTTTTGTCAAAAATATGTAAGGTGTTGAAAAAGTTTGGCTGTTGAAGGTTTTTCAAGAAATAGAGAACCAGTTGATGTGAAAGTAGCTGAATTGTCCCCCTCTTCAAGAGCAGTAAACGTTAAGGCAAAGGTGGTTTCAAAAAGTGAAGTCAGAAACATTGCTGCAGGAAGAGATGGAGCACCCCACAGCGTTTGCGATGCTTTAATCGGCGATGAAACAGGTTCTGTTTACCTAACCCTCTGGGACGATAACATTGGGAAGATAAACGAAGGCGACACAATAAATGTAGGCAATGGTTATGTAACTCTTTTCAGAGGCAACATGCGCTTAAACATTGGCAGATATGGCACATTAGAAGTTGCAAAAGAAGCATTAGAAGGTGAAGTGAACACAGAAAACAACCTGTCAAACAAAGTATATGAACAGCAAAGACGCCCCTTCAGGGGACGCGGCAGAAGAGACTTCGGCGGAAGAGAAAGAAGAGGCGGATACAGGCAAAGAAGATACTAATGCGGGTTTTATTCGCCAAAATAACCCCACTCATTTTCTTCTAAGCACTGTCATCGGTCTATTAAACTTCATTGCTTTTTCTAGTGGCTGCGTTAAATCAAAATTGTTAAACCAGCCTATGAACTCGAATTTTCCATTCTTTTCAACTAAGCCTAAAAATTCTTGTGGAAAGATAATTTTGCCAGTCTTCTCGGTTCTAAAAATTTTCGTTCCTCGGTCTTCAATGACTTCAGCTGTTCTCCTTAGTTTGAATTTCTTTGAAGTTTTCTTTTAATATTCACCGTAACCTTTAAAGCTTCAATACTAAAAAGCATCACGACAAGGAGAAAACAGTTATGTCTAAATCAAAAGAAGAAAGAAAACC
>Ga0209102_1001614_pt1 | contig 11418 bp, 9 predicted proteins | sample ConPoolayeHmetaG_FD_185483 | JGI IMG/M metagenome (GOLD analysis project Ga0209102, IMG submission 185483) | Hot spring microbial mat communities from California, USA to study Microbial Dark Matter (Phase II) - Cone Pool mat layer H metaG... ... | reverse complement strand
ATTTGCGGCCGTATTTGTCATCACCCTTGCGAGGGAAGATGTCGCCGTGGGGAACTTGATGAGCCTGTAGCTATCAGGGCGCTTAAACGCTTCGCTGCCGATTGGTATTTTGACCATGTTGATGAATTACCTGAACCGCAACCATTCCCCCAGACTCAGAGCCAAAAAGTAGCAGTAGTAGGGGCGGGACCCACTGGGTTGTCCTGCGCTTATTTCTTGGCTCAAATGGGCTATCCCGTCACGGTCTTCGAAGCTCTTCCCCTAGGTGGAGGCATGGTCTCGGTAGCCATACCCGACTTTCGCTTGCCGCGGGAAGTTATTGAAAAGGAGATAGATTATATCGCTAAGAAGGGAGTGGAAATAAAATACAATACACCTATCAACGTAAATTTCACCATAGAAGATATCAAAAGCAGTGGTTTCCAGGCTGTTTTCATCGCCGCTGGAGCGCAAAGGAGTCAGAGCATTGGCATACCCGGAGAGCTGGAGGACATCGAGGGCTTCTACTATGGTTTGAGGTTTCTCAGAGACGTGAAGGTTGGCAAGCCCATCAAGGTTGGACGTCGGGTAGCTGTTATCGGGGGTGGCAATGTAGCTCTGGACTCTTCTCGCACAGCTCTGCGCCTTGGTGCCGATGAGGTGAGTATCTTTTACCGTCGGTCGCGGGAAGAGATGCCAGTAACTGAGGTGGAGTATGATGAGACGCTGGCTGAAGGCGTCCTGGTTAATTTCCTCGTCAGCCCCACCCGCATAGTAAGCAACGACTGGAAAGTGACTGGTTTACAGTGTGTCCGCATGAGGCTAGGCGAGCCTGACGCCAGCGGACGCCGTCGCCCAATTCCCATTCCTGGCTCCGAATTCTTTGCTCCCGCGGACACCGTAATTGCTGCTGTAGGACAGGCTCCAGACTTGTCCTTTCTACCTCCAGATAGTGCTCTGGAGCGTACTCGATGGGAAAGGCTGGCGGTTGATGAAAACAGATTAGCTACTAACGTTCCCGGAGTGTTTGCCGGCGGTGATTTTGTCTCCGGACCAGGCATGGTTATAGAAGCTATTGCGGCTGGTCGGAGAGGAGCCATCGCCATAGACAAATATCTCCGACGTGATACTTCACGGGTCGAGATGTATGACCTGAAGCCCAGCGTTATTGAGGAAGAAGTAAGCAAAGAGGAAGAGGAGGAAACCTGGGAACCCCAATTCAGACCAGAAACACCTCGTCTGCCCCTCCCGGAGAGAAAAGGTAGCTTCAAAGAGATAGAGTTGAGCTTTTCTGAAGAGAAGGCGAGACAGGAGGCTAAGCGGTGCTTAAGATGCGACTTGGAAAAATGAAAAATACCAAATCCCAAATACTAAATCCTAAATGCCGATGTTATCGAGCATCCTCGAGGGAGTCGGGACAATATCAAATGACCAAAATCTTAATGAGCCAAGGGTTTGAGTTTAGAACATTGGAATTTAGAATTTGTTTAGGACTTAGAAATTAGAATTTAGGATTTAACTTGCGGGAGGTCAAGCATGAAATCTATTACTAAGCAGAAGCCTTTTCAGGAAATCGAGCAACAGTTAGGTGGGTTTGACCGAGTGTATATTGCTGGTTGTGGCACATGTACCACAATGACTAAAACTGGCGGGAAAGAAGAGGTCTTGGCAATGGGGAAGCGTCTCCAAGAACTGGGCAAGTTAGTCACCGGCTGGATAGTTATCCCCACCGCCTGTGATGAGATGACCGAAGTAGCTATTAAAGAAAATAATGGAGCCATTCAGAATGCTAACTGTATTCTGGTCATGACTTGTGCTTTGGGAGTGCATAAGCTGAGCACCTACGTTAACAAGCCGGTCATTCCCGCCTTGGATACTCTTTTCATAGGCGTCGAGGATGAGCCCGGCCACTTTCAAGAAGTTTGTGCTCAGTGCGGTCAATGTGTCCTCGGGGAGACTGCGGGCATCTGTCCGTTGACAGCCTGTCACAAGGGTTTGCTGAACGGCCCATGTGGTGGCACCAACAATGGTAAGTGCGAAGTAGATAAAGAAAAGGATTGTGCCTGGACTCTCATATACCAGCGACTAAAAGAGCAGGGTCGGCTTGATTTGATGCGTAAGTATTATTCCCCCAGGGATTACAACGTGGCACCAAGGCCGCGAATGACCAGGATTGCGTGAAGGAGGAGCTATGGCACCGAGTTTTAGGGAAGTTCTCAAATCTGGCAGATTTGTGGTGACCAGCGAAATCGGTCCCCCCAAGGGCACCAACGTCGAGAAGATGCTTCATCATATTGACCTTCTCAAGGATAAAGTGGACGCACTGAATGTTACTGACCATCAGAGCTCCGTAATGCGTTTTCCTTCTATTGGCGGCTGTCTGGCCATCAAGGAACGAGGTGGCGAGCCTATATTACAGATGACTTGCCGCGACCGTAATCGCCTTGCTCTTCAAGCCGAGTTGCTCTTCGCTTACACCAGAGGCATCAGAAATGTCCTCTGTCTAACCGGAGACGCGGTTGTCGTGGGCGACCACAAGGCAGCCAAAGGCGTTTTTGACTTGGATTCAACACAGTTGCTGAGGATGATTCGGCAGATGGAATCGGGCAAAGACCTGGGAGGGAATGACCTCGACGGGACTGTTGAGTTTTGTGCTGGAGCTATAGTAACACCGGAAGCAAACCCCATTGAGCCTCAGTTGATGAAGTTTGAAAAGAAGGTTGAAGCCGGTGCCGAATTCTTCCAGACTCAAGCCATCTATGACCTGGAAAAATTTGCTAAGTATATGGAATATGCCCGCAAATTTCCGGTCAAGATACTAGCCGGTATCATTCTGCTTGTGTCAGCCCGGATGGCGAAGTATATGACCGAGAATGTTCCAGGCGTCTTTGTGCCCCAAAACTTGATTGACGAATTAGCGGCTGCCCCCAAAGGCGAGGCGCTCAATAAGGGCATAGAAATCGCGGGCAGGATGATTGCCACTATAAAGAAGGAATCTATGTGCGATGGAGTTCATGTCATGGCCATCGGCAAGGAGGAGGTGGTCCCCGATATTCTGAAAGCGGCAGGACTTGCTACTTAGTACCTCATGTAGCCTATGAAAAAGGCGGAGGCACCTTGCCTCCTTTTAAGTAGTTATCATAACCAAAGTTAGTCTGGTAAATCAAGGGACATATTCTAGAGATGTATATTTACGTAACTTTCTCCAAGTTTTACATTATATCCTTTCATCTTGCCACGTACCTTTACTCTAAGAATATCAGTCACCTTCCAGGTGAACTCATCACTCCTAGGTAGTTTTGTCTTTTTGAACTTAGGAAGCTCTTTAACATATGATATCTTAGTAGTCTTTACAAAATACTTAAGCGAAAATAATGTGTCAATATATAATGATGATGGTCGGTAACTCATGGTGAAATAATTTTCAAATCCTGGTTTTAGTATAAAAGGTCTTTCTAATTCTACCTCATTGTCTTTTTTCGACAATTTCACCTTTTCATTTCCTGAAAATAGCTTTAATTCCCAGTAGGGACCGATGAATAACACCGGCAAAAGTGGGATGATGATACAACAGATAATGAAGTAGTAAAGAGTAATCAATCCAAATATCACGCTCAAAGGCTTTCTAAAATATGAGTTATTTATTCTGTAAACAGGAGCGTGAGGTATCCATACTATAGAAGGAAACGACTTACCTAATACACTATTCAAGCCCTCCACATCATCTGAGAGATATCCGATTCCCAGTTGCAACCATGCCCAAAAGCCCGCATACCTTCTTGAATACGCCAGTTTGGACTGTACAATAAGGTCGTCGACAATCACATCTTCTTTTCCGACTAAGGCGCTTTTCATCATAACGTGAGGGATGCCACGGCGTGAGTTCCTCTCTATTGTATGTATGCTTAAATTCTTGAACGATAATATTTCATTAACAAAACCCCTCAGTTTACTTATTATCAGAAAAACAAAAGGAAGAGCCGTAATAACAATCCCCAAAATGACCAACCCTGAATTCTGTACATACATCTTGCTAACAACAATATTGTTTTATATTCAAAATGTCAATAGTGAGGTAATTCGTAGTGACTTACCCAATCAAACTAATAAGTGGGGGAGCTATTAAAACTCCCCCACTTTCAATTATCTATCTACTTTACCAGCTGTCAAGAATAAAGGCTACGCCTGCCTTTCAGCCGTTCTTGACAGCTTATCCAATTTCACAACAACGTATCTAATCTATCCGTACTCCTTCCATTAATTTCAGGAAAGCCTCACCAATCTCTTCGTCAGTTTTGGTCAAATCAAGTCTTCTGATTATCCCTCCGATTTCCTTCGGCTCCACCATCGCACCCATATATCTCCAGTCCTTTGTTAATATGTTTACAAACATTTCTTCCAGCTCATCTATGCTATCTATCCTCAAAAATCCGAAGGTCTCCTTTGGATTTCTTTTATCTGGCAACCATTTCGCCTTTACAATTAGTGGCTTAGGGGTTAAAGATATCCATCTCTGAATGAGTCCGGACCGTACAGTTCCATCAACCTTATCACGATACTCAACAGGTGGTGGAGTGTTGCCTACTACAACAAAAGGAATTCGTTCACTACCTTTACATGCCCTAGTAATTGCTGCTTTGCCAATCGCTTTCAATATACTATCTGTCCGATATATACTAGGTCTTCCGGCATGACTGTCATAGTCTGCAAGCGGTTGTCCTCTATCCGTTTCACTCCAATTCCAGATAATTGACATTTTTACTTCAAAAATGCATTTTATCCTTTCTGGAGTTACGGGGCCTTCTAGGTTTTTATCCAAAATAGCAAGGTCAGCTTTAGTTCTGCCGCGTAATTCTAGCTGCTGGCACTCTACATTCCGCTTCACAAAGAATTTGCCCTTCAAAGTACTTGAATTGTCCACCGTGGACTGAAACAGTTGCAGAGCGAATCTTTCGGTGGCGTCTGCAACAATTGCATTCCTCTGATTAAATTCAGAGACGGTTAATGGTCTAGCTCCGCATTTAGGGCATTTATCAGAAGAACCGCGGAAAACAGATTTCTCTACATATCCACACTGTTTACAAGTAATCGAAGCAAGCATAGAATCAACCAACATGCCTCTTTCTTTATCCTCAGACCACAAATATCCCATCTTTATACACTCTCAGATGTTAGCCTTAACGAGAGGCAACTGCATTGTTTGCTGTTTCTGCCTAAAATCCCTTATCCTTTTTTCGGCGAGTTTAACGTATTCTTCGTTTATATCATAACCTACGTAATATCTGTTACTCGCCAATGCTGCTAGACAAGTAGCGCCACTTCCCACAAATGGGTCTAACACAACCTCGCCCTCAAAAGTATATAACTGAATCAACCTGTATGGTAGTTCAACAGGGAAAGGTGCCGGGTGGTTAACTCTCCTAGCCGATTCAGCATTAAATGTCCATACGCTCTTAGTAAACTCAAGGAACTCTTTCTTAGAAATTGTGCTTCTCCTGTCCTTAGGTTTTTTCCTAGTAAATGTATCTTTAGAGAAAACTAATATATATTCGTGAGTATCCCTAAGTATAGGATTTGCCGCGGACAGCCAAGTTCCCCAAGCTGTCGAGGGACTAGCACTTTTAGCTTTATCCCAAATTAATTCGCCTCTCATCAAGAATCCCAGTTTTAGTGCATCTTCTATAATATATCTGTGCAATGGGATATATGGTTTTCTGCCCAAATTGGCCACATTCACACAGGCTCGACCACCAGGGACAAGAACCCTCTTCACTTCCGATAGTACCCTAGTCAATAATCCTCTGTACTCGTCTAATGAAAGATCTTGGTCATATTCCTTCCCGACATTATATGGTGGTGAGGTTACCATTAGATGGATACAGTTATCAGGCAAATCATCCATTTTTTCACTAGTCTTACAGAATATGCGATTCAACACAGAAGGGTCTATCGGATTTTCAATATATTCAACCTTCTTCCTATCCAGCAAACCTTCATACAACTTACCACTGTAGAATTTTGAGCTATCATGTCCAATTCTGCCGGGCACGCCAAAAGCACTCGTCTTCGTGCCTTGCCTATTCCATCGCTTGTTATTGTTGTTCCTATCTCGCATTATTATAAATCCACCTATGTAATATTATAGCAGTTCAATTTCTCCCTTTACCATATTATGTTTCCCACAAATATAGTCCAAACTATGTATGCTTTTCACGCTCTGCCTTGCTGTACTCCCTAATTCAACTAACGTCTCTTTGCTTGCTTCCTTACCTTGGGGTAGCCTATAATCCTCCTCGAGTCGGCGAGGTTATGATTTCCACAGCAGCTTGCGAAAAATGGTCATGTCTCTAACAAGATTCATCAAGGATGTACTGAGGAAGCCTGAAGCAATCCCAACCCCCGGTGCCATATTCTACAATGCCACAGTGGCCAAAGTTCTGCGCAAGCCGGAAACAAAGATAGCTAATGACATAGTGGAAAAGGTGGGAAACGGGACTATTCTTGATTTAAGTTCGGGAACAGGCTATTTGTCAATAGAGATTGCCAGGAGGTCACCCGGCTTACAGGTCTATGGCATAGACCTCAGCAGGCAAATGGTCAAGATTGCCAGACGCCATGCCCAAGGCGTTGATAATGCTCGGTTTGTGTTGGGCAATGCGGCCAAGCTCCCTTTTAAGGATAATTCAATAGACCTTGTGATTAGTACGGGCGCTTCGCATCATTGGAAGACACCACGCCTGGTGTTTGCTGAATGCTATCGTGTTCTCAAAACCGGCCAGGAAGCCTGGATATACGATGGCTGTCCTGAGGTTTTCAAGAACGCCGCCGACAGAAAAAGACTGAACGAGGAATACGGGTTCTTGATTAGCCGACTTGGACATAGAGTTTCCAGCCTACACGGTTTCACCAGGGAAGAATACCAGACTGTCATTAAAGATATGCTGGAGCAAACGGACTTCAAAGGCAGCTACCAGATGGCGCTAACAGACATCTGGATGAAGATTACGCTTAAGAAACGCAAGTGAACACGTTTGCTGTTTCACGATTTTTGGTGGCTCGACCAATTCAGAATCGGGGTGAGAGGATTTGAACCTCCGACTACCTTAACCCCATTCACTCTAGAAAAAGGCAGAGCTCGCTTGCCTCCCTTATGGCTAACCTTAAAATCGAAATGGGCTGTGCCCGGCTCACCCTCAGGGCGGGCGTAGGTATCCACGCTAGAGCCCTTGCTCATCCAATGCCTATTAGAAGCCTAGACAAAAGGGCAGGATATATATATCATTTTAGGACGCTATGATAGTAGAGATGAGAAAGGGTGCCACCCCAGAAGAAATAAACGGGGTGGTGCAGAAGGCTAAATCGCTGGGACTGGGCACCCAGTTGAATGTGGGCACCGACAAGACAGTGGTGGCCTTGCTGGGAAGCAACACAGGACAGATACCTACGGACATCTTCGCCGTGCTCCCTGGAGTGGAGAGCGTAGCCCGGATTATGAAACCTTACAAGCTTGCCTCCCGCGAATTCAAACCACAGGACAGCATAGTTTCCATTAATGGGATTGAAGTCGGGGGCAAGCGTATTGTAGTTATGGCAGGGCCCTGTGCTGTGGAAAACGAAGAACAGCTTATGAAGGCGGTCAGGGCTGTGAAAGAAAGCGGAGCCTGTATTTTGCGCGGTGGTGCCTTCAAACCACGCACCTCCCCATTTAGCTTTCAGGGGCTGGAGAAGGCCGGCTTGGAGTTGCTGGCGAAAGCTAGAGAGCAGTTCAACATACCGATAGTTACCGAGGTGGTGGACGCTCACGATGTGAACTTGGTATCCAAGTATGCGGATATCCTTCAGGTCGGGTCCCGAAATATGCAAAACTTCGCCCTGCTAACCGCGCTTGGGAAGAGTAGGCACCCCGTCTTGCTGAAACGGGGGTTCTCATGCACCGTGGCTGAATGGCTTACAGCGGCTGACTATCTACTAGCAGAGGGGAACAGCCAGGTTATTTTATGTGAGAGAGGTATCAGGACTTTTGAGACCAGCACTCGCTTTTCTCTCGACGTATGCTCTATACCCGTGGTTAGAAAATCCAGTCACCTGCCTCTAGTCGTCGATCCCAGCCATGCTGCCGGTCACTACGCCCTGGTTCCAGCGATAGCTAAGGCGGCCATAGCTGCCGGTGCTGACGGGCTCCTCATCGAGGTTCACCCCAACCCTAAGGAAGCCCTCGTAGATGGCCTTCAGTCCCTTACTCCATCGGACTTCGCCACATTAATGAAGGAACTCAGGCTAGTTGCCGAATCGGTAGGCAGATACATCTAGTCCGGCCTCTCAGCCCGCGGCGGTCAAGCGATGCCTGTTCGCCATTCCCTGCTTGGACAGGCAGTAAGGCAACTGGTATTATTGACAGAGGCAGCTATGTTTGGTAACCTTGAACCCGTTTCTTTAGGAGTTTCCTCAGAGGCTCTGAAGCCCGGATAAGACCGCATTTCTCAGGGTTTCTTGTTTAGCCAGGAACAACCGAGTTTAATAAGGATGGAGATTACATGACAGAAAAAAGGTACAGCCACATCAGCATTACCCCTAACTTCTACCAATTAGGCACCCCGTCTTTCCCCGCCTACCTGTCCCTGGGAGACGATGGGATGATTATCGAAGGGGGAACAGGGGCTACCTTCGCTATCATCATTGACCAGCTAAAGGAACTGGGTATCGAGCCGGAGCGCATCAAATACCTCTTCCTGACCCACACCCATACTGACCACATCGGGGCGATACCTCGTCTGAGACGAATATGGCCTCATCTAAAGATTGTGGCTAGCCCGGTGGGAGAAAAGCTGTTGACCAGGCTAGTCACAAAGCACGAGGCACTGAAGGAGTTCATCACGACAGACCGTGATATAGCTGAGATTATGCTCTCCAAAGGCGAGATTGACGCTGTCCCTCCCGAGCTGGATAGCTATACCTTTGGCGTGGATATGGTGGTTAAGGAGGGTGACCGGCTTAACCTCGGCTCAGGAGTATTGTGGACTGTCTATGATACCCCCGGGCATTCGCCGTGTCATATCTCTCTGCACAATGAAAAAGAAGGGACACTGGTCATCGGAGACGCCACCGGATTCTACGCACCCGACAAGGATATTTTCTGGCCCAATTACTTCAACTCTCTTGAGGCCTACTGCACCAGCATTCGGAAACTGGCATCACTGCCGGCCCAGAGAGGAGTCCTAAGTCACAACGGTGTTATCGAGGGCGGAGTCAAACGTTATTTCCAGAAGGCTCTCAAGGCTACGGAGTCCTATCATCGAGAGATGATAGCCAGGCTGGACAAGGGGGAAGATCCTGATGAGATTGCCCTGGAAAAAGCAAGGTGGGTAATCACCTTTACCGCTCTGATACCATTTGAGGGAATAAAGGCACTGGCCGCGCTGCTGGTCAGACGTTCCCAGTCCGCAGTCGTCAGTGAGGGCCTGTTAGCCATTCCATAATCATAATTATGGAGTGGTGAGGCAAACGCGAGAGATAGAAAGTGTTGAGATAAAAGCAACCACACGATTTAAGGCGATTATGTCACAATACTTCCTAGAGCTAGACGAGGCAGCACAGACCCCACCCACAGCTTACCCGGGCCTATAGGTCGCCCTCATCGCCCGCGAGTCGCTCGGTTGATATATCGGCACGGCTGGTAATATACTGAGATAGCACTGAGCTGGACAGAAAGTAATGACGAGAGGACAGCCGGATACCAGAAGCCACTACGGACGGGTTACAGATGAGGTCGTAGCCCAACTGATTGACATCGCTGGTGATAAGAACGTCCTGATGGGAGAAGGGCGGGAGAACTACTCCCGCGATGAGATGCCCGGGAAAAGGTCTTTCCTCCCCGAAGTAGTGGTAAAACCTGAAAACAGCCGTTCCGTAGCCGAAATACTGAAACTGGCCAACCAGAAGGTCATCCCGGTCACTCCCAGAGGCGGGGGGACTGGGCTCTCTGGGGGGGCAGCCCCCATCTACGGAGGTATCGTCCTCTCTCTGGAGAAGATGAACCACATACTGGAGATTGACAAGGCCAACTTTGTGGCTACCGTCGAGGCTGGCGTTCTCCTGTCCGATTTGCTCAAAGCTGTGAGCGAGCAGGGACTCTATTATCCACTATACCCCGGCGAGGCCAGTGCTGCCATCGGTGGCAATGTGGCGACCAATGCCGGCGGAATGAACGCCGTGAAGTACGGCGTTACCCGGCATTTTGTCTTGGGGCTGGAAATAGTGCTGCCCGGCGGCGAGATAATCCAGACGGGGGGTAAGTTCGTTAAATGCTCTACCGCCTATGACCTGACACAGTTAATCATCGGGTCAGAGGGTACTTTGGCGGTGATTACCAAGGTCTTGCTGAGGCTAGTTACCCCGCCGAGGAAGACGGAAATACTCTTCATTCCCTTCCACAACCTGCGTGCTGCCATAAGCTCTGTCCCTAACATACTGCAGCGGGGGATACTCCCCGTGGGCATAGAGTTTATGGAAAGGGATATGGTCAACTTGGCCGAGCAGTATACGGGTAAAGAAATTCCCCTCCATGACCATGAAGCCTTTCTTATGATTCTTGTGGAGGGGAGAAATGACGAGGAGATTCACCGGCAAGCCAATGAAATCGGTTCAATCTGCCTGAAAAATGGTGCTGTTGATGTCTTTATGCCCACCGGCAGCCGAGCCAAGAGGAACTTGTTGGAGGCCAGGGAGAAATTCTACTATGCCCTGCAGCATTTTGGCATGGTGGACTTCGCTGACGTCGTTGTGCCCCGGAGCAACATAGCAGAGTTCGTGGAGATAGCACACCAGATGGGAGAAGAGCACGGGATACCCATCATCGCCCTGGGCCACGCCGGCGATGGCAACGTACACCTGACGCTGATGGGTCAGGCAAGAGAAGGATGTGAGGCAAAGGTAAAGGAGCTTCTTAACAAGCTCTGTCGGGTGGGGGTGTCGCTGGGTGGCACGATATCCGGGGAGCACGGCCTTGGCTTTGCCAAAAAAGATTATCTGCCTATAGCTGACAGTGCCAGTAAGATAGAGTTAATGAAAAGAATCAAAAGGGCGTTTGATCCTAACGGTATTATGAACCCGGGCAAGATTTTCAGCCCGGAGTAACCGAGCAGAATGGAGACCAGCATTGGGGTTCTCCGACAGAATTAAGGCAAGCATGGCCGAGGGCTCCTGGATAAGGCGCATGTTTAAAGAGGGGACAATCCGTAATCGGCAGCACAGAAGGTTGCTGATTTTAGAGAGGCAAAAAATCAATCCGTTAGCACAGTCTAGAAATCCAGAAATCGGGGTGAGAGGATTTGAACCTCCGACCACCTGAACCCCATTCAGGTGCGCTACCAGGCTGCGCTACACCCCGTCGCCGCGACCTGCCTAAATATGTTATCATACTCGCCGCAACAAAGAAAATAT
>Ga0209102_1001612_pt1 | contig 11419 bp, 11 predicted proteins | sample ConPoolayeHmetaG_FD_185483 | JGI IMG/M metagenome (GOLD analysis project Ga0209102, IMG submission 185483) | Hot spring microbial mat communities from California, USA to study Microbial Dark Matter (Phase II) - Cone Pool mat layer H metaG... ... | reverse complement strand
GAGGTGCGAATCTGGTGGGAGAACCGGATGGTAAAGTCGGTTACCTATCCGCTAAACGAGTTCCCAAGAGTCCAATTTTGAAAAATTAGATAGCTGTAGACAGTCTAATTTTCAAAAATTCCTAACAGAAAAACGGGTAAACAATGTCCATCGGTTGTATAAAGGAGCATTTGTTATGTAAAAAAGGTAAAAAGAAGAGGACCCTCTCAGCATCTATTACGGCTTTAGAGGTTAATCTAATTGTCCGCCGTGTCAGCCTGCTTCAGGGTGACTAGAAACTCTCCCTCAACGCGAGTTTCTGGTTCAGCTATGCTTTTGAGAGGAAAGTTGAAAAACCTGTGTCTTACCGCTGGCGTTGCTATCACTACCTCTACCTCAGGCATCTTCCTCAACCTGTCCAGAATAGTCGGCAGCGGGGTGACACGCCGTAGCATAATAGTAATGGCAATACCTCTCTTCCAGGAGCCAATCTGCTGCACAATGGTTGCGTCAAGTTTGTCTTCTACTTGATAGATAAATCTTATTAACTGGGCTGCCTCAAAAGGCGGAGGTATAACCAGCTGTAAGTCTCTGACCACATTTTCTGGCGGTGCGTATTCTGGCTTCTCTTCCGCGGTTTGACAGGCCGATGTCAGACGCTCATCAATGACTAACTCCCCGTGATAAGCCTTCCTGATAGCCTGGGCAAGCTCTTGGGCATCTATGTCTTCAAGAAGGTAGCCTGCCGCCCCGGCTTCTAGAGCCTCAGCCAGGCAATCCTTATTCAGGGTCAGGATAATAACCTTGCAAGGACTCTGCTGTTGCTGCAAGCGCCTGAGAGCCTTAATTCCACCTATGTCCGCATCCATAAGGATGACATTTGGTGAGACTATTCCCGCCAGGAAGAGGACGTCCTCAGCGGAGGAACAATCGCCGACGACCTGCATATCTTCTTCCTGCTCCAGCATACCCCGCACCCCGTAGCGAACAAGCTCATGGTCGCTAGCTAAAAGCACCCGGATGTCCTTCAATGACCTCCAGCCCTCCTATCTTCAACATAAATAGCGCAAGGGCAAGATTGGTTCGGACGGTTAATAAAAATGGCTTTTCGCCTTTGGATGCCTGACCGGTGCCCATACATTTCGGAGCAAAATGAAGAATACTACAGCCTGCGGGGGGAATAAATGACCTATTAGTACCTTTTTGCCTAGGTGGTTAGTACTATCCGTCTGACCTGAGGAATGGCTTGAAGGGGACTCGGCGGTTGCGAGCTAACGCTTTTAATTACTATTTGCCGCAATTTCACGCACCTCGAATTCCTCCGCTGAAATCCAGCCACGGCGTATGGCTAAGACGACAGCATGGGCTCTATCATTAGCATTTAGCTTACGCAGGATATTGCTGACGTGATTCTTGGCTGTCTGTTCACTGATTCCCAGAATGGAAGCGATCTGCTTATTTGAATTACCGTCAGCAATGTAGTTCAGGACCTGTGTCTCCCTGGTGGTAAGCGGGGCAACAATTGTGTCCAGATTTCTTCCATTATTACTGTGCATGCTCTGGAATTGCTTTAAGACATGCTCAGCAACCTTGGGTCTGGCTAAGACGCTATCATTTATGGGGTATTCACCCTGGCAGACCTGCCTTACGGTCTTAGTCAGTTCTTCAGCGGTAACACTCTTATCCAAGTAGGCTACAGCTCCTGCTTTGATAATCTCAAAAAGCTGACGGTCATCAGCGCTCACGCTTAGCATTATTATCCGGGTGGTGGGACAGTGAAGGGTAATTTTTCGTGCCACGTCAAGCCCCCTTAAGGAAGGATAATCAATATCCAGCAGTAGCACATTGGGAGAGTGAGCTTCAATTAGTGCTATCAGATTATCATTCGGAGCACTGTCAAACACTTCAAAATCAGGTTGCCGGGACAAGACTTGACAGACACCAATCCGGAAAAGAGCCTGTCTATCCACTATCATCACAACTACTTTGTCCATCCTGCCACCTCCACCGTTAATAAAGTTAAAACAACCACCGCTCCACCTGAAATGCCAATAGTGAACATTATAGACCACAATGTGGCTATTTGTCAAATTTCTTATTTAAATCGGCTTTCGTTATCTCCTCGGATGCAGATTTTTACGGGAACCTATACTCCAGAATGGGTGAGGTTGCCCGGAACCTCTCTGAAAGCACAACAAGTAAAGACTCACCCGGCGAGGGGCTCACTCGAAGATACTAATACCAATAGGTATCATTCCTGTCTGAAATCACCCTTTTGCGGGATTGCCTAAGGCTCCAATCGGGGGTAAAATATGGGCGGGGAGTATATTGGCATTGATATTTGCCAAACGGCAAACTACAATTTGATCATTAATACAATAAATTGAGGCAGGTTAATTCTATGTTAAGTATCTTAAAACGGTCTGGAAAGGACAAACAGGATATTCGGCAACAAGCTCTTTCCGATGCGCTTCGCGCCCTCATTGAGAGAGCATTGGCAGATGCAGAACAAATGGTAGCCAGCATCAAGATGAAAGCGCAGAAAGAAGCGGAAGAAGAAGCCGTCAGGATTATCGACCAAGCCAATCAAAGCGCTGATGAAATAAGGAAAAGAGCTGAAGCGGCCTCCTTGAAGCAGGCGGAAATCCAAAGAGCCCGGGAGCAAGTAGAGAAGAAGGCTAAGCTAGCCACTAAGGAAATCCCTCCGGAGAAGAAGGTGGAGATGCCCGTCCAACCTGAAAAAGAGCTTACTGTCTCTGAACCACCGCTGGCAAGAACAAAAAAGGTTTCGGAGCGCCATCCCCGAGAGGAGAGACCGGACAAAAAAGAAGAAGCCGTCTCTGCCCCACAACAACTGGATACAGGAACCCTGTACGAGGGTGAGGTAGAGCTAGCTATAGCCGTGCCGGTAGACCCGGCGGCCGTATCCAGATTATATAACGGTCTGCAAGGGACATCCGAGATAAAGGTTCGTTACACCAGAGGTTCCTGGGAACGAGGCACCATTATCACTCTTGCCTTAGATAGGCCGGTCCCTTTAATCGACATAATCTCAAAGATACCCGGGATAGCCATAGCGCCGGCGGTAACTCAAAAAGGAAACAATGGAGTCAAAATAGCTTCAGACTCGCTACTGACAGGAAGGAAAAAAACGGCAAAAAGGATTGACCTAATCATCAAAGCAAGGCCATAGCGGGTGGCTGAAAAGCCTACTAAGACTGAAGTTACCTATGAGAATCGGGTCACTTTAAGGAGGGGAAGAGAATGGAAACATCAGAAAGAACATCAGCGAAAGACCTTGGGCAGATGCTCGTTGAGGCCAAGCTGATCACCCAAGAGCAATTAGACCATGTCAGGGAACTACAGGCTAAGGATGGCACCAAGATTGAGCGTATCCTACTGCAGGAGCGGTTAATCACGCCGCAACAACTGGGACTCTTTATCAGCCTGCAACTAAGAATCCCCTTTGTCAACCTGAGGAGAGAGGGAGTTCGGCCTAACGCCGTAGCATTAATTCCTGAGTCAGTAGCCAGAAAATATAACGTTATCCCTGTAGATGTGACCAATGGCACATTGATATTAGCCATGGAGGACCCGAGGGACATCCAAGTTATTGAGGAGCTTACCGCCCTGACCAGGAAAAGAATCGAGCCGGTGCTCAGCACCTACCAGGATATCCAGGAAATGATTGACCTCACCTACAAAGTTGGCGGAGAGATTGAGAAACAGCTCAGCCAAATCCCTGCTCGCTTCCGTGCCGCGAAGATTGCCGAGGCGCGCGTCTCCGCCGAGACCATTGCTGAAGCCCCTGTTGTCCGCGCTATAGACCTTCTGATCAAGCAGGCAGTGAGGGACCGGGCTTCTGATATCCATATTGAGCCACAGGAAGATAGATTAAGAGTTCGCTACCGCATTGATGGTATGTTGCACGATGTTATGTCCTTACCCCTGAGCGTTCACCCGCCGTTGCTTTCCCGGATAAAGATAATGGCCGGGCTAAATATTGCGGAGCGCCGCCGCCCTCAAGATGGTCAAATTACCTTCAACATGGGAGATAGAGACGTGGACATCCGGGTGGCTACGGCAAATACTGTATATGGAGAAATGGTGGTGCTTCGTATCCTGGACAAGGCCTTTGCCTTTCTCCCCTTAACCGAGATAGGCTTTCGACCCAGTACCTTAGAGAGGTACCTACAAATGGTGAAGACCCCGTTTGGCATGATATTAATTAGCGGCCCCACCGGTTCGGGCAAAACCACCACGCAGTACGCCACGGTTAACACCCTTGATGCCATTGGGCGCAATATCATAACTATAGAGGACCCGGTAGAGTATCGCTTTGCCAATATTAATCAAATACAGGTCAACCCTGCTGCCGGGGTAACCTTTGCCACCGGACTAAGAGCCTGTATGAGGCTAGACCCTAACGTCATTCTGGTAGGGGAGATACGTGATGCCGAGACAGCCCAGATAGGTGTTCAGGCAGCTCTCACCGGTCACTTGGTGCTCTCTTCGGTACACGCCAATGATACGGCAACGGTTATCTTCCGAATGATAGACCTTGGGGTGGAACGCTTCCTCCTAGCTTCAGCAATGATTGGCGCAGTTGCCCAGAGGATGGTGCGCCGCGTTTGCCCCTATTGCTCGCAACCCACTAAGATCAGCCCTGATGAGCAAATGGCCTACGAGCAAGAGATGAATGAGAAACGGTCAGAATTCATGGTCGGTGCTGGCTGTAATTTCTGCGCCAATACTGGCTATCTGGGGCGCACCGGCATCTTTGAGGTCATGGTGATGAGCGAAACATTAAGAGGGATGATTCTAAGTGGCGCCAGTGCCGATGAGATTCGAGTTCAGTCAATTAAAGAGGGCACTGTCTCGTTGTGGCACGATGGAATGCTTAAGGTAAAAGAGGGCATTACCACCCCTTATGAAGTGATACGTAATGTGTACTCCATTGGCTAAGGAGGCAGAATGGCCAGAGTCATTGATACGGCGGCAACTAAGAGGAAACTGATAACTTACCGGTATGAAGCTACCATTGGTCAGAGACAGACAGTAAAAGGCACCATCAAAGCCATCAACGAGATTGAGGCTGAGCGTCTTCTAGTGCAGCAGGGCTATCATCCCATCAACGTAGAGCCTGTCCCCTCTATGTGGAGTCTGGAAGAGGCACTGCCCACCCTTTTCCGAGTCAAACCTCAAGATGTGATTGTCTTCTCACGCCAGCTAGCGACACTCCTCAAGTCAGGCTTCTCGCTCTTGCCAGCTCTGGAGATTATCCGAGGACAAGCCACAACCGCCAGAACATTCAAGAAGACCCTGGAATCAGTGATTGATGACCTTCGTGGTGGCAACTCATTCAGTCAAGCCATCTCCAAACATCCCAAGGCTTTCAGCGAGATCTACAGTAGAACGATGGCGGTGGGCGAGAGTACCGGGAACCTGGAAACAGTCCTGAATCAGATGGCTGACTACATGGAGAGGGCAGGCGCAACAACTAAAAAGATGAAAGGGGCTCTAACCTATCCCCTAATCGTTCTCGGCGTTGGCGTGTTAGTATGTGTTGTTCTTATGGTAGTGGTCTTCCCTCAGCTGACGAGTGTGTTCTCATCTATGAATGTAGCGCTCCCTCTACCCACCCGAATTCTCATGGGCGTATCGCGTTTCCTCACCACCTACCCACTTTACTTTGTGATAGCTGGGGCAATATTGGCTGCCATCGCACTCTGGATGGCCAAGCAGCCTTCAGGAAGGCGGTTACTGGACCGTATCCGGCTGACCGCCCCCCTGATTGGTATCCCCACTCTCATGGGGGAGCTTGCCCGCTTCAGCCGGACCATGTCGGTGCTGATTACGGCTGGGCTGAGCTTACAGGAAATAATGGAGATAGTACCCCACTCCACCAACAATCTGGTCATCCGTGATGCTTTAGACCGGGTCAACCAGGGGCTTATATTGGGAGAAGGGCTATCTGAACCAATGTCCCGTATAGACCTGTTCCCTCCCCTGCTGGTCCAGATGGTAGCTGTAGGGGAGGAGAGCAACACCCTGGACTTCACCATGGGGGTCGTCGCTGATTTCTATGAGGTTACCGCCGCCGAAAAAACAAGCACCATGGTGGGGATGCTAGGTCCTATCAGCACCATCGCAATTGCTCTAATCGTTGGCCTCATTGCCATATCAGTACTCATGCCAATGTATACTCTCATAGGGACCTTCTAATTACCAGCGGGTCGGCAACATTATGAAACGGCTAAGAAAAGAGAGATTCAGGCTTTGTCAGGAACAAAGAGGAATAGGTCTCCTTGAGACCATGGTCGCCCTGGCAATCCTAGGGCTAGTTGGTGTCGCCTTCCTCAGCGGGCTGGCAACAACATCCAAGGCAGTAATGATAAGCCAGGAGAATGTTACCGCTGAGAGCCTAGCCAAATCGCAAATAGAGTATATTAAAGCTCAAAGTTATATACCGGTGGCCAAATATAGCCCGACAAATTGTTATAATAAAATCACTATTCCTGCTGACTTGGCCAGCCAGTATGAGATTGAAATAGAGCCTCCCGAAACCATTATCGCCCCGGTTTTGGGTCCCTTTGAGCTTCAAAAAGTAACAGTAGTGATTAAACGCAACGGCAAGAGAGTATTTACCCTATCAACGTACCGGGAGGGGTCATCAACTTGATGAAACGAGGGCAAAATGGGTTCACCCTGATTGAAATATTGATTGTTCTCGCCATAACGAGTGTCATCGTCGGGCCGCTGGCAATGGCAACAACGACTTTACTGACGAACCCTCCAAGGTCTGCCGACCAGAATGTTGTCTTGAGCCAGGTGCAGAATGCCGGGTACTGGATTTCGCGTGATGTTCAGATGGCGAGCAATGTTACGCCTAGTGGCCCTACTGGTTTCCCTCTATCTCTTAGCATCCCGGTGGATAGTGATAAGAACCATGACCTTAGGGTCAATTATTTATATGATGGCAATAAGCTAAAGCGCGAGGTCCGTGATTCTTCGCTCACCTTGATTTCCGAGACTCTAATTGCTGACTACATTGATACTGCCAATACTGAATTTATTGACCTAGCCTCCGGTCGTTACAAGCTCACCGTTAGAGCGTCTAGAGGTCAAGCCGCGTTAACCAGAAGCTACGAAATTAAGCAGAGGGTCAGTCGGTTTTAACCAAGGCAAGGGGAGAAAAAGATGAAGCTACCGAAGAATAAAGAGTCGGGACAAGCGCTAGTAATAGCTCTAATCCTGCTGGCGCTGGGCAGTTTACTAATCGTTCCTGCTTTGAACCTATCCTTTACCAGTCTCAAGTATCATCAATCAATCGAGAGCGAAACGATGGAAGGTTATTCCGCTGATGCTGGCGTGGAGTATGCCCTGTGTCAGTTGTATAACAATCCAGGCGGATATACGGAAACCCCCCTGCAAGCGAATTTTGACCTCAATGGCAGAACGGTCAACGTTACTGCCGAATATATGGGTGGCGGCATCTACAAGGTAACCTCCACCGCCACCAGCGCAAACGGCAAAAGCACGACCATTCAGACCCTCGTCAACCTGAGCGCCGGTGCCTTCGCCTACACGGTGGCTGCTAAGACCAGCTTGTCAGTTGATTCTAATGCCACCGTTAACTCTACAATGCCGGGTGGAGCCGATATCCATTCTAACGGGAATATTTCTCTAGGAAGCAACTGTCAAATAAAAGGTAATGCCTCTGCTGTGGGCACAATTAGCGGAAAGCAGTTTGTCACGGGGAAGACTACGGAAGGTGCCCCGCCGATACCTTTCCCCGGGGAGTATGCCGAGCTATATAAGGTTCTGGCGCAGGAACGCGGTAGCTATGTCGGCAACTTGGAGCTGTCCGGTTCTACCCCAATAGATTTGCCGGGACCCATTTATAACTTCGCCTATATTCGGGGGAACCTAACTATTAAGCCAAATACCATCGTAAGAGTCAACAGCACTATTTATGTTACTGGTACACTGAAATTGCAGTCGGGCGCGCGGCTGGATGGACAGCACTGTGTATGTGCCGAGGGAGACATTGAGCTGAACGGTGGGTACCGTTCCGACCTCATCCCGGTTATTATCTCTAAAAACGGCTCCATTACATGCAAAAAAGGGACAGCTGATAACATCATAAACGCCGTGGTCTACGCTCCGAAAGGCTCAGTTTCCTTAGAAGCAAACGCCAAACTATACGGGGCGGTGGGTGGTAACACGGTCAGCATAGGCAGCAATTCCTTAGTTACCTATGCCGCCCAGCTTCACGGTCGTCAGGACTTACCCGGCGGCGAACTGACAACCATCGCCTACAGTTACAAATAGTGGTATAATTCATCCCATGCCGAGTCAGAACGATAAGGAGTAAGCAATGATAGATGAAAACAATGTGACCAAAGAGGTTAGCCCGCAAATGAAAGAGGTTGCGGTGCAGCGGGCAAGAGAGCGAGCCAAAAATGCAAGGTGGGACCTTAATATTGCCATACTCCTGTTCGCCCTTTTATTTATAGTCATTATCCTATCAACATATACGAAAGCGGGACTGGAGGTTGTGGGACCGGTGGCTGTTGCAGGGCTGGTCACGGTCTGGGTATTCGGATGGAGCCGGGGGAAGAGGCTATACCGCCATTTCTATGAGGAAGAACTATCAAGACTGGAACAGGAAGCAAAAAGGACACCAACCCTTAAGGAAGCCATAGAGGAAACAATAGCAGAGAAGGTCCAGAAGGCATTGCGCGAAAGATGGCAATAGCCAGAGAGACCAAACCCTAACACCAAGTTCTAGACCCTGAAAGCCTTGGTAGTTTGAGCGTCTTCTAAAATTCCGCCTTTTCCTAGATGAAAAGATATGGAAACGTTAAGGAAGATAACAACCCGGTTTGGGACTACAGGAGCTCTGTTCCTGGGTGGTTTTATACTGATTATCTATATTGCCCTCGGCTTTCTCTACTTTCAGCAGGGCACAGAGCAAAAAAAACTTCGGGAACAGATTGTCAAGCTAGGTGCCGTGCTTGCCAGACCATTATCCAGCACCGAGGAATTGCAGGCACAATACGATAATGTTACTAGCTCCCTCGTTCCGATACCCGATAAAGCCGCTATTGAACTACTGGTTAGCATCGCTGAGAGGAGCGGAATTGACGTTACCAAGGAGAGCGGTAAGTTCCGCGTCCCCCCAGCCACGTACAGCCAGACGAAGGTAGGTGGGGGAACATATCAGCTTATCTCCTTCAAGAAAATCTATGTGCAGGGTGACTATGATAGCGTTATGACTTTCATTTCCATCCTTGATTCAGGCACCGAACCCGCGCTGAAGAACATGGTGTTAACTAGGGTAGCTTTTAACCAGAAAGTAGTGAAGGTCGGTGCTGAAGAGATAGAAAGAAGAGCGGAATTTCGCGCGGTGGTTGACGCAGTAAAAGCCATGATGAGCGATAATAATCTGCGGACGCTGCCCCATCCATTGAGCTTTGTCACTGGCACTGCCACTAACCTTATGGGCGACGACCCGGACACAGAATGGGCAGTTGAAGGCTTCCCCGATATTACTACCACGGCGGCAGAAAAAGGCTATACCGGAAATCTCACTCCGAGAGATGGATATGTGCTTTATAAGCACGATAAAATCCTCAAGGATAATCCTGCCGAATATCAGACGGTGAACTATCTCGCCACGCTCAAAACCAAGTATTACTACACCTGCGAAGCCGATGGGAAAGTGCGCCAGTGGGCTGGTTCAAATGTAGTGATTGCAATGGAGTACGCGGGCAGTGAGGAGTCTGAGGTTGAGCTTCAAGTTGAGGTGGATGTCGATATCTACACCAAGCCCCGGTGACAGCCTCTAATGGTGGGAGTTAAAGGAGAAAGAACAGGGTGGTAACTATTGAAATCAGTAACCTTGATGTCAGGCTCATGGAGACCAACGGGACGAAGGTAACAAAGTGGGCAAGCTATTCCCTTGAGCCGGGCATGTTCGAACAGGGAGTGATTTCAGACCCCCAGGCCTTGAGTGCTGCCATCAGACGGCTTAGGGCCTTAAGCGGCATAAAGGGAAAGGACGTCAGTGCCAGTATCAGCGGCCTCTATTCACTAAGCCGGATTGTGACGGTGCCTGCACCTCTGGGGCAAGCGGTAACAGAAGAGGCAGTTTTAGGGGCAGCGAGGGAGGTAATGCCTCTCGCCGAGGAGGACATGTACCTCTCGTGGCAACCTATCGGCACCAGTGAGGGTGGTCAGCAGGTACTGGTAATAGGTGTGCCCAAGGATGTGATAGATAGCGAAATGCGAGCCTTGAGAGGCGCCGGTATCACCCCCCGCATACTGAACCTCAAGCCTCTGGCACTAGCCAGAGCCGTGAATAGGGAGCAGGCTCTTATTCTTAATATTGAGCCTGCCAGCTTCGATATAGTCATAGTAGACAAGGGTATAACTGCGGTAATACATACTAGGCCCTGGCAGCAGGAAGACCTTTCCCCGGAAGAGAAGGTAGAGCATCTGGTTTCAGCACTGGAGATGACGGTGAACTTCTATGATTCACATCATCCCGGCTCTCCTCTTGACCCGGCTACCCCCCTCTTCATCACCGGTCAGATGTCCGGCGACCTTGCCCTAATGGAAAACCTGCGAGCCAGCGTGAAACACCCTCTGGAACCTCTGGCGCCACCGCTGGAGTACCCCGAATATCTGCCTGTATCTCAGTACGCCGTCAATATTGGACTGGCTCTGATGCGGACATCGATAGCCAAAGATGCGAATCAAGGCAGTTATTCACTGCCCGATATCAACCTCCTGCCCCAAGCCTACCGACCCTGGAAGCCCTCCGCCAGGCAGATTCAGTTCTTTTGTGCCATAATTGTTGCCATAGGTCTGATGTTTCCTCTATACCGGATAACCTCCCAGGCGATGAGCGAGACGGCGGCGCTGCAAACAAGATATAACGTCATCAACAGTAAACTCCAACAGAAGCAGCTTGAAATCAAAAAACGTGAGCCGCTGGAGAGGGCTATTGCCGAGTATAATTCTATTGTGGATATGGGGGGTGGCTTCACCGAAGACCTGGATGTTATCATCACCCTAGCCAATGAGTTCAATATTGAGGTGCGGTCAATTACCCATGGAGGCAACTCCATAACAATTACCTGCCAGTCAGATAATTACACCAGCTTTAGAAACTACCTAGCCGCTCTGGCAGAGAGCGGCCGGTTTTCAACTCCTATCGCCGAGCCGGAGCGGTTCCCCTATCTGGAGGGGGGCGTCGTCACCCTCATACCCGAGCACTAATTGAACCAGAGACCGGCAAGAGGGCATCCTTTAGTCGGTGAAGACTTCTTCAAAAGGATTTACGCCGTTACCCATAAAAAGAGGGCAGGTTGTTCAGTTCGGTATGTCCAAGACAACCTGCCCTCTTGCCTCCATCCCCCCAATTACAACC
>Ga0209102_1001609_pt1 | contig 11424 bp, 10 predicted proteins | sample ConPoolayeHmetaG_FD_185483 | JGI IMG/M metagenome (GOLD analysis project Ga0209102, IMG submission 185483) | Hot spring microbial mat communities from California, USA to study Microbial Dark Matter (Phase II) - Cone Pool mat layer H metaG... ... | reverse complement strand
AACTTAGTAAATATCCTGATTCACTGCCATAATAACCTGCAAGAGCTTCTACGCCATATCGGAGTCGTGCAGACCACTAGGGATGATGTCTACGAATGTGCCCTGGACAACATGGTAAAAGCAGGATACAAGATTAAAGTAGTTCCCTACGACGATTTCTGGGCACCCATAAAGTATCCCTGGCATATCTTCAAAGTAATGGAATATTTTCTGGACCACGCTCAACCTTACATTGCCTCTTCAGCCCGCGTGTCCGAGAAAGCAACCGTCGAAGGAAAAGTTATCCTGAGCGATAATGTCAGGGTATTGGAAAATGCTGTCATTCGAGGCCCTGTGTATGTTGGGACAAATTCCATTATTGGCAATAGCGCCTTGGTGCGAGACTACAGCCACATCGGTTCTAATTCCGTGGTTGGCTATTCCACGGAGGTAAAGCATTCTTACATTGGCGACAACTGCTGGTTCCATTCCAATTACATTGGCAACTCCATAATAGATGACGATTGCTCTTTAGGTGCCGGCACCGTGCTGGCTAACTTCCGGCTCGACGAAGGGAATATCCAGATAAAAGTTGGTGATAGACTGATAGATACTGGCTATGACAAACTGGGCGCGATTGTGGGGCGAGGTTGCCGCATCGGAGTGAATGCTAGCCTCATGCCTGGCGTTCGAGTAGGCCCCGATTCTTTCGTGGGTCCTCATGTATGTTTGCGTGACGACCTGGAGGCGAATAAGATGGTTTTGCTTGAGCCCCAATATCACGTAGAGGACAATAAAACAAGACTTGACAAAGGCGAAAGAAGAAAGCTGCTAAGGAAGTTAGACGAACAAACGTGAAAAAAGTTGAATATAACCCAAATTGCGATATAATTAATAAGAAGGGTTAACAATGTGCGGTATTATTGGCTATTGCGGCAAAAAGCCAGCTGTTCCGGTTGTCCTTGAGGCATTAAAGTGCTTGGAATATCGTGGTTACGACTCGGCGGGCATAGCTTCCCTTTCCGATGGAAAACTACTAATAAGGAAAGACGCCGGCAGGCTTGATGAAGTCATCCAGAAGCAAAACCTGGTAGGCCTTCCCGGCAATATAGCCATCGGGCACACTCGCTGGGCAACCCATGGCGCTGTTACCCAATCCAATGCCCACCCTCATTCCGATTGTGATGGCAGAGTGGCGGTTGTTCACAATGGCATCATTGAGAACAATCAGGAACTTCGCCAAGAACTCACTAAGAAAGGGCACAAGTTCACCTCAGAAACCGATACCGAAGTTATCCCTCACCTCCTTGAAGATGAACTCAAAAACGGATGCTCGCTAGAACAGGCTGTCTTAAACATAACCTCTAAACTTGAGGGCTCCTATGCCTTTCTGGCCATATCCCTCGATGACCCGGACAAGGTCATAGGCACAAGGAGAAACAACCCTCTCATTGTCGGCATCAATACCCATGACTACTATATTAGTAGCGATGCTCTGGCTTTCTCTCAATATACCAATCAAGTGATGAATTTGGAGGACAATGAGGTGGTGGTGCTGACACAAGAAGGAATCGAATTCTTCGATGCTCAAGGAAACAAGCTAGTTAAACAAGCCAAGAAACTCGACCAAAACTGGGTTGAGAACCATAAAGATGGCTACCAGCATTTCATGCTCAAGGAGATAATGGAGCAAGCTCAGGTGCTCAGCCAAACAGCTTGTCAGGATGGAAAGAGATTCACCAAGATTGCTCTGGATATTCTGAGAGCCAATCAGGTGATTATAACTGCCTGTGGCACCTCTCGCTACGCTGCTCTGGTTGGCAGATACCTCTTTTCCAAAGTGGGTAAGAAGTTCTGCGATGTGGTCATGGCTTCTGAGTTCGGTTATTTCGCTGAATCCGTGGACAAAAACACCATGGTCATCGCTGTCTCCCAGAGTGGCGAGACTGCTGACGTGGTCGAGGGGGTAAAGGCGGCTAAAGACGCTGGGGCTCAAGTTATCTCCATCATCAACCGGCCTAATTCCCTACTGGCTGGTATGAGCCATCAGGTCATCTACCTGAATTGCGGTGCCGAGATAGCCGTAGCTGCCACCAAATCCTTCCTATCCCAGCTAGCTATATTCTACCTGCTCTCTTTCTCCATGATTAACTCCTTTGATGAAGCGGCAGCTAGGCTTAACGACATGAGTGGTCAGATAACCAGTGTTCTGGACTGGAACAAAAGTGAGCTTATCAAGCTCAGCCTGAAGCTGAAAGATAAGAACGATTTCTACTACATAGCCAGGGGAATTAACTTTGCCATTGCCTCCGAAGGTGCCTTGAAGCTCAAGGAGATTTCTTACATCCATGCTGAAGGTATGCCTGCTGGCGAACTCAAACACGGCACTTTAGCTCTCATCGAGTCTGGCACACCGGTAGTAGTGATTTGCCCCGCCGACTATAGTTTTTCCGAAACCCTGGGCAACGCCATTGAGGCTAAGTCACGTGGCGCCTATATCATCGGTGTCTCGGATAAACAAAGCAACATTTATGATTCCTGGATTAAGCTTCCCAAAGTTGATGAGCTATTGTATCCTATGGTCGCCGCAGTTCCTCTTCAACTCCTGGCTTACTACCTTGCTGTCAATCGAGGATGCGACCCTGACAAACCCCGCAATCTAGCAAAATCAGTAACTGTGAAGTAGACTCAGAGAGTTTATAGAGTTTGTAGAGTCGATAGAGTGAAAATTGAGCGATTCGAAGACATTAAAGCATGGCAAGAGGCTAGAGTTTTGGTGAGGATGATATACTCCGCTGTAGGGTCTGGCCAGTATTTTGGTGCCGACCGTAGATTTAGAGAGCAGATTCAAGCTGCAGCAGTTTCCATAATGTCCAACATCGGAGAGGGCTTCTCCAGACGAACAACAAAGGAATTTATCCAATTCTTGTTTATTGCCAAGGGCTCGGTAGCTGAAGTCCAGAGTCAACTTTGTGTTGCTTTAGACCAAGGCTACATTAATGAAGAGAAATTCAATGAGCTTTACTCCAAATCTGACGAAGTAGCTCGCCTAATTTCTGGCTTCATCCGCTACCTCTTGAGCAAGGACAAACTCCAGGTACTCAAACAACCCAACAAGCTCAAAGAACTCAAGAAAGTCAAATGACTCAGAAAACTCAACAAACTCAAAGAACTCAACAAACTGGACTGAAGGTCCTGGCTGGCATCTCTGCCTACAATGAAGCAAGATATGTCGGCAGTATAGTTCTCCAGGCCAAGCAATATGTGGACGAGGTCATTGTTGTTGACGACGGGAGCACAGATAATACCGCCAGGGTTGCTGAGCTGGCTGGCGCCACCGTAATCCGCCACAATGAAAACAAAGGCAAAGGGGCAGCCATTCAGAGCATACTGGCCGAAGCCAAGAAGAAAAATCCCGACGTCCTTGTTCTTCTAGATGCTGATGCTCAGCATGACCCTAACGAGATTCCCGCCCTCATCAAGCCCATCTCGGATGGTTTTGACCTCGTCATTGGCTCCCGAGAGGCCCAAAAAGATAAGACTCCTCGTTACCGCCGCATCGGGCAAAAAGTTATTTTCCGCTCAAGCCGCCTGGCTTCAAAAGCCAACGTCACCGATTCCGAATCCGGTTTCCGAGCCCTTTCCCCAAAAGCCATAGACGAACTTGAATTGAAAGAGCATGGATTCGCCATAGAATCAGAGATGATAACCCGCGCTGCCGCTAAAAACCTTAAGATAACCGAGGTGCCCATCTCAAATATATACACCAAGGACGGCTCGACCCTCAACCCTATAAGACATGGCACAGAGGTTCTTAGCCGAATATTAGTCATGATTTCGCATAGGAGACCCCTTCTCTTCTTCGGGCTGGCCGGTGGCATCTTGCTGCTGATTGGCTTCATCACCGGCATCAGGGTGATTAATATAGCTACCGCAACAGGCGAGGTGGCCTTAGGCAGCACCATATTGACCACACTGTTCATCGTCACTGGTATATTGAGCATCTTCACCGGCATAATCCTGAACGCCTTAAGCAGTCGTAAATAACCGAGGTGTGAATCAGTTCACCACTTGGGGGGTAACCTCTTCCCATACGGCACCATAGATTGGGAATAATAACTATGCTATTATGTCAATATCATGGAAGAACAAAGATGGCTGAAAGAAGCCGAAAAGGACCTGGAAAGCGCCCGGAACAGTAGTAAAGCTGGGCACTATGAATGGGCCTGCTTCCAATCCCAGCAATCCTCTGAGAAGGCTCTAATGGCGTTCCTTTACTCTAAAGGCTTGCGAGCTATACTAACTCACTCTATAAGAGACTTGCTCCTAGATTGCTCAAAACTATGAAAGGGATTTCAGCAATTTACTTAGCTAGGGGAAAGCCCTGGATACTTATTGCATTCCTACAAGATATCCTAATAGCTTAGTGGGCAACGAGATTCCCGCTCACTATTACTCAGAGGAGGATGCCAGCCAGTGTATAAACTATGCCGAATTAATATTGAAGACCGTGAAAAAATCTATGAGCGCTTAAAGGAATTTGTCCATCTCCTCAAAAGCAAGCATAAAGTAAAAAAAGTCTATCTTTATGGCTCGTTTGCCAGAGGGGATTTCCACGAAGGTAGCGATATAGACCTTATCATAGTAGGCCAATTTGAGGGCAGGATGCCCCAGCGCATAAAGAAGATTTTCGATTTGACCTCCCTGCCCATAGAGCCGCTGGTTTATACTGAAGCAGAATTCAAGCAGATGAAGGAAAGGACTTTTCTGAAAGAGGTCCTAGCCACGGCGAAAGAACTGTAGCCTTAGTCGCACTGACTTCGCCATTACCTCAAGGTTGCCGTCAAGCTGCCTTAACATCTATCCAGAGATGTAACGGCTCCTCAAAATAAGCTTTCCCGCCTTTGTATAATACAAACTCCACCTTTTGCCGTCCTGCCTTTTGAGGCACAAAGTCCACCTCTTTCTCCCATTTTCCTTCATGCTCTAGTTCAACATTAACTTGTTCCCTATCCACCCCGTCAATCCTCAGTTCTGTCTTCTCCCCATCTATCCATATCTCCACCCTATAGCTCACTGCTTCTTTCTCGTGGTTCACTATTCCCACTATCACCTTCCCTTCCTCCCCTACCTTCAATTCCGTCGGATAATTCTCAGCCTTGCCATCGGGGCCTAAGATATAGAACTCGGTGAATTTTTCCCCGACCCTGGGTGTAGCAACCACATATCCCAGAGTCCCTATGGTCCCCATTATAGCTACTATCAAAACTATGGATAGCACCTTATCGGGCCTGCTCTGCCCCTGCCAAGAAGGCAGCCTGAAATTAAATAGCACCGTGAATCTTTCCTCGGGGGCAAGCTTTTCCCGGCGGTACCAGGCAACACCCGATGTCGCTATGATAAACACAGAGACCGAGACCAGGATGGGCTCAAGCCTTATCCCCCAGGGAGTGAAATTCAGGATGAGTCCTATCAGTGGCACTACGGCAATAGAAAGACCGAAGCTCAAAGCCACCCTTTCCACCCCGCCCAGGCTCCCCCTCTTAGGAAACAGCGCAGCCACCAAAGTATACCCGGGAAAGAAAAGCAAAAACGGAAGTCCCAGGATAATGCGAGCCGGGGTCGTAGGGAAGAAGGCGATGACCACAGCCAGCAAGATGGTCAATATGCTGATGAGCCAAAGGTCTTTATCCAGCTTAGCCTTCATCTTGAAGTCCCCTTATCTTATTCTAGCGGCCAGAGCTAAGTCAACCAACTATTGGGGAGCCGAATTCTAATTGTCAAAACACCTATCTTCCACTAAACAATATACCTGGCTTTTTTCAAGAATTGCGCGGTTCGGGTTGTCATTTTGTCCCGATTACATCAGGATTGACCTTTGATTTTTGAATTTGTATGGGTAACCCAGGACTATTGACATCTCCTCTTTAATTCTCATACCATACATAATATACTGAAACAGTAGATAGCGGGACGGGCCTAAAGCATCAGGCTGGAAGTCTTCATTGCCGGTGCTCCGGGTCTGACATTGTTTGAGTATCTTAGAGCGATACAGCTACTGAGAGATGGAATGAATAAGAAAAAGCTGGCACAAGTCACCGGATTTTGTACTGTAGCTATCATCATAATAGTGGTCATAACTACGCTCTCACCACCGGCAGAACCTATACTTGTTACCTACAACTGCACAGATTGCACGACGACCTCTCTAAAAGCCCGAGGAGAGGTAATAAATGGTGGTGCGTCAACTATAACAAGGCGGGGATTTTACTATTATAAAGACCTGCTTTATTATGGGCTGGAGTTCGACGGTGATAACGACCAAGTGGTATTGCCCGCAGGTAGCCAACCCACTGGAGCATTTACATTGGCCATCTGGTGCAAACCGACTTCTTGGGATCATGCTGACTATCCGATGCTGCTTGGGGGCAGAGGCTTGAGGAAATATGAGGATGGTTTGAGCGGTATAACCATCACCAGATATTACGATGCAAAAACAGCCACCGACAAATTATATTTTGATGTCGCAGATGAAGCTAATGCAGCAAGAAGAACAATAGCCCCTCTCATCAATAACATTGCCCCGGCTAGGGAGTGGAGCTTTATAGTTCTAACTAATAGTGGCGTGGCCGAAACTGGAGGATTAAAGCTATATAGAAATAATGCAGTGCCGGTAGGCAATGCCACTGGTGTTGAGAGAGTGCGCTGGCTGGATAGTTTTTGGACGTTAGGACGCAACAGCACAAATTGCTTTAAGGGCATAGTCAGCGAAGTCTGCATCTATGACCGCGCTTTAAACGCAACGGAGATAAAGGCTCTCTATAACGGACAAGATGTAACCGGGGGGTTAAGAGGTCTTTGGAAGCTTGATGAGAGTTCCGGGGAGACAGCTTACGATAGCTCAAGAAATGACAACCACGGTTTGATACGAGGTCCTGAGTGGATACTTCCTGATTGGGATGTGATAGGTGTCGGCGATGTTTTGTATGAAACTGGTAATTTGGGCACTGGCACTTACTCCTTCAATATCGTAGGACTGGAGCCTGATACCTGGTACAGGATAATGGCTTTTGCAGAGAACCAACTAGGTATAGGTTACGGGAATGTAATTAGCTGTAAAACGCTGGAGAAGTCATGAGTTCCTAGCTTATTTACCATTGCTTCGCCCCGATGCAATCGGGATTCATCGTGACTCCTCGCAATAACGGTTAGCAGCCAAAGCATGTAGGGCCAGGCTCGCTTTCCCTGGGGTAAGCCGGGAGATATTGACACTTTCCGCTGGTTCCCATATGATATACTGAAACGGAGATAGCGGGGAAGGTTCTCAAGATTGGGCGGCAGTCTTCATTAGGAGTGTTTCACGTCTGATTTTGATTGAGTGCATCGAAGCGATATGGGCGCCATGAAAGGAGGGTAGAATGAAAAGAATATCAGGGATAATCATAGCCTTACTTCTGCTACTTACAGTTGTCGCCTGTGAGAGTACACTGTCAAAGCCTATAGTTGTTACCAACCAGTGTACAAACCCTACAGCGACATCTTTAAAAGCCCAAGGAAAGGTAACAAACGATGGTGGGGCAACTATAACGAGGCGGGGGTTTTACTATGGCACAGGCCCGCTTTATGGGCTGGAGTTTGACGGTGATAATGACCAGGTGACATTGCCCGAGGGTAGCCGACCCACTGGAGCATTTACATTGGCCATCTGGTGTAAGCCTGCCGATTGGACACATGCTAGCTACCCGATGCTGTTTGGGGGCAGAGGCTTGAGGAAATATGAGGATGGTTTGAGCGGTATAACCATCTCCAGATATTACGATGCGGGAACAGCTACCGACCGATTATTTTTTGATGTCGCGGATGGAGCCAATGCCAAAAGAAGGACGATAGCCCCTGCTATTAATAACATTGCTCCGGCTGGGGAGTGGAGCTTTATAGTTCTAACTAATAGTGGCGTGGCCGAAGCTGGGGGATTGAAGTTATGGAGAAATTCAGCACAGCTAATAGGTTCTACCACCGGTGCTGAGAGAGTGCGCTGGCTGGATAATTATTGCACATTGGGACGCAACACTACAAATTGCTTTCAAGGGATAGTCAGTGAAGTTCGTATCTATGACCGCGCCCTAGGTGTAGAAGAGATAAAAGCCCTCTATAACGGACAAGATGTGACCGGGGATTTAAGAGGCTATTGGAAGCTTGATGAAGATTCCGGGACAACAGCTTACGATAGCTCAGGGAATGATAACCACGGCTCGATACAAGGTCCTGAGTGGTTCATAGGTGGTGATAGCGTATATGAAACTGGGAATTTCGGCACTGGCGCTTACTCGCTAACCATCACAGGTCTGGAGCCCGACACCTGGTACAGGATAAGAGCTTTCGCCGAGAATGAACTAGGTGTAGGTTACGGGAATGTAGTTAGCTGTAAGACGCTGGAATAGGTGTAAATCCCTATCTTATCTAGAGATGATTGCATAGACTATCAGGCGACATCTTTATAGATGCATGGTGCAATTGAAGACGATAAACATTTCAACCCCCGTCCTCGCCAGAGAAGAAATGGAAGCAGTAGAGCGTGTGCTCCGCTCAGGAAGGTTGGCACAGGGTCTCCAGGTCGAGGAATTTGAAGCGTTATTTGCCTCATACATTGGCTCAAAATATGCCATAGCTACTAGCAGCGGGACGGCGGCTCTCCACATTGCCCTTCTTGCTTCAGGCATAGGCAATGGTGATGAGGTCATTACTACACCCTTCAGCTTTATCGCTACTGCCAATGCCATCTTATTTTGTGGAGCTAAGCCCGTTTTTGTGGACATTGATAAGGACACTTTTGGCCTTGACCCAAGCTTAATACGCGCGAGGATAACATCCAAGACTAAAGCCGTTCTGCCGGTTCATCTTTATGGTCAGCCCTGCGATATGAAAGAAATTCTCAGGATATGCCGGGAGCGTAATTTGATTTTGCTTGAAGATGCTTGCCAAGCACATGGTGCTGAGTATCGTGGGCAGAAGGTGGGCTCCTTTGGCATCGGCTGCTTCTCCTTTTATCCTACGAAGAACATGACTACCGGTGAGGGTGGCATGATAACTACCGATAATGGCGATATCGCTGAGAGAGCCAGAATGATTCGGAGCCACGGGCAAAAGGAGAGATATATTCACGAGGTTCTGGGTTACAATTACCGTATGACCGATATTGCTGCCGCCATCGGCATATGCCAGCTTAAGAAGCTTGATGAGTTTAACCGCCAGAGGATTGAGCATGCCCGATTCTTAAGCGAGAGGCTGGACAAAATTACCGGGCTTAGCGTCCCTTTCATCGCTCCCGATGTAAAGCATGTCTTTCATCAATTCACCATCAGAGTAACCCGTGATTTCAGGATGTCGAGAGACGAGCTCAAGCAGAAGCTGAAGGATAAAGGAATTGTGACCGAGGTTCATTACCCCTTGCCTATCCATAAGCAGCCAGTTTATAAAGAACTGGGCTATAATGCTAGCCTGCCCAACGCTGAGAAAGCTTGTGCCGAGGTATTGTCCCTGCCGGTGCATCCCTTATTAACAGAGGAGGAATTGGACTACATTGTCGAAACAATCAAGAATATCTGAGAAGGCGGCCTTCCATGGTGAAGTACGCATAGGCGAAGGAACTACAGTGGAGGATTATGTGGTTCTGGGCAGTAAAAAGGACGGAGAGCTAAGCATAGGCAAGAATTCCATCATCAGGTCAGGAACAGTGATATACTCCGGCGTCCGAATTGGAGATAACTTCAGAAATGGACACAACGTGCTTATCAGAGAGAATACCGAAATCGGAGATAATGTTTTGGTGGGTACAAATTCGGTGCTTGATGGCGATTGTCAAATAGGAAATAATGTATCCATTCAGACAGGCGCCTATGTAACCCGGTATACTGTCATAGAAGACGGCGTGTTTCTGGGACCTCACTGTGTTACTACCAATGATAAATATATGGAATATGGAAGGGAGCTCAAAGGTCCTGTTATCAGGAGAAATGCCAAGATTGGGGCAAATGCCATCATCTTCCCGGGAATTACCATCGGGGAAAATGCTATTGTCGGAGCCGGTGCGGTGGTGAACAAAGATGTGCTTCCGGGAGATACCGTGATAGGCAATCCAGCCAGGAGTGTTAAGCAGTGTACAAAGGGAAAAAAATCGCCGTAGCCGTGCCGGCGTATAACGAAGAGCGCTTCATTGCAGAAGTGATTGAGACCATGCCGTCTTTCGTGGACAGGATTTATGTGACAAACGATGCCAGCACGGACAGTACAGGCAATATCCTTAGCAGTATCGCAAGTGACAAGTTAGTAATTGTGACCCATGAGCAAAGGATGGGCGCTGGTGCCGCTATGCTGTCTGGCTATAAAAGAGCCTGCGCCGATGAAATGGATGTGATAGCTGTTATGGCTGGGGATGGACAAATGGACCCTGCGATTCTGAATAGGATTCTAGACCCCGTCGTAGAAGGCAGAGCAGATTATAGTAAAGGAAATAGACTTTCCGTTCCTCAACATAGAAAGGGGATGTCCGCTTGGAGAGCATTTGGGAATTTCTTGCTTACCTGGTTAACTAGACTAGCTTCAGGGTATTGGCATATATCTGACCCTCAAAATGGCTATACCGGTATATCCCGGGACATTCTGAAAAGGATTGACCTCGACAAAGTGGAAAGGGGGTTTGCCTTTGAAAATGACCTACTGGTAAAACTCCATGTATGTGGCGCGAGAGTAGTGAATGTGCCTCACCCAGCTCGATACAGGGGAGAATGTTCCAAAATCAAATACTTACATTTTATGGTGGCTACAAGTTGGCTGCTGCTTAAGGACTTCCTGTGGAGGCTGTGGGTAGAATATGTGAGACGTCCCTTTAGCAAAGCGCAGAGTTGAACAACAATGATTAGAGTAGGCGTAGTCGGTCTGGGAGCGATGGGGAGAAACCATGCTAGGGTTTATGCCCAACTTCCTGATGTCGAGCTTGCAGGCATTACTGACTTAGACCAAGGTCTGGCGCAGACCCTGGCCAAGAAATATCAGACCAAGTCCTTCAGCGATTGCAAGGAGCTTCTCCAGCAAGGTTTGGATGCAGTGAGCATCGCTGTTCCCACCTCGCTTCATCATGAAGTGGCACTGGCGGCAGCCCAAGCTGGTGTAAATATACTGATAGAGAAGCCTATTGCTGACACAATTGAAGCAGCTAATGCAATAATCAGAGCAGCTGATAAGAACCAGGTAAAGCTCATGATAGGACACATAGAGAGATTCAACCCGGTGATTCCCGTTATCAAGAAAGAAATCGAAGGAACAGAGGTCAACCTGATTGAAATCACCAGAATTGGGCCTTTCCCGCCCCGAATCAAAGACGTTGGCGTGGTAATTGACCTAGCCACCCACGACATTGACCTGCTCAGATACATCACAGGCTCAGAG
>Ga0209102_1001607_pt1 | contig 11435 bp, 8 predicted proteins | sample ConPoolayeHmetaG_FD_185483 | JGI IMG/M metagenome (GOLD analysis project Ga0209102, IMG submission 185483) | Hot spring microbial mat communities from California, USA to study Microbial Dark Matter (Phase II) - Cone Pool mat layer H metaG... ... | reverse complement strand
AGGTGCCTGAAGGACCTTGACTCGCTGGGACTCAGCGACGAAGTGAAACGGCTGTTTCTCTGTGACAATGCAAAGAGGGTATTTGGGCTCTGATGGGGTAGATTGCTGCCGGCCCAATTCGCGATTCCAACCAGGGACACTGAACTCAGGGGGGAACAATGAAGAGGATCGATCAAGCCGAGTTCTATCGTAGAGCCGACAGGTTCATCGACAGACTCATGCAAGAGGCTCCCGTAGCAGCCACAGAGCTGGGAGACCACCGATTTGACGATCGTCTGGCCGACTATAGCCAGGCTGCCCTGGAACGGCAGTTGAGAGACATTAAGGAAGCTGTCAAGGAGTTCGGTGACCTGGACACGGGGCAATTTGATGTGGATGCTAAGATTGACCACCGCCTGATGCTGCAGCTCGCCAAGTCAATCCTGCGACGACTTGAAAAGTTCCAGGACCACATCCGTAATCCCGGCACATACTGCGACGAGTGCCTGGGCGGGGTATTTTTGCTTTTGGTGAGAGACTTCGCTCCGCTGGGAGAGCGGCTGGAGAAAGCTCTGGGCAGGCTGCGGGCGATACCCGAGGTGCTGTCTCGAGGCAAGGAGAACATAAGACCTGAAGAAGTCCCTCCCATATGGAACGACATAGCACTTGAGAGTTCCCGACAAGGCCTGGCACTGTTTACGGTGCTTGTTCCCGGCCTAGCTCGGCAAACACCGAAGCTAGCGAGCCAACTCAATGAGGCAAGCCAGGAGGCCGCGCAAGCGATGGAGGACTATGCCCGTTTTCTGCGAGATGTTGTGGCTCCGAAAGCGCGGGGGGAGTTTGCTGCTGGCAGGGAGCTTTTCGAAGAGCTTGTCCACGAGAACCACATGCTTGATTACAATAGCGACGACCTTCTGGAAATAGGCTGGAAGCTGTTCAACGACACACAGAAGGCAATGGATGAGCTGGCTGAGCAAATCGACCCTGGCAAGAACGCCCGGGAGCTTCTGGAGATTGCCAAGGCCCACCACCCCAGAGCCGAAGAACTGCTGGATGTGTATCGTAAAGAGATCGCCAGGGCCAGGCAATTTGTGGTTAGCCAGAGCATCGCAACCATTCCTGAAGGAGAATCCTTGAAGATCGAGCCGACTCCCCCGTTTATGCGGGGCATCATACCCTACGCTGCTTACATGATGCCGGGGCCACTGGAGAAGGTGCAGCAAGGAATCTTTCTGGTAACACCGGTTGACCCCCAGAGTCCCAAAGAGGAACAAGAAGAAAAGCTGAAAGGGCACCATTATGCCAAACTCCCGGTGACTGCTCTGCATGAGGCTTATCCCGGGCACCACTTGCAGCTCGTGTATGCCAACACGGTTGGCTCACTCCCGCGGAAACTGGGAGCCTGGCTCTCGACTTTGTTTGTGGAAGGCTGGGCCTTTTACTGCGAAGAGCTGATGGAGCAGCTCGGGTATATTGACCAGCCATTGCAGCGGCTTGGGAGGCTGGCTGATCAGCTCTGGCGAGCGGCGCGGATAGTTATCGACGTCTCTTTGCACACCAGAAGGATGAGCGTTGCTGAGGCAATCGATTTTCTTGTGGACAGGTGCGGTCTTGAGCGAAGCAACGCTCGAGCAGAGGTGCGGCGCTACACGACCAGCCCGACCCAGCCAATGAGCTACCTCATCGGCAAGCTAGAGATCATCAAGCTCATTGACGAATACAGGGAAAGACGCCCCGGAGCCTCCTTGAGGGAAGTCCACGACGCTATCCTCTCCTGTGGCTCGCTACCTCCACGGCTGATGCGAGACCGCTTGTTGGGAGCGTAGTCTTGTGGAGTTGGATGAACCATATTGGAAGGGAACTTGGTAAAACCCGTCGCCGCGTGGCCGGCCAGCTACACGCACTTGACAAGGCAAGTAGGGGAGGCTAAAATCGCTCGATGCTTGATGGTGGTGCAAGAGCCGTATATGAGAAAATGGAGAGCGGGTAGCCTTCCGAATAAGCCTAGCCGCCTATCAATTCTCCGGCAACGGGCCCGTCTTTCAACGCTGATTCGTTAGTTCACCAAGAGTAGAACAGATTTGAAACCAATTAGACAAAGACTATGTATGTCATAATAGCGGGCCTGAGCGATATCGGGAGGAATCTGGCCAACCTTCTTGCCAAAGAGGGAAATGAGGTCGTCATCGTCGAGCGGGACCCTGCCAAGTGTGCTGCGCTGGCGGAAAGTTCGGACCTTATGGTGATTGAGGGTGATGCCAGCCAGAAAGCGACGCTCGAGCAAGCAGGCGTTAGGCAGGCTCACGCTCTCGTGGCTGCGGCTGGCGACGACTCCCAGAACTTGCTAATTTGCATGATGGCTAAGGAAATGGGGGTCAAAAGGGTGATCTCCCTGGTGGATGAGCCCGGGCATGCCGAGACCTTCAAGCAAGCCGGGATCACTTTGCAGGTCAACCCGGATATGGTCGCAGCCAGACACATTTATCGCATGATTTCGTTACCTTATGTCAAGGACTTCCTTTCCTTCGTAGGTACTGAGATTTTCGAGATAGAGATCGAGGAAGGCATGAAGTGCGTCGGGCAGACCATTTCTAAGCTAGCACCTCCCAATGGTGTAAAGATACTTGTGGTACAAAGGGGCGGAAAATATCTCAGCGCAGATAAGGAACTGCAGCCCGGGGACTGGCTGACGCTGCTCGTGAATCGGGAAGCGGCCAAACATGGTGCCGACTTCATGAATAGATGGTTCGCCAAAGGGTAAGGTTAACCCTACACGTCACTGGCTCACTGCTAAAATTCTTCGCCCTAGCCTACATTATTCCCCTGGTAGCCGCTCTTTGCTCTGGCGAAGAAAATTGGTACGTCTATTTATACTCGTTGCTCATTACTCTCGGCATTGGATTGATTCTCGAATTTGTGCTGAGAACGGACAGGGAGATAGAGCGCGCGGATAGTTTCAGCATAGTAGCTTTTTCCTGGCTTCTTATCCCCTTAGTCGCTGCACTCCCCTACGTTTTTCTGGGGCTAGGGTTTCTCGATGCTTTCTTCGAAGCCATGTCAGGCTTCACCACAACCGGCGCCACCATACTCAAGGTGGTGGAAGAGGAACTACCCAGAAGCGCCTTGCTGTGGCGCAGCCTGACCCAGTGGCTGGGCGGGATGGGAGTCATCGTTCTCTTCATCGCCGTCCTGCCTGGCCTGGCGTTAGGTGGCTCTCAGCTGTTTGACCGGGAGTTTCCTGGCCCGCTACCGGAAAAACTGCGTCCCAGGCTGAGCACCACGGCTAGGCTACTCTGGGGCATCTACGTCGGTTTTACTGCTGCCGAGGTGGTGCTCCTCTACTTTTCGGCCAGGCTTCCACTGTTCGACGCCGTCTGTATCTCTTTTTCAACTCTTTCCACCGGCGGCTTCACGCCTACCTCGGCAAGCATCGGTTTTTACCACAATCCTATAGCCGAATACATCGTTCTGGTCTTTATGTTGCTGGCGGGCGTAAACTTCATAATTCATTATCACGTTCTGCGACGTAACTGGGGAGCGCTCAGGGACGATGAATTCAGACTCTACCTGATTATCCTGGCAGCAGCCATCTGTATCTTGATACTCTCACAGGGGTTTAACTCCCACAGAGAGGCGATGTTTCAGACAATCTCAATTATGACTACTACCGGCTTTGTCACCACTGACTTCGGCTTGTGGCATTACGGTGCCAGAATGCTGCTTCTGGCTCTGATGTTTATTGGAGCTTGCGGTGGCTCCACTGGCGGGGGGATAAAGGTAGTGCGCGCCCTAACGCTGATGAAACATACCAGAATCATGATGAGAAAAGCCCTCTCTCCCAAGGCGGTGATCCCTCTCAAATACAACCGGACACCTCTTCCGGAAGCGGTAGTTCGGGACATCATCTCCTTCTTGTTTCTCTACGCCCTTGTTGCGGTCGTAGCTTCGGTCGTGCTCAGCTTCTTGGGGCTTGACCTGGAGACGGCAATTTCAGCAGTGGCGGCTACTTTGGGAAATGTCGGGCCCGGTTTGGGTCTAGTGGGTCCAGGCGCAAACTATGCCTGGCTGCCTGCTGCAGCCAAAGTCACCCTGATCATCTGTATGTGGTTGGGGAGGTTAGAGTTATTCACGGTCTTTATGATATTCTCTCCCCACTTCTGGAAAGTGTAACTCCGCGCCGCAGTGGAACTTGGAAGCAGGTTTAGCTATACTTTCCGATAGTCCTATGGTGACAGTCGCTTTTCAGGGCGAGCGAGGCGCTTTCAGCGAGGATGCTGCGACAAAGCTCTTCGGCAAGGACATCCGTTTCTGGCCATGCCTACGACTGAAAGATGTCTTTGAGCTTGTGGCACGGGACGAGGTTGACTTTGGTGTTGTCCCTCTGGAAAACTCTCAAGCCGGCAGCATCAACGAGACCTACGACTTGCTGCTGGCATATCCCCTCAATATATTCGCTGAGGTAATCCTCAAGGTAAGCCATTGTCTTATGGCTCTGCCAGGGCAAGGCTTGGCTGACATAACAACCATCTACTCGCATCCTCAGGCTCTGGCTCAGTGCGACGAGTTCCTCAGTAAGCTCAAAGCCGAGATTATCCCCGCGTATGACACGGCGGGCAGCGCCAAGATGATAAAGGAGAAAGGATTGAGGAACTGCGCTGCCATAGCTAGCAAGAGAGCCGCTGACATTTATGGTCTGGAGATTCTGGCACCCGAAATTGAGACCAATGTCAACAACTACACCAAGTTCGTGGCTATCTCAAAGCAGAAGGCTAAACCTTCTCAGAGAAACAAGACTTCTCTGGTCTTCGCCGCCGAGCATAAGCCTGGCTCACTATATCGCATTCTGGGGATCTTCGCCACGAGGAACATAAACCTAACAAAACTGGAGTCCAGACCCAGCCGCACCAAGCCCTGGGAGTATGTATTCTATGCTGACTTCGAAGGCGACATAGACGGTCAACCCTACCAGGAAGCTATGAAAGAACTGCGGAAGGAGACTACTTTCGTCAAAATACTTGGCTCCTACCCACAGGCTACCTGAACTGGGTGCAGGCACGCGTTTCAATCCTGTCTGGGTTCGAGGAATTCCCTTGCAATTCTCACTGAGGCAAGCGTTGGACTGCCCTCTGGACGGCGAAGAGCAAAGGAATTGATACCAACTCGGCAATAACGACGAACAGGATCAGATAGTTGACGGAAAGCTGATAAAGCGGCCCCATCACAGCTCCTCCCAGGAGCCAGCCAGCTCCGTACATTGTGTTAAAGATTCCATAGGCAAATCCTCTTCGCTGGGCAGGGGTCAGATCAGCAATGGCGGCACGCATCACCGTTTCCTGAATCCCCGTAATCGCGCCCCACAACACCATACCAGCCAGCACCGCATCGTAGCTATGAGAAAAAGCAAGGAAGGGAATCAGCAAAGTTAGCAAAGGAACAGCCAACAACGATAAGAGCCCAATCCTGTCGTACGTCTTGCCTGCGACAAGAGCTGCCACAGCATCAACAGCCATGGCAACAGCGTACATTATGGGAATTTGTGCATCAGGGATGACAGCGTGATAGTTGAGGTGGTAAGAAATCAACTGGAAGTTGGCAAATCCAGCCACGGAAACCAAGGTAAATACAGTGTAGAGCCAGAAAACCCTGGGCAGCTTCCCTTGAATATCTCTTTTCGTTGGCACGACGACTTCCAGCTTCTGCGGTGAAGGGACTTTTCTCCTGGCAATGGCCAGAACAAATAGGGCTAGTAAGGCAGGTATCCATAGCAGAGTAAAACCCTGACGATAGTCGGCCTCTGCCAGGAGAACGAGGGAAAAGATGATAGGCCCGATGATAGCGCCAACTTGGTCCAATGCCTCATGAATGGCGAAGCCCCAGCCCCTTCCCACTCGCTTGGCAGCGTAGGAAAGCATAGTATCCCTGGCCGGACTTCTTATCGCCTTTCCCATGCGTTCCAGTATGATGAGCGCGGCAGCGAGCTGCCAGTTGCCGGCAAACGCCAGGAAAGGAATTGACAGGAGCAGCCCGTAGCCGACAAAGGTCAGGGACCAATAAGACTTGGTGCGGTCGGCAAGATAACCGGAGGCGAGACGCAGTCCATAGCCCAGGAATTCGCCGAGCCCGCCGACCAGGCTGACGGCGCTGGCGCTTGCCCCCAGTGCACCCAGGTAGGGCCCGGCAACGCTCCTGGCACCCTCGTAGGTTATGTCACCAAACAGGCTGACAATGCCTAGCAGAATGATGAACTGCATAGAGAATCTTGCTGTATCTTAGGCGGATCTGTTCCTGGCTTATACTGTCCCACCCGCATCTTGGTCAAGCCCTGACTCTCGAAGACCGCTCCAATTGAAGAAAAAACTCCAGCCGCTTCAACTAAACCTTGTGGTGATGCTATAGCCTCGCCTTGAGCTTCTTGTAGGTCGCAGCCAAGCCTTCTGACACGACTTTGACTTCGGATAACACGGGCATGAAGTTAGTGTCGCCTTGCCACCTGGGGACTATGTGAATGTGGATATGCTCCGCTATACCGGCTCCAGCGACCTTGCCTACGTTCAAACCGATATTGAAGCCAGCCGGTTTCATGACCTCTTTGAGCACTTCGATGCCCTTCTTGACGACTTCAAAGAGCTCGTTTGCCTCCTGCCCTGTTAGGTCCTCTAGATTTGCTGTGTGCCGATAGGGAGCAACCATCAAATGCCCGGGGTTGTAGGGAAAAGCGTTCATCAGCATGAAGCTATGCTCGCCACGGTAGAGAATAAGATTTGCCTCGTCGTTGTTTTCCCGAGGCTTCTGACACAAAATGCAGCCGCCCTCAGTAGGTTTCCGGATGTATTCGATTCGCCAGGGCGCCCACAGATATTCCATTCAGCTTATATAGTAATGCCGATTGCGGGTATAGTGCAATAGGATTTCGTGGTTTGAGGCCGAACTGCTGGACATGCCAAAATGCCAGGCATAAAATACTCAAAGTTGTCATGCTGGAAGCCTTAACTCAAAAACTAGCCAGTGTATTCGATAAGCTGGGCAGAAAGGGCAAGCTCAGCGAGGCAGACATTGACGATGCCCTGCGGCAGGTACGTCTGGCGCTGCTAGAAGCGGACGTCAATTTCAAGGTGGTCAAGGAGTTTCTGTCCAGGGTACGAGAGCGCGCCATCGGGGCTGAAGTATTGCACAGTCTCACGCCAGCCCAGCAGATTATCAAGATTGTCAATGACGAGCTCATAGCCATTCTCGGTGGAGAACCCAGTCGCTTGGCTTCGCGCGGGGACGTGCCCGCTGTTGTCTTGCTGGTGGGATTGCAGGGCTCCGGTAAGACCACCACAGCGGCTAAGCTGGCTGTTCAGCTAAAACATCAAGGACAAAGCCCGTTGCTGGTGGCTGCTGACACTCGCCGCCCGGCGGCTATCGAACAACTGAAGCTACTAGGCGAGAAACACGGTATTCCGGTATATAGCGAGGATGTCAGCGTGGCGGCAACAACCATCTGCCAGCACGGTGTCAAGAAAGCGAGGGAAACCGGATATGCCTGGGTGATTGTGGATACGCAGGGGCGACTGCATATTGACGACGCCTTGATGCAGGAATTGTCTGAGATGAAGTCCTTGCTCAAGCCTGCAGAGGTGCTGCTCACGGTTGACGCTATGATTGGACAGGATGCGGTGAGGGTGGCGCAGGAGTTTCACAACCGAATTGGGCTGACAGGACTCATCCTGACGAAAATGGACGGCGATGCTCGCGGTGGTGCGGCCCTTTCCATCAGATTTGTTACCGGCGTGCCGATAAAATACCTGGGCACCGGTGAGAAGATAGATGCCCTGGAACCATTCTATCCTGATCGTCTGGCATCCCGCATTCTGGGCATGGGAGATATGCTTACCCTTATCGAACGCGCCCAGGCTGCGTTTGACGAGCAGCAGGTCAAGAATCTGGAGAAAAAAATGCGCGCCGGTCATTTCGACCTCGAGGACCTCCTTAATCAGATGCGCCAGATCCACAAAATGGGCTCGCTGGGCCACCTAGTGGAGATGATACCGGGCTTTTCCAGATTCGCTCCTCATCTGCCTGACGACGAAGGGCAGAAGCAGTTGAAAAAGATGGAGGCCATAATCCTGTCTATGACTCCTGAGGAGCGCCGCAATCCAGCCATCATTGATGGCCGGCGGCGAAGCCGCATTGCCCGAGGGAGCGGCACCACCCCCAAAGACGTTAATCAGCTTCTGAACCAGTTCCGCGAGATACAGAAATTGACCAAATCGCTGTCACAGGGCAAATTGCCTGGCAAAATGGGGGCTCTGTTCAATCCGCCGAAATAAGATCAGTCCAGATAGCCCTTGAGCTTTCGGCTGCGGCTGGGGTGGCGTAGCTTACGTAAAGCTTTCCCTTCGATCTGGCGTATTCTCTCTCGGGTTACGTTGAATTCTCTTCCTACCTCTTCCAGAGTCCGAGCATGCCCGTCTTTGAGGCCGAACCTGAGCTGCAAAACCTTCTTTTCTCGCTCGGTAAGCTCATCGAGCACTTTCTCTATCTGTTCCCTGAGCAACTGCTGGGACGTAGCTTCGGTCGGAGCCAGACTAGCGTGGTCTTCGACAAGGTCGCCCAGGCGGCTGTCTTCATCCTCTCCAATTGGCATATCCAGCGACATAGGCTCACGGAAAAACAGCGCCATGACCTCTTCGACCTTCTCCGCCGGCATACCCAGGCGCTCGCCAATCTCCTTGTAACTCGGCTCTCGCCCCAGTTCCTGAACCAATTGCCTCATTGTGCGCAGCAGCTTGTTTATCGTCTCCACCATATGCACGGGAATGCGAATGGCACGAGACTGGTCAGCTATAGACCGAGTAATACCCTGTCTGATCCACCACGTGGCATACGTACTGAACTTGTAGCCCTTTCTGTACTGAAACTTATCCACAGCCCGAATAAGCCCGATGTTCCCCTCCTGAATGAGCTCAAGCAGAGGCATACCATGACCGATGTACTTCTTGGCTATGCTCACCACCAGGCGGAGATTCGCTTCAGTAAGGTGCTTTTCAGACGCCTTGGCCTCCGTTTGAACGTGTCTAAAGTAAGCCTTGAACTCGTTGCTGCGGGACTCAAGTTGAGCAAGGAATTTCTCATCACTGACCAGACCCTTCAGCTTTTGCCAGGTGACTTTGCCTCTGGCTAGAAGCTCCACCAACCCCGGCGGGAGAAGCTGACTGGTCACCGACAGGTTTATGATTGCCTCCTCAGCAGCAGCATTGCCTTTGCCTATCGCCTTGGCAGTTGCCGCTATAAGGCCCTGATCTATGACCTCATCGATGGCAGAACGAAGTTTCTCATTCTTGATCGTCTTCACCACATTGCCGGAGTGACTGATGCCGATATGTTCTTCGACAGCCTGAACAACCGGGTATGCCCTCGACAATTGCGAAATCAGGTGGATAACTATCTCCACTGGCGAAGGTAGTCTCTTGTGCTTTCTGTAGTGGCTTTCTTCAATTGCATCTAGAGCTCTGCCCAGCTCTATCTTTCGACACAGTAACTTCTCTTCACCAACAGTCAGGAGCGGCACCCGCCCGATCTCCCGAAGGTACATGCGAGCGGAGTCGTCAGTTATCTCATGCTCTTCCAGTGGTGTGGGTGGCTTCAACTCCTCCGCTTCCTCGACCAGGAGCTCTTCGCCTTCTTCTTTTTCTTCAGCTTCCTCGGCCAGGGCGGCAATATCCTCAATTTCGGCTTCTTCGCCGAGCAACCCTTCAGCCACCACTTCGTCGCTATCTAAGCTAATCGGTTCTTCCTTAAGTGGGTTCATGGCTCTTTCCTCTCTTGACAAAAAACTCGCGTAGTTTCTGCCCGGAGTCTATGCCTTGCTCCTCTAACTTGGACAATTCGGAGCTTACCCCGCCTCTTTCCCTCTCAATTTCAAGCAATGCCTCTTTCTGCCTTTCCAATCTCCGGGATAGGTTCTCCTTTAGACGAAGAATACAGTCGGCCAAATCACGACGTCTGGCCTGCTCACTTTGTAGTATAGCTGGCGGGAATCTCTTACCGAGCAAGTAGTATAAATGTTCTAATAGGCTCGTGTCAAGTCTGTTTTTCAGGTCATCCAGGTCGGCAGAATGCTGCCATCGGACAAAAACCTCACGGTTCTCTGTGTACTCAAAGTGCTCGGGTGTTAGCTCTTGTGCCAGCGCACGAAGCTCGGGGTACTGGAGCAAAAGCCCCAGGCAGTACTCTTCGATGGGGCTGGAGATAAACCGGTGGGGCAGCCGGGCCTGCTCCAGCGGCTTGGCGGACTGAGCCTTTCTCTGACTTGCTTTCCACTGCTGCAAAGCCGCTCTTATCGCAGATTCCTCGATTCTCAATTCACGTGCCAACTTCTTTATGTAATGCGACTGTTGCACGGGGTCTCTTAACTCGTATATCGAGGGCAACAGTTTCTCCACAGCCAGAGATTTGTCTCTGGCTTTGTTGATGTCAACCTTGCTGATTACAGATCGGAAGGCAAAATCCATTATGGGCACAGCTTGCTCTACCAGCTTCTCCCATAGAGCAGAATCCTCGCCTATCACTTCATCGGGGTCCTTGCCTGCAGGCAGTAGCATGACATTGGCTTGGGCACCCGAATAAGCCAGTATGGCCCTCCCCCGCAGGGTGGCCTCCTCTCCAGCGAGGTCAGCATCGAGAGCCATAGTAATATTGTTCGTCAGTCTCCTGATGACCTCCACCTGCCTCTGCGTCAGGGATGTCCCCATTGACCCCACCACATTCTGCCAGCCGTGCTGGTGTGTGGCCAGAACATCCATGTAGCCTTCCACGATTATCACCATGTTTTTCTTCCTGATGGAAGACCTCGCCTTATCAATGCCGTATAGAATGCTGCCCTTGTCAAAAACCGGCGTCTGGGGAGAATTGATGTATTTGGGCAGAGAATCGTCCAGAACTCTTGCCCCAAAACCGGTGACCCGACCCTGGATATCGCATATGGGAAACATGAGTCGGTTGCGAAATCGGTCGTAGCTGCCCCCTTCCTCTTTTTCGACCAGTAGACCAGCTTCCACCAGCTCTCTTTCCGTGTAACCCTTGCCGATCAGGTAGCCTTTAACGGCCTCCCAGGCGTCGGGGCTGTAGCCGAGACGGAAGTCCTTGACTATCTCCGGCGCAACTTTTCTTCTCGCCAGGTAGTTCCTGGCTCCCTCGCCAGCTTTAGTGTTGAGAAGCAAATGGTGATAGTATTCTGCCGCCGCTTCATTGATTTGAAACAACCTCTCCTTCTTTTCATCTTCGGCTTTGCTCCGCGCCTCAGGTGAAGCTAAAGTTATGCCTGCTCTTTGCGCTAGAAGACGCAGAGCCTGGCTGAAGTCAATCCCCTCCTTTTTCATAATGAAGGAAAAAACGTCGCCGCCAGTTCCGCAGGCACCAAAACAATGCCAGCTCTGCTGGTCAGGAAACACAAAGAAGGATGCGTGCTTCTC
>Ga0209102_1001605_pt1 | contig 11449 bp, 14 predicted proteins | sample ConPoolayeHmetaG_FD_185483 | JGI IMG/M metagenome (GOLD analysis project Ga0209102, IMG submission 185483) | Hot spring microbial mat communities from California, USA to study Microbial Dark Matter (Phase II) - Cone Pool mat layer H metaG... ... | reverse complement strand
GATTATGCGCCGCCCCCCACCCGCGGCGCATAATCCCCGCACACCTCGAGCACCCGCCCCCAGAAGTAATCGTACTTCTCCGGGTTCGGCTCCGCCACCACGAGCTCCGGGCAGCGCTGCTGGGCCTCCCACAGCGACATCCCCGGCCGCACCCCCCTCGCCCAGGCGGCCGGCGAGACGCTTGTCACCCGCCGCCTGCCCTCATCACACAGCGCCACCGGCGCCCCGCCGCGCTCCCGCGCCTCGATAGAGGCCCCGAGCCCATGCACCCGGAGATGCGCGAAGACCGGCCTCACTTTCTTATCCTTGTCCCGCATGTCGCTCACCCGCTGACATCAATCCGGCCCAGCGCCCAGCCCATCGTCTCGGAGCGCAGCAGCAACTCGTACAGGTCGCCCCGGCCCTTCACCGTCACCGCGAAGTGATAGCGCCTCCCGAGGCCCTCGTTCGTCACCCAACGGTTGCGAATCTCCTCCACCCAGTAGAGCCTCCCCTGCCACTCGAACCACCGCGGCGAGATGCTCCCATTCCTGAACACCGCACACACCCGAATCGGCTCACCAATGACTTCCAGCATCCCGGTACCCACAGCGCTGGAGACATTATAGCGAACGAATGTTCCGGAAGTCAAGAGAAATCGAACACATGTAACAATCTCGCACCACCGCCCCCCCGGGTGATGGCGGCGCAGGTCTCTGACCCGCCAGGCCGTGTGGCTGGTCAGAGACCTGCGTGGCGGGCGCCCCACACCCGCCCCTGCGAGGGGCCCCGCTCCTGGCGCCGAAGAGGGACGCGGGAGGAGATCCATGGGCACACACCCGGACCTGAGGGCGGATGTGCTGGTCGTCGGCGCAGGCGCGGCCGGCCTGCCGGCGGCCATCGGCGCCGCGCGGGCGGGGGCGAAGGTCATCCTCATCGAGGAGGACCCCGTCGTCGGCGGCGCGCCCTCCGACTACTTCGTCTGCCTCTTCTACGGCGGCCCCATCTCCGGCGTGCTGGCCGAACTCGAGGCCCTACTGAGCGCGAAGTACAGCCCGGCGCCGCGGGCGCAGTTCTACTTGCCTGCGGGCTTCCAGCGCGCATGGCGGGAGCTGCTCGCCGCCGAGGAGCGCCTCCAGGTGATCACCGGCGCGCGGGCCGGCCGCGTGCTGACCTCCGAGCAGGGCGGCCGGCCGGTGGTGCGCGGCGTCTCCGTCGAGGTGGGCCCCGGGGCGAGCTTCGACATCACTGCGCCGGTGACCGTTGACGCCACCGGCTCCGGCGCGGTCTCGGTCATGGCGGGGTGTGAGGTGATGTACGGCCGGGAGGGCCGGGGCGACTTCGGCGAGCCCAGCGCGCCCCCCCAGCCCGACGAGCGCGTCCAGGCCTGCACCTGGATGTACTTCGTGCAGCGCATGCCCGGCGCCGATCCGCTGCCTCCTGGCGAGCGCGTCGGCGTGCCCGTCAACATCGGCATTCCTCCCCGCGGCCACACGGGCCCCTGGCCGCCCTGGGACCCGGGGCCGGACCCGGGTCTCTACCTTCAGTGGGGCTGCGCAGTGTTCTGCCGCGATCCGCGCGACCCGCTGGAGCTGGCCCGCGCGCATGAAGAGGCCTACGCGGCCATGGAGCGGGACCACGCGCGGCTGCGAGAGCGCGGCCACATGATCTACCTCGCGCCCCGCATCGGGGTGCGGGAGGCTAGCCGCATCGTCGGCGAGTACGTGCTCACGGAGCAGGACATCCGCGCCGGCGCCTTCCCCGAGGACACCATCGCCGCCGCCGACTACGGGCTCGACATCTGGCGGGAGGAGGGCGCGGAGGCGGAGGCCTGGGAGGGCCACAGCGGGCGGGGCGCGGTGGAGGTGTACGATCTGGAGGTCGCGCGCTACGGCATCCCCTACCGGACCCTGGTGCCGCGGGGCGTGGACGGGCTGCTGGTGGCGGGCAAGTGCATGAGCGGCACCCACATCGCCCAGAGCTCCTTCCGCGTCATGCCCATCGTCGCCGCCGCCGGGCAGGCGGCCGGGGTCGCGGCCGCCCTGTGCGCGCAGCGGGGCGCGCAGCCCCGCGCGCTCGACCCCCAGGAAGTCAGGCGCCTGCTCCGGGGCGAGCGCCAGCGGGTCCAGCTATCCTTCGACGAGTGAGCGCCGCCCGGACTACTCGCCGCGGTAGATCGGCCCCATCTGCTCGATGGCGCCCAGGAGCGTGCGCCGGTTGCCGGGCCGGCACGGAATCCACATGGTCATCAGCAGCCCCTGGCCCCCCGCCTTCGCCACCTCGTCCCGGAAGCGCGCGGTGACCTCCGGGTCTCGCCAGCCGGGCGCGCCCCACAGCGGGAAGCCCTCCCGGCGGAGCCGGCGGATGGCCGCCGAGGGCACGCGGTCGTAGCACCACAGCACTTGCACCACGTCCTTGGGGAGCGCGCCCTCCGCCACCAGGGACTTCTCGGCATGACACAGCCCCCCGGCCCAGGCGGTGGAGGTGTCGTTCCAGATCAGGGTGCGCAGCTTCCGCTGGCGCAGCCCGGCGCGGAGAGTCTTGATGGCGGCGATGTACTGGGCGTGGGAGCGGTTGTGGTCCTCGTCCATGCCGATGTGGAAGTAGCGCTTCGGCTGGCAGGCTGCGATGAGCTCGTCAATGAGCTCGAAGGCGCGGCGCCAGTAGGCCTCGTCGTCGAAGTGCTCGTACCAGCGCTCGCCCGGCGCCAGCATCCAGTCGTTGTGGCAGTGCCACTGGCTGACGGCGAAGTTCAGCTTGGGGACGACGTCGAGTCCCAGCTCCCGGGCCGCGCCGGCCAGCGTCACCAGGTCGGACATGGGCGCGGTGTACTTGCGCGCCAGCTCGGGGTGGGAGCGGTAGCGCACACCGTCGGCGCAGTCCACCACCAGCAGGTTGAACCCCTCGGCGGCTAGCGCCTCGACGACCTCCAGCGCGAGCGAGAGGTCGAAGCGGCGCTCCCGAGCCTTGCGCGCCACCCACATGGGGTCGTAGTGGGTCAGATGCAGCAGATACCCTCGGACCGGCAGCTTCTTGGCAGCGGGCATACTCCCTCCTTTCCTCACGGCCCTGGTGCTTCTCCACTCCCGCGGCGGGACCTGTAGAGCGCCAGGGGCCGGCGCGCATGAGCCGCAGGCGCCGACATGCGCGCCCCACAGCAGGGCGCGCCCTACCGCGGTGACAGCTCGGCGGGCAGGTCGTCGCGGGTGATGACGAGGGGGTTGGTGTAGCGCTCGATAAGCTCCTGGTCGCTCATGCTCTGCGGGCCGAGGCGGCCGGTCCAGGTTACGAAGCAGAGCCAGGGCGCGCCGTGCCGATGCATCTTCGCCACATCCGGGACCCCGCCGATCTCGGTGACGCCCAGCATCTTGCGGCCGTCGAAATGCCCGATCAACCTTTCCCATTCGACGCTTAGCGGATCGGAGCGGTCCTCGGGGTACGCGTCCACGCCCACGATGTCCACATACTCATCCCCGGGATACCACTCCGGGTCGAAGCTGTCGTACACCCAGATCAGGTTGTTCAGCCCGTGGTGCTCAGTGAGCCGGCGGAACAGCAGCCGGTACAGCTCGAGGTAGGGCTCCGGCCCCTTCGCCCCCCACCAGAACCACTTGCCCTTCGCCTCGTGGAGCGGCCGCCACAGCACGGGCACGTCGGCGTCGGCGAACTTGCGCAGCTCCACCGCGATGGCGTCCATGTCCCGAAGCAGCAGTTGGTAGCGCTCCGACTCGGGGTCGGCGAGGGCCTCCGCCAGGTCGAAGGTCGTGGCCTCGGTGTAGAACCCGCGGTACCAGCGGGCGTTGACCGCCCGGCCTCGCTCGTCCTGATAGGTCGTGTCCAGGAGATCGGTGGGTGCGTTCCAGTGCCACAGCATGGTGATGATATGGCCCTGCCGGGCGGCCTCGATCATCTCCTCCGTGTGCTGGCCGGGATCAGCGCCGTGCTCCAGACGGGAGGGCGAGTACTCGATCAGATCACCGCCCAGGATCGCCGGCGTCTTGCCGGTGACCTGGCGGACATGCTCGGCCTCCCGGGTTCCGTACTGGCCGGACAGCGTCCGCTCGCCGTAGACATCCACGAGGTAACTCATCACCGCTCGGGCGCGGGGGGTGGCGTTGGGGTTCGCGAGGCGCTTCGGCGGTCTGCGCGGCTTCGGGCTGGCGTCCCTCGGGATGAACTCCAGGTAGTCTATGTCGAAGTAGCCCCAGCCCCGCTCGATGGCGATGGTGTTGCGCCCGGGGCGCAGCTCCACCCGTCCCGCGCGGTGGGTGGCGAAGCCCTCGTCGGTGGCGGGAAACACCCCGGAGTAGGTGGTGTCGTTCACGGTAAGCCCAAAGCCCTTGGGCCCCTGCGGGGAGCTATAGCGGATGCGCACCTCATACATCCCCCCCTCCGCCTGGAGGATGAGGAGCATCCGGTCGCCGCGGTGCTCGAACCCGGTCACATAGCCTCGCCCGGAGTAGCCCCGGCGGCTCGTGGACACGACGGTGCCGCGCAGGTGGGCGTCCTCGGCCTCGACGCGGATGCGGTGGCGAGGGGGCGCCGCGGGCGCCAGGGTGAGGATCGCCGCCAGCGCGATGAACGTCCTCATAGCGCAGCTCCTCCTGCGGGCCCCGCCGGCCGGCCGCGCTCCAGCTCCGCGCCCTTCTCATTTGCTGGGCGGCCGCCCGCCTCCTCCCCCCCGGGGAGACCACCGCGGCCGGGCAAGCCGCTGCCGGCCCGCTTTGACAGCGGCGGGCGATTCTGGTACTATGCGAGCGTCCGTGGAGGTCTCGTATCCCCATGTATGCGATCATTGAGGCTGGCGGCCGGCAGTACCGGGTCGAGCCCGAGGACGTGCTGACCGTCGAGAGGATGAAGGTGGAGGCCGGCGAGACGGTCTCGCTGGACCGCGTCGCGCTGCTGGAGCGCGACGGGGAGGTACTCGTCGGCGCCCCGTGGGTGGAGGGGGCGGCGGTGAAGTGCCGGGTCTTGGGCCACGGCAGGGGGCGGAAGGTGGACGTGTTCTTCTTCAAGGCGAAGGAGAATATCAAGCGCAAGGTTGGCCACCGCCAGCCATACACGAGGCTGCGGGTGGAGGAGATCGCCGGGGGGCCCGCGCGCATCGAGAAGGAGTCCTGAGATGGCACACAAGAAAGGTGGGGCCAGCACGCGCAACGGGCGCGACAGCCGCGCCAAGTATCTGGGCGTGAAGGCGCCCGACGGCGCGCAGGTGCCCGTGGGCACCATCATCGTGCGCCAGCGGGGCACGAGGATCAGACCCGGCCGCAACGTCGGGCTCGGCCGCGACCACACGCTGTTCGCCCGGGCCGCGGGGGTCGTGCGCTTCACCGGCGGCAACGGCCGGCGGACCGCGCACGTCATCCCGGCCGCCACTTAGCCCCGTGTCGGCCGTCCTCAGGCGGCCCGGTGTTCGTTGACGAGGCCCAGATCGAGGTCCACGCCGGCGCGGGCGGCGATGGCGCGGTGAGCTTCCGTCGGGAGCGCTTCGTGCCTCGCGGCGGCCCCGACGGCGGCGATGGCGGCCGAGGGGGCAGCGTGGTCGGAGTCGCCGACCTGCATCTGCGCACTCTGGTGGACTTCACCTATCGGCCCATCTACCGTGCCCCCGCTGGCGGGCGTGGGGGGCCGAACCGCCGCCGCGGCAAGCACGCCCCCGACCTCGAGATCAAGCTCCCGGTGGGCACCGTCATCCGCGACGCTGAGGACCGCCGCGTCATCGCGGACCTGGTCGCGCCCGGCCAGCGCGTCGTGCTCGCGCGGGGCGGCCGGGGCGGCCGCGGAAACGCCGCCTTCGCCAGGGCTGCGCGGCAGGCGCCCAGCTTCGCCGAGAAGGGCGAGCCCGGGGAGTCGCGCCGGCTGCTGTTGGAGCTGAGGCTCCTCGCCGACGTGGGGCTCATCGGGCTGCCCAACGTGGGCAAGTCGAGCCTCATCGCCCGCGCCTCTGCCGCCAGACCCAAGATCGCCGACTACCCCTTCACCACGCTCGTGCCCAACCTGGGCGTGGTGAGGGTGGACGAGGAGACGAGCTTCGTTATCGCGGACCTGCCCGGGCTCATCGAGGGCGCGCACCGGGGCGCCGGCCGCGGCCACGCCTTCCTGCGCCACGCCGAGCGCACCCGCCTGCTGGTTCATCTGCTCGACCTCGGTGCGCCCGACCGCGACCCGCGAGAGGACTTCCTCGCGCTCAACCGCGAGCTGGCCCTCTACGACCCCGCGCTGGCGAGCCGGCCGCAGCTTGTCGCGCTCAACAAGATGGACCTGCGCCCGCCGCCAGAGCGGGTCGCCGAGGTCGAGTCGTTCCTGGAGGCGCGAGGCTATGAGAGTATGCGCGTCTCGGCCGCCACCGGCGAGGGCGTGACCGCCCTGATGCGGCGCACCGCGCAGCGGCTGACCGAACTGCCCGAGCCGGAGGCGGCCCGCCTCACGCCCCAGGCCCCTGGCCCTGAGCCGCGGCGGGCCCTGCAGGTGACGGCCCTGGGCGAGGGCGCCTTCGAGGTCTCCGGCGATGAGGTCGAGCGGGTGGTGGTGATGACCGACCTCGGCAACCCTGAGGCCCTGCGGCACCTCCATCGCCGGCTGGAGCGCATGGGGGTCATCCGCCGGCTCCGAGGCCTGGGCGCCCGCGCCGGCGACCGGGTCCGCATCGGCGAGATCGAGCTCGATTTCGTGGAGTGAGCGGACCTCGGTGCTCCACAGGGTAACAGCACACCAGGAGGAGAGATGAGCACGACGGTGGTCGCGGAGGTGGAGGCCAAGGCCCGCCGCGCGCGGGCGGCGGCCGGCCGGCTGGGAACGCTCTCGCGCGCCCAGAAGGACCGCATCCTGCTGGCGATGGCGTCCGCGCTCGAGGCCCGCAAGGAGCCGATCCTGGCCGCGAACGCGCGGGACGTCGCCCGCGCCCGTGAGCGGGGCCTCTCCTCCGCGCCCATTGACCGGCTGGTGCTGACCGAGGCGCGTATCGCCGACATGGCGGAGGGGCTGCGGACCGTGGCCGCCCTGCCCGACCCGGTCGGGGAGGTGGTGGCCGGCTGGCGGCTGCCCAACGGGCTGGAGATCAGCAAGGTGCGGGTGCCGCTGGGGGTGATCGGGATCATCTACGAGTCCCGCCCCAACGTCACGGTGGACGCCGCCGGGCTGTGCCTGAAGGCCGGCAACGCGGTGGTGCTGCGGGGCGGCTCCGATGCCATCGAGTCGAACCTCGCCCTCGTGCACCTTATGAGCGAGGTGGGCATCGCCGAGGGGCTCCCCGAGGGCGCCATCGAGATCATCGGGACCACCGACCGGGAGGCGGCGGCGAGCCTGATGCGGCTGAGCCATCTGGTGGATGTGCTCATCCCACGGGGCGGGGGCGAGCTCATCCGCCGGGTGAAGCAAGAGGCCAGCGTGCCGGTCATCGAGACCGGGGAGGGAAACTGCCACATCTACGTGGACGCTTCGGCCGACCTGGGGCAAGCGGAGGAGATCGTCGTCAACGCCAAGTGCCAGCGCCCCGGGGTGTGCAACGCGGCGGAGAGCCTGCTGGTCCACGAGGCGGTGGCGGCGGAGTTCCTGCCCCGGGTGGGGCAGCGGCTGCGCGACCAGGGAGTCGAGCTGCGCGCCTGTGAGCGCGCGGCGCGACACCTGCCGGGGGCCGCGCCGGCCACCGAGGAGGACTGGGCGACCGAGTACTTGGCCCTGATCCTCGCGGTCAAGGTCGTGGACAACGTGGGGCAGGCGATCGCGCACATCAACCACTATGGGACCCGGCACTCGGAGGCGATCATCACCCGGGACCTCGACAACGCGCGCCGCTTCTGCCGGGAGGTGGACGCGGCGGCCGTGTATGTCAACGCCTCGACGCGCTTCACCGATGGGGGCCAGTTCGGCTTCGGGGCCGAGATCGGCATCAGCACTCAGAAGCTGCATGCCCGCGGCCCGATGGGCCTGCCGGAGCTGACCAGCTACAAGTACGTTGCGCTCGGCGAAGGGCAGGTGCGCGCCTGAGGCCGGGCGCCGGAGACGCGATGCGGCAGGGGCTCGGAATCATGGGGGGGACCTTTGACCCCATCCACCTCGGCCACCTGGTGGCGGCCGAGGAGGCGCGGGTGCGCTTCAACCTGTCCGGCGTCGTGTTCGTCCCCAACCGCCTCCCCCCGCACAAGAAGGGCTATGAGGTCACGCCCGCCGAGCAGCGCTACGACATGGTCCGCCTGGCCACCGCCTCGAACCCGGCCTTCGAGACCTCCCGCATCGAGCTCGACCGCCCCGGCCCCTCGTACACCATTGACACCCTGGATGCTCTGCGCCGGGAGGTCGGCGCCGACGTGCCCCTGTTCTTCATCACCGGCGCCGACGCGGTGCGGGAGCTTCTCACCTGGCGCAGCCCCGAAGAGCTCGTCCAGCGCTGCCGGCTCATCGCGGTCACCCGGCCTGGCTCCGACCTGGGCCGGCTGGCGGAGGCGCTGGGGCCGGAGCTGATGGGCGCCATCGAGATCCTCGACATGCCGGGGCTCGACGTCTCCTCCACGGAGCTGCGCCGGCGGGCGGCGGCCGGCGCCTCCCTCCGCTATCTGACCCCCCAGCCGGTGGTCCGCTACATCGAGGTGTACGGGCTATACCGGGGCAGGCCGCAGAAGAGAGGAGGTGATGGAGGGTGGCCGTGACCCTGTACGTGGGCAACCTGCCGTGGGCGCTCACGGAGGACGAGCTTGCGTCGGCCCTGAGGCCCATCGCCCAGGTCCTCGATGTACGCATTATCACCGATCCTGATACGGGGCGATCGCGGGGCTTTGGCTTCGTCGAGCTCGAGGGCATCGAGATGCAGGACGCGCTCAGGGCCATGGAGAGTGTGGAGGTCAAGGGCCGCCGGCTGACCGCCGGGCCGGCCCGCCCGCGGCCGCAAAGGTATTAGCGCTCCGGGGATGCCGGAACCCGGCCTGGCGAGGGTAGAAAGAAGCATAAGGTGGCTGTGTCACTTGCGACAGTGCGCAATCTGTGGCGCCGCACGCGGGCCGCGTGGCGCTGGTGGTGGCTGATCTGGGCCGCCGCCGCGGCGTGCGTGTTCCTGTGCGGGGTCGTCGTAGGCCTGGTCTCGATGGGCAGCGACGGGGGCGGCCACTGGTTCGGGACCCTGCTGGCGCCGCCCTTCGGGGGCCGGGAGCAGGTGACCATTCTGGTGGTCGGCGTGGACGACTCCGGCAGCCGCGGTCTGGCCGACACCATCCTCGTCGCGGTGGTTCACCCCCGCACCGGCGAGCTGGCAGGGCTCCACCTGCCGCGCGACAGCCGCGTGTTCATCCCCGGCCTGGGGGTGCGGCGGATCAACGAGGCTTACGCCCACGGCGGCCTGCCTCTGATGCGGGACACCGTCGAGCTGCTCCTGGGCGTGCCCATTGACCACCATATCCAGCTCTGCGTGAACGGGCTGGTGGAGCTCGTGGACGCCATCGGCGGCGTCGAGATCGAGGTCGAGAAGCGCATGCACTATCGCGACCGCGCCCAGGGACTGGTGATTGACCTGCGCCCCGGCCTCCAGCGGCTCGACGGCTACCAGGCGATGGGATATGTGCGCTTCCGGCAGGACGCGCACGGCGACCTGGCCCGCATCGAGCGCCAGCGCAGCTTCCTGCGCGCGGTGGCGCGGCAGCTCTCCCTCCCGCAGAACGTCGCCCGCCTCCCCAAGCTCGCCCAGGCCTTCGTGGAGACCGTCGAGACCGATCTCTCCGTGCGCGACATCCTGCACCTCAAGCGCATGGTGGACCGCCTCGGCCCCGATAGCGTCCACATGGAGACGCTCCCCGGCCGGCCCCGCCTGGTGGGCGGCCAGAGCATGCTCGTCCTCCAGGAGCGCGAGGTCCAGCGCGCCGTGGACCGAATCCTCAAGGGCGTGGGCGTCTCCGTCGCGGTGCTCAACGGCAGCCAGGTGGACGGCCTGGCGGCGCGGGCCGCCTCCCGCCTCGAGGAGCGCGGCTGTGAGGTGGTACAGGTCGGGAATGCGGAACAGCCCTCGGACACCACCTTGGTCATAGACCACCGGGGGCAGACGAGCCGCGCCGAGCGCGTGGCCGCCTGGCTTGGCTGCGGGGTGGTCACCTCCCGGCCCGATGGCGACAGCGCGGCCGACGTGACCGTGGTCGTCGGGCGGGACCTGGTCGAGCGGGGGCTATGAGGAAGCGCAGAGCCCGGGCCGGACCCGGGGCCGGCAGGATGAGCGCAGAGCAGAAGGCGAGCGCGGCCGATGCCGCCCTGGAGAGCCGTCGCGCGGTGGACCCGGTGCTGCTGGACATGCGGGAGCTCACCCTCATCACCGACTACTTCGTGATCTGCCAGGGCACCTCGAGCGTGCACATCCGGGCCCTCGCCGACGCGGTGATGGAGGCGCTCGAGGAGCAGGGCGTCCGCCCGGACGGCATCGAGGGCTACCAGGAGGCCCGCTGGATCTTGCTCGACTACGGGGACGTCATCGTCCACATCTTCGCCGAGGAAGCGCGGGCCTTCTACGACCTGGAGCGCCTCTGGAGTGACGCGCCCCGGATGGCGCGGCCCGCGGGGGGCTGAGGCGATGGCGGAGGAGCCCACTCGCGCCGAGGTGCGCCTTAGGGTGAGGGAGCTGATGGGCCGCGCCACTCTGCTGCGCGCCCGCCAGCGCCCGGAGGAGGCGCTCGAGTTCGCCCGCCAGGCCGTCGAGCTGGACCCCGAGAGCTATGAGACCCACGAGCTGGTGGGCGACCTGCTGCTCGAGCTCCGCCGCGGGCAGCCGGCGCTCGAGAGCTTCCGCCGCGCCCAGGAGCTGAACCCCGGCCGCGTCGTCCTGGAGGACAAGGTGGCCCGCGCGGCGCTCGTACAGGCGGAGGCGGCGCGGGTGGCGGAGCAGTCGCAGGCCCTCCTGTCGGGGGCGGCGCGCGCCGAGCGGCCCAAGCGCAACCCGGGCTACGCCGCGCTGCTGTCGCTGCTGCTGCCGGGCCTTGGGCAGGTGTATAACGGAGAGCTGGTCAAGGGGCTGGTGGTGCTGTTCGTGTTCGTGTTCATCTTCGCCTTCGCGGTGCTCGCTGGCCTGCGCGACCTGGCGGCGGCGCCGCCGGCGGCGATGGGCGCCTTGTACGGACCGCGGCTCAACCTCATGTCGCTGCTGAGCGGCATCTCCGCGGTCTGGCTCGCGCTGCTGCTGGGGGTATGGATCTACGCGGTGGCGGACGCCAGCATCCGCGCCAGCCGCACCCTCACCTCGGATGACTCGGGGCTGGTGTGAGGGGGGGCGGCGGCCCGCGAGCGTTGACCTGGGCCGGTGGGGCCGGCTATAATCATGTGGCGCCCCAGTAGCCAAGTGGATAAGGCACGGGCCTCCGGAGCCCGGATCGCAGGTTCGAGTCCTGCCTGGGGTACCACCTTGCGGGCCGCCGGAGTCCGCCGGAGGCGGATTCGAGTCCTGCCTGGGGTACCACCTTGCGGGCCGCCGGAGTCCGCCGGAGGCGGATTCGAGTCCTGCCTG
>Ga0209102_1001603_pt1 | contig 11455 bp, 10 predicted proteins | sample ConPoolayeHmetaG_FD_185483 | JGI IMG/M metagenome (GOLD analysis project Ga0209102, IMG submission 185483) | Hot spring microbial mat communities from California, USA to study Microbial Dark Matter (Phase II) - Cone Pool mat layer H metaG... ... | reverse complement strand
CCTGGCGGACAAGAGACCGAATGAACTCTGAACCGGGGATGATGTCCCCGTAAACTCGAGCTTGATGTGGATACATAGCAACACCTATTTTACCCTAATGTGTCACTAATGTATCTGACCCAGCACAATTCATTAATTTTGAGGAGGAGATTTATTGTTTTATTCTATTTCTTGGTTAGGAATTTAAAGCTTAATGGTTAAAATAAATAGATATTGAAAGAATATTTTATTACTGAAAATCCTTTTATCCTCCCTTTTTTAAGACCTCTAGATTTCGAAGGAATTTAAAATACTTGTCCAGAATTTAAGGGAGAAATATCTATGCTAATCTTAATAAATTTCAAAAACTAAAACTAAGATTTCTCTAAGGCTATGAGATTGACAATAGTTTATTTTCCATTTATAAATAAAGCAATGGCCATCAGAAGATGTCCTTATTGTAAAGCAATCATCGACGAAAGAGCGAAGTTTTGCTCTAATTGTGGGACTCAGCTTCTTTTCCCTGAAGATGAATTCATAGAAGAGCCAATTCCTGGTGAAAAAATAGTTGAGGAAGAGGAACGAAAGGAAGAAGAGGATAAAGAAATAGAACTTGAGGAAGAGGAGGAAGTGTTAGAGGAAGAAGAGGAACAGGCAGTTGAGGAAAGAGGAGAAATAAATCTAGAAGAAGAATACGCTGAGGAAAGAAATGAAGAAGAGCCTGAAGAAGAAGTAAAGCTTGAGGACGGAGGAAAAAATAGAGATAAGGAGAAGATATTTTCATTAATTGAAAAAGAAGAGTCGAAATTAATAAGCCATGTAGAGAAACATGAAGAAAACTTTCTGCTTGAGGATGAAAAAAGAACTTATCATGAGGAGGAAAAAAAGGAAACTGAGCCTGAAAAGGAGTTAGAAGAGGAACTTGCATTTAAGGCGGAAGACTTGGAAAAAGCCCTTGAAACTTCAGAATTTGAGAAAGATGAAATAGAAAAATTTCTTGCTTCAGTAAAGCAAGAAAGGGAAAAACAGATATCCAATCTGGAAGATGTGCTCTCTCCGCCTGTTCAAGAAAAACAGAGCCCATCATCACCTATTGATGACATCCCACCCTGGGCTTCAAAAATAAGGGATGTCTCCATGGATGAACTTTCAATTTCTCCTGCAGAAGAAGAGAGTGAAGGATACTTTGAAGATGAGACAAGGCTTAAGGAAGGAGAAACGAAAATTGAAAAGGGAAAATCTAAACCAGATTCAGGTGTAGGAGTTCCTGAGGAAATCTTCCAAAAAAGCCTTCCCTTTGAAGGAGAGAAGGAAGAAGCTCATAATCATAAGGGGAGGAGGATAAAGATATCCTCAAGGTTTTCGCAATGGCTAAAATCAAGAATATTTGACCTTCTGTTCATCGCAGCCTTCTGGGTTATTTCCCTTTGGCTTGCCTCTCGGGTGATGGAGGTGAATCTTTTCAATTTAATAGCAGCCACCTCCCTTTCAATTATTATTTTCTATTTTATTCTTCTTAGTGTATATTTCTTTTTATTCCGTTTTTTCTTGGGCGAAACGCTTGGAGACCATCTTTTTGCTCAGGAAGATTGAGGAAAAATTTCCTCGCCTAGCTTAAAATTTTTTCCGAGGAATCTTTCACGTGCCCTTTCATCTGCTGCAACTTCTTTAGGAGCCCCATGGATTAAAAGCTCTCCTTTATCTATTATATAGGCTCTATCTGATATCTTGAAAGTATCTCTAACATTGTGGTCAGAAATTATAATCCCGATTCCCCTTTTTTTTAAGTTGAGGAGGATTTTCTGGAGGTCTATAATCGTCAGAGGGTCAACTCCAGTAAAAGGCTCATCCAGGAGAAGAAACTTGGGGTCGATGAGCAGTGCTCGGCAGATTTCAAGTTTCCTTCTTTCTCCGCCAGAAAGGGTATGAGCTGGTTGACGGGCTAAATTGAGAATTCCTAATTCTTCGAGCAGTAGAGTTGCGATTTTTTTCCAATCTCTTCTTTTTTTGGGGATAAGCTCGAGAACTAGCTTGAGATTATCTTCAACACTGGCTTTGAGGAAGACTGAATGTTCCTGAGGTAAATAGATAATTCCAGAAGAGGCACGACGAAAAGAGGAATATTTAGATATATCTTCATTATCAAGGAATATTCTCCCTTCATCCGGCCTTATTAATCCTACTATCATCTGGAAGGTAGTAGTCTTTCCTGCTCCATTTCTTCCAAGAAGACCGATAATTTCTGCAGTATCAACCTCTATGGTTACCCTGTTGACAACAGGGCGATTGTTGTAGCTTTTTACGAGATTCTCTGCTTTAAGTGAAGACATTGATACAACCTGATGTCTGAGTTAAAATACTAAAATCAATCCACTGTAGTGTCAAGAAAATATGAAGATTATTGTCAGTGCCTCCCGAAGAACAGACCTTATCTCTTTTTTTCCTGAATGGCTCTCTTCTGTAGTTAAGAAAGAAAGCGTCAGAGTATACGGACCATCCCGTAATTCTTATGTGGTTAATCTCAGCCCTGACTCTGTGCACACGCTTGTGCTCTGGTCAAAAAATTTTTCTAATCTGATAGAAAACCGCTTTTCTTTAAGAGATGCTGTTAAAAAATACGATAACCTTTATTTTCATTTCACTATCACCGGCCTCGGAGGAAGCATAATTGAAAGAGGTGTCCCCTCACCTGAGGTTGCTCTTTCTCAGCTCGATTTTCTTATAGAAATTGCTGAAAGCCCAGAGCATATCTCGATACGCTTTGACCCTATCATCTATTGGAGGGAAGGGAAAAGGATAAGGACGAATCTTTTGTTTTTTGAGAAGCTTGCCCCCCAGCTTCATAAGAGGGGAATAAAACATGTCAGGTTTAGTTTTGCCCAGTGGTATAAAAAAGCAGTAAGACGAGCACAAAAGCACCGATTTTCCTTCTTTGACCCAAGTGAGGAAGAGAAAATAGAGGCTGCAAAATTTTTAGTTAAGATTGCGGACCAATGGAAGTTGTGCCTCTACTCTTGTGCACAGAATTTTCTCATTGGTGTGGAAGGTATTTCTCGTTCTTCCTGTATCGATGGTGCTTTTCTTCAAAACCTTCATCCTGAAAATGAGCCTGCATCGACGAACAAGGATAAGACTCAGCGTAAGGAATGTGGCTGCACTGAATCTTTGGATATTGGGAGTTATACTCAGTTTTGCCCCCATAGTTGCCTTTATTGTTATGCTAATCCCAAAATGTAAATTATTTTCATCTGAATAATGAATATTACATCATTTTTTCTGTTCAAGATTTAAGAGATAGTGTTTAAGCTCAAGCCAAGAGCCAAAACCCCCTAAGTTTCCATCAGACTTTATGACTCTATGGCAGGGGATGATAATGAGCAAAGGATTTTTAGAGAGTGCTTGTCCGACGCTCCTGTATCCTTTATGGTTTAAGTTATGAGCAATTGACTTGTAGGTAGATTTTTCCCCCCATGGGATCTTTCGAGTCTCAAGCCAGACTCTTTTCTGATAAGGTGTCCCATAAATGAAATCGAAGGAAAGAGAATTAAAATCTTCTCTAATCCCTTGAAAATACTTGTTGAGAAGCTTTTCTTCAAGATGGAATTTTTCTTTTTTTTGGATAAGAGGAATTTTTTTTTCCTTAAATCTGCGTAATACATCATCAAAATCATCATCATTTCTGAGAGACCGAACCATACATAAATCTCTTTCTGTTTTTGCCAGAAAAAGCTTGGCGCCTGGAAATTCAATGACAGTCCAGTACATCTTTTCCTCCCTAAATCCCAAGAGATAGCCGTTCAGCAAGGGCGATAGGAAGACCAGCCTCGATTATTTTTCTCTGAGCCTCACGTATGTCGTACTCAAAACGATAAAACATGATTTTCCTTGTGTTTGAATCGTAGATGGCACAAGCTGAGCGATTGTCCCTATCACGAGGTTGACCAATAGAGCCTGGATTGATAAGGTAATTCACATTTTTTTCCAAGCGTAGCTCGTTGTAGCTTCCCATGAGAAACGTTCCTTCCACGACATTATCCTTTTCTATGTATACAAAAGGAAAATGTGTGTGTCCAAAAAAACATAGCGGTGTTTTGAGATGAAGGAAGGCTTCTGAAGCATCAAATTCTCCAAAGATGTAGTGGTCCTCATCAAAGGGAGCGCCATGGCAGATGGTGATGTGATTATGAACGATGAGAGGGCCTTTTTTTAACTTGCAAAGAAAATTCATATTCTTCTTGAGGATTTTTTCCTTTGTCCAATGGATAGCTGAAGCTGCGATAGGATTAAAAGTCTGAACAGAATCGAGGCCACAAACAGCTTTATCGTGGTTTCCTCTTATCATAGAGATTGGAGAAATGAGTTGAATCTTCTCCATTATCTCATTCGGAGATGCTCCGTAGCCAACAAGATCTCCAAGAAATATAAAATGGTCTATTCTCCTTTTCTTGATAAAGTTTAGGAGGGCAAGCAGGGATTCTAAATTTCCATGTATATCCGAGAAGATGAGGTAGCGCATTTCTTCCTCAAGCCACTCAATGTATCAGAGATTCATACATTCTCTTTGCCATATATGAACTTCTAACTAATGGCCCTGATTCAACCGCACTAAAGCCAAGGTCAAGGGCCATTTTTTTGATATATTCGAATTCAAAAGGTGAATAAAATTTTTTTACAGGTAAATTCTGTTTTGTAGGCTGGAGATACTGACCTATTGTCAAGAGGTCGCACCCTGCATTCCTCAGGTCTTTCATTGTTTTTAAAATTTGATCGTACTTTTCTCCTAGCCCCACGATCAATCCCGATTTTGTTGTTATTCCCCAATTCTTGACCTTTTCTAAGACTTTTAAGGAACATGCATAATTGTTAATCTTTCTTTTGATGTAGGGGTAAAGAGCTTCTGGAACTTCCAGGTTATGACATATGACATCCGGGTTTGAATCGATGATCATCTTTAAACTGTTTTCGTTGCCCTTAAAATCTGGAATCAACACTTCAACTCTAACATCATAATTTCTTTTTTTTATAGCCATGAGAGTTGACGAAAACTGGGATGATCCTCCATCTTCAAGGTCATCTCTTGTTACGGAAGTAATCACTGTATATTTTAATCCCATTATATTGACAGCTTCTGCTATTTTACCTGATTCTTGGGGAAGAATGTTTGAAGGATGTCCTTTTTTTACTGCGCAGAAAGCACAATTTCGCGTGCATACTGTTCCTAAAATCAGGAAGGTAGCAGTTTTTTGGGACCAACATTCATAAATATTGGGACATTTTGCATTCTGACAAATTGTATTGAGCCCCCTTTCTCTTAGCAAATTTAGAGTATGGAAAAAGTTTTGATTTGTAAGTAACTTAATTTTTAACCAGGGAGGTTTTTTGGAAAGATTTTCGTCTGAATGAGGCTTCACTTCCTTTCTCGGTGGGAAAATATTTTATTAAAAGGTTTAGAGAAGATTAAAGCCGTTAATAATATTCTAATTCTCTTTCTCTCTTAAGGCGCCTTCTCATGCGTTTTCTCGCCTGAGCTTCCTTCATTCGTCTTCTTTCTCCAGGCTTATAATATACAGAATGTTTCTTGATTTCTTTAATGATTGCTTCCTGTTGAACTTTTCTTTTGAATCTTCTGAGAGCGCTTTCTAGAGATTCTCCTTCTTCAACTACAACAAATGCCAAATATATTCACCTCCTTGATATTAGCATTAGATTTATATCCGATTCGCCTCTTCTTGTCAAGGATTTCTGAAATTACAAGACATGGTTTACACATTGAGCTTTATTTTCTAAGCTTAGATACGAAAGGAGAATCATCATGTCTGAAGCAGAAATCTTAAGGAATCAAAGAAAGAGACTCAGCGTTATCCGACATTATGAAGAAGTTACCCATAAGGTCTCAAAAACATGTCGCTATTTGGCCTAAGCCGCACGGCATTTTACAGGTGGTATCGAAGATACAGGGATTTTGGCGAAGAGAGACTCAAAGATCATTCGCGGCGACCTCTCCATAGCCCCAAGGCAACGAAAATTGAGGTGTTGGCAAAGATTCTTTATCTAAGACAGACCTATCACTTCGGTCCTTCCGGGATTACAATGTATCTTGAACACTATCATGATATCTGTATAAGTAGCTCAGGGGTATTCAGGATCCTTAGAAGACTTCATTTGAATCGACTTCCCCAAAATCAGCGATACAAGAGGCATGAGACTCGCTGGAGAAGATACGAAAAGCCGGAACCTGGGCATAGAATCCAGGTCGATGTTAAGTTTTTAGAACGAATCAAAGGACCTGCGAAACGATACTATCAACATACAGCCATTGATGATTGTACTCGGCTTCGAGTGATGAAGATCTATGAGACAATAAACCAAAAAACCTCCATTCAATTCATAGATTATGTCCTTTCCAGGTTGCCTTTTAGAGGCCAAGTCATTCAAACTGACAACGGAGCTGAATTTGGGGGGCAATTTCTTTGGCATATCTTAGAGAAAGGGATCAATCATGTGTATATTAAGCCAAGGAGGCCTCGGTTAAATGGGGAGGTCGAACGAAGCCATAAGATCGATGATGAGGAATTTTACCGAATGCTGGAGGGAGTTGTGATTGACGACGCTGAGCTCTTTAATGAAGAACTTAAGGAATGGGAAGACTTTTATAACTATAACAGGCCTCATGGTGTTTTAGGCGGTCAGACACCCTATGAAAGGCTCAGAGAAAAAATCAGGCTCTCTGTGTAAACAATCATGTTCAGTCCCACAAATTATTAGTTAAAGTTGAAAAGTGGACAATCTAACCTTGAAAAGTTGACACTTTAGGCTAAATTCCTCAATCAAGGAGAATGTATTGACTATGTTCATAACCGATTTATAGAGAGAAAGTCAAGAATCTTTTTCGTAGTTATTGCCTGTTCCTTTTAGATCGAGCTGAAATCAAGGACATTCTTGGTGCCAGGGAAGCGCGATTCTGGTACTCTTTTAAACTTAATAGCTTTTGCTAATAGGATTTAGCAAAAATTAATTAAAGTAGAAAAAGTAGAAACTTCAGCTTAAATTGAAAGTTCTTTGCTGATTTTTCCTTCTTTATTCCTCCAAAAATAATTAGATATCCCCATAAAAAGTCAGATATTTGTCTCTTCTATGTTACCTTATCTCATAACCAGCTTCGATGATACTTTTCAAGGCAGCAATTCTTAAAGGGTCTATCAATGGTACTGATAAATCATTTTCCTTCAAAGCGAGCGGGATTTCTGTGCAGCCTGCTATGATTCCTTCAGCTCCCCTTGAGATTAAGGCATTGGCTATGCTTATCAATTTTTCCCTTGGAGGACCTATTGTATGTCCAGCTTTTATACCCCATTTTCCAAATATAGCTTCCATTACCTCTTTCTGTTCTTTGGTTTCAGGCTCAATAATTTTAATCCCCTCCCTTTCAAAAATCTCATGGAAAAGACGTGATTTTAAAGTTCCTGTGCTTGAGAGCAGACCCGCTTTTTTCAGATTGGGTATATTTTTCATTGTCCATGCTAAAGATTCGAATAAGAGATTAATAAAAGGAATATTTTCTCGGTCTAAGATTTTGGGCAAAAAATAATGAGCCGTAATACAGGGCATCACGATGAAGTTGGCCCCGGCTTCTTTAAGCACTCTCGCACCTTTAATGAGAAAGGGAAGCGGGTTTTCTCCTTTTTTAAGTATCGCATCTGTCCTGGGAGGCACTCGAGGATTACTATAAATTATGACTGGGATATGTTCTTGATCTTTTTCTGCTTTGGTGTGTTTTATGATAAGGCTGTAGAAGTAAACTGTTGCTTCAGGACCCATTCCTCCTAATATTCCAATTGTCTTTTTCATTACTTTGCAATCTCTTCAATGATTTCTTTTATTTTTTCAAGAGGAAGTGCCTCTAATTTATTCCCTTTAAATCCTTCCATTGTGTGTGCTTTGAATAATGAATTCAGAATTGCTTCTTCTGAGGCTTCCACAGCAGCTAAAAAAAGAGGTGAGGTTTCTTCATTAAGCAGGGTCTCAAATGAAATAGTTCTTGTCCTGCTCTCATGTGGAATTCTCAAGTCTTTGGCTGTAGAAAAAGCAATACAATAATCACCACTTCCATTTGAATAAAAACCTCCTGTACGAACAATCCCAAGGAGTGCCCTTTTAGCCAGGCGTTTTAGGTTACGGCTATCGAGCGGTGCATTGGTTGCTAGAATAATCATGCAGGATCCAGAGCCTGATTCAAGAGGGTCATTTTTCATGTAATGTCGACCGAGCCTAACCCCTACTGGGTAACCATTGATCTGAAGTATGCCTCCAAAATTTGTTTGGACAAGCACTCCAACAGTATAACCTCCTTTTGAAGGAGGGAGGAGGCGCGAGGCTGTGCCTATTCCTCCTTTGTATCCTAAACAATAAGTCCCTGTTCCTGCTCCTACACATCCTTCTTCCACAGGTCCTGAGGTAGCACTTTTGATAGCTTCAAGGATATGTTCTTCTTTAACATGTCTTCCCCGAATATCATTTAAAAAACCATCGTTTGTCTCTCCCACAACTGCATTTACTGAATATACTTTTTCGTTTCTTGGCAGTGAGAGTGTATAAGTTATGAGGGCATTTGCCGCTGTAGGAACGCTTAGGGTATTTGTTAGAATTATAGGGGTTTCTATATTTCCTAATTCTTCGATTTGCGTATAACCCATCATCTTTCCAAAGCCATTTGCCACATAGACAGCTCCTGGAACTTTTTCTTGATAAATATTTCCACCGTGAGGTAGGATTGCCGTTACGCCTGTTCTGATATTTTCATTTTTTATAAGTGTGACATGACCAACCATTACCCCATCGACATCTGTTATGGCGTTCCATTTTCCAGGTGGTAGTATACCTGTCTTAATACCAAACTCTCGAATTCTTGGCCTTTCACTAGAAGAAAAAGCAGTGAGACCTAACAAAATTAAAAGAAATGAAGAAAACGAAAAAACTTTCATCTTATCTTCTCTTTATCTTGATTTATGAGAAGAAGATGGTATTTTATTCGTCTAAAAAAATCAACAAATGAAAATTATAAAAGTAGTTAAATTTACTCTTGACATGAAGAGTAATTATTTGTAGATTGCTTTTGCCTAGAGGAGGGGTCTTTTGGGGTGGAGAAGGAAACTCTTAATTTTAATTATTTTGATTTTTTTTCCTATTTTTTATTTCCAAGAAATAAATCATAGATGTCTTGGAAATGGGAATGAAAAGCAAAGTCATTATGAGTCAATTTATAAGTCTGCGGAAATAAAGAAAATAAAAGGAGATTTTGAGAATTCCCTCGATTTATTTGAAAAAGCAATGGAAATAGCCAGAGATTTAGCTGATCCAAAGAAGGAAGCTAAATGTTTGATTGAACTTGGAACTTTGTACTGGAATTTGGGCAGACTCGATATATCAACTTCGTATTACAAAGAGGCTTTTAATCTTTCTAGAAAGTACTTATTGAAAGAATTAGAGAAGAGGTCTCAAAATGCGCTTGAAATATATAAATTGTACGCTGTTGCTAAAGAATTGCGGGAATCGGGAGAATATCAAAATGCAATAGAAAAATTCAGGGAAGCGATTCAATTGGCCAAGAGTATAAAAAGCCGGGAGCATGAGCTAAAATGTTTGCGACAACTTGGGATTACATATTGGAAGTTTTACCAGCTATACGAATTTTATACTTACAGTAATGAAGCCCTGAAAATTGCGCAGGAGTTGAACCATAAAAAAGAAATAGCAAGATGCTTAATATGCCTCGGCCTTTTCTATTGGAAAAACTCTCAATTTTCTAAGGCTTTAAATTATTATGAAGAAGCATTAAAAATGTCAAAAATATATAAAGATAAAATTGATGAGTCTATTTGCTTAAACAATATAGGAATTATATATTATGAATTAGGAAATTTTGAAAAATCATTTTATTATTATAAAAAAACACTTCAAATCGATAGAGAATTAGGAAATATTACAAATATTTCTATAGATTTAAATAATTTAGGCGAAAGTTTAAGAAATAAAGCAAATAACGAACAGGATTTTTTCTATGCTTTAGATTATTTTAATCAATGTCTGGAACTTGTAAAAAAAACGGGTGATAAAACAACCGAAGTTCAGGTGCTCAATAATATAGGAAATATTCATCTTGACCTGAAGAATTACCATGAAGCATTGAGAATATATAAAATGGGATTACAGATTGCATCAAAAATAAGAGATAATGAAGCATTAGGGATGCTCTCGAACAATTTGGGACACGCCTATCTGAGAATGGATGATCATAAGAAAGCTAAAAGTTTTTTTCAAGCTGCTATTGATATAGCAAAAAAATTCAAATTAAATCAAATCCTCTGGGAAGCATATTATGGATTAGGACAATGCTATGAAAAAAGCAATGACTTATCATTAGCTATCTCAGCTTATAAAGAGTCGATTGTTGTAATTGATTATATAAGGAGTCAAATATTTTTGGATGATCATAAAGCTAGTTTTGCTAGAGAAAAATTGGTAGTCTATGAAGCATTGCTTAACTTGTTATTTAAGGCTCACTTATATAAACCTTCGGAATATTTGAGGAGAGAAATTTTTAATACAGTAGAGAAGGCAAAGGCCAGGGCATTTTTAGAAAGCTTAGCAGAATCAGAAATTGATATAAGACAAAGATGGGATGAAAGTCTAAAGAGAGAAGAAAGGAAAATATCAAGGGAAATTGGCTCTATAATTAGTAAATTATTAGATCCCTCAATTCCAGAAGAAGATAAGGAAGAATTAAGCAATGAGCTCGAATATCAAGAGGAGGAGTTCATAAAGTTGTTATCCAAGATTAGAATTGAAACGCCTGAAATTGCTAACCTTATCTTGCCTCAACCATACAATTTAATTCAGATACAAAAGGAGTTGTTAGATAATAAATCTGCAATTGTTGAATATTATTTAGGGTCAGAAAGATCATTTGTTTTTACAATTACCAAAGATATATTCGAAATAAGGGAGCTCCCTTCTTTACCGAATATAGAGTCTTCTGTGAGAGCCTTTATAAAACTTCTTTCTGAACCTCCAAAGAAACAATTTCAGGGATTTCTTGCCGCAAAAAGAATTTACAATGAACTGCTTCATGAATCGCTTGAAAAACTTTCTGCTTCAATTGAGAATTTGATCATTATACCAGATGGAATCCTTTACCACCTTCCTTTTGAGGCCCTTATTTCCCCTTATTTTAATGACTTTTTAATAACTAAATATCATATATCTTACTCACCTTCTGCTTCAGCTTTGTTCTTCGTAACCCATAAAAAAAGAAGGACAAAAACATATAAAGATTTATTAATATTCGGGAATCCTAATTACGACTCAACTTTTTCAGTGAAAAATGAAAATAAAAAATTACAAATAAATTTAATGAAAGATTTATATTTAAACAAGGGGTATAATTTTTCGCCTCTGCCGCATAGTGAGAAGGAAGTTC
>Ga0209102_1001601_pt1 | contig 11464 bp, 9 predicted proteins | sample ConPoolayeHmetaG_FD_185483 | JGI IMG/M metagenome (GOLD analysis project Ga0209102, IMG submission 185483) | Hot spring microbial mat communities from California, USA to study Microbial Dark Matter (Phase II) - Cone Pool mat layer H metaG... ... | reverse complement strand
CAGCGCCGCGGAGATCAGCAGCTTGTCCGCGATCGGATCCAGAAGCCTGCCCAGCGTGGTGACCTGCTTGCGGCGGCGCGCGAAGTACCCGTCGAGCAAATCCGTCAGCGCCGCGCCCAGAAAGAGCGAAACGCCCCACAGGGCCCAGTTGTGCATGCGCGTCGTGAGCAGGACCACGACGACGAGCGGTACCAGAAAAATGCGCGCCAGCGTCAGAGCATTCGGCAGGTTCATGGCGATTCCAGCCGCCTTAGCTTAGCACAACTTCACCGAGCTTTCATCGCGGCTCCCTGAGCGGCGCCGAGCCGGGCGCTCAGGCCTGGAGGATTACCGTGCAGCCGCATTGCCTGAGAACGTACTCGGTCGTGCTGCCGAACAGCACCTCCCGTATGGGGCTGTGTCCGTAAGCGCCCATGACGAGGATGTCCACGCTCTGCGCAGCCGCCAGATCGCAGATCGTCTCGGAGGGCCTGCCGGCGACGATCACCTGCCTTTTCGGGGACAGGCCGTGGTGATAAAGATAAGCCTCGGCGGGCTCCAAGACCTCCGTCCCCGCCTCCTGTGATGCGGCGATGTTCACCAGAACGCACTGGATGCCGGGGCGTGCTCCGATCAGGGCGGCGATCGGCAGCGCGCGCGCCGCGTGCGCGCTGCCGTCGTAGGCCACCATCAAGTTGCGGATCCCGGCGGCGGGAAACTCCTTGCCGGCCACCAGAACCGGCCGGACGCAGCCGCGCAGCACCTGGCGCACGAGGGAATCCACCTGCTGGCGCGCGGCTGCGGAAGCCGTATAGCCGGTCCGGCCCATGACCACCAGGTCGTGCGCCACGGCTTCCCGCGCCACCGATTCCCAGGGGATTCCGGTACGGACATCGGTCGCACACGACAGGCCCGCTGCCGCGCACTCCCGGGCGAACCGGTCGAGCCGCTCGCCGGCGGCGGCGGTCAGCTCATCCAGGATGTTTCGGCCTTCGGGAAGCGGGGGCGTCACCACCGCGGGCATGAAACCGTCGGGCGCGCCGATCACCGCGAAGTCGCGCGCTGCGGCCGAGGGAAGTCCCTCGGTCAATGGAAACAACAGGGAGCTGATCATAACCGGTCCTCAGCCGGTGCCTCGAGCGGCACCATCGATCGACGGTTCCTCGGCCTGCAATCGTGCTCTGCCGGGTTGTCGCGAGGAGCCGCCGCATCGGGATCCCAGGGGTGGGTGCGGCGGCGCCCTGCCTCATCCGCGGCCGGGCTGCCGGCACTTCTTCCCCCGATCCCTCGTCCCCTCTTCCGCTGCCGTGTCATCGACCGCCCAGGTCGGCCCGTATCTTGACGAAGTCCATGATGTCGCGCCGCGAAAGAATCCCCAGCAGGCGCCCCTCCTCCATGACCGGCATGCGGCCGGCATCCTCCGAAATCATGCGGTTCAGCGCCTCGGCCGCGTCGTCCGTCGGTTTCAGGCGGGGCACCTGATCGATGGGCGTCATGATATCACGCACCTGCTTGAACGCCCAAAGCTCCCTCGGAACATTCTTGACCTGCTCCAGCGATACCATGCCGACGACCTCGGACTCGCTGCAAACCGGGAGATGCGTGCACTGGTGCCGGTAAATGTAATTCCGGACCAGCTCTTCCACGGAGGCCAGCCAGTCGACGGCGGTCACATTCTCCGTCATGATCTGCGCGACCGGCGTACCCGAAAGGGCCTCGCGCAGCACGGCGGCCTGGTAACTGCCGAAAGCCGCCTGTTTCATGACCAGCCCGATCAACACCGACCAGAGCCCGCCGACGAAATTCTGCCACACGAGGAACTGCAGGACGCCGAAAAGGATGAGAAAAAGCGCGAAGGCATTGCCCAGGCGGCTCACGACCTTGGTTGCGCGTCCGGGATCGTCCCAGCGATCCCACAGCAGGGCGCGCAGGACGCGCCCGCCGTCGAGCGGCAATCCGGGAATCATGTTGAAGAGCGCCAGGATGAGATTGGCCGAAGCCAGGTACGCCGCCACCACGGCCGCCGGGCTCCATGCGCCCGCGAGGAGCAGAACCAGCCACACCGCGCCGAAAAGGAAGGCCACGGCCACACTGGCGGCCGGACCGGCAAGCGCGATCAGGAACTCGTGCTTGGAAGTTTTCGGCTCGGAAGAGATCTGCGCCAGGCCGCCGAAAAAGAGAAGGCGGATGCTCTTCACTTCGATTCCGTGGCGGCGGGCCACCAGCGAGTGCGCCAGCTCGTGAATCAGGACCGATGCGAAATACAACAGGGCGAAAACCAGTCCCATCAACCAGTATTCCACGGCGGAAGAGCGGCCGTGGGTCCTGGGAAAAGCGCCCTCGGCCGCCACGTATACGATCAGCAGGAAGACGATGAACCAGGAATAGTCGACGACCACCTGGATGCCACCCACGCGCACCAGGCGCACTCCCCGGGAATCCATGACACTACATATACCATGAAGGTACGGCGGAATTAACGAAAGTCAGGATGCCCACCCCCGCGCGCCGCGGGTCGCCCGCACAAGGGCCGTGTGATAGAATTCACCGTCACTTGTTTCCATATAGGAGGCGTCCCTTGATCAAGGCGTTCATCCTCGCGGGAGGAAAAGGCGCAGGGCTGCGCCCGCTGACCCTGAACACGCCGAAGCCGATCGTACCGCTGGCCAACATACCCTTTCTCTTCTTCCAGATCGATCATATCAAGCGCGCCCGAATCACCGAGATCATCCTGAGTCTTTCCTACCAGCCGCGCAAGATCACGGACATCTTCGGCGACGGCGTCAAGTACGGCGTCACCATGCGCTATGCCCACGAGGTCCTTCCCCGGGGCACGGCGGGCGCCCTCAAGGCGGTCGAGAACATGATCGACGACACTGTGGTCGTGCTCAACGGCGACGTGCTCAGCGACACGGACCTGCTCGATGTCATCCGCTTCCACCGGGAAAGAAAGGCGGATGCCACCATCGTAACGGCGCGCGTCCTGAACCCGGCGGGATACGGGCTGGTGGTCAGCGACAAGCGGGGCCGGGTGGTGCGCTTCACCGAAAAGCCGCCGGAAGACGAAATCACCGGCGACACCATCAATGCCGGGATCTACGTCCTGGAGCCCTCGGTGCTCGCGCGCATCCCGCAGGAGGGGATGCAGAGCCTGGAGCGCGAGATCTTCCCCGCCATGCTGCACGACGGCGCCCGGGTCTTCGCCTATGCGGCATCCGGCTACTGGCAGGACATCGGCGACCCCCAGAAGTATCTCGAAGCCCATTACGGCATCATATCGGGACGCATCAAGCTTCCCGCCTACCCGCAAAAATCCTGCCCGCCGAACGACTGGCACAGAAAACAGGTGCAGATCGACGGTCTCTCCATCCTCGACGGGGGCTGCGTGATCAAGCCGGGCGTGGTGATCGAAAACTCGGTCCTGGGAGAAGGCTGCCGCATCGAGGAGAGCACCGTCATCAAGGACTCGGTCCTGTGGAGCGGGACGCGCGTGCGCGCGCATGCCCGCATCGAGCGCGCCATTCTCGGACGACAGTGCCAGGTGGGCGAAGGTGCCCGCATCCGCCCCGGCACCGTGCTCGGCGACAAGACGATCGTCACCGACTACAGCATTCTCTGACGCCGGCGCGCGGCCGCCAAGGCGGGCCGATCAGCCGGTGTTCCGGGTGAAGTATTCGATCATGCGCGCCGCCGTTTTCGGGCCGACGTAAGGCGCCAGCTCTTCGAACCTGGCCCGGCGGATGCGCTCCAGGCTGCCGAAGGCGCGCAGCAGAACCTTGCGGCGCACCTCGCCGATCCCCGGAATGGCATCCAGTTCCGACGAGCGGTCGCGCAGCTCCAGCCTCTTGCGGTGATAGCCGACGGCAAAGCGGTGGGCTTCGTCGCGCATGGCCTGGATCAGGTGCAGAACCGGCGAATCCGAGGGCAGGCGGATGGGCTCGTCCTCCCTGCCCTTCACGTAGAGGATCTCCTCCTTTTTGGCGATCGCGGCCACGGCCTGGGTTTCCAGCCCCAGGTCCGCCAGGGCGGCCGCGGCCGCCGAAAGCTGCCCCTTGCCCCCGTCGATCAGCACGAGATCGGGCAAGGCGGCACCGTCCTCCTCGAGGACGTTCTCGTAATGGCGGTGCACCGCCTCGCGCATGGCGGCAAAGTCGTCCGGCCCCTTGACGCTCTCGATCCGGAACCTCCGGTAGTCGCGCCTCTTCATCTCGCCGTTCTCGCATACCACCATGCTGGCCACCGTGTCGGCACCCTGCGTGTGGGAGACGTCGAAGCTTTCGATGCGGCGCGGCAAGCGGGCCAGCCCGAGGACCTCCTGCAGGGGGCGCAGCAGTTCCCCGCCGCGCGGCCGCAGCAGGCGGAAGCGCGTCGCGAACGACATGGCGGCATTGCGCGTCACAAGGTCCAGCAATCCAGCCTTCAAGCCGCGCTTGGGAGAGCGCACGTGCACGCGCGCCCCCCGGCGCTCGGACAACCATGCCTCGAGCGGTTCGGCATCCTCGATATCCACGGGGATGTATATTTCCCCGGGCGTGAAAGTGTTCTGCAGATAATACTGCTTGAGCGCGCCCGAAAAGAATTCCGCCGGCTCGAAGCCTTCCAGATCCTCCCAGAAAAACTCCCGCCGCCCGACCACACGGCCCGCGCGCATGGCGAAAACCGAAAGCGCCAGGCACGTCCCTTCCTGGTGGTAGCCGAACAGGTCGGCGTCGTCCTCCCGCTCGAGCATCATCTTCTGCCGCTCGGAGATCTCGCGCACCATGGCGATGCGGTCGCGATAGACCGCCGCGGCCTCGTACAGGAGCTTCTCCGAAGCTTCTTCCATCTGCCGGGTCAGCTGCCTGATCAGCGAGTCGGTCCTGCCCGAGAGCAGCAGCTTGACCTGCTCCACCGCGCGCGCGTACTCTTCGGGGGCGCACAGGCCGGAGACGCACGGCCCGAGACAGCGTTTCATCTGATAATCCAGGCAGGGGCGCGGCAGGCGCCCGTCGATATCCAGGTTGCAGGTGCGCAGGCGGAAGTGCTTGTGCACCAGCCGGACGGTCTGGCGCGCATAGGCGGCCGGCAGGAACGGTCCGAAATACAGCGCGCCGTCGCGTTTGATGCGGCGCGTGATGAAGATGCGCGGGAAGGGCTCGTTCACCGTGAGCTTGAGATAGGGAAAGCTCTTGTCATCCTTGAGGTTGACGTTGTAGCGCGGCTGTTGCTGCTTGACGAGCGTCGACTCGAGGATCAGCGCCTCGACCTCGCTGTCCGTCAGGATGTACTCCAGGTCGGCGGCTTCCTCGATCAGCCGCGCCGTCTTGGTGTCCAGGGCCCGGCCTCCCTGGAAATAGCTGCGCACCCGATTTCTCAGGGAGCGGGCCTTGCCGACATAGATGATCTTCCCCTCGGAATTCTTGAAGAGATACACGCCGGGTTCGGCCGGCAGGCTGTCGAGCTTCTCCTGCAGCACAAGGGAATTTAAGCACAGAGGCGGGGTGCGGGCAAAGGGCGGCGCGCCACGGTCTCTTCCGGGCGCGGTCCGCGAGTCCGCTGCGGCAGCGGCGGGTGACCGGTTGCCAGCCGGCATGCGGGGGATGCCGGAGGTCGACCGTTTTCAGGGGCGATCCGAGGCCGGATCTTCCAGGCTCCCGGGCAGTGCTCCGGCCGGGAGGCGCGCGGCGGGAAAGAGCGCCCGCGGGCAATGTCACACGGGCGTTTCCAGGCGTCGGCGTACGGCGTCGCTGACCTTCCTGCCGTCGACCAGCCTGCCGGCGAAGCGAGCCATGCATTGCTTCATCACCGGGCCCATATCGCGCGGCGAGGATGCCCCGAGAGCCTCGATGACCTCGGCCGCCACCCGCTCGATCTCCTCGTCGCCGACGGCCGCGGGAAGGTATTCCTCGATGATCCGGATTTCCGCTTCTTCCTTGAGCGCCAGGTCCTCGCGCTTGCCCGCGCGGAACTGCGCGATCGAGTCGCGGCGCTGCTTGACCAGCGTCTTGAGAACCTCCATGACCTGCGCATCCTGGAGCTCGGCACGCAGTTCGACCTCGCGGTTCTTGATCGCCGTCTTCATCATGCGCAGCGTGCTCGTGCGGGCGGCGTCGCGCGCCTTCATCGCCGCCGTAAGATCCCGGTTCACCCTGTCACGCAACCGCATCTCGTCCATCGCGCCTTCCTCCCGTCATTCAATCCCTGGCTCCGGATCCATCCCGGATGACTGCGAGCATCTGCTCGTGGATCAGCGCATTGCTCGCGACGCACTCGGTTTCGTAGATCGAACCTTCCTCCCCGCGGAAGTTGGTGACCTTGCCGCCGGCCTCCCGCACCACCAGGTATCCCGCCGCCACGTCCCAGGGGTGGAGCTTGAGTTCCCAGAAGCCGTCGAAGCGGCCCGCCGCCACATAGCACAGATCGAGCGCCGCCGAGCCCATGCGGCGGATGGCGAGCGCGCGCAGGGCGAAGCGGCGGAAGTAGTCGAGGTTGTTGCACGCGCTCGTGCGGATGTCGTACGGGAAGCCGGTCGCCAGCAGGCTTGCGCCCAGCTCGGCAGTCGCGGAAACCCGGATGGGGGTGCCGTTCAGGAAGGCCCCGCCGCCCCGCCGGGCCACGAAGGTCTCCTGCTGGCACGGGCATACGACCACGCCCCACTCGACGACGCCCGCGATCTCCAGGGCCAGGGAAACGGAAAAAATCGGCAAGCCGTGAGCGTAGTTGGTGGTGCCGTCCAGCGGGTCGATGATCCAGGTGTACCCCCCGGGCGCCGCCTGGCTGTGACCTTCCTCGGCCAGGAAGCGGTGATCGGGGAATTCCCGCGACAGGCGCGAGACGATGAGCTGCTCGGCGACGATGTCCGCGTCGGTCACCAGGTCGATCGCCCCCTTGTGGGCCACCGAACGCACCTTGCGGAACTGCGACATCAGATACTCGCCCGCCTCCTGCGCCGCGCGCTCTCCCACGCGCGCGAAACGCTCCATTTCGTTCATCATCGATCCGGCCTCACTTGACCTCCAGGCGCACCACCTCGACCCCTGAAGGAATCTTGAAGCGGAACTTGCCCCCGTCGATGCGCACGTTGGTGCGCATGTTGGAGAGCAGGAATTCCGACGTGTTGCCCGTCGACTCCCGGATCACGACGCGGCGCAGATCGTAGGTGGCCCGATCGCACTCCAGGACGACATAGGCATAGGAAGGCTCCGGCGACCGCGGCACGAGGCGCAGCAAGACCGTTCCGCCCGCCGACGGTTCCAGCTCGGTTTCCCAGGAGGCCGCGAAGCTCTCCATGATCCTGCCGCGCCCGAGAAGGAATTGCAGAGGCGTGCTGCGCAATTCCTCGTCGCTCAGCGGGCTCACCAGCACCTGCCGCTCCTCGGGCATGTACAGGTAGCTGGTGCGCCCGTCGGCAACGAAGAGCTTGACCGCCGGGGAGCGGTACTCCCAGCGCATCAGCCCGGGCTTCTTCATGTAGAAAACGCCCGCTTCGCGCTGCAGCACTCCGGGCCCGCGGTATGTCTGTTCGAAATCGGCGCTCACCGATTCCACCCCGGCATAGCGCGCCTGCAGTCCCGCGACCGTCGCCGCAAGGTCCGCGCCCACCTGGTGCCGCAGCGGAAGCAGCGCGACCAGCGAGGCGAGCTGCAGCCACGAGACCCCTTGCCGGCACAAGGCCCGCGACCTAGTTCCTCGGTTGCGTCCCATGCGAGCCGCTCACTCCTCGGCCCCGCCTTTCCCGCCCGGATCGGGATGCCGGAGCGCGTCGAACAGCAGAAGCGCGATGCCGATCGTGATGGCGCTGTCGGCCACGTTGAACGTGGGCCAGTGGAAGCGCTCGCCGGCATGCAGGTCGATGAAGTCGACCACGTAGCCGTGCGCCACCCGATCCGTGAAGTTTCCCAGGATGCCCCCGAGCGTGATCGCCAGGGCCGCCTGCAGAAGGGTCCTGCTCCGGGGGAGGCGCAGGCTGTACGCGATGATGACCGCGACCGCCGCGATCGCCATGGCGGCCAGCACGTATGGCTTCCAGGGCGACCGCACGTCGGCGAACAGGCCGAAGGCCACGCCCGTATTCTCGACATAGGAGAGCGCAAGCAGGCCCGGGATCACCTCGACGCTCGCGCCCGCGCTCAGCAGGGCGCGCGCCGCAACCTTGGCCAGGTGATCCAGGACCCAGACCGCCAGCGCCACCAGATAGAAGCGGACGTTCATCGCGTTCAACGGCGACCTCTGCGCCGTCGCCCCGTAACGGCGCGGCGCCTCAGAACGGTGCGGCGAGCCCCGACTGCAGCTCGCGCACCACGGGCGTGCAGCGTTCGCACAGCGTCGGGTAGGCGGCGTCGCTTCCCACGGCGGTCGAATAGTTCCAGCAACGCTCGCATTTCCGACCGTCCGCACGCGCCACCTCGATCTCCAGCGCTTCGGGCGCGGCCGCAGGATCGCGCTCGAGCTCCGCTTGGGAGACGATGAAAACGTAGCGCAGCTCCGGCGCGTAGCGCTCGAGCAGCTCCCAGCGCTCGCGGCCGGCCCGGATCTTGACCTTGGCCTCGAGGGCGTTGCCGATCTCGCCGCGCTGCCGCACCTCCTCGAGGGCCTTGAGCACCCGGCCGCGCACCTCGAGCAATTGCTCCCAGATGCGAAGCAGCCGCTCGTCCTCTTCGGTCTCGTCGTGCGCCGGAAAGAGGAGGAGATGGACCGATGCGGGCCGCTCGGCGGAGTCGAGCCCTTCGTACATCGACTGGAAAACCTCCTCGGCCGTGAAGGAGAGGATCGGCGCCAGCAGCCGGACCAGCGTGTCGAGTATCTGCCAGAGCGCGGTCTGCGCCGACCGCCGCGAGAGCGAGCGCGTTGCGTGGGTGTACAGCCTGTCCTTGAGCACGTCCAGATAGAAGGCCGACAGATCCACGGTGCAGAAGTTGTAAAGCGCGCCGTAGACCTGATGGAACTGGTAGTCGTCATAGGCCCGGACGCACTTGCGCGCCACCTGCGCCGCGCGCGCCACCGCCCAGCGGTCGATCTCGAGCATCTGCGCGCGCGGCAGCGCGTCGCTGCGCGGATCGAAACGGGGATGGGCCGCGTCCTGCTGGTTGCTCAGGTTGCCGAGCATGAAGCGGCAGGTGTTGCGGATCTTGCGGTAGGCCTCCTCGAGCCGGTCGAGAAGCTCGTCGAAGATGCGGATGTCCTCGACGTAGTTGACGGAGCATGCCAGCAGGCGCGCGATCTCGGCTCCCCGGCGCTCCACCAGCTCGTTCGGGTCGATCCCGATGCCCTGGGATTTTGACATGGCGCGCCCGGTCTCGTCGAGCGTCCAGCCGTGCGTGATCGAGGTGCGGTAGGGCGAACGGCCGCGCAGCGCCACCCCGATGAGCAGCGAGCTCTGAAACCAGCCGCGGTACTGGTCACCGCCCTCGATGTACAGGTCGGCAGGCCAGGGCAGATCCGCGCGCACGCCCAGCGTGGCCAGATGGCTGCTGCCGGAGTCGAACCATACGTCGAGGATGTCCTTCTCCTTGTGGAAGGTTCGGCCGCCGCAGCGCGCGCAGGCCGTCCCGGGCGGCAGCAGCTCTGCGGCTTCATGCGCGTACCAGGCATCGGCCCCCTCGCGCTCGAAGATTGCGGCCACATGGTAGATGACATCGCGCTCGAGCAGGATCTCGTTGCACGCCGCGCAGTAAAACGCCGGTATCGGCACGCCCCAGTTGCGCTGGCGCGAGATGCACCAGTCGGGCCGGTCCTTCACCATGTTGCTGATGCGCTCCTCGCCCCAGGCGGGGATCCAGCGAACCGACTTGATCGCCTCGAGCACCCTCTGGCGGTAGCCGTCCTTGTCGAGCGCGATGAACCACTGCGGGGTGGCGCGAAAGAGAATGGGGTTGTGGCAGCGCCAGCAATGCGGGTAGGTGTGGCGGAAGGTCTCGGCGCGCAGCAGCCGGCCCAGTCCCTCGAGATGGCGCACGATCGCCTGGTTCGCTTCGAAGACGTGCAGGCCGGCGAAATGTTCGACGCCGCTCATGAAGCGCCCGTCGTCATCGACCGGGCAGAGGATCTCCAGGCCGTAGCGCACGCCGGTGACGTAGTCGTCGTAACCGTGCCCGGGTGCCGTGTGCACGCAGCCGGTGCCGGCATCCAGGGTGACGTACTCGCCGAGAACCAGCAGCGAATCCCTGTCGAGAAACGGATGGCGCGCCAGCCGGCGCTCGAGCGCACGGCCCGGGATGCGCGCGACCTCCTCCCACGCACGCCAGCTGCATTTTTCCGCCACCGCCGGCAGCAGCGCCCGGGCGACGATGTAGCCCCGGCCGCCCGTGCGCACCGCGGAATACTCGTAGTCCGGGTGAAACGCGATCGCGAGATTGGCCAGCAGCGTCCACGGGGTCGTCGTCCAGATCACGACCGACCAGTCGCCCGCAAGGGCGGGATCCAGATCGGCGAGGCTCGAGCGCATCGGGAAGGCCACATAGATGGAAGGGCTCTCGTGATCCTCATATTCGACCTCGGCCTCGGCCAGCGCCGTGCCGCACGAATAGCACCAGTGAACCGGCTTGAGGCCCTTGTAAACCATCCCCTTGGCCACGAAGTCGCCGAAGGCCCGGGCGATGTCGGCCTCGTAGGAAAAACTCATGGTCGAATAGGGGTTGCCCCACTCGCCGAACACCTCGAGACGCTTGAAACTGGAACGCTGCACGTCGATGTAGCGCGCGGCGTACCTGCGGCACTCGCCGCGGATCTCGACCTTGCTCATGCCCGCCTTGCGCTCGCCCAGCATCTGGTCGACCTTGATCTCGATCGGCAGGCCGTGGCAATCCCAGCCCGGCAGGTAGGGGGCGTTCAGGCCCATCATGGTGCGCGATTTGACGATCACATCCTTGAGGATCTTGTTGATCGCCGTCCCCATGTGGATGTTGCCGTTGGCATAAGGCGGGCCGTCGTGAAGCACATAGCTCGCCGAGCCGGCCCGCGCCGCACGGATCTTCCCGTAGACGTCGATTCGCTCCCAGAACTCGAGCATGGCCGGCTCGCGCCGGCTGAGATCGGCCTTCATCCTGAAGGAGGTTCTGGGAAGGTTGAGTGTGTTCTTGATCTCCAGCTGCTTGCTCACGCTCTCTCCATGTCCGCAAAACCGACTATGATAACAGAATCGGCGCGGCTGAACGCGCAAATTCGCGCGCCGGTGAGAGCCTGCGGGATTGCTTCGCTTCTGGATGGCCCGGCGCCCGTCAGTAGAGCCGGAAGGTGATCTCGATGTTCGCCATCACATCGACGGGCTGGCCGTTGAGCATGCCGGGCTTGAAACGCCACTTGGTGGCTATCGTGTTGATGGCCGATTCGTCCAGCCCGTAGCCCAGGCCGCGAATCACCCGGAAACTGTCGACCGTACCGTCCTTGCGTATGATCGCCTGCAGCAGGACTATTCCCTCGATCCGGGCCTTGCGCGCTTCTTCCGTATAGAGCGGCAGGGGCTGGTAGATCGGCACAGGCGCGCTGACGCCCCCTCCCACCGTATAGA
>Ga0209102_1001596_pt1 | contig 11487 bp, 11 predicted proteins | sample ConPoolayeHmetaG_FD_185483 | JGI IMG/M metagenome (GOLD analysis project Ga0209102, IMG submission 185483) | Hot spring microbial mat communities from California, USA to study Microbial Dark Matter (Phase II) - Cone Pool mat layer H metaG... ... | reverse complement strand
CGACACCCACAAGATCCCGATTCCACCGGAGCACGCCGAGGGCAGACAAGGAAGAGTCAATCTTGTTTGCCATCGCCATCAAAAAGGTAAGCCTCGTTTGATTTTCTATGGCCACATCGATGTTGTTCCCGCTGAGGGCTGGGATGCCTTCAAGCCGAGAGTCGAAAACGGCAAGGTCTACGGTCGCGGCGCTGCGGATATGAAGGGGGGCATCGTTGCACTTCTCTTGGCTATGGAATCAGCGAAAGGCAAGAGCCTTAATTTTGATGTATCCGTCATCATCACCACAGACGAGGAGTTCGGTCAGGCCAGTCAGCTTCAATACCTGCGGCAGTATCTGGAGCCCGTTTCCGGAGCCTATTTTCTTAACCTCGATTCCAGCTTTGGATTCGTTTCCATCGCCGGCCTAGGGACCTTGCAAATCGACATCAAGGTGAAAGGTAGGTCAGTACATTCTGGCTTGTCCCACCTAGGCGAGAACGCTGTCGAGAAAGCAAACCTGTTGGTCAAAGCATTGCTCGACTTGAAGCCTCGAGTGGAACAAAGAAAATCCAATGTTGCCACTCATCCTGACGACAAGCTCAGCCGGATGGAGGGGAGGTTGAATGTTAATATGATAAGAGGAGGCATCAAAACGAATGTCGTCCCCGACGAATGTCTCATATCGGTAGACCGCAGGTTGATACCCGAAGAGAATCTGGAAGACGCCAAGAAGGAGCTACTGAGTACATTGGCTTCTGTTCCGGGCGTCACCTGGGAGTTAGAGCGCATATACAGCATCCCCACAGTACCTCCTGCTGACGACCCCCTTATAGACAAATTGGTAGACATTATGAGGGACATCCTGGGAGAAGGCGGCAAGTATGGCGAGATGGGCTCGGGGGATTTGTCTCATATCGTGGCGGGTTGGGGCGGCAAGACGTTCGGCACTGGTGTTGTACGAACCGAGTGCAATATACACGGCAAGGACGAGTTTGTCTATCTGCAGGACATCGAAAACGTGGCTAAAGTCATCGCCCGCTTCCTTATGTCCTAGGATTCAGCAAGCGACGTCGCCGTGGTCTGGCCGACTGTCGACTCCGAGGCGACTCTCAAGAAGAGAAGCGCCGGCCTTCAAATCCGACAAAAGCGTACACGGGCCGGCAATAGCCGACCCGTGTACGTTCATCTCCAATCAGCGTTATCTGCTCAGTCTAACTCTACTGTAGCAGTCGCTACAATAGACCGGCCGGCCGTTGGTAGGCTCAAATGGCACCTTGGTCTCTTTGCCACATTCCGCGCACACCACGGAGAACATCTGGCGTGGAAGGCCGTAGCTGCGAGCACCATTTCCGGTCCGCTGTGTCTTCCTTGCCTGTCGGCATGAGGGGCAGCGCTTGGGTTCGTTGGTATAGCCTCTGGACTGGAACAACTCCTGTTCCTCAGCCGTGAAGGCAAACTCGGTCCCACAATCGGCACACTGGATGGTTTTGTCTTGAAAACTCATCGGATGACCTCCTTTCCTTACTATTTAGTTAGAGCCTGGGTCATCCAATGCTTGACATGAATCTAAAGGATCCTACGAAGCTTGAAACAACCTAAACCTAAACTATTGAGCATATCTTACACCCCCTGTTGGAATTGTCAAGTTTCATCGTGGCGGCAGGTGTGCGTCGAGCCTGCCGCAACCGCCGTTTCTGTCCACACGCAATACCACGAAAACGTCGAAGCTACGCCACACAAATAACAAGGCAATCTCCCGATCGCATAACCCTCCGTATGGTATACTCCTTTGTATCTTAGCGTTGGGAAGCGGAGTGAAAGAACCCGTACTAAAGGCGTCTGAGGTAGGACGGTTCGTTTACTGTTCCGTAGCGTGGCATCTTGAGAGACAAGGATGCCAGCCTGAATCCGCAGCCGGAGAGAAAGGCCTGGAGCACCACGCCGACCTCGGTAGTAAGATAGATGACCTCCTGGAAGCGGAGCAAACCTCTGAGCGGCAGTCCCACATCGGGTACGGATTGATTTTCGCCGCCGTAATCGTTCTTATCGTTCTCCTATGCTGCCAGCTACGCACATGACCGGGCTTGTACTAATACTCATACTTTTCGTAGCCGCTCTGTTCTTTTTGTTTCGCTCACGCAAAACGCGTCAATGGACGGTGATGCAAAAGGAAATCCTCGGCATACCCCAAGGCAGAATTGTATACACTGATCTAGATAGGCTACCTGAGCCGTTGTTCTCCGCCCAACTCGGGCTCGTGGGCAGACCGGACTACATAGTGCAGATACACGGCAAATATATCCCCGTTGAAGTGAAGTCAGCAAAGGCTCGTAAGCCGTGTAGAAACCACGTGCTCCAGCTTGGCGCCTATTGCCTCTTGATCGAACAGACCTATGGTCAGCCTGTACCCTTCGGTGTCCTGGTTTATGACGGGGGACGCCAATTCACAATCCCTTTCGTAGATATTCTCAGGGAACAGGTCATCAAGACCCTGGAGCAAATGAGGATCCAACTTGCCAGCAAATTGGTTACAAGGAACCACGACGCACCAGCCAAATGTAAACGTTGCCCATTCAGAAAGTTTTGCAATCAGAAGATTCTCTAGTTCGGCGCTGACGGTTGTTTTCTTTCATTAGAAAGAGCTTGGCCCGCTTAGCGCAGGGGTGCAGCGATCGGCCCCAATTCGATTCCGAGGTGACAAATTCTGCGGTCTTTCAGCTCCTTGTAGGCACGGGAGGCGAACCCGGTCCCGCACAAGATCAAGCCCTTTTGCCTTCCTTGAGGCTTATGAAATCCGAGTTGTACTCCTCGATAAGCCCGGCGTCGGCAAAGCTGAAGTAGCGATTATCACCGATTATGATGTGATCAAGAACCTTAATTTGGACAATATTTCCGGCGAAGACCAAATCCTGCGTTATCTGTTTATCGTTGTCGCTCGGCTGAGGATTTCCCGATGGGTGATTGTGGACGAAAATCAAGGCGGCGGCATTGTGCTTGACAGCCTTTTCGATGATTTCACGAGGATAAACAGCACTGGCGTTCAGCGTCCCTTCAAATAAATCCTCGATCTCAATGACTTGATTCTGAGAATCAAGGAACATGGCTTTGAAGACTTCCTTTTTGAGGTCGCGCATGGAATGGTAAAGGTAATCGAAGACCTCCCGAGAGGACCGGCAATAGGGCTTGTCAAGAACTTGCTGCTTCAGGAACTGCCTGGCTAGCTCCTGCATGAATTTGATGACAAACACGTTGTAATCAGTAATCCCTTTGATTTTCCGCAATTCTTCAGCAGGAGCTTCAAGAACGCCTCTCAGGGTCTTGAACCTCCCAATCGCTTCCTTGGCTTGCGGCTTGCAATCTTTGCGAGGCGTCCCAAGTGTCAGTAAGAGTTCCACGATCTCGTAGTCGAGAAAGGCTGATAGCCCAGATTGATTGAACCGCTCCCGCAGCCTCTTCCTGTGCCCGTGCAGGCTTTTAGCCTCCATCCCCATAAGCTCCGTCTACAATTGCTCTGGCCTCGGCTTAACACAGCAATTTGATTTCTCGGTATCTGCGCCGCTCAAGTTCACTGGCCACAAGCCCATGCAGTATCGCCAGAGTCGTAACAATTATAGTATCTTAGCCTCACCTGTGGAAAATGCTACACACGCTGGCAAACGAAGTATTGCTATAATACTGTCGCAATGAAATTAGCTCGCCAAATAGAGCGATACATACCGGATCAAGTACTGGAATTGATCAAGAGCATCAGCCAGCAGGCAACAAGGCAGGGCTGGAAAGCCTATCTGGTCGGCGGTGTCGTGCGGGACCTGTTTCTAGGTTATCCTAGCTTCGACCTTGACATTGTAATCGAGGGCGACGCAGTAAAGCTGGCGGAGCAGGTGGCTGAAATGGGGTACGCAAAGCTGCTCGCCCGCCATCGCTTTGGCACGGCCAAACTCAAATGCGAGGATTTCACTCTGGATCTGGCCACGGCGCGAAAAGAGACCTACGCTAGACCCGGGGCGTTGCCTACCGTAGCCCCGGGTACCCTAAAGGACGATCTTTTCCGCAGAGATTTCACCATCAATGCTATGGCTGTGTCGCTGGCGGCAAATGACTACGGAGAGTTAGTCGACCCGTATCAAGGCAAAAGTGACCTGGATCGGGGCATCATTCGCATCCTGCATCCCAAAAGCTTCATAGATGACGCCACCAGAATTTTGCGAGCCGTCCGCTATGAACAGCGATTCGGTTTTGAACTGGAAGCGGAGACTGCGAAGCTGCTCAAGCGGGACATCCGCATGCTGAACACAATAAGCGGCGACCGAATCAGGCACGAACTGGAGCTTATCCTCAGGGAAAAAAGGCCAGAGCTTCCCGTCAACCGACTCGGTGAGCTGGGAGCATTGCAAACAATATGCCCGTCTCTAAGCGGCAATGGCTGGATAGCCAGAGCATTCAAAGCAGCCCGACGCCTGAAGAAGACCACCCAACTGCTCCCGCTCTATTTCTGTCTTCTCATTTATGCGCTGAACCAGAAGGAAATTGACCACTTCATCGCTCGGCTCAACACTTCCGCAAAGCTGTCTCAGGCGATGCGAGATACGCTGGGACTCAAGAAGAGGCTAACTCTTCTGGATAATCAGTCTCTCCGACCGAGCGAAGTTTATTATCTGTTGTCGAAATATGAGATTGTAGCGCTACAGGCGAATCTGATAGCCTGCGACTCCTCGACAATACGCCGTCACCTGCAACTATTTCTGACCAAATTGCGCTATGTAAAAACATCTCTGGACGGAGAAGACCTCAAAAAACTCGGCATTCCACCGGGGCCTGAGATGGGAAACATACTTCAAGCACTGCACAGGGCAAAGCTCGATGGAGAGGTCAGTACCAGGGCAGACGAAAAACGGCTAGCCCTCTCCCTTCGACCGAATCAGAATGGCAAGGGAGGTAGAAGGCGCCAGAGTGCCTCCAAGAACGCCCCCCCAAGGTAGCACCCTAGAAGATATTTGGGAAATTTTCCTCCCCAGCAAGGGAGCAGGAATTTCCAGACTGACATCCTGGAGATTCCAGCCAGAATTCCCGCTACGTCAAATGGCAATATGGGCTGCAACGAGATGAAGAGAATCCCCCATGGCCCATACCGCCGCATCCAGTCCACAAACCTCTTATATCCCGGCGCGTTCTCCATGTTCACAATTCTCTTTCCTAAGTAGCCGGCATAGTAGCCACTCAGTTCTCCCAGGGTACCGCCGATGCTGGCCACCAAAGCTACGATGACGAACCCCCACGGCCATACCTCAGTCATCATCTTTGACACGGTTATCATTATGGAAACATGGAAATATACCGGAATAATGATAGCTGCGTTAGCCGCCAGAGTGATGCCGAAGACAGTCAGATAAGCCACGGGGCCCAGCCTTTGGATGGGGATATTGAAATGAGCCACCAAGAATTCCAGGAGTAGATAAAGGCCGACGCTAATGGCAACGAGAACAAGGACATAGAGTGCGGTCCTCAGCCACCTCTTCCGCTTCAGGGTGCCAATTCGATTCAACTTCTCTATGGACATTGCGTCGCTGCACTAGCGCGAAACGGAAAACGCCAGATAGCATTCCAGTCCTCGTTTCATCAGACGGGAGAACAATTCGCCGGCTTTGTCCGCCTCCGAGAAGAACGTGAACAGACATGGTCCTGAGCCAGCCAGATAAACCCCTGGCGCTCCAGCTTCTGCCAGAATCTTCCGATACTTGTCGAGGCTGGGGAAGAAATCGAACGCAACCCTGTCAAAGGCATTGAACATAAGACTGCGGTCAATCGCCTTCCCCTGCCTTAAAGAGGACAGGGCTTGCTGAACAAATTGGCCACTGGTGAAATCGGCAACGCGCAACATGCCATACATCCGCTTCGTTTTGTTGGGCACTCTGGCTATCGGAGGCACAAGCAAAACAAACGAGGTTTTAAGCAAAGATGGCAGCGGAGTCACCTTCTCACCCTTTCCCTCCACCAGAGCGGTGCCCTTGTGTATGAAGAAAGGAACATCTGACCCCAGTTTCGATCCCAAGCGCGCCAGTTCAGAAAGCGGCAACCCCAGTTTCCAAAGCTCATTCAGAGCCAGCAGAGTAGCAGCGGCGTCGCTGCTGCCACCCCCCAGTCCCACACCCCAAGGTATATGCTTGCGCAACTGGATTCGTGCCCCCAGATCGCACTTTGTACTTTCTTTAATCAAAGTAGCTGCCTTTTCAACCAGGTTATCAGACTTTAGACTCGATTCGTCGCACTCAAACCGCATCTCCTTGTCCAGTTCAAAAGTCAGGACGTCACACAAATCTATTGACTGAATGATACTGGAGATCAGATGGTAATCATTGTCCTTCCCCAACACCTCGAGGACAAGGTTCACTTTGGCTGGAGCATACACAGTTAACATTGCGCCTTACCGACAAATGGAGCTAACACCTTCCAGAGACGATTCCACTCTTCCAGGCTAAGAGTTTCGGCCCGTCGCCTCCCCTCTATACTCACCTCACCCAACAGGGAAGACACTTGACTTGGCGAAATGCCCAAGGAATGAGCCAGAGAATTCCGAAGCTGCTTGCGAGGCGCACTGAAACCACTGGCCACCATTTCGAAGAAGCCTTCCACATTGGATATCTCAATATGCGGCTGAGAGTAAATATCCAGGCGCAAGATAACCGAGTCCACCTTGGGCGGCGGGTAAAAGCTCGCCGCTGGAACATAAGCCACAATGGAAGGCTTGCTATAGAACTGAGTTTTGACGCTCAATAACCTCATCTTGCCAGGGCTGGCAGCAATAGTCTCACCCAGTTCCTTCTGCACCATCACCACCATTCTCGAGGGACGCGGCTCAGATTCAAGAAAATGGCTCAACACCGGCGAGCTAATGTAGTAGGGAAGATTAGCAACCACTTTGTAGTCTCGCGGCAATCGGGTGTCGACCAGATTGTCCTGAAGAAGCTGCTTTGGGCTGACCTCGAGTATATCGGCGTGGACAATCCTAACCGCGGGGAAAGGGGCCAACCGCTTTTTGAGCAGCGCCACCAATCTGGCATCAACCTCAACAGCGATGACTTCAGCGCCGCACCTCGCTAAGCCTTCGGTCAATACGCCAAAACCCGAACCCACCTCGACTACAACGTCCCCAGGGCTGACTTCAGCAGCGGATAGGATACGCTCTAGCACTGCCTGGTCTACCAGAAAATGCTGTCCTAAACGTTTCTTTGGTTTGAAGCCGAGTTGGCGGAGCGATTGCCGATACAATGTCTCAGCCTTGTCCGAAAAGTTGGTAGAAGCCCTTTCCCACCTTCCTCCCCGTATAGCCAATCTCGACCATCCTCTTGAGCAACGGAGCGGGCTTGTACCTCTCCCAGCCAGTTTGTTGGTAGATCCCCTCTAGAAGATCCACCACAACATCTATGCCAACTAGATCTGCCAACTCGAATGGCCCCATAAGCCAGTTGTGAGATAACTTCTCTATCCTGTCTATATCTTCCATGCTGGCCAAATTCTCCTCAAGCAACTTCGCCGCCTCGTTTATGACCAATGTTATTATCCTATTCACTACAAATCCCGGCGAATCCTTGACAACCACCGTCTCCTTACCCAGAGACCTGACAAAATCGACGCTGACCTTCAATGTTTCCTCTGACGTAAGCAAGGATCTTACTATTTCAACTCCCTTCATCAACGGCACCGGGTTCATAAAGTGTGTGCCAATGACCTTGTCAGGACGCTTTGTCGCGGACGCGAGCAGACTTATGGGTATTCCCGATGTGTTGGAGGCTAGAATCGTCTCTCTGGGGCAGCTCTCCTCAAGTTGTCTGAACACCGGCAACTTCACATCGGCTCTTTCAAACACTGCTTCTATCACGAAGTCGGCATCTTTGGTAGCACTCTTGATATCAGTTGAGGTGCGCAGTCGGGCCAGCGCCTCATCCATCGCGCGTTGCGTAATCTTGTCCTTCTGCACGAATTTGCCCAGGCTGGCCTTTATCATGCTCATACCGCGGTCGAGGAATTCCTGCTGCACGTCAACCATAGTAGTCTGGTAGCCAGCTTGAGCCGCTACCTGAGCTATACCACTCCCCATAGTCCCCGAGCCAATAACACAAACCTTCCTTATTGTCATATGTCTAACCTACAAGTGTACTTGCCGTGCACCTGCCCTCGATTCCCAAACCGACAAGCTGTCTTTGCCAGCTAGCTCCAGCCAGGCGCCTCTATATCACACTGAAAATACTATTTACCGCTGCTTCCTTCCGGACCTGACGGGGTTCATAGTTTCCAGTTGTATAGAACCCGACTATCATCGCTGCTCAGCAAAGGCAAATCTAGCCGGCCGCGAACCTCAAGCAGGGATTCAGCCCCGCTGTAGCGGATTTCGGGTACAGGGCACCGCTAGCTCCCCGCCTAGCACGGCGTTGATGATGTTATCAGTAAGCCCTAGCCACGTCAATATCGAGATGGCTTGAGCTTCCAATGCATGATCTCCGGAGCTGCCCTGGGAAAGACCGATTGTGAGCCGGCAGCTATTCCTGAGTCAGCGCCTTTTCTTTGAGCTTTTTCCTGTCTATCTTCCCCGATGCAGTCTTGGGAATGGCGTCCACAAATTCAATTCTCTTAGGCAGCTTGAAATCAGCCAGGTTGTGAGCGCAAAGGTTCGATAGCTCCTCGACAGTGGCACTATGCCCTTCCTTGAGCACCACGAAGGCCGTCGGTATCTGCCCTCCATAACCGTCCTCAATGCCCACATAGGCCGCCTCAGCCACGCTGGGATGGCTGAGCAACACGAACTCGACCTCCGACGGACCAACCTTAAGTCCGGAAGAGGTAACTATTATGAATGACTTCTTCTCTACGTACTCCAGGAAGCCTTCCTCGTCCATCCTGACCAGATCTCCAGTATAGAACCAGCCATCCCTGAGCACCTGGCTAGTAAGCCTGGGGGCCTTGTAGTATCCCTTCATGACCCAAGGCGCCTTGAATACGGCTTCTCCTATCTCACCCCTGGGAACTTCATTGCCGTTGTCATCCAGTATCCTCAGAGGACAGATTGGCTTGCCTACGGTGCCCAGTTTCCGATTCTCAAAAGTGCTTATGGAAACCGCCGAGACCTCCGTCAGGCCATACACTTCGTAGAGCCCTAGAGCAAACTTATCCTCGAGAGTCTTCATCAAACTGGGAAAGGACTTGGCGCCGGCGGTGACCGCCACTCGCAGCGAACCTAACTCATACTCCTTCAAGACTTCGCTTCGCATCATTGCCAGTGCGTTGTACATAGCGGGAACGCCAAAGAGGATGGTTCCTTTTTCCCTCTGCACGGCTTCCAGCACAGCCCTGGGAGTGAAATTAGGTATGATCACGACGGCTGCCCCCGTAATAAACGAACCAAGAAGGGCTTCACACAAGCCAAAAAGGTGAGTGAAACGGGTGGGAGTTATGACCGTATCCTCCTTCTTTCGCTGTATGGCTCGGGAAACTATGGGCGGCGTTCCCATAAGCGAAGCGTGTGTATGTACGACACCTTTTTGCCTGCCCAGCACACCAGACGTATAGATAATGGTGCCCTCGTCGTCCTCCTGTATATCAACAGGTGGCCGCGTACAAGCGCTGTTAGCTATCATCTTGTCATAGGCATCCGTATCAACCTCAATCATGTGCCTGAGCAAAGGAATATGCGGCAAGACCGAGGAAATCGCCCGAAAGAACTCCTTCTCAGTTATCAGGATTTCGGAGTCGGAATCGAGCAGCAGAGCATCTACTTCAGGGGCCTTGAGTGCGGTGTTGAGCAGGACTGCTACACCTCCCGCCTTGATTATGCCGAAATAGTTAATCACCCACTCAGGGCTATGTGACATCAAGATAGCTACGTGCGTGCCTCTCTTCATCCCCAGATCGAGAAGGGCGTTGGCGACCCTGTTGGAAGCTTCATCCAGCTGCGCGTAGGTCAGCCTCCGATTCCCCAGGATGATGGCCTCCTTATGGGGGAATTGTTGAGCTGCATCCTCCAAGGCTTGGTTGATTTTCATCGTAACCTCCGCGGATTCTACGGCTTAGAAAGGAGTATATCGCAATCAGAGGTATCCCGCAAACCCTGGATGGCTGTTCACTCTTCAAGCCTGATTTCTTGCTATGCGATGGCTATTTGCGATGGGGGGTTTGAGAGTCAATAACCCGTGGTCGCCTTTGTTAGATTAAGGTAGCGCCCCGGCGCATGTGGGCCGATGTTACAGTCTTGGTAGCTGCTGGGGCTGCTGCTGAAATTGTATGGCAATTACCTCGCTGCCAGCTTCAAATAGCTCTGACTTGATTTCGTGCACGAGGCCCCAGGACTGTGCTTCTTCGGGATTCAGAGTTATCCTGTTGATCATGGCGTCTGTGATGTCCTTCGCACTCTTACCGGTATTGGTTGCGATTACCTTGGCGATATTCTCCATATCAATCCTCAGCCCGTTCAGCCTTTCCTCCAGCAGCTTCTCATCCAGATTCTGCTCCCCCTTGAATTGAACATTGACGCCATGGAACAAGAACCTTGCTTGAGGCACTGATAGCCTTCTGGAGCCAGCGCAGTAAAGGACGATGCCTATTGAGTCAACACTGCCAAAATTGTGCGTGGTTATGGACGCCGGCAATCCTTTCAAATAGTTATAGGCGCTGAGACCATGGATCACAGAGCCACCGGGCGAAGAGATAAGCAAGATAAAGTCCTTTATGCCTTGCTTCATCTTCTGGTCAACGGCGCTCATCAGCGCATTGACGGTGGCGTCAATCACCGGGGCAAAAAACCTGATTACAACTGGCTTCATACCGGCAATTGTAGCAGATATGCAGAAATGAGGAAAGGCGATCTGAGGTAGGCCACCTGGCAATCTTCTACCGCGTCATTCTGAGCCGTAGGCGAAGAACCCCCGGTTTCTTCACTCCGTTCAGAAAGACAAAGAGGGAAAGTAAAGACAAAGAGGGAAAAGTGGATACCGGCTGGTACCAAACGCCGGTACCGTTATCCCTATCTAGTTTTGCTATACTATAAATGAGGAATAGCTTTATGGGGGACATAGACAAGGTCAAAGACAGGATAGAAGAGCTGCGGCGCCTCATCAACTACCATAACTACCGTTACTACGTGCTGGATAGCCCCGAAATCAGCGACGCGGAGTACGACGAGCTGATGAAGGAGCTCAGGCAGCTTGAAGCAGAGCACCCTGAGCTTATTACCCCTGACTCACCAACGCAGAGGGTTGGGGCGCCCCCGGTAGAGGCGTTCGGAGTTGTAGAACACCCTCAGCCCCTGTTGAGTCTGGCAAACGCCTTTTCCTATGAAGAACTTGCTGCCTGGCATAGAAGAGTGAGCAACCTTCTGGGCGGTCGCCAGTTTGACCTTGTCTGCGAACCCAAGATTGATGGTCTAGCAGTAGCCCTGACCTACGTTGACGGCTTGCTTGTCACCGGGGCAACCAGAGGCGATGGCTACCGTGGTGAGAACATCACACAGAATTTGAG
>Ga0209102_1001595_pt1 | contig 11489 bp, 8 predicted proteins | sample ConPoolayeHmetaG_FD_185483 | JGI IMG/M metagenome (GOLD analysis project Ga0209102, IMG submission 185483) | Hot spring microbial mat communities from California, USA to study Microbial Dark Matter (Phase II) - Cone Pool mat layer H metaG... ... | reverse complement strand
GCGCCGGCGACCACCGTGCGTCCGCGCAGGACCGCCTCGGCCACCATTCCGGGATCGACCATCGCGGCCTCATGCCCGTCCGGGCCGATCAGCTGCACGTGGCCGAGCGGCAGCGATATCTCCCCCTTCCCGTTGTTGAAGACGGCCAGGCGCACGGCGACGATGCCCGACGGGATCAATTCCTTGTAGAAATACTTCTTTTGCGCCCCGGCATCGAGCAGCAGATCGGCGGCGAAGGTGACGCCCGCGACGGTGGCGCGCGTCTGGAACTTCTCCGGCGGCTTGGGTTCGATCCGCTTGACCTTGAAGCCGGCCGAAGCCATGGCGGCCGCTCCGAGAACCGCGAGCAGAAACAGGGTGCGCTTCATCGCTCCCTCCGGGAAATGCACTCGATACATTGTGCGCCGATTATCGCGCGCGCACCACAACATTCTTGCTGCGCCGACCGTGCCCGCTTCCGCCCGGGGCCGGGCCGCGCTCACTTCCAGTGGGCCGCGATGAATTCTTCCGTCTCGGGCAGGCCGCCCTGCAGGATCAAATAGCCGTTGTGCGGTTCGCGCTCGGTGATTTCATGGTTGATGGGGCGGCGCATCATGCGCATGACCTCGTCGCGGTCGTCGGTGTGCGCCAGCACCCAGGAAAGCTTCATCAGCGCCGTTTCCGGCAGCATGTTGTCGAGGGGAACGACGCCGATATCGAGCAGGTCGCGCCCGGTGTCGTAAACGTACATCTGGGTGTAGCCCCACAGGGTCTGCACGGTCATGACGACGTGAACTCCGGCCGCAATGGCTCGTCGCAGGGCGGGATAGAGCGGCTTGTTGACGTGTCCCAGGCCGGTGCCCGCGACGACGATTCCCCGGTAGCCCTTCTCGAGCAGCGCGTCGACAAGATCGGGGCGCATCCCGGGATAGTAGTAGAGAATGGTGGTGCGGTCGTCGTAAACGGCGTCGATCGTGACCCGGCGCGCCGGGTCGCGCTTCAGGTAGTCGTCGGTCAGGTACACGAAATGGTCGCGGCTCACCATGGCCAGCGGGATATCGCCCACGGTACGAAAGGTGTTGCGATAGGAGCTGTGCATCTTGCGGCAGCGCGTTCCCCGGTGCAGCAGCCCGTAGCGGTCCGAAGTGGGACCGAACATGGAAATGACCACCTCGGCGATATCCCCGTAAGCGGCCGCGCGCACCGCATGGATCAGGTTGAGCGCGGCGTCGCTCGACGGGCGGTCGCTCGAGCGCTGCGAGCCCACCAGGACGATGGGGACGGGGGAGTTCTGCACCATGAAGGACAGGATGGCCGCGGTGTGCCCCATCGTGTCGGTGCCGTGACCGATGACGATGCCGTCCACCCCGGCCGCGATCTCGTCGCCGACGGCGCGCGCGAGCACGAGGTACTGCTCGGCGGCCATGTTTTCCGAAAACACGCCGAACAGCTTGCGCGTGGTCAGATTGCAGATGTCCGCCAGCTCCGGCACGGCGCCGTAGAGCTCGCCCGGGGTAAATGCCGGGATGACCGCCCCCGTGCGGTAATCGAGGCGCGAGGCGATCGTGCCGCCCGTGCCCAGGAGGGTCACCCGGGGGAGATCGGGCCGAAAGGGGAATTCCTTCTCGGGTATCTTGTAGATGGCCTCTTTGTACCCGATGGGCGTGACGCTCGCCACGCGGTCGATGTGCACGCCGACGTTGTAGCCGTTCTTCATTTTGACGACCACGTGCTCGTCGTCGAGGGTTTCGCTGCGCGGAAGGATCACCCCCTCGAACACGCTGCCGGCGTCGTTGACCAGGCGCACGTCGCTCCAGACACGCACCCCCCAGGCCTGCAGGCGGGCGCGCGCCCGGCCTTTGTAGCCCTTCAGCTCATCGCCGCCCATGGGCCCTCCCCGCTTCGATCTCCGCCTTGAGCGCCGCCGCCACCTCGGCTGCCGGGACCTTGCCGCGCAGCAGGCGCATGCAGCGGCCCATGGCGAGGCGCTCGATGCGCTCGGGATCGTCGCCGTATGCGTCCCGGGCCGCCTGTTCCGCCATGCGATGCACGAGCTTGCGCCACTCGGCCGGAGCCTCTCCCAATGCCGCGCGCCGGACGATTGCGGCGACCGAGGTCCCGGGAGCGGCCGCCATCTCCCGTACGATCGGCTCCCAGGCTTCGATGAGATGCGGGATGAGCCGCACCAGGCGGAAGAACTCGACCCAGCGCTCCGGGGCGATCGCCTCGACGGGTACCCCGGCACGGCGCAACCCCTTCAGGCGCTCGCCGAAAAAGAAGCAGGCCGAGCGCAGGTCGGCGCCGCACTCCGAAACCAGCCGGTCCACGAGCAGCGCACCCTTGCGCCTTATCAGGTAATGGACCGTCGAGCGCGGCACGCCCGCGGCGCCGCAGGCCGCCTCGCGCTCCCAGGGGCGCGGCGGCAGGGCCCTCCGCAGGCGCTCGACGCGCTCCCGCTCGATGCGCGTCGGAGGGCTGTCGGTGTCGGGATACATCCGGTCGGGACCGGGGAGGATGCGCTCGAAATCCGTGTGGCCGTCGGCAAAGGCCTGCCGCGTCTCGTGCGGCACCCCGTCGACGGCGTCCGCATAGCGCAGGCGGATCTCATCCACGGCCGTGCGCGTGTCCTCGTCCACGCCCCAGACGACCACCACGGCGTCGTCCGGCCCGCAGTGCAGGCGGGCCCGCACCCGTTCGAGCTCCTCCGCGCAGCCCGCGGCGCGCGGCCAGTCCTCGCTGTGAAACAGGTTCGGGCTCTGGTCGAGCCCCGCGATGACGCGCACGCGCCCCGCCAGCTCCCCGGCAAAGACATGGTGCGGCTGCGTCGGCCACGACAGCGTTCCCGCCAGGCCCCGGAGGCGCGCGGCACGCACGCAGAACGGCCCGGGACGCAGCTCGAAGCCCACGCGCCGCCCCGTCTCCGCCACCCAGCGCTCCCAGGCCTCGCGCCGCAGGACGCTCAGCGCCGACGAAGCGAAAATGTCGGTCATGTCGGCGTCGCTCACGGCGATGTCTCCGGCGCGGCTGAACCCGCGCCGGATCAGCTCGTCGCGCAGCCGCAGGAGATTGACCTGGCGCACCGCCTCGCCGTGCACCAGCCGGGGGGCCCAGCCCGCCTGGGGCACGCCCTTGATCTCGACACGCCGCCCGCCGCGCACCGAGACGTTGACGTCCTGCCGGCTGGCCCCGATGCCGACCCGCACATGCCCCGTGCTCCGGCACACCAGGCCGATGAGCAGGATAGCCTCGGCCACTTCCTCGGGAGTGCGCAGGTCGGGACCGGTCACCGTTTCGATCAAAGGCATGCCCAGCCGGTCCGTGCGCCACACGATCAGATGGCCTTTGTCGGAAACCTCGCGGCAGGAATCCTCCTCCACACTCACCTGGGTGATCGTGATCTCGCGGCCGCGGAAGGGCAGGCGCCCGTTGACGCCCACGATCGCCGTGCGCTGGAATCCCGTGGGGATCGAACCGTCCAGGTACTGCTTGCGCGCGACGTGAACCTCGTCGACGATGTCGCACCCCAGCATCAGGCATTGCTCGATCGCGATGTCGATGGCCTCCTGGTTCACCAGAAACGGCGGGGTGTCGTCCATCTCGTAGGTGCACACGTTGTCCTTGTGCAGGAGATAGACGATGTTTTTCTTGGTCTTGAATTCCATCAGGGCCGTGCCGTCGTATTCCCCCAGCTCGGAAAGCGTCGGCCGCATGTGGCGCAGCACGACGCCGTCGTGAGTTCGGGTGTAGCGCCCGGCAGGGCAATGGCAGAACATCTTGCGCGCGGTCAGCAGCTGCTGGTGCACTTCGAGGCCGGCCATGAGGCCGACTTCCCGGTAATCCATGCGCTCCCCCAAAGCCCCTAAGCATATAATTTCGGTGACAGGCTACTCAACCCCGAAACTCCCCGCTAAACGGCCGCCCGAGCACCGAGGAGTTTCGGGGTTGAGTAGCCTGTCACCGAAATAATGTCAACTGGCGGGGATGGGACGACGTAACAAGGGGCGAACGGGGTCTCTGACCGGAATCTCGCGGGGCCCGCAGACGATGGCAACTTCCACATCCGACGAGGATCTGGTCAGGAGCACGCTCGATGGAGACGAAGAGGCCTTCTCCCGGCTGTTCGACCGCTACCGGGCCCCCGTGTATTCCACCTCGTACCGGATCCTGCAGAACCCCGAGGCCGCCCGCGACGCCACGCAGGAAATCTTCGTCAAGCTCTACCGCTCGCTGCGCACTTTCGATCCCCGGAAGTCGAAATTTTCCACGTGGTTATATCGACTGGCAGCCAACCACGCGATCGACTCCTGGCGTTCGCGGCGCGCGCGCGGCGAGACGCGGCTGCCGGACGAGCCGGCCCAGGCGGAGCGCCTTCTGCGGGAATCCATCATGGCCGAGGCCATCCAGTCGCCTTACGAGCAGGTGGAAAGCAGGGAGAAGGTCGACGAAATCCGCCGCTGCATCGAGGCGCTGCCGGAATTGCAGAAAAAGGTGTTCGTGCTTCGCTATTTCCAGGAGCTGAAACTGGATGAGATCGCGGAGATGGAGGACTGCAGCCTGGGCACCGTGAAAACCTCGCTGTTTCGCGCAACCCAGACCATCCGGCGCAGGCTGCGCCGTTTCGGAGGCATCCAATGATGCGGACCGAATCACAGCATCACACGGAGGAAGATCTCCTGATGCACCTGCTCGGGGAAGAAACGCTCCGGCCGGCGGGCGAAATCGAGGGGCATGTCGCCGAATGCGGCGAGTGCGCCGGCGTTCTGTCGGAGTATCGTGAGCTTCTCTCGGCTTTGCGGGAATGGGAGCTTCCCGAATTGCCGGAGGCCGACTGGAACGCGCAGAAGGCCCGATTGCTCGCCTTCTTCCGCCTCGAACGAGACCGGGAGCCCCGCAGGGCATTCTGGTACCCGCTCCTTCAGATCCTCGACCGCGGATGGAACTATGCTCTGGAGAATCCTCTGCCGACCATGGCCTTCGTGGCCGCGGCAACGGCGTTCGCCCTGGAAAGGACCATCTCGGTGTTCGCGCTCGACAGACTTCTGCCCGTGACCGGCGAGCTCATCGAGATTCTGCGGCAGGTCCTCTAGCCCTTGGAGGTGAACCTTGGTCTGTTTCATACAAGATGCCGACGGGGATAGAGCGTGATCATCAATGATGGTGCTTTCAGCCTTCAGCTGTCGGCCTTCAGCAGCCGGCCTCCCTCGAAAGTGATTCGGCCGAAAGCCGATTGCCGAAAGCTGATTGCTGAAAGCTGATCGCTGAGAGCTGATCGCTGAGAGCCGAAGGCCCTCGCGCATTGGAACAGGGCCGCCGGACAGAGGCGGATTCGCTTCGGTTCCGGCCCGCCCGGAGTGGGAGAAGAGCTATGAACGACGGCGGGAAGCTGGGCTTCGCGGAGTTCCTGGGGGACATCCGGGGCGTGATCGTCTCGCCCGCGCGCCGCTTCGCCGTGATCGACGAGCGCGGCATCGCCCGCGGCTCGCTCGCATTGCTCCTCGTCCCTGCCTATTTCGCCTTCGCCTGGACCGGGGGCGTTTATTTCGATCGCGACCCCTTCTACGGATACTCCTTCATCATCCCGGCCCTGCCGGCGGCGGCAGCCACGTTCCTCAAGCTCTTGCTGATCCATTGGACGGCGCGCCTGTTCGAAGGACGCGGCCGTTACAGCCGCGGGCAAGGCCGGTTCCGCCGCATGATCACGGTATTCGGTTACACTTCGGTGCCCGCCATCATGGCCTTGATCCTGGGCGCGGCCCTGTTTTTCCTTGCGCCCGCGGGCATCGGCGCGCTGATGCGGGACTTCCGCCCTCTCTTCCTGAGCATCATGATCGCCGTGGGTATCGCGCTTTTCATCTGGAACCTCATCCTCGTCATCCTGGCGCTGCGCATCGTCTATGCCATGCGGGATCTGAAGATCGCGGCCTCCTTCTTCCTCGGATCCATCCTGGCCGCCATTCCTGCGATGCCCGTCATGTCGGTCGTCACCGAAGCCCGTGTGGACGCAGACTTCCTGCGCCCGCTGCTGGCCGAACGTATCGTTCGCTTCTACGCCGGCGATGCCGAGCCGGCCGCCGGGCGGCGTGCCACGATCAGGATCCATATCGATAGGCTGGCTTACCGGTTCAAGGATCCGGCGCGGTTCGACCTGGTCGCGGCCGACCCGTCCCCGGCCTACTTCACCAAGACAGGACCCCAGGGCCGCAGGGTGGTCAGGGGAAGTTCTTTATGGTTCACTTTCCGGCGAGAGGAGCAGATCGTCGGCCGGATCGCCGGGCTTCCCGGAGAGGAGGTCGAACTTGTCGCCGGCAGGCTCCACGTAAACGGCAATCCGGTGATCGAACCCTATTTGCAGGAGGCGACGGCAGCCGCCTCCTTCCCGCGGACCGAACTCGGGCCGTCGGAGTATTTGATCCTCCCCGAAGACCGCACATTGCTCGACGTCTACCCGGAGGAGTGGGTCGTGCCGCGCGGCAGAATCGCAGGACGCGTCATCCGCAACCGCTGGCCGATCGGCTGGCTCATCTACCGGCCGGCAGCCTTTCCCGAGACCGCCCCCCCGCAGCACCCGTGAGCCGCCGGGGCATTCGACGGCCCGGGGGCGCGCGCGTATTCAGGATTCTCCGAGGACCGGCGGCGCATGCTACTATTGGACGCGCCGCCCGCAGGCGCCGCGGCATGCGCGTGGGGGGAATATGAAGCCGGTCATCGGGTTGACATGCTCCTTGGGGGCCAAGAAGGAAGAATGGGTCGGGCGCGCGGGCCTGACCTGGGATTTCACCAAGCGCGAGTATCACCGGCGCGTCGAGGAGCACGGCGGCATTCCCATACTCCTGCCCGCCGTGCGCGACGAGGAAACCGTCGCCGGACTGTGCGCGATCGTCGACGGGATTCTGCTCACCGGCGGCGAGGACATCGAGCCGTCGTACTACGGAGAGGAAAACGCTCACGGGCGTTCCCTGTGCCACCCGGAGCGCGACCGGTTCGAAACGACCCTGCTGCGCTGCGCGCAGGGGCACGGCCTGCCGGTCCTCGGGATCTGCCGGGGCATGCAGGTCCTGAACGTCCATTTCGGGGGCAGCCTTTACCAGGACCTTTCCGAGCGTCCGGGCACCGGCGAGCACCGTTCCCCGGAGGAGGGCGTCTACCTGCCGCACGAAGTTCGCATCGCACCGGGCAGCCGGCTTGCAGCGCTCCTCGGCGCGGAACCGCGCACGGTCAACAGCCGCCATCACCAGATCGTGAAGCGCCTGGCGCCGGGATTCGCGGCAACGGCCTTCGCCGCGGACGGCGTCATCGAAGCCATCGAGCGCGCCGAGGGCGATTCGTTTCTGATGGGCGTGCAATGGCACCCGGAACTGTTGCCCGGGGACAGCGCGACGGCCGCCCTCTTTACCGGCTTCGTCGCTGCTGCCGCAGCCCGCGCCCGAAATCGGGTGAAGTGACATGGGGGACAGGGCGCACCTCGGCGAGCCGCGGCAGACACAACCCAGGGCGAAAGGGCGCGTCCTGTTCGTCACCAATGTCGAGTGGTATTTCCTGAGACACTATCTTTCCCTGGCGCGGGCCCTGCGGGAAAGGGGGCTCGAGGTGACGGTGGCGGCCGCCGTCGAGCGCGGCCAAGGCGCAGCCGTCTCCGGCGAGGGATTCCGCTTCGTCCCCCTGCGCATGAAGCGCCGCTCCTATTCCCTTCCGGACCTGCTGCGCGCGATCGCCGAATTGCACCGGCTCTACCGGAAAGAAACCCCGGATCTGATTCACCAGGTGACCATCAAACCGGTCATCTGCGGGTCGATTGCGTCCCGGCTGGCGCGGGCGCCGGCGGTACTGAACACGATCCCCGGCCTGGGCTACATGTTCATCGGTCAGGACGGCAAAAGCAGGCTGCGCCGCCGGGCCGCCATTCTGGCCTACCGCGCAGCCCTTGCGGGCTCCGGCTCCCTCGTCATCTTCCAGAATCCCGAGGACCGCAGCATCTTCGTGCAGCATCGCATCGTGCCGCCGTCGCGGTGCAGGCTGATCCGCGGGGTGGGGGTGGACGTGAACGAGTTCAAGCCCTCGGCCGATGCCGCGACGGGCGGCTTGCCGATCGTCATGATGGCGTCGCGCCTGCTGTGGTCCAAGGGTGCGGGCGAGCTCGTCCAGGCGACCAGGCTGCTCAAGGCACGGGGCTTGCGCTTCCGCACCGTGCTGGTCGGCGAACCCGACGAAAGCAACCCGGACTCGCTGGCGGAGTCGACGCTGCGGGAGTGGGAAAAGGAGGGAATCGCCGAATGGTGGGGCCACCGTGACGACATGCCCGCCGTCATGCGCGAGGCCTCCGTGGTCGTTCTGCCGAGCTACCGCGAGGGCCTGCCCCGGGTGCTGGCCGAAGCCGCGGCGGCAGGCAAGCCCGTGGTCGCGACCGACGTCCCGGGATGCCGCGAGGTCGTGCGCCACGGCGAGAACGGCCTGCTCGTCCCCCCGCGCGACCCGCAGGCGACGGCCGATGCCGTGGCGCGCCTGCTCGGCGACGCCGCGCTGCGCGAAGAGATGGGAAGGCGCGGCCGCGAGATCGTCGTGCGCGAGTTCTCCGACGAGGTGGTGGTCCGGCAGACACTCGAGGTATACGAGGAGCTTCTGGGAAAGCTGTGAGCGGGCAGAAGCGGGATCCGCAGAGCGAGCGCATTCTGATCACCGGCGCCACCGGCGCGCTCGGCCCCGCCGTCGTCGAGACCTTCTGCGAGGCGTACCGGTACGTGCGCGCCGTCGCCCGGCACCGGCCGCCGGCCGGTCTGCTTCCCGATGCGGTCGAGTTCGTCGAGGGCGACATCGTCCAGCCTTCCTTCTGCGACTCGGTCATGGAGGGTGTCACGGTCGTCCTTCATCTCGCCGGGCGCACTCCGCTCGCGGACCCGGCGCGCGAGCGCCGGGAGGAATACGAACGCGCCAACGTGTCCGGCACGCGATCGATCGTCGAATCGGCCGTCCGCTCGGGAGTACGGCGGGTCGTTTTTTTCAGCACCGTCTCGGTCTACGGCGCCTCCGGCGGCCGCGTCTTCGACGAATCCTGCGCGCCTGCGCCCGCGGGGATATATGCCGAGACGAAGCTGCGGGCCGAAGATGCCGTGCGCAATGCCCGCAGGCCCGACGGCGCTCCGCTCGGCTGCATATTGCGCCTGGCCGCGGTCTACGGCCCGCACACCCGCGGCAACTACAGGACCCTGGTGCGGGCCCTGGCCCGCCGCCGCTTCATCCCGGTGGGCGACGGCGGCAATCGCCGCGCCCTGATCTACGACAAGGATGCGGCCCAGGCCGCCCTGATCGCGGCCCTGCATCCGGCCGCCGCCGGCTCCCTGTTCAACCTCTCCGACGGCCGCAACCACACGATGAACGAGATTGTCGAGGCGATCTGCCGCGCGCTCGGCCGCAGGCCCCCGCGCGTGCGGCTCCCGCCGGGCCCCGTGCGAAGGGGGATTGACGTCATCGAGAGAGCCGCTTCCTCGCTCGGCCTGCGCCCGCCGGTCACCGGCCGGATGCTCGAGACCTATCTCCAGGACATCGCCGTGGATTCGCGGTCGATCCAGGAACGGCTCGGCTTTGCACCCCGCTTCGATCTGACCCGAGGCTGGGAAGAAACCGTCGCCGCCATGCGGCGCGGCGGCCTGCTGTGAGCCGTTCGGCGGCCGCCGCAGGACTCCCGGAGATCCCCGGGCGCGGTTTCAATCGGGCATGCCGGCGAGGCGGTCGCCGGGGGTGTACTCGGGGACGATCTGCCCGATCTTGGCCAGCAGGCCGGGGAGATCCCTGGCGCTGACGAGTCGGGCGAGATCCTCGAGCCAGCCGTCCACCTGCTCGAGCGGGACCCTTCCGCCTTCGAAGACACGGATCTTGGGATGGGAGGTCGGCTTGATGCCCTCGCCTTCCAGCCGCAGCTCCTCGAAGAGCTTTTCGCCCGGGCGCAGTCCCCGGTAAACGATCGGAATGTCCTTGTCGGGATCCAGCCCCGAAAGCTTGATCAATCCCCTCGCCAGATCGACGATGCGGACCGGTTCTCCCATGTCGAGGACGAAGATTTCGCCGCCGCGCCCCATGGTCGCCGCCTGCAGCACGAGCCGCACGGCCTCGGGAATCGTCATGAAGTAGCGCCTGGCCTCGGGATGAGTGACGGTGACGGGCTTCCGCTGCGCGATCTGCCGCTCGAACAGGGGCAGCACGCTGCCGCTGCTGCCCAGGACGTTGCCGAAGCGCACCGCCACGAAGCGCGTCGAGCGGTCCTGCAGCCCGAGAACCACGAGCTCGGCGATCCTCTTGGTCGCCCCCATGATGCTGCTCGGATTGACCGCCTTGTCCGTCGAGATGAGGACGAAATCCTCCACGCCGAAAGCCTGCGAGACCACGGCGGCGTTGTGCGTGCCGAATACGTTGTTGGTCACGGCCTGGAAGCAGTTCCTCTCCATCATCGGCACATGCTTGTAGGCCGCGGCGTGGAAGACCGAGTGCGGGCGGTGGCGGGCGAAGACCTCGCGCAGGCGGTCCAGGTCGAGGATGTCGCCCACCACGGGGACCAGCCTGAGATTGGGAAAGCTTTCGCACAGCTCGAGGTCGATCGCGTGCAGGTCGTTTTCCGACTGGTCGTAGAGCACGAGGGCCGCAGGGTCGAATTTCGCCAGCTGGCGCGCAAGCTCCGACCCGATCGACCCCCCGGCGCCGGTGATCAGCGAAACCCTCCCCTGGAATTTTTCGCGGATCTTCCCGAGATCCAGATGAACCGGCGCGCGCAACAGCAGGTCCTCGACACGCACGCTGCGCAGGCGGCCCGTCAGGGCGGAGCCGCCGATCAGCTCGCCGAAGGCCGGCAGGATCTGGAACTGCACCCCGCATTCCCTGCACTTGTCGACGATCCTCTGGATCTGCCTGCCGGTCGCCGAGGGGATCGCTATGAGGACGCGGGATATTTCCCTTTCCGCCGCGATCTTCGGGAGTTCATCGGCGGTGCCCAGCACCTTGAGTCCCTGGACCCTTATGCCCCTCTTCGTCGGATCGTCGTCGATGAAGCCGACCACCTTGTATTCGAGCCGCTCGTTGCCGCGCAGCTCGCGGGCCAGCATGGCGCCGGCGCGCCCGGCCCCTACGATCAGCGTGTTGGCGTGCCCCTCGTGGAGTCGCGCCGCTTCCGCGTAAGCCCGGACCGCGAAACGCAATCCCCCGATGATCAGGATCGTGAGCGCTCCGTCGATGATGATGACGGAGCGCGGATAGCCGACCAGCCCGTGCGTGAGCCTTACGCCCAGGTATGTCAGGGGCGCGCTCGCGGCCGCGGCCAGGACGATGTCGCGCAGCTCGCTCATCCCCGCGTAGCGCCACCAGCCGCGGAAAAGCCGGAAGAGAGAGAAAACGGCGATCTTGATCGCCAGCACCAGCGGAAGCGTGGCGCGGAAGGCCTCCAGGAACAGCGGCGGCACGGCGAGATCGAAGCGCAACAGAAAGGCGCAGTAGTATGCAAGGACCAGCAGGCAGACCTGCGACAACAC
>Ga0209102_1001593_pt1 | contig 11513 bp, 12 predicted proteins | sample ConPoolayeHmetaG_FD_185483 | JGI IMG/M metagenome (GOLD analysis project Ga0209102, IMG submission 185483) | Hot spring microbial mat communities from California, USA to study Microbial Dark Matter (Phase II) - Cone Pool mat layer H metaG... ... | reverse complement strand
CTATAAAGAATGCGCCAGAAAAAGTACAGAAATCAAAATCACATAAAGACTCAGGGAATTAAAACTAATCAGCCATAAGTCTTGATTCTACTCGAAAATCTTATTAATTAATAAATCAGTTATTCCTCGTTAAATGGCGGGTGAGTGGACGCCTCCACCCGTTCCGCCTAAAAACCCCGGCGTCGGAGGTAAAAAAAGAATGGACGTAAAGACTATTAGCTTATCCACTGTTTTTGCCAGCATCTATGCTGCTCTCGTGATTTTTTTGGCGCCTATTTCGCTGGGAGCTGTTCAGCTCAGAATCGCAGACTGTCTTCTTCCTTTATCTGCACTTTTTGGTTGGCCAATGATCATAGGAGCTACACTTGGCTGTTCAGTGGGAAATGCCGTGGGAGGAATTGTAGCCTTTGGGTCATTGAACTTTTTGGATATTGCTTTTGGATCTCTTGCTAATTTTCTAGCAACCTTAGTTATCTTCAAACTTAGAAAAAAGAAGATTTTAGGCTGCATTTTTGCATCAATTATTATAGGCGTCATCGTTGGCGGATACCTATGGATCTTTGTTCCAGCGCCTGAAATTTTTAACCTTGCCCTTCAACCTTGGGTCTTAATGATTATTTGCCTAACTCTAAGTAGTCTAATTGCGATTGCTATTTTCGGGTACATTCTTCTTTTGGCATTATGCCAACCAAGTGTCATTAAATTAATAAAATCCTATGGACTAAAAGTTTATCTTTAGTACCGAAAAGACTACTAAAAATAAAAATTTACGGAATTCTAATTCCTAAACATAGATATGCCAGAGGGTCAACATCGTCGGATTCAAAACCATGACCTTCTCCAGATTCGAAAACCAATACATCACCACGAGTAACTCTAATATCACCTTTGTCTGTGACAGCTGTTCCTTTTCCCTGAAAACATATGTAGACTTCAATGTGGTCGTCATGACTATGAACTCCTTCGTCTTCTTTTGGCTTAAAATAACGAATATTAGCATATAACATGCCAAGAAAATCCTCTTCCTTTATAACTTGTTCGAATGGCTGAGCATTATCGTAGATTGAAAAAACTTTCACAGTTAACCCTCCAATCACAATCAAAAAATTTTATAAGCCTTCACTTCCATTTTAGCATTTCGCGATATTCAGGGTGAGGTCTAAACTTTCTCATAACGCTTTCAACTGGAACTCCTATTACCTCAATTTCGTTTACATCTATTGTTCCTGCATCCCATTCATTTAGATAGTACAAATACCCAATATCGAATGGATTAAACCCCATCACAACGTTCATTACTGCATCAAGAGAAACAGGAAAAGAACTTGCTGCGGCAACTTTTAGATCAACTGGGTCGCCTCCAGTAGGTCCTCTTCCTTCCATGCCTTGAAAACCATCTATCACACCAAGATGTGGCATCACTTTCAATGCCAATTTTGCTAATAAGAAGTTCATAACTTTGGGTCCTTGATGAATTTTCCACTTTTCATTTGTTGTATTTCGTCCTCCAAGACTGCCCACAACCATGTTTTTGATCGCTAGTGTCGTAATAACACAATCATGGGTTTTAGGTAAAGCCACGGATATACGGTAATCGCTGTCGACAACCAATTTTGAAATATGAAACTTATTGAGCCCTACATGAGGATCCGCAATCTCAATTTCCACTGAGTCATCTTCATTAAGATCAACAAAGTCTACGTTATAGTCTCTTTGAAGCTTCAGGAAATTAAAATTTACTAGACCCTCCTTCAATCTTGAAAAGGAAGGTCCTTCTCCAATTATGATTTTACCAGAGTAATACTTGCTTATGATATCCAGAATTGCCCGTACTGCATCGACATGAGTGGCTGCTAACTGCCTATGAACTGAGACAAAATTAGGTTTAACTAAAATTTTCTTCTTACCTTTTATGTCTTCACTAATTTGGTTCTCAATAAGATTCAGAGCCTCAAATACGCCTTCATAATGACCTTTAGACTGTACTAAAGCAACAATTGGTCTCATATTGCAACAGCCTTTTAAAGAGGTCATTACTCAATATTTACGTTTTGGGTCTTCTTCTCCTTCAGCCAGTTTTGATAATCCTCTTCTATTTGTTCTGTCCATTTTGTATCTATTTCGCCTGGAGTATATTTTCCTTCCATAAGTCTTTGTTTTCCAAACGCATCTCTCATTCGTATATCTTCTGACCTCTCAACTACTTTTTGGGCTAAGTGAGAGGGAATAAAAATAACGCCTGTGACGGTTCCTAAAACAACATCTCCAGGCAAAACAGTTGCTTGACCAATTCGAATCGGAATGTTAATTCCCAGTAAAGTTGTTTCCAAAATCGCTGTTGGATCTATTCCACGACAAAAAATAGTTATGTCAGGCAACTTTTGGATTCCCTGAAAGTCACGTATTCCTCCGTCAATAACAGCACCTGCCTTTGTATGTGCAAGTAATGAAGTTGACAAATTGTCTCCAACGAAGGTACCATACTTAACTTTACCGAACAAGTCAACAACCATAACGTCTCCAGGCAAAAGAGTGTCAATCACCCATGAGTTCTGTCCTCCTTTGCGACCTTCAGCCTTTCCTGTTTCTTCCACAAGAGTGTTTAAATCAGGTCTTTTAGGAACCATCATTGCTGTTACTGCTCTTCCAACAAGAGTACGCTCAGGGTGAGAACGGAACCAATTTCCCTCATACTGGTTGAAATAGCCATGTTCACATAGCACTCCCCAAGCCTGATCTGTAGTTACATATTTCATTCTTTCAATAATGTCGTCTGGAACACATGGTCTTCCATCTGGAAACCTATCAAAAGGGTTCTGTTTTGTTAATTCAACAATTGATTCACGCGAATTTACAATCCGCATAAAACTTCCTCTTAACCTGCTGCAAATCACTACGGAGTTCTGCTATATAAAACGAACGATAAATCACATAAACTGTTCTAGTCGAGTTAGCCCAATTATTTTTTCAAATTCGAGTCCTAACGCATCTAGAATTTGGTCAAAAGTCGATTGTAAATATGCAACGTATTTATCGGTGTCAATTTCGCGGTCAAGTGCAAGTTCAACAGGTTTAACATGAGGCTCTCTTGAAACCTTAACGAATTTTATGATGTCCCCAGCATTGACTTCGATTCCTTTTTCTTTGAGCTGTACTGCTGCTTTTACATGTTGTGGTGTTGTCTTTGTGTAAGCTTTTGGAATCTTGCCGAGAACAACCTCGAAAGCTAGATCATTTAAGTTATCCCATTCTCGCCTCTTTATTTTATTATAGCATTCTTTGATAATTTTTTCAACATCACCTTTTGCTGCTTCAAAATCTGCAGGAGTTTTTACTTGACTGAGTCGATCTTCCATTTCGTCAAAATATTTTTTGATTAAATAGGGGATATGCCTTTTTTTCCCTGTTAAACCTTTAACATCCACACTTCCATCTTCGTAGATTCCCAGGTAGTTTTTCTTTCGTGAGCTTAAGACAGCATACCGGTAAAATTTGTCTACTTCTATTTCCATGTCTAAGGTTTTTTTAGACCAATCAGACAGTGTTCTTATTTGTTCGGGCGATGGATTTTTTAAGAAAATGCTGTCCGTGTCGCCATAAAGTACTTGGATTCCAAGCTCACGAGCTTTTTCAATAGTCTTTGTTATTATGTTTCTCCCGATGGCAGCAGTGGCTTCAGCCACAGGCGGACAATAAAGGTCAAAGGTATCAGCTCCAAAAACCCCATATGAAGCGTTAAGGATTACCTTCAAAGCACTTTGGGTGACATTATACCAGTTTCTTTGAGCTCTTGTAAGAGATCTGTCCTTGGCCTTAGGCTTATACCAGTTAACTCTCAAGTCCCTAAGAGAGCCTATTAATGCACTTTCTAATGCTCTGTGTTTTTTGCAAACCCAGTGCGGAGTCCCAGGCACCTTGTTGTCTTTGCACTCTTCATGCGGACAACGTACCGTTTGATAGCCTAAGTTGTGAACTTTAATTATAGATGGATACAGGCTTTGGAAGTCCATCACAGCAACATTAAAGTGAACCCCAGGAATGGGCTGAACAACTATAGCGCCCATGTATTTTTTTCCTTTTATTATGGCTTTTGTTGCAGTTGTGCCCTTTGTTATTAGAATGTCTTCAGGGTTTGGAATCAACATGCCATTTTTTCGATGTTCATACTGCATAAAGCTTCTAATCCATCGAGAAACACCTTGACGACTAACATCTTCCATTGGCATTCTACTTATCCTTGTCAAAACCAAAATAAGCTTCATGACCAAATCGTCATCATGCCTGGTTAAGTCTAAAGTCAGCTTAGCATCATTAAAGCAATATCTTGCTAATTCATCATACGAGAATTCACTCATTGGTTTTGAAAAATACAGCTTGGATCGTCCTAGAATTGCCTTGGCCACCTCATCTAAGGTTACGTTACGATATTTTTGGTTGAAAGCGTAAATTTGAATTGAACGGTTAAAGAAGAATTTATAAAGATCTATGTGTACGTTACGTTTAAGAAGGTAAATCCTACGTCCAGCTTCAATTGGAATATCTTCTTTTTTGAATCCAATTTTTTCAGCTCTATGATATAAGTATTGGAGGTCAAAATCGTCTCCATTGAAAGTTACGACAAAAGGATAATCTTCAAGAGCTCGAAATACATCTGAAAAAAGTTCATTTTCAGAATTATAAAATTTCACCTCAACATTGGGTGGAAGCTTCACCTCTAGTTCTTGATCTCTTTTCTCATCTTGCCTCAAGAGTAAAACTTTATTCTTCTCGTCAGAACTAGCTAAAGATACACAAATGACTGGGTAGGGTGTTTCTTCAGCGTCCGGGACCCTAGTAGCAATAGGCGAAAACACCTCGATATCAAGTGCCATTCTTCTCATTTCTGGCGCAGGATATTCGAGAAGTCTAGTCCATGATTCTAAATATGGCATTAGGTCTTCTGGTTCACTTCTAAAATATGTGTTCAGAATCTCTTTAACGCTTTTTTCAGCTTTTTCATTTGTAACCGGAACGAGTTCGCCGTTGTTTATTCTATAGATCATACCTGGCGAAATTTTTTCATCATTAATATAACATTGATAATATTTAATTGCAGCTTCCCAGACCTTGGGTTGTTTCTCTTCGCCAAAAATTCGCGGATATTCTTCAGGGATAATGTCTCTAATGCATCCGCTTGGACGCCCGCCAATTGTAAGTGGATCTTTAGCAACAATTTTTGTGACAGTGATTTTTTGATCGATAAGGGCGTCGTATTTTGTTTCCACTTCAAACCTGTCGAAGCCTGGGTGGTTAACTAGGCGACTGATTTTGGCAAGCTCTTCACTTAGGATGTTTGAATAACAATATGGTTGATGACCTCTTGTATCGTACCAAAGATATATCTGCTGAGAACGGGGCTCATAAAGCTTCAAACAAATCTTCCTTGCATCTCCGTCATATGATGCTGAAACCAGAAAAGATGGTGGAAGATTGCGGGGAGTAATTTCTCCAATAAAATCGAACTCTTCTATATTTTCACTTTCCTCTTTTATTTTTGATTCCAAAGTGATGCTGGATTGGTTCTCCATATTGTTTTCTTGAATCTCTTGAGTACGTTCTTCTTTTTTTGGTTTTTCTAGATAATTGTCTAGTTGTTGCAGCGCCATTCGATATGATCCACTCTACAAATTTTGATAGTTATGTGTACAGATGAATTTAAGATTTCTTTGTATCATGTATCGTACCAGCTAGTTTTTTAACATGTTTAGTCTTAAGACGAGTTAATAAAGACATTATTGAAGGGCAACCTTTGCCATCAAACATAAATGTTCAGCAGAGTTTGGATTGGCTTCAGCAGCTGAATCAATGGCTTACGGATGTTGCTCAATCGTATGGATATTTCGGCGTTTTCTTGGTAAGTCTTATCGGATCTTCCTCTGTAATTATTCCAATACCGTATACTGTAATCATTTTTTCTATGGGTATGCAAAAGAGTCTTTTTAACCCATTTTTATTGGCTTTATCTGGAGGTGTAGGTTCAGCTGTTGGAGAGTTCGTAGGATACTTACTTGGTTATTTCGGAAGGAAAGTTATAAATGAAAATCAGCAGAAAAAAATGAACTATATTCTAAAATTGTTTACAAAGTATGGAGCGATAACTATTTTTCTTTTTTCGTTGACTCCACTTCCTGATGACCTTTTGTTTATCCCTCTTGGAATCATGAGATATAATTTTGTTAAGGCATTCATTCCATGTTTCATGGGGAAAATACTGATGTGCTTAATTTTAGCCTATGGAGGCTATATGTCTATAAGCATAATAGAAGCTTTATTTGGCGGAGAGGGTGGATTATTAACAATTATAGTTTCAACAATCTTACTATTAGTCATAATAATAGCTATGTTTAAAATTGATTGGGAAAAATATTTTCCAATAAAAGAGAAATGAAATTTCTCCGCAATTGTTTCTTTTTAAGATTTCAAATGTGACGTTAATCTTCAAAGAAAAGCTCTAGATCTGTAACTTGAAGCCATATAAAGCTGTTTTTTTTAAAAAAAAGATGTTTTATTTTCCCATAATGGTAGTCTTATCCATGAGAATTGTGGTCAGCCATGAACGAATGGGGATATCCCTCGCAAGTCTCCCTCTTTTTTGTTTTCAGCTTTTTATGGATAATTTAGGCTGAAAGATGCTGCTTATGTTTTTTCCGTGGACTCAGGAAGATATGAAGAAAGATATGATGCTGTCTCGATCTGCCCCAGCTTCATGCAGATATCGTCAAGTATCTCTTTGTACTGGCGGCTTAAGCCTCCTGGGTTTTTCGAGTTTTCTGCTGGGGGCTGTTTTCAGTAATGTAAAGGCATTGCGGTTTCCTTAAACAATTTTTTTCATTTATACGGTCTACCCCCTATATATTTATATGTAACGTTAGATGTAACAATGTTTGGTAACATTGAAGAAGCAGATAGGCGTGTGGGTTGACGGTCAGGTTTGGCATGCCTTCAAAGATCTTTGCAGGCGTGACGGGCTGCGGCCGGCTGAGCCTCTGGAGAAGTTTATACGCTTTGTTCTGCTGGACGGCTCGGCACTCGCGGTTATGAATTGGCTTGATAATGCTGGTAGGACGGAGGGTTTGGAGGCATATGCCCGTGTGCTGCTGAATTGGTATAAGAGTGGAATATACTGGATAAACACCAAAGATGAGGAGGAAGTGGCCGTTGATTGGATGCTGCTCTCAGTCTTGAAGGATGTTCCAGACCCGGAGCTACGGAGAATGATAGAGGACGCCCTAACCGAAAAGGCATCTGAAAAGGAGACTGAGCAGAGCGAGAAACAGAAAAAAGCAGAGGAAGAAATAACAAAAAAGATTAAAGAATTAAGAGATCTATTTTAACGGTTTGTTCAGATCCTTTCTCATCATCAATCATTTTTACATGTAGCACTATCGTGCATATCCCTCGGTAGCAAAGCTTTCAAGCTTCATTAATACGTCTATTGACTGGCAAGTTCTCCATAGTCTATTGTACTTGTAACACAACTTAGAACGCGAAAATCAGTCTAAGCTAAGGTTAGAATGGAAAAACGGTTGAGGCCACCCAACCTATTAGCAAAGAATTAAAAACAGCGCCAGTCCACACGTTTCCAGTTTTCCTATAAAACCACCAAGAACACACTGTTGTGATGAAGAAAATTGGTGTAATTAACCAGAAGAACTCAAGAATGAAACCAACAAATCTGGGAAAAAGCCATATGCCAAAAAGCACAGCTGGTAAATAGTGCACGCAGAGCACGGTGATGAATGGTAGAACTTTGCCAAAAGCTACTTTGCCGCAATTAAGGAAGCTAGATAAACTTTCAATATTCTCTTGAGACATGCCTGCAAGCTCGTGAAGGTACATACCCTCCGCAAAGAAATACGCCAAAAAGAAAGGGAAGAATTCAGAGAAAGCAAAGACGCGGCTCGTAGAGGTGAAACTGCGGAGTACAGGAGTCACTATTCTAAAATTGATATTGAATGTAAGCTCCGAAAGGGTAACGACCGCAACCATAAAAACGAAGAGGCATAGAACCAAAGCCATGTACTTCCAATCAAATCTTTTCTGGAAAATACTTTTCAGCTTGAACTTTGCCCTTGGAAAACGAGGTAGCAACTTAGCCAACAGAATCAAACCAATAGTGCCGACGGAAAGAGCCCACCAGGCAATTGATGCTCCAAAAACCAGAGGTGGAAACGAAATGATATAACCTGCATAAAACATGGGCAGTAACAAGGTTAACTCGATCACCGCCCATATCATGAAAGTTTTCCATTTGCCAAAAACAGCATGTTCAACCTTGAAGGCAACCTTTTCGGGGTTCAGCCCACTCTTGCGTAACAAGTGATCAAAAGCGAGAAGGACAATTATTAAAAAAGATGCTAAGCTTACCAAGACTGCTATGTCCCGTTGAAAGTAGGTCAAATCCAAGTTAGTCCTTGAAACAAAAACCTCAGATGTGAAAGTTTCTTGCATCCACCAAACAATCTCCGAAACTACTACTGGGTCAACAGGCTCAAACAGATGCGTAGTCAACGGTACAACAAGCTTCCTGGCAGTGCCGGAGGAAAAACTGCCATACAATAAACCGGGGATAACCTCTTCTTTTGCACCGAAAGGTGACAGCAGCTCATTATTTGTAAGCTCAGTTAAGTTAAATAACACGTCGTATTTTCCAATGATCACCAACAAATTCTTTGGGAAAGTCGAATTTAGCACACCATAACTGGAATCCGCAGCAACATCTCCGATTCCTCCTGCAATAAGTACCGAAGCATCAATTTCAGAATCAGAAACAAAAGCTGCTCGAATGGCCCCCGCGCCGAGACTGTGACCAACCAATCCTACTGCAGAAGGATTCACAAAAGGCTGGGATCTAATATACTTCAAAGCTGACAATACTCCAAGACTCGGGTCATTCGCTCCTTCTCGGACGCTTCCGCTTGAACCGCCATGGCCGAGAAGATCTATGCATAAAGCAACAAAGCCACGTTTAGAAAGCTCTAGTCCGATTCCACTCATCATCTCCTTTGAACCGCCAATTCCATGTGCCAAAACAATAGTGGGACGAGGATTCCATGCAGATGCGTAATCCGGACAATAAAGCAATCCGCTAATCTTCACGCCACCATCCACAATCGAAACCGTCTTGACCTCCAACGATGAAAAATTCGAATTGAGGGCAAAAGAGAAAAACAAACTTAAAATAAAAATCGCCACTGACGCCACGGTAACTATTAAACGCCATCTAGTGCTCTTCACAGTTGACGCCAAAACAAGCTAAAAAAAGCAACCTTAAAAAGCTATTTATTCAATTCCAGAGCATTTTCAATTTAACGCGTCAATAATAATGGAGGAAAAAGCAAGGCTACTTCTAAACTATCCCAAACAATTTTTGGCTTTCACACTTATTTTCAGCATCATATCGGTTCAAATGACTTGTAAAAGTAGCTAGGGTGTCGGTATATTTTAAATAGGCAGCTGCGCCAGACATGCTTCCAGTTGAAGCCATAACAGCACTCCTCAGAAGCGTTAAAGTAGTTAATGTTATTGTCAAAGCATTTCTGCTTTAGCGAGTTTATGTTTTGCTTTGAGAAGTTTTTCGTAAAGGGCTGCAACCTTGGCAGCGTTTTTACTTCTAAGAGCTTTCAAAAGATCTACTTCTATCTCTGCTATTTCTAACCGTTGATAATAATCCAAAGTCTCTTTGAAGTGCGCTAAAACGATTTTTCCCGTTAAAATAGGATGATTGTTTGTAACGTTAGCTTCCGGGTAAAGTGTTCCATGCTCCAGCTTCACTTCTAACCCTCTCCGAAAAATCTCGGCAGGCATCTTAATGCCGCCTGTGTCGATCGCCGCTAATATTTTCTCAGCCTCTTCAAGGGTAACTTCAGGCTTTGCAGGTCTATCCGAAGAAGGATTTAGCTGTGGATCTGAAGAATCATTACATCTCACATGGTAATGTAAAAGAATGTAATGAGCATTAGTCGTGCGAGCTAAAATTTTATTTTATGTCAATAATGAGGTAATATTGTGGAGGAAAGGTATACCTAGTGCAACCTTAATTGCATTATTAGTCACTCTATTCGAACCCACAGCTAAAGCCCCTTCTTCTCCAAAACACCAAAAATAATGATGCAACCTATTCTCAACTTCAGCTTCTTGACTTATATCAAATCAAACTCAAAGCCTACGATACATCTTAAGGCGACTAATAAAAACTAACATTAAAACTTTTTTCACATACAAAGCCAACTTCAGTCATTATTCTATTAACAGCAATAAAAATACAGGCGATACAGTGGGGAGGACGTGGCAAAGTTTTACCTGCAGGGAGAATCCGCCTTAACCATTTTTACAGAGGCGGAAGAAGTAGCCAAGTTGAGAGTTGAAGTGAAGGAGAAAAACAAACAGCTACAACAAATAATTAACAGTTTAGTTTCTGAAAGCATGCAACTAAAAAATGACACGGCGGAGCTAAACGTAAAATCGAGCTTGAACTTGCCGAATTAAAGAAGCTGATGCAACATCTAACCAGCAGGAATCTCGGAAAAGTTATAAACACGTAATGGTAAAGCCTATTTTCTAAAATTGCATCAAGCGGCGCGTTAATTTTTTAACGGCTGTTGTAAATTGTTTTTTATGTTTTTCCATTGTGAGACTGGACAACGCTAAACAAGCCATCCGTTGCGGTTTTAGCCGCTGGACAAGCTCTAAAATGATATTAAGGCTAACATATACAATCCTTTACCTTCAATCTATGAATCTACCATGCCTAAGAAGATAGAAAATTGCTCTTATAAGCCTGAAAAGACAGAAAATGATAGATTCTATCAAAATCTACAATTTTTGAGCGAATTGAAAAATACATTGATAAAACTTGCAAATCTCTTCGGAGGATTAATCCCGATACAGGAGCTATTGAAGAGTTAAGGACTAAGGGCTTCGAAGATCCTGAGCTAATTAAAAAGATACTTCAAGAAGGAAGCTCTACGAGCCTAAAAATGGTTTTCTAAGCCTTTTAGCAATTCATATAGCTGCTGAGCTCGAGTTCATAGTTGCAGGATGCGGACATAGTTACCCCTTTTAACCTTGGAGGAAAGTGTGAAGTTTGTGGTAATCTTCGTTGTAAGGTTGTCTTATAAAGGTAAACGATAAGAAGCTTTGCCCAACTTGCTTCAGGAAGTTCCTAAGGGATAATCAAAATGGATGAAGCTTTTGTAGTATGACTGTCATTTGGTTCAGTAGGTAGAAGGGATGAGGTTAGAGGTTATTGTAGAGTGTGCAGTAAAAAGACTTGCGTTAACTGCTCTAGGATATGCGGCGAGTGTCTGAAAATCGTTTGCCAGAACTGCATTAAGGCTCACGAAGCATGGGTTAACGGAAGCCTATTCTTTAGGAAGATGTGTGATTTCTATGCAAGTGTCTATCCAAGAAACGTTTGGTGATTTTATAATTTATGTTCTTTAAGTTGTGGTATTGTATCATGAATAGTAAGT
>Ga0209102_1001592_pt1 | contig 11519 bp, 11 predicted proteins | sample ConPoolayeHmetaG_FD_185483 | JGI IMG/M metagenome (GOLD analysis project Ga0209102, IMG submission 185483) | Hot spring microbial mat communities from California, USA to study Microbial Dark Matter (Phase II) - Cone Pool mat layer H metaG... ... | reverse complement strand
CGGAAGCAGAGGCCCTTAAGGCCCTTTATTGCCGGCAGCAGTGTACCGACAGCGTACTGGCCGGCACCAATAAGCCCGATTGATATTTTTTTTAAAGCCAAAGATACAGAAGGCACGGAGGTTGAAGTTTTTTTATTCAAAGAATCCGATTTTTTCTGCATTTTCTGAGATGAAATAATATCAACCCGACGGGAAAGATCGGGCTTTTCCGGATATGTAATCAGCACCCCGATGTAGGGCTCCTTGCCTTCCAATATGAGTTCGTAGGCCTCCAGGGCGCGGTCGATGGGGAAGCGGTGGGTGATGAGGTGGTCCACGCGGACGGTGCCTTTGGCCAGTTGGGCCAGGAATTCCTCCATGTTGCGTTTGGCCGTCCAGCGGGCGTAGGCGATGGGGTAGTCCAGACCCTTTTCGGTGTAGTTGGAGTCGTAGAGGCCCGGCCCCCAGGCGCGGGAGACGACCAGTTCCAGTTCCTTGTCGTAGAAGGGCTTGCGGGGGACCTCCAATCCCACCAGCCCGGCGGCGACAATGCGCCCGCGCTCCCCGCAGAGTTCGGCGGCCTGCTCCAGAGGTTCGTTGCTGGGGGTGGCGGCCAGGATGATGACCGCATCGGCGCCGTGATTCTCCGTCCGCTGACGGGAGATAGCGGACAGGGTGGAGTAGTCGGTGGCGACGGCTTCGGCGCCGTGCTGAAGGGCCATTTCGGCCTTTTGCGGGCTGATGTCCACGCCGAGGACATGGCAGCCTGCGGCGTTCAAGAGTTGCACGGCAATCTGGCCCAAAAGCCCCAGGCCAATGACCACGACGGTCTCGCCCAGAGAGACCCTGGCCATGCGGACGGCTTCCAAAGCGATGCCGCCCAAGGCCACAAAGGCAGCCGAATCAAAACTCACGGCGTCGGGAATCTTTACGCAGAGGTTTACGGGGACGGAGACCACCTCCGCATGGCCTGCATAGCCGCTGCCAGTGCAGGCCACCCGGTCGCCCACCTTCAATCCGCAATCCGAAATCCCAAATCCGCAATCAATGACCACCCCGGCTGACGAGTAGCCCAGAGGCGTTGGTGTATCCAGCCGGCCCATCGCCTGGCGCCAGGCCTCCAGGATGCCCTCGGCCTGCGCCTTGGCGATCACCTGGCGAACCAAGTCCGGCCTGGCTATGGCCTTGCCCAGCAGGGACTTCTGGGCCAGTTCCAGCATGTACTTCTCGGTGCCGACGCTGACCAAGGAGGTGGCAGTGCGGACAAGAACGCAGCCTCTTTGAGGTCGTGGCATGGGAACCTCTGTTACTTCCAGGCGACCATTTCTATAGCGTTGCCAGATTTGCTTCATCGCTGCCACCAGGCCAGAGAACGAGTCGAAAGCACAAAACACGCCACTCCCTGAATGTCGCAGGTCTCATATGCACAGGCCGCTTCAAGCATTGTTGCCGGTCTCCACTTGACCCATCTTCCGAGAAGCTTCCGTTCAGCAATCCAGAATTCTACATCCAAAACGAACCACCCTTCAAATAACCTTTGCAACCGTTCCACCGTGTACCACCTCTCAAATTGAGGAATAACTCTCTCTCTCTCGTTAAACGGGACGCTCAGGATTACCTTACCTCCATCAGCAAGGATCCGACGCAATTCCCGCATAGCTTCCAAATCGGCATCCGGATGCACCGGTGCTCCATATCCTCCAAGGCCAATATGTTCAATTGTGGAGATCATGACAACTGCATCAAAGCTGCAAGGAGGTAGTTTGTTCTCAAGGAAATCTCCCTGAATGACTGTCAGGTTGGGATGGCGCTCTGGGTAGGGTCTGAAATCGTAAACCGTCACGCTGTGGCCTGCCCTGGCAAAGGTGAGAGGCAGCAAAGAATCGCAACCGCCGATGTCAAGGATGCGTAGCCGCTTCCCCACGGTGTTGCGATAGGCAAAATCGTACTCGACATCTCGGCTGGAGCGTCCCCCAAAGAGCCGGAGGATGCGACGCGATATTTCGCGCCATCACTTCAAAAACTCAATCACAACTAAGCGACAAAACCTTTTGAGCGAGGGGAACTTTTTCAGGAGCCAGTCATCCAGCCTGTGGAGACGCATGGCTTCTGTGGGCCCATTGCCAATAAATCTCCTCACCATGGAAAGGAGCTGGAATTCTTTCCAATGATATTCGGCAAAGTTTTGCCCGATGATATGGATGTCGTGATAGGTTATAGGGTGCTCTGTACTCTTGTCTTTAACCAAGCCATGATGCACGTTGAAAACCCTGTCCCTTGCCCAATTCAGGATGGTGTTTTCGCCGAGAGGCTCAATGAAAACAGCGAGGGATTGTTTCTTCATCACGCGCTGGAGATGATATGTGGCTCTTCCAAGTTCCACATGATGAAGGATAGAAATGCCCACGACGAGATCAAAGTATTGATCAGGATACTCCAAGTCCTCGGCCATCATCCTCCTGAACCTGCAGACATGAGATACACCATTGGCTTCCGCTCTGAGAGATGCTACCTTAATGAGCTTACCCGAGATATCAAACCCCCTCAACCTGTGCTCCCTGTTTGGCGAGATACACACCAAGCCATCCGCTTCCGCAGCCATAATCAAGCATTTTCTTGCCTTTGACAGATCCTATTCTCTCCATCATGTATCGGAAGGCATCCATAGAGCCCGCAAGGAACCTCGCCGGTTCCTCCACGATGAGATCCTCGGTGCTGAGGATGCGTTGAGCAATGGTGTCATAGAATTCTTCTTCAAAGGGAATTCTCTGAGCCATATGACATTCGCCTTACCATTGGGGGTTAAAATCCTTTGGACGACCCTTTATTAAATATGCCAGGTCATGAATCGGCTTAGCAAACTTTGATTGATACAGGAGCCAAGTCGCAACCTTGCTCCGAAAAGCCGCCAAAACGATCAAGTTCATAAGGGTACGTTTAAGAACAAATCTCTGATCGTTAAACTGACGCGGGTCTTCATTGAGCTCAACTTCGGAAAGCGATCTTGGCATCATGGCCTCCCGCATGGCGAGCCTCAGATGTCCGATGCGGTTCGGATCTATCTTCATAATCTCACAATATACTAAATCCCCAGAACCGACGTCATCGGAGACTATGATTAAGTTCAAACGTACCGGGTCTCCATCCATTGGCCCAGTTCGATTAAGGAAATAGTTTCCGTCGTATACAACCAACTTTGGACGAAGCAGTTTGTTGATTACAAGGACTACATACGGAAAATCCGGATGATAACGTAAGCGTTTAACATCATGAATACATCCCTACTGATTCTTAAAACCAAGGCTGACCCGGTCACGACATGGACTTTCGGCGCTGGCACCCTAACGAACACATCATTATCGTGCAAAAGCATACTTGGAAGTTCAACTTGGACCCTGCATCCCGCCACATTGGTTTCAGCTATCTCTCTTGGTAGCCTGCTCAGATTCACAGCCCATGTTCCATACCGAACGCAGATTTTGGAAACTTGGTGACCTTCAAACGCTTCCTCAGCAGTCCAGGCATAAGAACCGCCGTCTGATTCGCCAATCCATACCTTGGCCCCCATTTCGGTCAGCATAGCGACCAACACTTCCAGTATCCGAGGTAAGGTTGATACCCACTCTTTGTAGAACGGGTAAGTGAAATTAGGTTTCAAGAAAATTCTAATTCCTGGCTTGATATTAGCTTCCCATCCAAGCCAGTGCAGAGCTTCAAGAAAGATGGTTTGTACGTCTTGACTGGCGATCTTCCCAACATAAACCCTCTTCTTCTTTGCATCTCCTTCAAACACCACTTTTCAAGAGCCGTATAAGCTCGACGGCTGCTTTATCCCAGGAGAAATGTTCGGCACGCTCCCTACCTGCCTCTATTAGCTCAGAACGCTTGCTGGAATCTTCCAGAACAGAGAGGAGCTTCTCAGCCAAATCGTCTGGATCTCCAAGCCGGTAATAACATGCGGCTTCCCCGCAGACCTCACGAGCAACCGGGATATCAGAGGCAACGACTGGGATACCACATGCCATTGCCTCTAACATGGGTAAACCAAAAGTCTCAACATAAGATGGCATTATCAGAGCTATAGCTTCTTGATATAATTCTGGCATTTCGCTTGAAGGAACCCCAGGCATAAATGTCACACTCTTATCTATTCCCAGGCTATCCAATAATGAAACTAACTTTTGATAATATAAGGGCTCCAATACTGGGCCAACAATGATCAATTTTAGGAATTGATCGCATCTCGCTACAACAAGCTTCCACGCCTTAAGCAAGGTAATATAGTCCTTGTATGAAACAAAGCTGCCAACTACCAACACGTAAGGTAAGATCTTATCACTTCGTTCATCAAGTTTGCCTTCTCTTGGCCGAAATCGCTCTGAAAAACCCTCATAAATCACACAGGATTTTTCAAGGGGCAATCGGAGCTTACGACTGATTGCCTGGCGAGACCATTCCGAAACAAAGAAAACCTTATCAGCCCGCCAAGCTGAGAGTTTTGTCATGAATCTCAGAAATTGCAACCTTCTTCTCCCCAACCAAGTGCATGCAGTAGGTCCATAGTACGGATTAGCATTTCTAACAGCCAGTACAACTTTACAGGGAGACAGAAGCGGACATAAATCATTTGGACTAATAAGTACATCGGCTCTGACCTTAAGTAACAATAAAGGCAAAACAGTTTGCTGCCAAGCAAAGCGCCATATAACACGAAGCCGCTGTGGTAACCTAATTGAGATAATGCGGAGATTGCTTAAAGTCTCGCTTACACAGTTTCTAATGTCCGAACGAATAAACAAGTAGAATTCGTTCTCTGGAGCTGCTCTACTCAAAGCCGGAACATTCTCTCTTATCCAAGTTATCCCCCCTCCTTTCACCGGAGCCATTGCGTCTATAGCTATACGCATCTTAAATAGCTCTATAAAATTTTCCTGTGTTTTAAATCGCTGAAAAAAACCGAAAACCTAGAGTCTATGATAGAACCTCTTATCCTTCGGTATTTTTTATATATCAACGAAAGGAATTTACCAAGGCCACTTGATATAGCAAAATGTATCAAATGTTTTGACAATCTTTTCGAATTCTTTCCCATTTCACCCAACATTTCCTTGACTTTATTTAGGTCTCCTATCATAAGGCACTCTAACGCTGCTGACCAAATAGCTTCTGCTTCTCGATGAGTCAGGTCGGTACTGTCAATGAAATCCTCATATGTCCTTTCCGGCAACCCGTTAATTCGTCGAAGATAGCAGTCGAAGGCATAAGCCGAAGAATGGGCTGCTTCTAATATTTTGGTCAATCTTACGCCTGAAGGATTTGAGCGATAAAACATAAGCTTATCCGGGAGGTTGCATATCTTTGCATGGTCAAGAATGCGGAGCCAAAGGTCGATATCCTCTGCATGCCTGAATTGTTGCCTGTAACCGCCCAATCTCCTTACAACGTCTGTACGCATCGTGACTGAGCCATGTATGAGTCTGTTCGCGCTAGAGCGTAAATATCGATGCACATCTTCCCACTTGGTGACTGAGATCATACTCTCGATTATTCTTCCTGCAGGGTCAAACCTCCATGCTCTTGTCCCTACCACGGCAACATCAGGATGCGAATCAAGAAAAGCAACTTGCTTTTCTAATCTTTGTGGAAGCGCAATATCATCAGCATCCATCCTTGCTATATATTTTCCTGAAGCGAGCTCAATACCTAGGTTCAGTGCCGAAACAAGCCCCTCGTTTCGAGCCTTCCTAACTAATTTTATGCGCTTATCTTTATATTGCGAGATAATCTCAGGACTCCCGTCAGTCGAACCATCATCTATGATGATGAATTCAAAATCCGTAAAAGTCTGACCCAGAATGCTGTCTATAGCCTCGCGCAGATATCGCTCAGCATTATAGACAGGCATGATTACACTCACGCGGCACATGCCGTATATTTTCTTACTAATAGCTTAATTTATAAGTTTATTTATAAAATATCAAAACCTAAGCTTTTTTATAGCTTGGATTCTTCCGTCAAGAGCCCCTAACATTGCCCAAAATATTTTTAGAAAAGGGTTGCTTAAGAAAAGTAAAGCAACGAACATTGCTAAAGTAACTAAAGATAGCGTTTTGCCAATGTCTTCTCCCTTATGCTTTTTTTTTCCTAAAATGAAAAAGGAACGAATACCTTTCGCTATTGGAAAAATATATATCAAGAGGGCCACTACCCCATGCTCAACAAAAATGTCTATTAAGGAGTTATGGGGAACACTTTCGCCTGTTAAAACCTTATTGGCTATGTATCCGCTTCCTTTTCCGAAAAAAGGATTATCAAGATCAATGGTAAGATATCTAAGCCAAATATGCTTCCTTTCATTTTCTAGTATTTCAGACATTGTCCATCTTCTTTCCATCTCATAGCGAACATGTGGAGTGAAAAATGTGGTTTGCCTAAGAATCAATATTATAGAAAATTGAAGGCAACCTATAATAACCAAACTTAAAAGAAATGTAAATAAAATGCGGTTTAAAAAAGATCTGATTTCGGTGAAACTATAATAAAAATATCCAATTAACGCAACGCCGCCACATATAACAGAGGTTCTTGACAAACTAACTACTATTGAGCTAAGAGACAACAGAATGAATAAAGCACCCACGCATCTAAGGAGCCAACCCTGTCTTTTCACAATAATTAATCCCATAACCAATGCAGGGACATTCCAAATCCCTACGTAATTTTCGCCTCTCAAGCCGCCCGCTCTCCCCGTGGCAGGATCAAATCCCATTGTTCCAAACCCAACATCTTCATAGGTTACCCCAAAAATACTTTTTCCACTAACCGCTCCCCAGATGCCGAATATGCTATTCAAAGTCGCAAGGATAGCCATAATCATCAGTATTGAAGTTGCCCTTTTTTCAGATAAAAATATATACATAAATAAAGAATAAACTGCCCAGCATGTTATAATTTCATAAATTCTAAATGATATGTCAGCTAAATTAATTCCAGATGATAAAAGATTTGATAATAATGCCGTTAAAATTGAAATACCCAAATATGCAACAGACCTCGGTCTTAAAATAAACGAGATTTCCGATTTTCTTGTTGCAGTCAAAATAATAAAAAGAGGAATCAGAAATCTGCCGAAGTGAATTAGAAAAGGACGATCGCTAAATAGAAGATGGATGAGAGGCAAAACATAGAGCCAAGTAAGGTAAACGATTGTTAAAATAAGCAAAAGCGAATAACCGCCTTTTTTCTCAACGCGGCGGGGAAAAACAGTTTCGTTCTTCTTAATGTACATTTAACGAAATTTTATTTTTATTCAGCTCTCTTTACTTGTAAGAAGCTTTAATAAAGATTCATATTTATCTATAACAATATCCCAAGAATATAGTTTTTCGCATGCTTTTTTTCCCTTCATACCTAATTCTCGGCGAAGGTCTTCATCTTCAATAAGAATCTTAATTTTTTCTGACATCTCTAAAATGCTCTTAACCGTCAATCCACCTGGTAGGTTTGATACACAGCCGACGTCGGTAGAAATAAAGGTGACACCAGCCCTCATAGCGTCTAATATCACTAATGGTTGAACCTCTGACAAAGAAGAAAGGATAAACAAGTCAGAGCTCAAATATGCATCAACAATATCCTTTTGGGATAATCCATCAAAAAATAAAACCTTGTCTCCTATACCCATTTGTTTGGCTAAGGTCTCTAATCTGGCTGAATAGGCATTTTTTTTGTTGCCAATATAAACAAGCGTTGCATCACTAACTCTGCTCTTGAAAAATGCTTTTAGGGACATCTCTTGGTTTTTCATTGGTGTATAATCACCAACCGATAAAATCATTTTTTTGGATTTGATCCCGAACTTGTTTTTGAAGTCTGATTGGGTATTGCTGCTAGTGTCATAAGTCCCGTTTGGAATAATAGAAAAATTCTTGAAGCCTATTTTTTTTGCCAGATATAAATCATAAAATCTATCTTTATCTTGCCGATCTGATAAAAATACTATATGGTCGAAACGTTTCATCATCTTAGGCATATTCCATATATAGGGCCGCCAGCATAGCCAGCTTACTATATTTCCTAAGGAATAAATGCTATTTGCCGAAACCCCGTGAGAAACCAATATTTTTTTCGCTTTATTTAAAGGGAAGACAGGTATAGCTAGGTCTGATGCCCACCCCCAACAATGGAATAAAATTATGTCAGCATCATAGGTGGCAATAAAATCCTGATATTTTTCGATTTCGCCGGAATAACCTACTCTGATATTTCCGCTTCCCTTAACGCTAAATTGAAAAATTTTTATACCTTCCGCCAAAAACTTATCAACTTTTCTTTCATTATTGGGTGTAGTAGCCACTGTAACCGCGTGCCCTAGTTCCACAAAGCCTTTAGCGTGAGCATAGGCTACATGAGAGACACCATTTGCCTCTGGAGGAAAAGTGAAAGTAACGATGAGGAGTTTCATCCCGTTTTTGTAACTTTAAATGAATTTATATAAATCATTTAAGCATTCCAATGAAAGGCCTCAACCACAAAATGGCCCTCTAATTATATCAATATTTTTTGCTGCTTCTTTAATATTATTGCTTACTAAACATCTTTTTCTTGAATCCTACGTATACTATCCAAGGAGATGTATACTTTGAATTTGCAGGGGTTATTTTAGAAATAAATCTATTCGTTACCTCTCTTATTATTCTGCTTATTATCCTCCGCCCATATACAATGTATTTATTGCCTTCAACATTGACACCCCAGAACCGTAGTTTCCCACAGTAATCTAAAAACAATATATCAAGGCCTTTATTATTTGAAAATTTGACAAAAACCTCAAGCTTCATCGTCTCTAGGTAATGGAATGATAAATCAGCCCTATTAAAAATAAAATGATATAGCCATTGTACGTATCTAAAATTAGGAATGATTACAAAAACAATTCCTCCCGGTTTCGTTAGCCTATAGTGATGGTCTAATATCTCAAAGGGATCCGTAAAGTGTTCAACAAGCCCTACACTGCCCACCACGTCAAAACATTTATCGATTCGAAATGTACCTATGTCGCCTTTGTATAAGGTCGCATTTAAATATCCTACTCTTCTCATTGATTCCAAATATAAATATGCCATTGGAGAAAAATCTATGCCATATGGAACAAGTCGCACATTGCTGCAAATCACTGCTGATACGTAACCAGGAGAACAACCAATTTCAATAAAAGACCCACCTTCGTATTTCCTTAAATAAGGTAATATTACATCTAGCCATTCCGGGGTTCCGGCTCTTTCTATATCTATAGAATGTAAATGTTTTTGTTTTTGATACCAATAAAGGATATCGGTTAGACTAACCATGATCCAATATTTATCTACTTGCTTTAATTTCTTAAGAAAGATATGTGTTTTGATCTTACTAACCTCAGCGTCACTATAAAGCACCATGGTGTATATAGCGCGCCTGCTAAATTTAGTCCTAAAATAATGCCGACAGGACCAAGCCATTTGGAAAATAAGAATATACTTATAGCTGTTACTAAAGATGTTGTAATTTTTGGGATTAAGTATGCTTGAGGATTATTTAAAAGGACCCCATATGATCCCAGAATATCTCCCAATTCATAAAAAGCCAATGCAAAAGCGACTGCTGGCAAAAAGAAAGAAAATTCTATATACTTCTTATTGCTAATTAGCGAGACTAAAGGACGATGAAATATCACGAATATTAATATTAATATTGATATTCCGAAGAAATAATTGATGACCATTTTCTTAAAAATCTTTATTGCTCCTTTTAACTGTTGATCATTAAGTACATTTCCTGCCCATTCAAAGGCTATCGGATTAAATAATGAGGTCAAAAAACCGGAGATTATGATTATTGGATAATTGGCCAATTGTAGGACAACGTTGAATAATGCAACCGGCTCAGGTCCATAAAAGGTTTGAAGCGCCCATCGGTCAGCAGAGGATTTGATCCAGCTAAACATGGACCAGAAGAAAAAAAAGGAACTCAAGGAAAATATATTTTTATAAAATCCTGCTTGAATATTTACCTTATATTTAGAGCAAAATTGAGATGGGCTATCTACAAAAGTAAAATGGTTAAAATACCTTTCTGCAAAGAAAAACATTATTATAGAGGCAAGGAGAAAACCAAACATTGCTATGTGTGAATTACTACTTAAGCTTATTAATAGAATTGCCGCAATAATAAGTCTTAAAAAAATTCCTATTACATGTAACAAAGCAACTATCTTCCTTTTGCGAGCAGCAGTTAAAATAGATACTCGAACTGATATCCAACCTGAAGAAGCTGCAAAGATTATAGAAAGTGTGATCAATATCCCCCAATCCAATCCGGAAAAAATAAATAATAATAAACCGATTAGCATGGCACCAAAAATTGCTAATACAGAAGCAAATTTGAGCGAATTATTTACTAAGTAATAGAAATTATTGGATTCGTGCATTTCTTTTGATATTGACCAAAAACGCATGAAGCTCTGACCTATTGGTCCGTATACACTTGAAGTAACTAGAAAAACTATTGTATTAGCTAAAGTTAACCGACCAAATTCATAAGGGGTGAGAATATTTGTTATTATTTTTATAGAAAGGAAACTCCCTATAGCTGTGCCAATCTGGCCGAACGCTACCCAGAAAGACTCATAGCCATAATTCTTTATCTGTTTCTTTATACTATTTAGGATCATTTAGGTGATAAAATTCATGGCTAGTTCGCGTTATAAACTCGCCATAGCTTATTTTAAAGCAGATGGAAATTGCACATATATATCAGCGAACAGTTCATTGTCGCACTTGAAGCCTTTAAATATATCAATCATTTCAAAAGGGCTTACCCATCTTTCAAGTACCAAGCACGCCGTTTCTCCGATTGAATAATTAACCCGGATATCGCCTATCGACTGCAGATGTTCAATATATTTTAGAGTCGGTTCCATGAATTCGGGGGTGAATTCGAAGCACACCTTAGGAACTGGGAAGGATAGACCTTTTAGAACTTCTAACTCAAAACTTTCAACGCCGATCTTGATAAACGATGCTAGTCCATATTGGTAAATCAGTTTATCAAGGGTGGTTAATGGTATAATTCGTTTTTCTGGCCAAGAATAGCTTGAAAATCTTCCGCTCTCCCTCACTGCCTGTATCCAGTCAAGTGATAGTGATGATAGTGTATGCGCATTGCATATAAATAACTCAGGTGAACCTTCGAAAGCACCAACGGCCATGGGCAATATTATTATACGAACTGGATTTAGTATTTTGAGAATTTTGAGTATTTTTACGCATTCCTCTTGTGGTTTAACTGCTACTACTTTAGCCCCTAATTTGAGAAAAATTTTCGTTTTTGTGCCAATGTTAGCTCCAACATCAAAGACTAAGTTACCAGCGTTTATGAAATTCGAAAAAAATGCTAGCTGAAGTTCCCCCCAAAAATTGGACAGGTGTTTAAGGTGTATTTTGCCCCGTCTTCTTGAGAAAGGAGGTATGGTAAAATGCAGGGTATGAGACACCGGCATGACG
>Ga0209102_1001591_pt1 | contig 11526 bp, 8 predicted proteins | sample ConPoolayeHmetaG_FD_185483 | JGI IMG/M metagenome (GOLD analysis project Ga0209102, IMG submission 185483) | Hot spring microbial mat communities from California, USA to study Microbial Dark Matter (Phase II) - Cone Pool mat layer H metaG... ... | reverse complement strand
CCTTGGGACTGAGCAAATGTATGGAACAGGCAAGACAGGGGTCGAACGACCTCACAATGCGCACTATCTCAAATGGATTGGCCTCATCCCTTACCTTGGTGCCTGTGATAGCTTGCTCCAGCGGCCCAGGCTGGCCTTTATCATCTCTGGGAGAAATGTTCCAGGTAGAAGGGGTAATGACCTGGTAATTAGCAATCTTGCCCTCTTTTATTTCTATCCAGTGCCCCAGTGCACCCCTGGCAGCACCAACGAGTCCCATTCCCGTAGCTTCTTCGGGAAGTTCGTAGGTTATGTAAGCTGGTTCTCCGGGCTTGAGCTCTAGAACCCAATCAGCCATAGCGTCGGCTACCAGCTTGGTCTCCAGGGCTCGGGCGAGATTGCGCCCCATTGTGGAAAACATGGCCCGGGGCTTTAGGTTCAGCTGAGACAAAGCAGAATCAACCACGCTTTTGACCTTGGAATCCCCCCTGGCATAGTTGACCATGATTCGAGCCAACGGTCCAACTTCAAAAACCGTCTTACGATAGCGAGGAGATTTTAGCCATGAATAAGCCCCTTTCTTTCCTTCATCAAGAACAACATCGCCTTGGGAAGGGTGTCTGCCGCTAATAGAATCAGCATACCAGGAATGTTTTACTTCCTCAGTTATTTCAGCTGGATCAAATTCACTAAACTTAAGACTGGTAGAGGTTGTCCCGGACTTGAAGAATCTTTCCCTCTTGAGGAGATCTGCTTCCTTTCCATCCAATTCGTAAGAGCCATAAGCAAGCAAATTCCCACAGCCCTGACCAATCTCAAAGTAATCTGAGTAAACCTGGGCTACCGCGAGTACATCTGGGAGGTAAACATTGTCGATAAACTCCTGAAGCTCCTTGAGCCTCCATAGAAACGAGGTCATGTTGTCAACAGTGGGTACAGAGGCAACCCCACCGGGCATTATGCCCATGTTGTGAGGCATCTTGCCACCAAATATAGCAAGCATCTCCTGGCCCTTACGCCGCATATCGAAAGCGGCAACATAATGCGCCACTGCCTCCTCGTTCACCTTATCTGGCAGGCGGTAATCATTTTCATAGCGGGGCACAAAAGGCCCCAATTCCCCTCGAGCAATAAAGCTCTTTACGGAATTTAAGGTGGGATTACTCCCTTCATATTTTGCCAACCTAGCCACGTCTACATAATCGAGAGCCACTAAGTGATAGAAATGAAGGATATGGTCAGCGATATGGGCTGCCCCCAGAATCAAGTTGCGGATAATTCTGCCGTTGTCGGGTATTCTGCCGGCGATGCCAAAGGCGCTGTCCAGGTTCAATGCAGCGGCAGTTGAGTGGCTTGTCGGACAAACTCCACAAATACGTTGAGTTATTCGCTGAGCATCGCGAGGGTCTCTGCCCCTCAGAATTAGCTCTAAGCCACGGAATAGCATCCCACAACTCTTGGCCTCCTTGACTGTCCCGCCCTCGACTACCGCCTCAACCTTGAGATGTCCTTCAATACGGGTAACTGGATCGATTACAATCTTGCCCATTTATTCAACCTCCTCTGGCAAAGCGGCCTGACTTACCTTTTGGTAAAGCGGGGCTATGTCGAAGAACCCAGGCTCCGTGCAGCCAATACAAGTGGCGCCACAACCTACACACCAATTTACCTTGTTGTTCCACAAGCGTAGAGGACAATCGGCGTGAGTTATAGGGCCTCTGCATCCTAGTTCATAATTGCATCCAGGGTCGCCAAACTTCTTGGCAAACTTATTTTCGTCGTAGTAAGCGCGTCTCGGGCAGTTTTCGTGGATGGTCTGCCCATAGAAAGCTTTCGGGCGCCTGTGCTCATCTAGTTCCTCCGGTTTCGGCAAACCAGAAAGGAGAATGGTGGCCACTGTGCCCACGAACCAGTCAGGGTGTGGCGGGCAACCCGGAATATTCACTAGAGGAGTGTCTATCCCCTTGGCTTGAAGGACCTCGGCAACGCTGTGACATTGCGTAGGATTGGGATTAGCAGCAGGGATTCCCCCAAAGGCAGCACAACTACCAAAAGCAATGACTGCCAGCGCATCCCTGGCCAGCGTTTCCACCCATGATTGCATAGCTATCGGCTTACCATCCTTTTCGCCCACTACGCCATGGATGCCACCTTTAGCCGTGGGTATGGCTCCCTCCACGATCAGGATATAACCTTTCTTTTTCTTCTGGGAGGTATCTATCATAACTTCAATTACAGGTGCTCCCGCTCCTGCCATTACGGTGGGATGAAACCTTAGATTTATGTGGCTGCCCGGCAGTACTTCATCAACCAGGAGGTTTTTGATAGAGGGATTCATCACATTGAGAAGAGAGACTGAGCATCCGGTGCAGCCGGCGGCTTGCAACCATATCGCCGGGTATTCTTTTGTATCCATAAGCTTTACCTGCCTTTCTATAGATTTATTCTGGTAAATCCCGCTGGAAAGACATCTTGTCTATCATAAACGTAGGTCTTCAGCTATCTCTTTGACCTTTGATTGCAGAGGAGATTCGTAGGGAAGTTCGGTTACGGGCTTTCCCTTCATTTCCAGACCTGCCATATTGGGGTCTTCTGGAATAAGGGCAATAACCTGAAGGCCAGATTCGTCAATCACCTTTCTTATCTCTGGTGATAATTCTCCTCGAACACGATTAATTATAATTCCAACTTTGCCCACGTTTGATCTCAATTCCTCAATGAGCTTCTTCATTCGAGCCGCCGTGGTAACACCTTTCATTGTGGGGTCGGACATAATGAGCAACACATCCACGTCTCTGGTCGTTTGGCGACTAATATGTTCCATGCCTGCCTCACAGTCGATGACGATATAATCGTACTTATAGTCTTTCACTAGTTTATCCAAGGAAGCACGCAGGAACTCGTTGGAGGCACAATAACATCCGGGACCTTCCGGGCGCCCCATGGCCAAGAGGTCAAAGCCTCTGGATTCTATCAGAGATTCCACTATCTTGCCAAACAGATATTCCTGCTTGGGGACAGTCGGGCTAAAGCGCCCCTTGGAAACATCCTCAGCCATTTTCTCTCGTATTTTACCTACAGTTCTATTTTCGTCCAGGGGCACACCCAGTGCCTGGTTAAGGTTTGTGCTGGGGTCAGCATCCACAGCTAAGACCAGCCCCTTCTGCGAAAGGACTTTAATAAGCAACGCAGCCACGGTAGTCTTGCCCGTGCCTCCCTTTCCTGCGATAGCAATAGTCTTGGTCATTTAGTGGCTCCGTGTTTAGACGAATTTGGGGATGGCAGTAAGCTAACCGGCGATAGCTTCACCACTGCATTATATTCGGGAGGACAGACTTCCAAGCACGTACCACACTTGGAGCACTTTTCCTGGTCTATGACTTTGACCTCGCCTTTACCTCCCTTGATTGCTTCCGTGGGACAGGTGAGAACGCAATGCTCACACGCTCTATCACATTTCTCAGGCAGGATGTAGTAGGCGGTAAGCTCCGGGCATACTCTGGCAGGACAGCGCTTCTCGAGAATATGAGCTTCATACTCGTCCCGGAAGTAACGTAAGGTTGTCAGCACCGGGTTAGGGGCTGTCTTGCCTAGACCGCAAAGAGACCCTGCCTTCACGTCCTCAGCTAGGGTCAGAAGAAGGTCAATATCGTCTATTTTGCTTCGACCTGCCGTGATATCCTCCAGAATATGGAGCATCTGCAGAGTCCCCAGACGACACATGGTACATTTCCCACAAGATTCCTTGACCGAGAAATCGAGAAAAAATCTGGCAGCGTCAACCATGCAGTTATCTTCATCCATGACGATCATGCCCCCGGAGCCCATCATTGAGCCAGCCTCACGGAGGGAATCGTAATCGATAGGGCTGTCGAGCAAAGTCTCGGGGAGACAACCGCCAGATGGTCCTCCTATTTGTACTGCTTTAAACTGTTTATCTTTGGGAATGCCACCGCCGATGTCATGAATAAGCTCGCGAAGCGTTGTGCCCATAGGCACTTCAGCTAATCCGACATTAGCTACCTTCCCGGCCAGAGTAAATACTGCCGTGCCCGTGCTTCCCTCAGTGCCGATGGACGCAAACCAATCCCCTCCTCGCTCAATTATCAAGGGGACATAGGCAAAAGTCTTCACGTTGTTCAACAAAGTAGGTTTATGCCACAAGCCAGACTCTGCGGGATAGGGCGGCCTGGGTCTAGGCGTGCTCATCCTTCCTTCAACGGCCGCCATCAGTGCTGTTTCTTCTCCGGAGACGAAAGCACCTGCCCCAGCTGCTATCTCAATATGGAAACGAAATCCGCTACTCAGAATATTATCTCCCAGGAGACCTAACTCCTCAGCTTGCCTCAAAGCAATCTGCACGCGCTCAATAGCTAACGGATATTCAGCACGGACATAGATGTAACCTTGCTCAGCACCTATGACATAGCCAGCGATAATCATGCCCTCGATAACCTCATGAGGGTCGCTTTCCAGAATGACACGATCCATGAAGGCGCCGGGGTCTCCTTCATCAGCGTTGCATATGACGTATTTCGGTCTGCTTTCGGCCTTACGACATAGCTCCCATTTCCGATAGGTAGGAAATCCCGCCCCCCCTCGCCCCCTCAAGCCGGACTTTCTCAATTCTTCAACTATTTCGTCAGGCTCCATCCTTAACGCCTTTTCCAAATCGCTATAGCCACCATTGGCGATATAGTGATTTATGTTTTCGGGGTCAATGTAGCCGCAGTGGCGCAGTATAAGACGAAGCTCGCGCTCAAATCTAGGAAGCTCGGGAATAACGATTGTCTCTCCCTCACCACCTTCAACAGTCCCCAGAGCAAGCTCAAGGCAAGGATCGTCGCCAGCAACATAGCCTTCCACAAGTCTGGTTACACTCTCGGGTGTTACATTGGCATACGCGACACGAAGAGAGCCGGGCTTAGATATGATCGCAAAAGGGTCAGCATAGCATAGACCCGTGCAGCCAACTCGAATGATTGGAACGTCTAGTCCTCGCCGTGCCAGTTCTTTGCTGAAGGCATCAACTGTGTCAAGGGCGCCGGCTGCGCGTCCACAAGTAGCTGTGCCAATAAGGATGGAGACACCCTGCTGCAGAGCTTCCCATTCATGTCTCGCCCTGCTCCTGATTCGCTCGAATATCATGTCAAACACAACATCGAAACAGAGATAGATAGAAGTGGGAGGTCTGTTTCAATTTTGTTCCTTCTCACGTTGTTGCTTATACGGTATCAAGGCCTCTTCCACCTTGAAAGGTGTCATTTTGGGATGAATTTTGTCTGCCACGACCATCACAGGGGCCAGCATGCAGCATCCAATACAAGCGACTCTTTCCAAGCTAAAGTTACCATCTTCAGTAGTCTCGCCCACTTTGATATCTAACTCACGCTCAAGGGCTTCCAGAATGAGTCTCCCTCCAGCTAAGTGACAGGCTGTTCCCATACAAACCAAGGTGTGGTATTTTCCTAATGGCACAAAGCGAAACTGATTGTAAAACGTAGCAACTCCCCAGACCTCCGTCTGGGGTATATCTAGGAAGCGAGCAACTTCTCGCAGCGCTTCCCTGGGGAGGTACCCGAGCTTCGCCTGGATCTCTTGCAGTAGTGGGATTAGATTTTTCTTCTCTTTCCTATAGTGACCTAAAATCTCGGCTATAGCTTGGCTAGCTTGTCCCTCTGTAATCATTCCTTCGACAGATTCAAGATTATGCCTTGAGTTGCTTAGCAAGTCCCGGTAGGAAAGCCGGAATTCCTGTCGTTTCCCTAGGCCCCACAACTACCTCCCACTCGCGATTTAGGGCCTCTTCAAGCTCACCTTTTATTCTAGCCACCTTCCCTGGGATGACTAGCTTTCTATGCTTCACCTTGTCCGCAATGCCACATTTCTTGATAAATGCTGCTACCGAATCGCCGCTAAACTTACCAGCGGCCCAGGCAGTGAGGACACCAAGGCCCTCAGCATCCTTAACACAAATATAAGCCGGAACCTTAGTAGCTTCAACCGCCGACGAAACTAAGAAGTAGGTCAAAGCCCAATTTGAAGTGACCAGAACCGGCGAGAATTCGTCAGGCTCTCCCACTTCGTAATACTTCTGCTCTACCGCCATAGGAAAGCGAGGATCTGTATAGATGTTAAGCCGCTGAACTAGAAGAGGAAGCAGAGAATATTGGTCGAAATCAGACAGAACAACGATTCCAGCCCATTTAACGATGAACGCTGAGGCTACCAGGATCTCCTTCAACCCATCTTTAGCCATGAAGCAGGGAAACGCAATAGTAGGATAGCCGAGAGGGCGAAAACCTTGCTTTAGCGCCGCCCTTCGTATGAAGGTCTGATCCTTTATCGCCTGCAGGAGGTTGCTAGAGCCTGGGTCCAAGACGACTTCTTCGATCCCGTGATCTTTTAGCTTCGCAGTCAAGGGCACGAGCTCTTCAACACCCTCCCCATGAATGGCAACAGGAGTGGGGTTTGCCTTGATCTTCGGGATGGCCTGATCAATGTTCTCTTTTGTAATGGGATAAAGAAGTGGACGTCTATCAGCGCATATATCGCGAGCAGAGAATAGGGCGTCAATGTCTTTTGAGATTAGAACCATGCCCACGTCCGTTGATTCATACACTTTTTTCACCAAGGCCAAAAACTTGTTCTTGTCGCCCGATTCAAAATAAGGTGCCAGAAGGTCTGCTTGTAGATTTACGCCAACCCAGGGGAACTGCAATTCCTTAATTTTTCTTATCTTCTCATCGATTTTGGCCTGGTTCTCATTGTCTGAGATGAGAAGGGCAATGCCAGGTTTGTGGACAAATGTTTTCTCGTGACGATAAATCACCTCTTCGTTTCCAATTTTGAGGGCATTCTCACCGGAGCCTACAGTAACGAGCTTAATGGGTGGAGCTAGAAGATCCACCAGCTTGGTTTTCACCTCCTCGGAGAGGTAGGGGCACTTGTCCACTGTAGCTCCGCCTGATGCCAGCTTCATGGCAAAGGCGAAGCAAGTAGGGAAGCCGCAGTCCTTGCACGGTCTCTTCCCAGGAAGCATCTTGACGATTTCGGAACCTGAAATAGGCATAGCAGACCCTCCTTAACTAAAATCGGCAATAGCGATCTAAAATGTCGCCCTTCCGTGCTGTGTTTATATCGGGAGTTTCACCTCTCCCTTTATCCAGGGATGTCCTACCTTGTCCAAGAATGCTAGCAGTTCGTCGACGTTCTTGACATCCTCTTCTGTGGCTATCTTATCGTAGAGTCCTTTCGCTTCCAGCGCATCCTTGTATCTTTCTTTCACTTCCTTAGGCATCCATACGATCCTGGCTAAACCGCCGTCTGCCTGGATGAATTTGGGAGATCTCAGTTGTTCCAGGCCAGTCCCCAATCTACCCTCTATCTGCTTTCCCCCGGAAGTCTCGCCAGCCATGCGGGAGAAGGTTTCCCCAATTACAGTCTCCCCTTTAAATTCTCTGTTTACAATTCCGAAGGCATCTGCCTCAGGAATGTAAAAGACGATAGCTTGAAAACAACCACAGGACGTATGGGGATGCTCAAAAGCACTGTAAAGATATACTCTATCATAGGTGCCTAGGGACTTTTCTTGTACTACTTTATTGAGCCCTTCGTACTCACCCCTCACAGGGTCCAAAAGGCTCCCTTTGGGTATGGCAAATATTGGTCCCTCAGGGTCAATCTTGGCCGCTGCCCGGCCGTCAAACCAGTTTATGGCGCCACAATTAGCAATCCTGTTTGGAGCAATGATTGAGACGTGGGTAGGAGCAAAACTCTGACACAAGGTGCAGCCATAAAAAGTATCCACATCTTCATCCTTCAAAGCTCTTGCCCGGGCGTCTCTTGCATCATAAATCTTTAAAGCTGCGGGCAGAAGTTCGGCGACTTTCTTAGCATCGGTGATGATGGTAGTCTGAATCTTTTCGATGATTGGCAACTCAGAAGTGAATAAAAAGTTATAGATTTCTCCCAGTTCTCGCAATGAGGCAAAGCCTTTTTTGTAACAAGCTTTACTCATCCTCAGCCAGATATCTTGCCTTTGATTCATATGGTACCAGCCCTCAATCATGTTGGTGAACATATGAATCCTTCTTTCCAGTACCGGCTCGGCATCCTTGTCCAGTTCTGCTCCGGCAACATCAATCATGACAGCTAGAGGATAGCTTCCACCTTTTCCTGTCTCTACGTTGTAAGGCTCCAGTTGGTCCAAATCAGGACCTATCAGCTCCACCTTTTCGTTCTCAATTTCCTGCGGGGTCTTCAAGGTTACTAGCTCAAATTTGTGTGCTACCTTGGGTCCGCCAAACTCGACATGTACATCCTCCTTCCTTATCACCTCTCCTTCGTATTGGGGTCCTATATCTACATGAAATTCGCCCGCCATCTTTTATACTCCTTTCTTCAAGTTATCTATTAAGCTTTCCAGGAAGCTTTTCCATTGCTCATCTTTTCGCAAATTGGGAAGAGAATAGTTTGCATGTGGGTAATAGAACTTACACAAGGTCATCGTCTTCAGATGAGGCGCGAAATGCTTAAGTACGGAGAGCCCCTGCTCGGCGAGGTCACTCCTTATGCCGAAGAAGAGTACCAAATCATGGTTACCTTCTTTCTTGACCCCCTGCCAATTGGGATCTTTAAGGGCGTTGATTATCTCCACAGTATCATAGACGCTATCGGGCTTTACTCCGAGTTCCACCATTTTTGCCCTAACCTGAGCCGTCGCACAGATAGGGATGTTGGCAGCCTTCGCAATCTCTAGAGCATATTCTATGAGTAACTTTCCGTCAAGTGACCATTTCAGCAAAAGGGGACCAAGAACCAGGAGCGGCCTGCTGGCTCTTTGTATTAGGTTAGCATACTCGGCACCTTCTTCTATTAACTTAGCCGACTTTATTCCGGTTAATACATTTACTCTATGGTATGGTATGACGCTCATGTTCGCCTCCTTCCTAGTGTATTACGGCGTCAACAGAAACTTTGCTGGCGTAAGTTCCAATTAGTGTGGGAAGGCCCACAGGCTCTTTGGGTTTCCAGCCGATTTTCTGCAGATGTTCACGCACTTCTCTCTTGTAGACCAGCGGAATATCAGGATCCCTCCTGACAAAAAGGTGCAGATCCTCGGGAAGGCCGCCACCCATATATTTCTTATACAGCGAAATGTAATGGTTGAGTTTTATCGCTCTCCCTTGAGGAGTGTCGTTCTTCCTTATGCATAGCTTAGGAATCATCACCATGGCTTTCTCCTTGGTCTCGCATACATAGGCCAAATGCTCAGGGGAGGGCTCGCCTGTATCCACAATTTCCCTCTTCCTGGCATCCATGACTCTCCAATCGCCCTCATCTTTCCTCGAGAGGTATAACCTTCTGTATTTAGAAGAGTGAGGCCCAAGAATAACGGGGATGCCTAACCGGTTGCATCCCGTAGCAATCGAAGCAGCCTTCTGGGAGTATGCCCCCCAGGCCACACCAACCGCGCCTACCCGGTTGAGAACATAATCAGCCATGACTTCGTAGTTTGCTCTCAAGGGAAGAGCAGCAAAGATATTGGCTATCTTTATGGCCGCCCCAGTAATATGACTGTTGGCGACGCAAGAGCCAATGTTCACCACCCCTCCCATATCAAAATCTGGGGGATACTTCTCATAGACGGTCTTGCCATCGGCATCTTTCCACATCCCAGCCACCATAGCCGAACACCCTGTGAGAACCACGATATACTTCCTTTTGGCAAATTCATCTACCATCTCGGCAATATCCCGAATGTCAGGAAAGTTCGAACAGCCCACGATCGCAACCACGCCGGGAATTGTGCCCAGGGTTATGGGGGCACCGACATTCCTTATCTCCGTATCCATTACGGGACCACGCCCGGCTCTAATCTTCCAGGTCTCCTTGCTCGCGGCTACCTGCATTATCTTGAAAATGGGAATCTTGCGAGGACATTCTGCCTCACACTTTCCACAGCCAACACAGAGATTGAATTGCTCCCTTATCAAGTCGAAGTTCCCCTTGGCTACCTGAGTTATACCGTCACCAATACTGAAAAGGTTAGGACACACTTGCTCGCACATGCCACAATCGCTGCATTTCTTAGCCAGTTCAATGGCTTCCTCTTCCTTTAACCATTCTTTCCGCCTCTGTGGGGCAATCGCCATCGCTACCCTAGCAGCCACCTCCGCTGCTTTTCTGGGGTCAAGGATAGCAAAGTGTTTCTTATCCTCTACCATTTGTCTTACAATCTCTTCTGTATCCATCTCAGTGGCATCCTCAAGTCCATACATAGCCTTGTCCAGCGTGGCTATCAGCGCTGACCCGGCTTTAGATGCCTCTATCGGCATATCAGTCCTGATACACTGCTCGTCAGTCATTATGACATCGGCGATGCCGCTTCTGATGAAGAAAAGTTGCCGCGAGAAAGGACCAACAACTTTAGCTCTGGCGGAGTACCTGCTTGTTTCCAAAGCGGTACAGCAGATGCCAGCTACCTCGACTTTGTCGTAAAGGCCTTTTTCTCTCAGATGGTCAATAACAACGGTTGAAGTAGCTGGGTTATGCCCTACAAACAAGATCACGGGCTTGGTTTTGTCTACCGCTGCCCACCCTAAATCTGCCAATGGTGTATCGGCGACTGAAGTGGGGTAATTGAATCCCACAATTTGAGCGATGTCAGCCACTTCCATGCCCACGTGATCCAGCATCCCAGCATGGAGAGCTTTCGATTCATAATCCAAACAACTTCCTTCCTGTCCCATGTTAGTGGAATCCAGGAGATGGGTGATCTCTTTGAAGACATATTCTATGGCTATTACAAGGTCACCCAGAGTCTCGGGCTTCAAGCCCACCACCGTCCTGATATGCGGTGCTTCGACATTGATTGACCCGCCCAGATCTATCTTCTTATCCGGACCGTGCTTATCAATCAAAAACTCAAGGATATGCCCAGCATGAGCAGCATGAGCGGAACATCCCATCAAACAAGCTAGAAGCACAAATCTTGCCTGTTGAGTAGCTATATCAATGCCACAGGCCCCTCTTCTTGTCTCAGTAAGGTCACATTTGCCATAAGTGCAGAAGCAACATAAATCGCAGAAAGGAGCATACCATGGTGCGTAGTTCTTGAGGAGCCTCATATCCCAATTTCTTAGGTCAGGAATTTCTGGCATTGGAGTGGGCCCGACTGGTTCCCAAGGAAGCTCCGCCTTTATCTTCTCATGAATTTCTTCCAGTTTCCGTGTTATTTCCTTTATCTCTGCCATTTTTACCTCGCTTTTATCGTTTCTTTTATTAGTTTCAGAGTCTCGGGATGTCTCAAGACGACAATGTTTGCGCCAGCCAGAAGCAACGATAGCGCAGTGATACCTTCCCACAGCAGTCCTTGTTGCTTGTTCTCCTTAGCCTGTTTTGTTTTCCAGCACTCCGCACCAAGATTAGCAATAATGGGCATCATGGTCATACTGTCTTTGGTCATAATCCCGATCTGTTTCACTCTTTCTATTAAAGAGAAACTATATTCCATACCATAGCCCAAACCAGAGGTTAGAGGAT
>Ga0209102_1001590_pt1 | contig 11526 bp, 12 predicted proteins | sample ConPoolayeHmetaG_FD_185483 | JGI IMG/M metagenome (GOLD analysis project Ga0209102, IMG submission 185483) | Hot spring microbial mat communities from California, USA to study Microbial Dark Matter (Phase II) - Cone Pool mat layer H metaG... ... | reverse complement strand
GGCATGTCCTTTAGTCCTTTGATTTGCTCCGAGACGTCTTTGTCGTGAATCATGCCTCCGCAGATCGGCACCACAGCGGCGAAGAGGTCAGGGTAAGCTGCAGCTAGGTGCCAAGCTCCGTATCCTCCCATGCTTAGCCCAGTTAGATAGACGCGGTTTTCGTCAATGTTGAATCTTTGCACGGCGTCTACGACTAAGGCGTGAAGCTCATCCACCATCATATTCCACATCGAGTTTATGGGACACTGCGGTGAAACAACGACAAACGGGAAGTCCTCCTTTTTCTCCACGATCTTTGGAATTCCGTGCTTTTTAACGAGCTCAAGGTTGTTTCCTCTTTCACCCATGCCATGCAAAAACAGAATCATCGGCCACTTGGCATTTTGCTTCTTGCCGTAGTCTTTTGGCAAGTAAAGCAGATACCTCAAGGAAACCTTTTTCACAATTTCCTTTTCAAATAGATGCTCTGTCTGGCTCATTGGAAAATGCTCCTTTAATAGTCATCTACAATTCTCCGTATATATAAGCGTAGGAAAAGTGAACTTGAGTTTTCACCGCCATCTTTGTCAATGGACATATTGTTCCAAGGGCATCAGTGAACCGTCTTTAGAGGTAGTGTAATCCATGTTCTTTGGCGGATTTTTCGAGGTACATGACTGTCAGCTTCGCAATTACAGATAGTATTATTAGTTGTAGAAATAATCCCGCCCACTCGTACTCGACGGGCATGATCGATCGGGTCTGCATCACGTAGCACCTCATCAAGTCTATGCCGAAAGTTATAGGCAAGGTGTACCCAACCATCTGTAATGGCACTGGCAGAAGCTGGAAAGGCACGAACATTCCTGTCAGCAGCTGGAAAGCAAAGTTGAAGAAGCTAAAAATAGCTGTGGTCTGCCTGTACTTTAAGACTAAGCTCGCGAAAATAGCGCCTAACTGTGCCAGCGCAGCAACTGAAACCATTGTCGCCATTAAGCCTAGGAACAGTCCAAGCAACGTTACAGTTGTGTTTGTGAAATACAAAGCGACGCAGAACATAGGAATAAAGAATAACGTGGACTGCAGTGCCGAGGCAGCTATGTTGCTTGCAATGTACCAATACCTCGAAAATGGGCAGCTTAATGTGTAGTCAATCTGACCTGAGCTAAGTTCGCCTTGGAACATGCCTGCTGAACCCCAAAGTGCGGTTCCCTGCCAGCTTTGGAAACTGATGCCTATGATAAAGAACGCCACATAGTTTGTTGAACCAATCATGTTGCCAAGTATGTTCGTGTCAAATGCCATGACAAAAATAAGGCTGCCAAACCCGAACAAGACGCTTGACAACAGATCAAACACGAAGTTCGCTTTGTAACGCGTCATCGTTAAAAGGTTCCGCCAAACCGACATATAAAACAACTTAACTGGATTAGGCATTTGTCTTCACCTTTTCCTTGCCATTTTCCACAAAAAACGCAAACGCGTCCTCAAGAGAAGGCTCAACCATCCGAACTGGAACTTTCAATCCTGATTTTTTCAATACAGCCACAACGTCAGGCAATGTGTCGAAGGCGTCGTTGCAGTACAACCTCACATTTGGATTATGAGAAATATTCTGCACGCCCTGAAAGGTTTGATTCCAGTTCTTGGCTGAGGTTGTCAACACCAATCTCAAGAGTTTCTTTCATGGCTACTTTTTTCTTGAACTCTGTCGGCGTTCCTGTGAACCTTAATTTTCCATTGTTAATAAGTGCCAGCTTGTAGCAGACTTCTTCGGCTTCAAGCATGTTATGAGTTGTAATGATAAGCGTCATACCATGTTCCTGCGCGTATTTCTTCACGTAAGTTCGAACGCGACGTGCAGTCATCGGGTCGAGGCTTTTCGAAGGCTCGTCGAGAAAACAAACCTGCGGATTGTGCAAGATGGCTCTCATTACTATGACAAGCTGTTTTTCACCTCCAGATAAAGCGATGAAGTGCCTATCTAAACGGTCCTTGAATCCGACGCCTTCAGCAATTTCTTTGATCCGCTCCTTCGAAATCTTGATCGGAATATCCCTTAACGCATGAGCGAAATACAACAAGTTCTCCCTGACAGTAAGCCTCCAATAAGCAGATCTCTCGGAGTCTTGGCCTGCGTAGCCTATGATTTGCCGTACCTTGTTCTCTTGTTTGTCAACGTCGAAGCCGCCGACCTCAGCGTAGCCACTTGTTGCCTTTAAAAGGGTGGTTAAGATTCTGACAAGGGTTGTTTTTCCCGCTCCGTTCGGTCCAAGCAACCCGAAAACCTCGCCCTCTTTAACTGTAAGACTCAAGTGGTCGAGAGATGTTACCTTGGTTTTACGACTGTTGTAAACCTTGACAAGGTCTTCGCAAAGGACGGGCGCTTTCAACATATTACACCTTCTGATTCTCAACACTATTTTCATGTGATGTGAGTGGACACATGAGTTAATTCTTCTGTTGAAATGTGGTCAATGAAGTGGTCACTGCAAGACATGGAAGACACGTGTCCAGACGCTTGGCTTATTCTGGCTGCAAATCCTGTTTTCGACGGGTGCACCCTTATGACTCGGCAAACCAAAATCAAGGTCATTGTGTTGTGTCACGGTCACTACGGCATCTATGACATTGCAATGGTCTTGGGGCTAGATCGAAACAAGGTTACATTTCAGGCTCCTAGCCTAAATCATTGTATATGGCTGACTGACTTCCGTTACGAGGGCAAAGACGCTTACCCGTTAATCGACAAGTGGATAGAAACAAAAGCTGAGGACTACTGGAAGAATTGGGAGGGAAGCTGGGGGAGACGGCCAAATGTCAAGAGCCGCTGTAAGTTTGTATAAAATGTTTGGGTTGTTCCCAGTCGGAGATACTGTTCAACAAAATCCAACAATCGCATAGTGACACTACGTTGATTTAGAAACCCAGAAAAGATGGTTCAACAAGTACGGAGGATGGCCAGCGAACTGGAGCAACTATTTAGAAGGCCTAAAGAAACACTTGGAAAGGTTAAACCGCATTTATAGAGATTCATCAATGCTTGTTTCAAGGGAGTTTCCACTTAAGTTAAGTGGAGAACAACACATACCAATCATAAACGCGCTGGTCAACGACCAAGAAGGTAAGTTTCAAGTCAACATCCCGAATAGAGGTTGTGCGCTTGAAGGCATGCCAGACGATGTAGTGGTGGAGGTTCCAGGTATCGTAAGTGGCCGCGGCGTTCAAACAATCCATGTTGGCGCTTTGCCAAAGCATCTGACGGTTCACTTGTTAAGAACCATTGTAACTAGGATGGAGCTTGGTCTTCAGGCATTTCTAACATGGGACAAGAGCGTCCTGCTGAATTTGGTCCTTTCAGACCATAGAACTCGAAGCTACGATCAGGCTCAAGCATTAATCGAAGACATGCTGGCTTTACCTTTCAACGAAGACCTGAAAAAGAAGTTTAAGTAAACCTAGAAAGAGTCGCAAAAACGAACTAGCCTATCCTCCGTGGAATGCTGGTAACAAAACGACGAGGTCGCCGTCTTTAAGTGGAGTTTCCAGCCCTCTTAAGGCTTGTATGTTCCGTCCGTTGAGGAGAACCGTAAGCTCCGGCTCAGTTCGGTCGAACCGTGACAAGGCCTCTTTTTGCACAGCCTCCGTTTTCCTTCTAAGCAACGAAAGCAGGTCGCCTATTTTGGAGTCGAAATCCAACTCGACAACCATTTCGTTTCCGAGGCTTGCCATTAGGCGACCGAAAGATCTGATCTTGATCTTCACAGGGATTCGCCTTTTTACGATGGTTTATCCTAGGTAATTCAAAAGAATGCTTAAAAAAATAAAATGGGAAATGAGGTTTATTTCCTTATCTTTTCCAACGCTTTGTCTACGTCTTCGAGACCGAGTTTTTTGAGGATTTCAGACTTCGGTATGCCGTTTTCGTCCCAACCGATGGCTTTGTAGAACTGCTGCTTTTGTTCCTCAACAACCTTCTTGTCTGTCGTCTTGCCCTTGTACGGTCCACTTGGTAACGGTTCATACCATCTGGGCGGATTGTCATCGTGGACAGCTGGGTTCCAAACAATGTCAGGACCGCCAAGCAGAAGAGCTGCCCTTTGAATCTGCATGATGCGAGGTCCAAGAACGCGGTTCCATTCTTCTTGAGTTGTCTCCCAACCTGTGATTGCGCGGTAATAGTCCCACGTCAATTCCCAGTCTTGGACGAAGCTGCAGATTACAGCTGAATCCGAGAAGACGGAGCCCATGTCGCGGTAGGCGTCGTAAACGCCGCTTGTGTGGTCTCCGCACTGTGGCGAACAAGCATAGCCTATTGGATTGTAGTCTTCACCGCTTCGGGTTCCATGGGCACCAATTTCAACGCCTTTCACGTGCACAGCGTATTTTGTTGCGTCAACGCCCTTCATCTCCGAAATTTTTAAGGCTGCCCTGTAAGTTCCTTCCGCAAGCACATCTCCGATGCCTTCCCTCTTAACGATTTTTCTCGCCAGCTTCTCAAAGGCTTCAACATCTCCCCACTTCAACTCGAATCCAATGTCCCTCTTTGTCAATATGCCTCTTTGGTAAAGCTCAGCTGCAAAGGCAAAGGTGTTCGGTCCGTTTATGCCTGAAAAGCCCAAGTAATCAACAAGAGCAGACATGTAAATACACTTGTCAGGTTCGAAGATTCCAAGATTCGGTCCGCAATAAGCCTGCAGCTCATAGTCAGGATCATCCGTGAAAGCCCCCTTATACGGCCCGGCTTTCACTATGGCTAGCTTCATGCAGCTACCTGCGCAGTTGAAGTCACTCCAGCACCGTTTCACCCAGTGCCTGTAGTCAAATTTTGGTCCACCAAACCCTTTCTCGTCGTGCCACTCTTCCTGCCAGTTCCTAATAGGCTCCGAGCTACTTCTCGCAGCTGTTTCGTAGCCTCCGTATCCGGTTCCGTGAACAGTTGGCCACTCTCGTTCCCTGTTGCAAAGTCTTCGGTCAACCTCTCGCCAAAGAAGCCTTACGGCACTTGGGCTTGCCACGTCTGGCAGAGGTTTCCTTCCCTTAGCCACGATAGCTTTTAGGTTTTTCGAGCCCATGACAGCACCGTAGCCACCGTAACCTGCAGCGTGGCTTACCTTCTGAAGAACAGCAGCTGTTCTGACCCTGTTCTCACCTGCTGGTCCACAGTATATCATGCCCGGTTCTTTCCAAACGCCGATTTTCGGATGTCTCTTCGAAAGTTCCTCCCGAACTTCCTTGTTCAAGATCCTTATCGTTTCAGGAGACTCGGTGCCCCAAACCTTTTTTGCGTCCCTGATCTCAGCCTTATCATCGGTCACAAGAATATACACTGGCTTTTCAGCCTTGCCTGAAACGATGACACCATCATATCCTGCGCATTTCAGTTCAGAGGGAAACTCGCCACTGCACGTGGAGCCAATTATGCCGTTGCTTTGAGGCGACTTACCTGTTATACAAACCCTTGCTCCTGGATGAATGGCAGTCATGGGGCCTGTTAATGCGATGAAAAGGTTTTCAGGTCCAAGCGGGTCTACATTCTGCCATTTTTTGCCAAGTCTGTCCCAGAGGATTCTTGCTGCGAGTCCTCTTCCTCCAACGTAGTTTTTGAGAACCTCTTCACTGATTGTGATGTCCTTTATCTTGTCGTTTGACAAGTCGATGTCTAGAATTTTTCCAGCATATCCTCTCGGCATTTAGACCAGCTCCTTCGCTTTTTCCCCATAAATGTTTTCTGCAATATCCTTAGTTAGATCTTCAGGCTTCTGGGCGAAGAGTTTTCTGTTAAGGTTTCCTTCAGCCCACTGCCTTGGTTGTTTGAGGAGCCAAAGCGCGTCGAACCTTGCTTCTCGGCAGACTTTAACGCATTCAGGGTCTCCATCGCATAGGTCGCAAATCGTGGCCTTGTTGTCGCCGGGGTGCAGAAATGGAATGTTGCCTGGGCAGGCGTCTATGCATTTTCCGCAGCTTATACATTTTTCCCTGTCAACCTTGACTGCTAACGTGTCTTTGTCAACGGATAGTGCGTTCACTGGGCACGAAGCGACGCATGGGTAGTCGTGGCATTGGCTGCAAAGGTGGATGACTTCAGCTCCTGGAAAAAGCATGAAGATTCTTATTCTTGAGGCTTCTGGCCACATTTTTCCTTCGTGGTGCAGTGAACAGGCAAGCTCGCATCTTCGGCATCCGCTGCATCTTAGAAGGTCTCTAAAAATCCAAACAACCTGTTTTCTCATCATATAAATCGAACATGATACGTAGACGAGAGAAATAAGAATATCGCAAAAAACCTAAGGAACTTTTGACTAATTTTACACTATCATCAAGGGTATTTATTTGATAGCGATTCTAATCACCTAGGATGCTAAATATGTTTGGAAGCAGTAACAGGGCTTTTACTAAGTGTAAAGCCGTCGTTATTAATAGTTTTTATACCCTAATAGCTTAGTGGTGTATGGTGAACTGTGTTTGAGGGACTTGCTTGAGCTAATTGTTCAAAAAGGCTTGAAGGCTGGTGCAAGCTTCTGCGAGGCAAGGTTCTTCGAGGAAAGAGCCAAGTACATTTCCGTCGAAAACGGCGTGGCAAAGTCGATGTCGTCGGGAATTCTGCACGGTGTCGGCGTAAGAGTCATAGTTAACGGGAAATGGGGGTTCGCGTCGACGAATGTTTCAACAAAAATAAGTGTCGAAAGAGCTCTTTACGATGCGATTGGAGGAGCAAAATCCATTTCAGCCCAGAAAGGCGAGGAAGCCGAGATTGTAGACCAGAAACCCGTCGTCGACACTGTTGTTCACGAGGTGAAGTTGAACCCAGACGACGTAAGCGAGGAAGAAAAAGTCAAAAGGATGCTTGAAATCGAGAAAGCTTCTCGAACATACAGCGAAAAGGTGAAAGACACCTTCGTAAGCTACCGTGAAGTTTTGTCAAAAATTATGGTTCACAACTCTTTCGGCACCCTAGTTGAGGAAACCACTCCTAGAATCATGGTTTACTGCAACGTAATCTCGAAGGAAGGCACAAACATGCAAAGCGGTTTTGAATCAAAAGGAAACGTCGCAGGCTATGAGCTCGTGGAAACCATAGAGATCGAAAAATTTTCGTTGAAGGCAGCTGAAACAGCTGTGAAACTACTTGACGCCAGTCCCCCTCCTAGAGGCACATTCACAGTGGTTGTTGACCCGGATGTTGGCGGACTTTTCGTCCACGAAGCTTTCGGGCACAACAGCGAAGGAGACCTAGTGTTTGGAGGTCAATCCATAATCGCGGATAAGATGGGTCAAAAGGTGGCAAGTGACCTTGTCACAATCTGGGATGACCCGACTATTCATAAAAATGGGCATTTTGTTTACGACCACGAGGGAACTAAGGCTGAGCCACACCTTATTGTTAATAAAGGAATTCTAGTTGGGTACCTTCACTCTTTGGAGTCAGCTGCGAAGCTTGGCGGTAAGCCTCAGGGCAGCGCAAGAGCTCAAAACCATCACAGTTCACCCATAATTCGGATGTCGAACACCTACTTCGCAGCTGGAGACATGAGCCTTGAAGAAGTTCTTGAGGACGTGAAAACAGGTGTCTTCTTGTCTGGCTCCCAGTATGGATACGTGGAAACTCAAAAGGGCCAGTTCACATGCAAGGCTGAGCAAGGCTGGCTCATACGAAACGGCGAACTGAGTGAGCACCTCAGAGACGTAGCCATCAACGGGCTTACTTTGGACGCGCTTAAAAACGTCTCGGCGGTCTCTAATGAAGTAAGAATTGAGATGCCAGGCATGTGTGGAAAAAGTGGGCAAAGCATGTACGTTGACGCAGGAGCGCCGTACATGAGGTTTGAAGGCATAGTTGTGGGAGGAAGAAGGTGAAAAATATGGAAGAAATCGATATACGGTCGCCAGTTGAAAAAGCGGCAAAAATGTTGTCTAAGATGAATCTTGATTTCTTCGATGTCTACGCTGCTTATTCTCGCTCGTTAAGCATCGAAGTTCTAGGTAAAGGAATCAAGGAAGCCGTGTCTCGAACCGACTTAGGACTGGGCGTAAGAGCCTACAAAAACAAGGGTCTTGGAGTCGCCTATTCTCAGAGCCTAAAGACTGAAGACATCGAAACCACTGTCCGCAAAGCTGTAAGCTTCGCAACGGTTGCACAGCCAGACCCACACTTCAAGGGTATGCCAGGCCCTTCGAAGGCTCCTAAGGTTGAAGGACTCTGCGACCCCGAAGTTGCCTCTCTTTCATTAGATGATGCTGGAAAATTGGTTAAGAACATGATAGAAGCAGTGGAGAGCGTTAGAAAAGGTGCAATGTATGCTGGAGGGTTAGGAGCTGGTCACATGAAAGGGTTTTTGGTAACTTCCACTGGGGTATCGGTTGAGGCTGAGAAGACATCGGTTTCTGCAGCCATAGTTCCCACGTACAAGGAAGGTGACGACATTGGAAGTTCATCTGAGTACGACTATGCAATTTCTCTGAAGGAAATAGACTTCGAAAAAATCGGCAAACAAGCAGCGGAAAAAGCCATCGAACAGTTCGGTTCAGAACGAGTTGAAAGCGGAATCCTGCCAATTATTCTTACCCCAGAGTCTTCAAGTTCCCTTGTCTTCAGCCTACTAGGCGCCATTTCAGGAGAGTCCGTGGTTAAAGGTAGAACATATGCGTCAGGCTGCCTTGGAAAACAGATTGCACCACCATTCTTTTCAGTTGTGGATGACGGAACCATTCCAGGCGCGATTTCCAGCGGAGCCTTTGATGGCGAAGGCGTTCCGAGAAGACGGGTGGTGGCCATAGAAAAAGGCGTTGTTAAAACATTTCTACATAACTATTACTCGGCGGGAATTTTAGGAGTTGAGCCAACCGGACACGCGGTTAGAGGCGGCTACGGGGGACACGTAGGGGCTGGGCCGACCAACGTTCAGGTTGAGCCTGGAGACAGCACGCTTGACGAGATGGTTGCAGAAACTAAAACTGGAATCCTCGCTACAAACATGAGCTTCACGCCGAACACTGTCTCAGGAGAGTTCTCAAGCACCATAGACGAAGGGTTCCTCATAAAAAACGGTGAGAAAAAGCATCCGGTTAAAAATCTGATGGTAGGCGGGCACATGCTGGAACTGTTTCGAGACATCGAACTTGTGTCAAAAGAGGGACGAACCATCGGGAAAGGCTACTTTTTCCCCAACATTAAGCTGAAACAAATAAAGCTGGCAGGCAAATAGAACAGGGATTAACAGATAATGGTTAGCCAAGATTAAAAGGAACCAAGAAGTTACAAACCATTGTTCTATTTTTTGAACACACTGTTCTGATATATGGTAATATACCCATGTTTAACCGAAATATGTATGAAAACGAAATGAACCTGAAACTAGCTGTAGGATTACTTGTCGCCATCATCATAAGCACAGTAGGCACAGCCTTAGCTCTGTCCGGCGTGGCGTCCAAGTCGAACTCGCCTATAGTTTGTCCTGATGCTGCCCACGATCTTTCAGGCCCTTACGTTTGGACGCACGTCGGCACAAGAAGCGAAAACTTCAATTGGCGATGCTTAGTGTGCGGCTACACTTGGACTCATAGCTATCCGCAAGACGCTTACGAGGCTTGGCGGGACGCTTTTCTGGAACCCAGCTTTGTTCGAAATTATGTATTGTTGTACCTAAAGAATGTTCTTGAGCTGGAAGTCTCAGACCCCTTAAAGGTTATCTGGACGGGTGGAAGAGAAACGCCCTTGGATCTGCTTGGTTACGAGACGTACGTTTACAGGGCTGATGGCACTATTGTGACAATCAGTTACCCGGTTGTTCTGCCAAAAGACACGGTCTACGCAATTAAGGTTGAAGCACACAGCGAAACAGTTTGGCAGGGAGCTCTTCACCAAAGAAGGTTTAACGAGTTGGCGACTGTAGATATCTCGCAGACAATAAATGACTATTACCACGGCTTAGGAATCTTCGAAAGAGGCATCCACGTAATCGCGACTGACCACGATCCAATGTCGCCTGTGGCCAAACTCTCGGGCATAGACTGGCAAGAGTTGAAGGCACATGAGACTACGAAAGCTTCAACCAACGACTTCATCAGCTTAATCATCTCACGTGGTGACTTCCCAACAGGTGGATACACGATAAAGGTTAAATCGTTTAGTTGGCTGGAGCCTTTCCCTTTGAGGCTTAGGTTCGAGGTCAACTTTACGAACCCAGGCGAAGGAGTACCTGTAACAGAGGCTTTCACTAACCCGTTGGTCTTCATACCTTTAGGAAGGCTTAGCCCCGGAGAATACGAGGTTCAAGTTCACATAGACACGTATATTCTTACGTACGACGAGAACAGGAATCCGGTTTACACTTTGATTTTAACATTCAAAGAAGAGCTTTGGACGGCAGCCTTTATTGTTGAATAGGCACGAGTTCCTCTAGAGAAGTGCTGACAGATTCGAACAGCTAGTGCCAAAAAGCGTCTTTTCCCTTAATCCTAATAAAGATAAGGAGCATAGCAAAATAAGGTACTAAACAAAAAACGGATGAATACAAATACTAATTATTTGTTATGCACTATATTATTTATGGGAGAGGCTAACAGAATGAAGGTAAAAAAAGTAACAGCGGAAGACATTAGTTCAACGTTTTGTTGCGCCAAAGAGTTTCCACTAGGCACGGATTGGATTAAGTATCTGCCTGATGCAAGAGAGTGGCTAAAAGCAAACCTTGGAACATGCATTGAAGGCTATCATCTGCTAGACGGAGATAATGTTGTCGGCCTTGTTTATTGGGCTAGGTCAGAAAACGCTCTTGTGCCCTATATCGTTGAGCCTGGCGTTGCCTGCATCTACTGTACTGAGTTACTGAGCAGCTATAAGCATAAGGGACATGGCAGAATGATGATGAACTACGTGAAGAACGACCTTAAACAACAGGGATTCAAGGGAATTTTTGTTCCTGCAACAAACTTTGAGGTTTATATGTTCTATAAAGACTTTGAAAAACAAGGGTTCAACATAATCAAAGAGCACCCACCTATTAAGGTCATGTATTATCCTCTGAAAAAAGAAGACATAGAAGTAAGCATAGTGGAGCTTAACTATAAACCATCAACCGATAAGGTTGAGGTTACGCTTTTCCGAAACTTCATGTGCCCAGTAAATGTTAGCATGTACCGCATGATAAAAGAAGTCGCTGAAAGCTTCGGAGACAAAGTAAAAATAGTCGAGCTTAATGCAACGTTAGAAACAGTTCGAAAATATGGGACAACCGACCCATTAATAAATGGGAAAATGAAATTTTGGGGACCAGCCTCAGAAAAAACCGTGAAAAACGCGATACAAGAAGAAGTCAATAAAATCAAGGTCTAAGAAATGAATAAGTTGGGATTTATAAAGAGCGAATCTTTTTTATCGTGGCTTCATTAGCATAAAAGTTTCTAGAAAAGGTTAGTGAGGAAGTATGATACAGCTAAACTTAATAATGGAGCTAAAAGCCATCCTGCTGTAATGTTTCTTAAAAACCGGGTGTTTGTAAGCGATATTTCTTTGATTATGATTACACCTAGGACACTACCGACCAG
>Ga0209102_1001585_pt1 | contig 11564 bp, 14 predicted proteins | sample ConPoolayeHmetaG_FD_185483 | JGI IMG/M metagenome (GOLD analysis project Ga0209102, IMG submission 185483) | Hot spring microbial mat communities from California, USA to study Microbial Dark Matter (Phase II) - Cone Pool mat layer H metaG... ... | reverse complement strand
AAACCAACAGGTGAACCCGGAGGCTATCAGGAACATTTTCGGGTTTATCAACGGGAAGGAGAAAAATGCCGAAAATGCGGGGCAATTATTAAAAGAATAAACTTGGGAGGAAGGGGAACTTTTTTCTGTCCAAAATGCCAAGGGTAAATTGACCTAATTTCTAATTGAACTAATTGACCTAAATAATAACTAATGACTAATGACTAAAAATTTTAGACATTAGGCATTTTGTCATTGGGATTTGATTAGAAATTAAAAATTAGCAATTAGGAATTTTAATAATGATTTTAAAATCTTTAAGTCTCCAAAATTTTCGCAGTCATTCTCAGAAAGAATTTAATCTTTCTCCAGAAGTCACTTTAGTAGTTGGCCCTAATGCTTCAGGCAAGACCAATCTTTTGGAGGCAATTTATTTGTTGGCAACTGGAAAAAGTTTCCGGGCAGAGTTGGAAAGCGAGATGATTAGGTATGGAGAAGAAATGTCTAATGTCAAATGTCTAATTTCTAATGAAAATAGACTAGAAATAATTTTGACCAGAGGGGAGTTGACGGGGAATAGAGTGGCAAAAAAGGTTTGCAAAATAAACGGGGTTAATAAAAGATTGGGAGATTTTGTAGGGAATTTAAGGGCAGTTTATTTTGGACCAGAGGATTTGGAATTGGTGACCGACTCGCCGGCTATCCGCCGAAGATATTTGGATGCGGTTTTGTCTCAAGTTGACCGGGAGTATGCCCGAGCCTCTTTGTCTTATGAAAAAGGCTTAAGAGCCAGAAATAAAGTTTTGGAGGCAATAAGAGAAACAGGAGCTCCCCGGACCCAGCTTTATTTTTGGGACCAGTTATTAATAAAAAATGGGGAGCTGATTACAAAGAAAAGAGAAGAATTTATAGAGTTTTTAAATAAATACCAATGTCAAATAAGTACCAATTACCAATTCACGATGGAATATGACAAAAGTGTGATTTCACCGCAAAGGCTTGAGCAATATAAAGAAGAAGAAGTGGCGGCCGGAGCAACGCTGGTGGGACCTCACCGGGATGATATAAAATTCCAAATTTCAAATTCCAAATTCCAAACAACAAGAAATCTTTCGGCTTATGGCTCACGGGGAGAACAAAGATTGGCGATTTTGTGGTTAAAACTGGGAGAAATGGCTTTTGTGAAAGAAAAAACACAGGAACTTCCAGTTTTGCTTTTGGATGACATCTTTTCTGAGTTAGACCAAAGACACCGGCAATTTGTTTGGGGCTTGGTTGGAAATAAGCAGACAATAATAACCACGGCGGAGATTGGAACGATAGAAAAAAATTGGCTAGAAAAAATGGAAGTAATTGAGTTATAAGTTGGGAGAAAAACCCAAGATGTCAATAAAGTTTCTCCTGAGAGATGAAGTTTTACTTGATTTTTGCGGAAAATGTGCAATAATTAAGGCTAAATGTACTTTCCGAAATTTGAAATCACCAATAAAATTCTGATCAATATTGGGACGATTGAAGCTTGCAAGGAAGTGATTGAAAATGCTCCTTTAATTCCTGCTTATGAGAAAAAATTTAAAGACGAAGTGGCGGCCCGGACCGTTTATCATGCTACCCAACTGGAGGGAAATGAGCTGACTTTAGCAGAAACCCAAAAATTGGTTGAAGGGGGGAAAATTGTTGGAGCAGAAAGAGACATTCAGGAAGTAATTAACTACCGAAATGTTTTGAGATATCTTGAAGAAGTTGCCAGACAAGCTCAACAAGATCAGACTTTTGTCTTTAAAGAAAGCCATTTAACCAAAATCCATTCTCAAGTTGTGGAAAAAATTGTTTCCAAAAATGAGGCCGGGCATTATCGCCAAAAAGAAGTGGTTTTAAAAGATTCACTCAGCGGCCTGGTGGTTTTTCATCCGCCTCCAGCTTTGGAAGTTCCTTATTATCTTGATGAATTTTTGAACTGGTTAAACAAAGTCAAAAACGAGGAGATTCATCCGGTTTTAGTCGCCGGAATTTCTTTATACCTTCTTTATTCAATTCATCCATTTGTGGAAGGAAATGGCCGGACCGCCCGGGGTTTTACCAGCTTGATTTTATTTGTCAAAGGATATGATGTTAGAAGACTTTTTTCTTTGGAAGAGTATTTTGATGCCCACCCTGAGGATTATTACCAAGCTTTAAAGAATACCGATCAAACTCATTCCCAGATTTTTCAAAGAGATTTAACCTCTTGGCTGGAATTTTTTACTCTTGCCTTAGCCTCAGAACTTTCCCGACTTAAAGAAACGATTAAAGATTTATCGGTTGATGGAAAATTAAAACAACTTTTGGGAGGCAAACAAGTTCAACTTTCAGAAAGGCAGGTAAGATTAATGGACTATATTGCGGAAACTGGCCAAATTAAAATGACTGAGGCCAAAGAAATTATTCCCATGGTTTCTGAAGATACTTTATTGCGTGATTTACACGATTTGATTAAAAAGGGTATACTTAAAAAGAAGGGAACAACCAAAAAGGCAACCTATGTTTTGAGGATTAAAAAAGAGGGCAGTTTGTGAAGCCTACTGAGCCACAATTTATTTATATGATTTTGGTTTTACCAACTTTATTTGGTTTGACTTTGGTTGGCGAAGGTTTAAACAAAGTTTTAAAAGATGAAAAAGCCGGTTGGATTTCAATCGTTTTTGGGATTTTATTTATTTTGGTAGTAATCTTTTTCTTTATCTTTTTTATAACCAATTTTCCAAGGCAATGACATTTGAAAAATTTGCCAATTTTTTAGCCCAACTTGAGCAAACTTCTTCTCGGATAAAAATTACCGAGATTTTAGCAGACTTGCTAAAACAAGCCGATTTTAAAGAAATTGACAAAATTTGTTATCTTTCCTTGGGACAACTTGCTCCTTTGTATGCCGGGATTGAATTTAATTTAGCGGAAAAAATGATGATTAAAGTTTTGGCCCAAGCTTTTGAGGCAAGCGAGGAACAGATTAAGAAAGAGTATAAGAAAGTGGGAGATTTGGGAGAAACGGTATATAGATTAAAAATTCCAAATTCCAAATTCCAAATTCCAAACAAATTCCAAATTCCAAATTCCAAATTAACGGTTAATGAAGTTTACCAAAGGCTTTTACAGATAGCAAAAGAAAGCGGGGAAGGATCAGTAGAAAGAAAAATTAAAAAAATGGCAACCTTAATAAACGAACTTGATCCTTTAAGCTCAAAGTATGTGGTGAGGATTCCCTTAGGACGGTTAAGGTTAGGATTTTCTGAATTAACAATTTTAGATGCTTTATCCTGGATGTTGGTTGGCGACAAATCGGTCAGGGAAAAAATAGAAGAGGCTTTTAATGTCCGGGCAGATATTGGCCAGATAGCCAAAGAGTTAAAAGTTAAAAGTCAAAAGTCAAAAGTCAAAAAAATAGTTGAGGAATTGGCAAAGATAAGGCCTCAATTGGGAGTGCCGATTATGCCGGCTTTATGTCAAAGATTGCCAACAGCCGAGGAGATGATTGAAAAAATGGGTAAGGTCGCCGCCGAGCCAAAATTTGACGGAACGCGGTTGCAGATTCATTTCAGCCGAGTCAAAAAATGGGAAGCAAAAGAGGAACAATTAGGATTTGATTTTCAACCCAAAGTTTTTGTTCAGACTTTTACCCGGAATTTAGAGAACACCACCAGTATGTTTCCTGATTTGGTTAGGGTTGCCCCTGAAGAAATAGAAGCCAAAGAGGTGATTTTGGATAGCGAAGCGATAGGTTATAATCCTAAAACAGGCAAATTTTTACCTTTTCAGGAGACGATCAAAAGAAAAAGAAAATATGAGGTTGGAACAATGGCCCAAAAAATTCCTTTAAAATTTTTTTGTTTTGACATTTTGTTTAAAGATGGCCAAGATTTGTTGAATTTGCCTTTTGAGCAAAGAAGAAAGATTTTGGAAAAAGTTCTTTCTCCTTCCAATAAAACCATAGTTCTTACCCCGCAAATTTTGACTCAATCGGCCGACGAGTTAAGGAAATACCATGACGAGCAGAAAGCGAAAGGGCTTGAGGGCATTGTGGTTAAAAAATGGCAGGCGCCATACGATCCGGGAAGAAGAGGCTATACCTGGGTCAAGTTTAAGGAGGAAGAAACCAAGAAAGGCGGGGGATTGGCAGATACTTTGGATTGCGTGGTAATGGGATATTACAAAGGAAAAGGAAAAAGAGCAAGTTTTGGGATTGGGGCTTTCTTGGTGGGAGTCAGAGAAAGCGAGAATTCTGATGTTTTTTTGACCATCTCCAAAATTGGGACAGGTCTTTCCGATGAACAATGGAGGGAAATGTATAAAAAATGTCAAATGTCAAATGTCAAATGTCAAATGAAACCGAAAGAGTATAAAATAGATAAAAATTTAGAGCCGGATGTTTGGTGTCAGCCAAAGATTGTGGTGGAAATTCAGGCAGACAACATTACTGTTTCTCCAGTTCATACCGCCGGTTTGGCTTTAAGATTTCCTCGACTGGTAAGATTTCGCGAAGACAAATCAGCCGAAGAAACGACAACTTTGGCTGAGGCAAAAAGACTTTATCGGATGCAAAAGTAAGTTTCATTATGGAATTAGTAACAGATCTACACCTCCATTCTAAATATTCCCGAGCCGTTTCCCAGCAGATGGTGATTCCAGAAATAGCAAGATGGGCGACAAAAAAGGGAATAGATTTGATTGGGACAGGCGATTGGACCCACCCTTTGTGGTTAAAAGAGTTGCAGGCAAATTTGGAGGAGGAAGGAGAAGGAGTATATAAATTAAAATTCCAAATTCCAAATTCCAAATTCCAAACAAATTCCAAATTCCAAACTGAAAGCGTGCGATTTTTGCTTTCAACAGAGATTGCGAGCATTTATTCTCAAGGAGGGAGGTTAAGAAGAATTCATACAATCATTTTTGCCCCAAATTTTGAAGTTGTTGGAAAAATTAATGAAAAGTTACGCTCGGCAGGGGTGAATTTGATGAGTGACGGCCGGCCAATAACCGGTTTATCGGTTAAGCAATTAGCAGAGATTGTTTTTTCTGTTTCACAAGATTGTTTAATAATTCCTTCCCACGCTTGGACGCCATGGTTTGGAATTTATGGAGATAAAGGGGGATTTGATAGTTTAGAAGAAGCATTTGGGGATTCGGAAAAAAATATTTATGCCATTGAAACCGGGCTTTCTAGCGATCCAGCAATGAATTGGAGGATAAAAGAGTTGGATAACCGGTCAATTGTTTCTTTTTCCGATGCTCATTCGCCGGAAAAAATAGGTCGGGAAGCAACAGTTTTTAATTTCAAATTTCAAATTTCAAATTTAAAATTTGAAGATATTATCGAGGCGATTAGAAGTCAACAAATTGCTTATACTATTGAGTTTTATCCGGAGGAGGGGAAGTACCACTACACCGGCCATCGGAATTGTGGGGTGAGGCAGTCGCCGGAGGAAACTAAAAAACTGGGAGAGACCTGCCCGGTTTGTGGAAAACCTTTGACGGTTGGAGTAATGCAGCGTGTTGAGGAATTAGCGGGACGTGAAGTCAAAAGTCAAAAGTCAAAAGTCAAAAGTGGGGTGGTGATGATTTATGATGAAGAAAAGAAAAGGCCTCCTTATGTCATGTTGGTTCCTTTAATGGAGATTTTAGCCGAAGCAATAAATTCTGGATTTTCAGCTCAAAATGTTTTAAATGAGTATAATTTGTTAACAAAGACTTTTGGCTCGGAATTTGCCGTTTTATTAAAGACTCCATTGGAAGAAATTGCCAAAATCTCCAGGGAGCGGGTAGTGGAAGGAATTAAAAAAGTTAGAAGCGGCGATATCGTTGTTGACCCAGGTTATGACGGGGTCTTTGGGATAGTCAAAATCTGGCCCTCCGAATCGGAGGGCAAGCCCGAAGATCAAGAGCAAATGAGTTTGTTTTGATCTCGGCTTTCAGTCTTCAGCTTTCAGCTGTCAGAATGTCTGACGACTGGCTACTGATTGACATTACTCTTAATATCCTAGTATCCTAGTATCATAATATCTTTCCTGAAGGGAGGTGAGAAATAATGGCAGAAAGTAAATCAGCATTTGGATTGCCTAAAAATACAGCCGCTGCTTTGGCTTATGTTTTAGGTTGGGTTTCTGGATTGGTCTTTTTTCTGGTAGAAAAAGAAGATAAATTTGTAAGATTTCATGCTTTACAATCAATTGTCACCTTTGGTTTTTTTAATGTTGTGGCGATGGTTCCTATAGTCGGTTGGATGCTTTCACCTTTAGTTTTTATCGTTTCCTTAGTAACTTGGATTTTCTGTTTGGTTAAAGCTTACCAAGGGGAGAAGTTTAAATTGCCGGTGGTTGGCGAGTTTGTAGAGAAGCAGATCGGAAAGTAATTAGCAATTAGTAATTAAGGGTTAAATTATGTTTAATAACCGAGAAGAGGCGGGAAGGATATTGGCGGAGAAATTGGTAGTGGAGATTAAAACCAAAGAGGGAATTGTTTTGGCTATCCCCAGAGGAGGAATAGTAATTGGCAAACAACTTTCCCGAAAATTAAACCTTCCATTGGATGTTTTAGTGACTAAAAAAATCCCTGCTCCAGGAAATCCTGAATTGGCAATTGGGGCGGTTGGCGAAGAGGGTATTGTTTTTTTTGATGAGCAACTTTGCCAGAGCCTTTGTGTCACCCAAGTTTATAAAAAGAAGATTGTTGAAGAAAAGAAAAAAGAGCTTGAAGACAAAAAGATTTTTTTTAGAAAAGGAAAACCGCCTTTGGACTTAAAAGACAAAACGGTAATTATAACCGATGATGGGGTGGCTACCGGGGCAACAATGTTGGCGGCAATTAGGGTAGTAAAAACCCAAAAACCGAAAGAAGTAATTGTAGCTATTCCCGTGGTGGCTTTGGATACCTTGCCAAAACTTCAAGCCGAGGCAGACAAGGTAATTTACCTTGAGGCGCCGGAAATGTTTTTTGCCGTTGGACAATTCTATAAAGAGTTTAATCAGGTAACCGACGAAGAAGTCATTAACATTTTAAATTTTAAATATTAAATTTAAGATTTACATTGCAAATTGTAAATAGATGAAGATAAACCAAAAGGAATTCGATAAAGAGGAATTCAAAAGAAGACTCTATCGATTTATACTCAAATTAATAGAGTTTATAGACAATTTGCCAAAAGATAGAGTTTCGTGGATTATTGGTGATCAGTTGCTAAGGAGCGGGACAAGCATCTTGGGAAATTACATAGAAGGACAGTCGGCTAGTTCAAGAAAAGAGTTTTTAGTTTTCATTCAACATTGTCTTAAATCAACTAACGAAAGCAAGGTGTGGGTTGCAATACTTCGTGATTCGGGTAGGTCATCTAAAGAAAAAGCGGATTGGTTTCTTAAAGAGCTAGATGAATATTCCAATATTTTTGCTTCCACGATATTAACCTTAAAAGGTAAAGAATCAATTTGAAATCTTAAATGTAAATTTACAATTTTAAATTTTAAATTTAAAATGATTTTGATTGTTGGTCTTGGCAATCCTGGTCCAAAATACCAAAATACCCGCCATAACCTGGGTTTTATGGTTTTGGATAAATTGGCAAAAAAACTTACTCCAGCGGGAAAAACAAATTGGCAGTTTGACAAAAAATCCAATTCAGAATTCATAATTCATAATTCAGGGTTCATTCTTGCCAAGCCCCAAACCTTTATGAACGCCTCTGGCTTTGCCGTCAAGTTTCTCGCTTCTCATTTCCAACTTCCTATTTCCAATATTTGGGTTATTCACGATGATATTGACTTGCCTTTAGGTAAATTAAAAATTCGTTTTGGCGGTGGGGGAGCCGGCCATCATGGGGTTGAGTCAATAATTCAGCAGTTGGGAACAGATAAGTTTTGGAGAATAAGAGTAGGAATTGGAAAGCCGATAAAAAGTCAAAAGTCAAAAGTCAAAAGTCAAAAGTCAGTGGAAGAGTATGTTTTGGAAGAATTTGAAGAAGTTGAATTGGGAAAATTAAAAAATATGCTTAAAAAAGCAGTGGAGGCAATAAGGGTAGCTTTGAAAGATGGACCCCAAAAGGCAATGAATATGTATAATTAATTTATGAGAAAAATAAATAATTTAATTAAAATTTTAACTTATTCTGATATTTTGATTATTAGTGGTTGGGGATTGGTTAATCCGATTTTTGCCGTTTTTGTTACCTCGCAAGTTAAAGGAGGAAATTTGGAGCTGGTTGGTTTAGCCATGGCGGTCTTTTTGATCCTAAAATCGTTTTTGCAAATTCCTGTTGCCAGGTTTATTGATAAGAAAAAAGGGGAGATTGACGATATGATGGTTATGGCTTTTGGGACACTGATAATTAGCCTGGTGCCATTTTTTTATGTTAAAGTTCAAACCCCGATACAGGTACTTGCGCTTCAGGTTCTTCATGGAATTGGGGCAGCCCTAATTACTCCTGGGTGGTGCGCTATTTTTACCAGACATATTGATTTACATCAGGAAGCCCAGGAATGGAGCGTTTACAATTCAACCACTTCTTTGGGAGCTGCTTTGGCTGGAGCCTTAGGTGGCTTTTTTGCCGAGAAATTTGGATTTCAGCTGCTTTTTATTATTGTGGGAACTATTTGTATTGCCGGCACCTCATTTTTGTATTTTGTTTATCAGGATTTAAGAATGGCAGAACAAAGATAGAGATAAAGCAAGACCTGCCTGCTTTGCTATTATAATAGATTTGATTGATGAAAAGAGATTTAAAAAATCTTCTTAAAATAATCAAAAACAAAAAAGCCGGTGTTTTTATTGATGATTCTAATCTTTACCATGCTCAAAAAGATGCTGGCTGGAAAGTTGATTGGGGAAAGTTAAAGAAATTTTTAGGAAAATACTGTAATCTTTTGGCCTACAACTATTATGTTGCTTTGCCGGACAGGTCGGATGTGGATTATAAATCAACCATTGCCTATCTTCGGTATGTTAAAAAAGCGGCCACCATTAAGACAAAGCCGCTTAAATATATAAAAGTTGCCAAAACTGTCACTAGAAAAGGTGATGTTGATGTAGAAATTGTTTTAGATGTGGTGAGGAATATTGAAAAGTTAGATCTGGTTTTTGTGGTTAGCGGCGACAGCGATTACTTGGAACTCAAAAACTGGGTGGTTAAAGATAAGAAAAAGGGAATCGTTTTTATTGCCTTTATCAATAATATGGCCTGGGAATTTAAATATTGTTGGCATATTTATTTAGACGAAATTAAAGACTTAGTGAGGTTAAAAAGATAAAAATAACCCCCAAGTTTTACCTTGGGGTAGTGAAGCTAAAGATAATTTAGCATATTAAAAGGAGATTGTCAAGTGCAAAGGCGGCTTTTACCACTTTTTTTAAGTCAATCTTTCCGTTCGGCGGCGGTTTCTTTGATTTCCTTTTTCTCAGCAGTTTATATTTATAAACTCACTTCTTCATTTTTAGCTGTTTTTGCATTTTTTTTGATTTTTTATGTTTTCAAACTTATCGGAACAAGTTTAGCCGAAAATCTTTCTTTGAAAACTGGGTTAAAAAGACAGGTAGTTTTAGGACAACTCTTAAATGTTTTGGCTCTGGCCGCTTTTCTTGGATCAGCAAATATTTATGCTTTTTTATGGTTAGCCTCGTTTTTTTGGGGACTGTCAGCCGGATTTTTCTGGTTTGGCTGGCATGGACTTTTGGCTAAGGATGGATATTTAGGGGAATATGGGCGAGCATTAGGATCAGCTAGCGCCATTGAAACTATTTTTCTTGTCAGTACTCCATTGTTAGGAGGAATTTTAGTCAGTCAATTTGGTTATCAGGCTTTGTTTGTTGGCGCCTTGGGATTTTTGCTCCTTGGTTTTTCTACCCCAGTCTTTTTATCAGAGCACAAAACCCACAAAGATGTTACTTTTAAAGAAATTTTAAAAATTTTCATTACTCATAAAAAAATGTTTTTGACTTATTTTAGTCATGGAGCAACCGGAACTCTTTATTCGGTCGCTTTCATTTTGTATTTGTTTTTGATTCTTAAGAAAGAGATGGATTTGGGTTTATTTTTTTGTCTATCGATGGTTTTGGTTGCTCTGGCAAATTTACTGATAGGGCGATGGGTTGACGCCAGAGGGAAGAAACGGTTGGTTATTTTTGGTTCTTGTTTAGCATCAATTGTTTGGTTCGGAAGGTTTTTAATAAAGAGTATAACCTTTCTTTTTGTTCTTGATATTTTTTATAGAATTGCCCTGGGAATGTTGGGAATTCCTTTGGGTGTTTTGTCTTATGAGAAAGCCACGGATGGAGGTTCCACCGGAAGAGCTATTCTTTTTCGGGAGGGAGCGATTACTTTTGGCTCAATTTTTGTCTGTGTTTTGCTTGCCATTTTTAACTTGATAGGCCTTGAATTAAGATTTTCTTTTTTGGCAGGGATAATCTTTAGCCTTTTTCCATTATTGATTGTCAAAAAACAAGGAATTTATGGTGAATAATCAAGGTAAACCCCAAACAATTGGTCAGATTTTGGCAAAATTTGATCCCTTAAAGGATAAATATATTTCCCGGGAATTCCAGAAATATGGCTATGATTTGGCGGTGGAGTTGGGAGACTTAGCTCATAAATCTTTATATATAAAATTGGCCAAAGAAGTTCCCCGGGCAATTTTGGAAGAAGCAAAAAATTTTGTCAAAGACTCCAGGGCGAGAAACAAGGCAAAATTGTTTATGTGGAAATTGGGGGAGCTTAGAAAGAAATAAGTACCAATAAGTACCAATAAATACCAATAAATACCAATACTACCAATACTACCAATAATTAACAATTGACAATGAACAATAAAAAATACGATATTCATGAGAGAATTTTTAGGTTTATAGTTAAAGTTATCAATTTTACTAAAAAATTACCCCGGAACCCCCAAAATTTAGTCATTCTAGGACAGATTTTAAATTCAGTAACCTCAATGGGAGCAAATGACCAAGAAGCAGATGGAAGTCTAACCAAGAAGGACTTCGTTCATTGTTTTGTCATTGTTAGGAAAGAAGGGAAAGAAACAAATTTTTGGTTAAAGTTAATAGGAGCTACTAATCCTCAATTTGAAACAGAGGCCTCTGTTCTTATCAAAGAAGGCGAGGAAATTGTAGCCATTGTTAGTCAAATTATAACTAACACCAGAAACAAAGATCCAAACATTGAGAATTTGTAATTGGTATTTATTTGACATTGGTATTTATTATGTCTAATGTATATATCGGCACTTCGGGTTTTTCCTATCCCCATTGGAAAGGAATTTTCTATCCTGAGGATTTACCTCAAAAAGATTGGTTTAAATTCTATTGCCAGAATTTTTCAACGGTTGAAATAAATTCTTCTTTTTATCATCTGCCTAAAAGAGAAACTTTTGAAAAATGGAGAAGGGAGGCGGGTTCCAACTTTGTTTTTTCAATAAAAGGCTGGCGCTGGATTACCCATATTAAAAAATTAAAAAATTGCCAGGAAGAATTAAAAAGGTTTTTGGGGGTATTGGGGGGATTAGGGCGGTTAGGGAAAAATATAATTCTTTGGCAATTGCCACCAAGCCTTAATTTTGATAGGGAACGAC
>Ga0209102_1001584_pt1 | contig 11565 bp, 11 predicted proteins | sample ConPoolayeHmetaG_FD_185483 | JGI IMG/M metagenome (GOLD analysis project Ga0209102, IMG submission 185483) | Hot spring microbial mat communities from California, USA to study Microbial Dark Matter (Phase II) - Cone Pool mat layer H metaG... ... | reverse complement strand
GACCTGGTTACTTTGAGGGGATCTACAATGCCCCTTTTTATCATATCGACGTCCATTTCGTCTTTTAACGCGTCATAACCAGTGCCTGGTTTGCTCTCCTTCACCCTGTTTATGACAACCGAGCCCTCACGGCCACTGTTGGCAGCTATACAGCGAAGCGGCTCTTCTAAAGCTCGCCTCAGTATGCTCACTCCGGTTGCCTCGTCACCAGTCAATTCAAGCTTATCCAGCGCCGGTATAGCGTTGACCAAGGCGACGCCGCCGCCAGGCAGGATGCCTTCCTCCACAGCTGCCCGGGTGGCTGAGAGAGCATCTTCTACTCGGTGTTTCTTTTCCTTCATCTCTGTTTCTGTAGCCGCGCCGACCTTGATTACTGCCACACCGCCAGCGAGTTTAGCTAACCTTTCCTGGAGCTTTTCTTTATCATAATCTGAGGTGGTTACCTCGATCTGCGACCTGATTTGCTTGATTCGCCCTTCGATAGCCTGAGGCGAACCCTTCCCTTCTACTATGGTGGTATTGTCCTTGTCCGCAATAACCTTCCTTGCACGTCCCAGATCCTCCACAGTAACTGAATCGAGTTTTCTACCTACTTCCTCAGAGATGACCTTTCCTCCAGTCAGGATAGCTATATCTTGAAGCATTTCCTTCCTTCGGTCACCAAAGCCCGGCGCTTTAACCGCCAACGGGTTTAAGGTTCCCCTTAGCTTATTGACTACCAATGTAGCCAGAGACTCCCCTTCCACGTCTTCGGCAATGACGACCAGATTCTTGGAAACCTGAACCACTTTCTCCAAAACTGGCAGGATATCGTTTATAGCCGAGATTTTCTTGTCCGTAATCAGAATGTAAGGATCTTCCAACTCAACTCTCATTTGTTCCGGGTTGTTGATGAAGTAAGGGCTGATGTAACCTCGGTCGAATTTCATCCCTTCAACGTATTCAGTCTCAAATTTCAATCCCTTGCCTTCTTCTACAGTAATGACCCCGTCCTTTCCCACTCTCTCCATCACATCAGCAATCAGATTGCCAATTTCCGGATCTATGGCGGAGATGGTCGCCACTTGAGCCACCTGCTCTTTCCCTGCCACTGGAATAGACATCTTCTTGAGCTCGTCAACTACCGTTTGCACTCCCTTTTCTATACCACGCTTCAAGGCCATGGCATCAGCTCCAGCGGCAATGTTCTTAAAACCTTCGCTGACAATGGCCTGAGCCAAAATGGTCGATGTGCTTGTGCCGTCGCCACATTGGTCGTTAGTCTTGGTCGCTGCCTGCTTTACGAGCTGAACCCCCATATTCTGAAAGGGATCGGGAAGCTCTATTTCCTTAGCGATCGAAACGCCATCATTGAGAACCGAAGGCCCCCCCCATTTCTTGTCCAGGGCAACGGGACGCCCGCGTGGCCCAAGGGTTACTCTGATGGTGTTAGCTAAAGTATCTACTCCTGTTTTCAGTGCCTTTCTGGCTTCTTCCCCAAAAAGAATTTGCTTCGCCATGTTCTTGACCTCCTCTCACTTAGTTTTCTTAGCCAGAATGTCGCTTTCGCGCATGATAACGACCTCTTCGTCGTCAAGCTTGAATTCGGTGCCGGCATATCTCGAATAAATAACCTTATCGCCGACCTTTACTTCCATGGCCACACGCTGGCCATCGTCGGTTAACCTGCCGGGCCCCACCGCGATAATCTCACCTTCTTGCGGTTTTTCCTTGGCAGTGTCCGGCAAGATGATGCCACCTTTGCTGACTTCTTCCCTCGGTATGGGCTTAATCACTACTCTGTCACCTAAAGGCTTGATCTTAGTCACGTTACCTCCTTATAACAGTTTCTATTCTTTGCTCACCTAGCGATGCCTTCTCCACTGCAGGTTCTTGCCCCCCGAGCTCACTTCCGGGACAGCCACTTAGCTGGCCGGGCAGCGATCCAGTTGAGAAGGAAACGCAGCCTCGATATCAAACCAACTTTGTTCGCCATGTTATCACCTCCTTTCTGTTTTTCCATCTTGCCTTCTTTTTTTCTGTCCAACCGGAGGTTGCTCTCTACGTCATTGTTAACTGAGTCTCGATTACACTTTCTCAACAGTGATCTTTACTTTGTCACCTTTCTTCAAGTCTTCAGAAGGCTTGAAGGTGACTTCCTTTAACTTGTCGGACCAACTGACTCTGAGAAGAACCTTCAGGTCTTCCGTTTTCTTGACATCAGCAGTCATTTCCGATTGAATTTCACCAATTTTTACCGCCATCTAAGCACCTCCTTCGTTCTTTAGTATTAACGTATGAGAGCAACCTCCGTTTAGCACTCTGGAGCCCAGAGTGCTAATTTTATTTTATGGACATTTGTATTAGAATAACGCTAGAAGAGCGTTAGAAATTCGTTAGAACCGAAGCTTTGTTCCGGTGAGAGGATTGACCTATGGTGGAGATTGCCAAGACATCGCTGGAACAGATTGATCTCGAAGCTACATTAAGACTAATCTTAAAGAATGCCATCCAAGCCTTGGGCGGCAGTTCTGGCGTTGTGGCTACGTGGAGCGAAGCGGAACATCGCTTTGTGGTCAGTGCATCTTACGGGCTAGACCCCAAGTCTTTGGCTCAACTTAATCCAATTCTCGATGAAGCTGTGCCTGACCTTGCTGGAAGCAGGGAAAGCACAAACCTGCTTTCTGAGCTTTGCCCGGATGTAGCTCTACCTACTTCCGACCGTGGCGTAAAGCAGAATCCCATAATTGCATTGCCTCTACAGGTGGGAGGCAAATGGCTGGGCCTCATCTATATTTTGAGGCCTTTGAATTCCAGCGCCTTCCTGGGAACAGATCAACCTGTTTTGGCTGCCTTCGCTGAGCAAGCAGCTATAGCTCTGCAAAATGCCAAGCTAGCGCATCTGGTAGCTGAAGAAAAGAGAAGGATAGAGTCCGTTTTGGAGCACACTGCCGATGGCATCATGAGTGTGGATTCCCAGCGTCGGCTTATCAGTTTCAATCTAACCATGGAGAAACTTACCGGCTACTCGCGAGAAGAGGTACTGGGGAAAGAATGTTTCAGAATATTGCGTCTCCGAAGCTACAAAGGGGAGAATCTGTGCCTACTGCAATGCCCAATTCTGACAAACTCTGGCAAAGGCAACTCGACTTTAGAACAGCAGGGATTAATGCGCACAAAAGACGACCGTCTGATCGACGTGACTATGGTATACTCAATCACCAGATCACCCGAGGGCAAAGCCATAAACGCCGTTGTGAATGTTCGAGACATATCCCAGGTTAGACAACTTGAGAATCTGAGAGAGACCTTTCTTTCCATGCTTGGGCATGAATTGCAGACCCCGCTATCAATTATCAAAGGGTATGCCAGTACACTGGCTCGGACCGATAGCGATTGGAACAAAGAAACTCTACGTCAAGGCCTTCGGATCATAGAGGAGGAAAGCGACCGTCTTAGCAGAGTCGTAAACAAACTCCTCCTAGCGTCGCGGATCTCAACAGGGGCATCCCCTCTTAGAAAGGAACCAATAGAGCTACCAGCCTTAGCTAACAAGGTGGTGCGTCGGTTGCAGGTCATGACAGATATTCACAATTTCGAATTTCAGTTTGAACCCGATTTCCCTTCAGTGTTGGCTGATCCGGACTTGATCGAAGAGGCGCTGGCCAATCTAATAGAAAACGCCATAAAATATTCTCCAAAGGGCGGCAGAATAACGATATCAGGGAAGAGGGCAGACAACCAGGTGGAGGTGACTGTCAGCGATGAAGGGATAGGGATCCCGGCCGCAGAACTGCCGCATATTTTCGAACGGTTTCATCGAACAAACGACGGCTTGGCACACACGATTAAAGGCGTTGGGCTTGGATTGTATATTTGCAAGTCTATAGTCGAAGCCCACGGCGGCACGATAGAAGTGTCTACCAAAGTGGGAAAGGGTTCCCAGTTTACCATTAGGTTACCTTTAGGGCAGGGCACCCCGTAGTCCAGGCGTGTGAGTTAATATGGGCGACAAAAAGACAATATTGGTTGTAGATGACGAGCCCCGTGTCCTCCAGCTCACCAAAATGAATCTGGAACTGGAAGGCTTCCGCGTCGTCACTGCCGCCGACGGATACGAAGCCATCGATAAGGTTGTCAAGCAGCTGCCCGACCTGGTCGTTCTTGATGTCATGATGCCTCATATGGATGGCTTTGAAACGTTAAAGAAAATACGCGAGGTCTCAACGGTGCCTGTCATTTTTCTAACTGTCAAAGGCATGGAATCTGACCGGGTTCGCGGACTGGACCTGGGAGCCGACGACTATATGACCAAGCCTTTCAGTCCCAGAGAGTTAACTTCACGAATCAGAGCGGTTCTGCGAAGGACTGAAGCAAAGATGCCGGTCACCAAATCCGAGATAATCGTTGATGATGAATTACGTATCAATTTTGAAGAACGAAAGGTAATAGTTCGAGGGCAAGAAGTGAAGCTTAGACCTACAGAGTATCGTCTTCTCTATCAATTGGTTACCAATGCCGGACAAGTCTTAACTCACGAAACTTTGCTCTCGAGGGTCTGGGGACCAGAGTACCGTGACGAGGATCACTATGTGCGGCTCTACATTACATACCTACGCCAAAAGATTGAACAGGACACCAAGAATCCGAAATATATCCTAAGCGAGCGGGGTTTTGGCTACCGGTTTAGAGAGTTCAGCCAGCCGCAATAGTGGCGGCATTTGAGCCGTGCACCCAAACAGCCCCGGTCTCGAATGCGCATCAACCGGCAAACAGCTTGAGGCTCGAGTGTAGAATATGATTTACCGGCGTGGGCCCGGTCATTGGCTCAAGCGGCTTGACATAGCTAGGGCCGAGGCAATATCCAGCTTGATTCCCGGACCCATGCTGGTGCACAGATAGGCGCTTCTGATATATTGGCCCTTAGCGCCGCTAGGCTTCGCCTTGACAATAGCATCAATTACCGCCGCCAGGTTCTCCAACAGCTTGTCTCTGTCAAAACTGACCTTACCGATGGGGATATGGATAATAGATGTTTTATCCAGACGGAATTCTGCTCTGCCCTTACGAGCATCGGATACTACCCGGGCCAGATCTTGGGGCGGTACCACGGTGCCAGACTTAGGATTCGGCATTAGGCCTCGCCGCCCTAGAATGCGACCCAGCTTAGCTACCTTGGGCATCATGTCCGGGGTAGCGATAGACACATCGAATTCAAGCCAGCCACTTTCTATTTGCTTAATGAGATCATCCGCTCCGGCATAATCAGCTCCTGCTTCTTGGGCCAACCTTATCCCCTCGCCTTGAGTAAATACGAGCACTCTCGTTTTTTTTCCCAATCCGTTGGGCAGCAAAACTACACCACGCACCTGCTGGTCAGCACTGCGCGGGTCAACACCCATCTTCAAGTGCAGCTCAACGGTCTCATCGAACTTGGCGTAAGAAGCCTTCTTGGCCAGCTCGATCGCTTCTTCAGGAGGATAAGCTCTCGATCGGTCAACAAGTTTACTAACTTCTTGATACTTTTTACCGTGCTTAGCCACTTTATTACACCCTGAAATCCGCGGAGTTATTCGACCTCAATCCCCATGCTGCGAGCTGTGCCAGCAACAATGCTTGCCGCCTTCTCAACATCGGTAGTGTTGAGGTCCTTCATTTTGTTCCTAGCTATCTCATAAAGCTTATCCTTGCTTATCTTGCCTATCTTTTCGCTTCCAGGATTGCCACTACCTTTTTCTACTCCCAAAGCACGCCGTAGTAGGTCGGACACAGGTGGCATCTTGGTCACAAAGCTAAATGAACGGTCTTCGTAAACAGTTATCTCAACGGGAATGATGAAGCCCTCCTGTGAAGCCGTACGCTCGTTGTACTCCTTACAGAAAGCCATAATATTAATACCATGCTGACCCAGAGCTGGCCCCACAGGTGGCGCCGGAGTAGCTTTGCCAGCGGGTATTTGTAACTTGATAATTGCCTTAACCTTCTTGGCCATTATGCAATTTCCCTTTCATCGCGTTCCGCAAACATATTCAGCAAGCGCTAGATCTTCTCTACCCCTAACAGATCTAATTCAACAGGTGTTTCACGGCCGAACAGTGATAGCAGAACCGTTACTTTCCCTTTACTCAAGTTGACCTGCTCCACTTTCCCTATGAAGTCGATAAAAGGCCCGCTCGTTACACGGACACTATCTCCTTCCTTAAAAGTCATTTTTACATCGGTAGGAGCTTCTTCCATACGTCGCAGGATAGACTCTGCCTCTTCTTTGGGCAAAGGAACAGGCTTGGTACCAGCACTTACGAAGCTAGCGACACCCGGAGTGTTGCGTACTATGTCCCAGCTATGCTCGTCTAATTTCATGTTTACCATAATGTAGCCCGGGAAAGCTTTCTTGCTTATCGTGTGCCGCTTTCCCGCCTTGATTTCAATCTCTTTGACTCTCGGTATCACTACATCAAATATCTTGTCACCAAGGTCCATATATTTAATGCGCTGCTTAAGATTCCTCTCGGCCTGCTCTTCATGGCCCGAAGAAACGTATAATAGGTACCATTCTCCGTCGTTCATTGGTTACTAACCGCCCAGAAGCAAAAACAATCTCGTAAATGCCAAATCTAAAGCACCCAAAATTGCTCCCACAACAACGCACACAAGAAGTACCAACAGACTCAGCCTTAACGCCTCTTCCCGTGTTGGCCAGTGTACTTTTCGCAGCTCGCCTACCACGTCAGCAAAGAAACTCAACCTCGCTCTTTTGGCCGGGACAGATTTACTGGTAGCTTGTTTGGCGTGAGCTGTCATGAATTACTTTGCTTCTCGATGCAGGGTATAGCTACGACACTGAGGACAATACTTACGCAACTCTAGCCGTTGCGGGTCATTCTTGCTATTCTTTGTCGTAGTGTACGTCCTCCGCAAACATTGGCTGCAAGCTAGATGTATAATTACGCGTAACTCGCCTTTTTTCTTAGCCACATCTATCCACTGGTTTGCAAAATCTCCAATGAGACAATGCTTATGCGATAATCTTGCTAATCACGCCAGCACCAACTGTCTTGCCACCCTCCCTGATGGCGAAGCGTAGCCCCTCCTCCATAGCTACAGGGTAAATGGTCTTAATTCTCATGTGAGTCAAGCTGTCACCAGGCATAGCCATCTCCACACCCTCAGGAAGGATTACCTCACCTGTAACATCCATAGTTCTAATATAGAACTGAGGCTTGTATCCGGTAAAGAAAGGCGTATGCCTGCCACCCTCCTCTTTAGTCAAAATATACACCTCAGCCTCAGCTTCAGTATGAGGCTTGACCGTGCCTGGCGCTGCTAGAACCTGACCACGTTCTATCTCATCCCGTTCTACACCACGCAATAGCACACCGATGGCATCGCCAGGCTCTGCCATGTCTAAGGTCTTATGGAACATCTCCAGGCTGACTGCCACTGTTTTCTTCGTCTCCCTTAATCCTACTATTTCTACTTCATCACCTGCCCTTATCACTCCGCGTTCCACTCTGCCTGTAGGCACAGTCCCCCGTCCTTTGATACTGAACACATCTTCTATCGGCATCAGGAATGGCTTGTCCCTTTCCCTCTTTGGCAGAGGAATATACTTATCTATGGCGTCCAGCAATTCCCATACTTTCCCACACCACTGACACTCTCTTTTCCCGCACCCGCATTCCAGAGCCTTGAGGGCACTTACTCGCACCACAGGCACCTCATCGCCAGGGAAGTTGTACTTCTTGAGTAAGTCCCGAACCTCCATCTCCACCAAATCCAACAACTCGGGGTCCTCCACCAAGTCTATCTTGTTAAGAGCTACCATTATACGAGGAACTTCCACCTGCCGGGCTAGAAGCACGTGCTCTCTGGTTTGTGGCATGGGGCCGTCATCGGCGGCAACCACCAGGATAGCTCCATCCATCTGAGCAGCTCCCGTTATCATGTTCTTGATATAGTCAGCGTGCCCAGGACAGTCCACATGGCAGTAGTGGCGCTTATCAGTCTCATATTCAATGTGGGCAATGCAAATAGTCAACCCCCTTGCCTTCTCTTCAGGGGCTTTGTCTATCTCGTCATAGGCAGTGAATTTCGTCGGTCCTGCCTTAGACAATACCATAGTCATCGCCGAAGTCAACGTAGTCTTACCATGGTCAACATGACCTATGGTACCCACGTTAATATGCTCCTTGACACGCTCGTAAACTTTCTTAGCCATTTTAACCTCCTTCTATTTCAGAGCCCACAACCAGATTCGAACTGGTGACCCCGTTCTTACCAAGAACGTGCTCTACCTACTGAGCTATGTGGGCCTCGCTTTACTTCTACAAATGGAGGGGGTAGGATTCGAACCCACGTAGCCCAAACGGGCGGCAGATTTACAGTCTGCTCCGATTAACCACTCCGGCACCCCTCCTTGCCAAAAGTTTATCATAAAATATCCCAAAAACCTAGCCCGAGAGGGGATTCGAACCCACCAACCTACCGATTACAAGTCGGTTGCTCTACCATTGCGCTACTCGGGCAAGTCTAGCTACAATTTGAGCGTAACAGTATAGACAAGAGCGAAGTCCCTGTCAACCAAGAACAACCAGAAGCAACTATCTGTTGCATTCTGCAAGTGAATTATGCTACATTATACTGATTTTGTTAGTCAACGTCGTCCAGGACTGTGAGACATGGTAAATAATGTTCTATTAAAGCAACTACTGGAAGCGGGTGCTCACTTTGGTCACCATACCAGTTACTGGCATCCTAAGGCAAAGAAACATATTTTCACACAGCGCAATGGCATTCATATCATCGATTTAGAGCAGACAGTTACTATGCTAGACAAGGCCTGTGCCTTTGCCCAAGACCTAGCAGCTCGAGGACAAACTATTCTTTTTGTTGGTACTAAGAAACAAGCCCAGCAGAGCGTAGAAGAGGAAGCCAAAAGATGCGGGATGAGCTATGTTAATCAAAGATGGCTAGGTGGCATGCTGACTAATTTCGCCGTCATACAAGCTCGTATCGACCACCTAGTTCGTCTGGAGAATAAAAGGGATAAAGGTGAACTTGACGCTTTGCCCAAAAAAGAGCGGGCTAAGATAGAAAAGGAAATTGCCCGCTTAAATACCCAGATGGGAGGGTTCAAGGAAATGACAACCCTTCCTGGAGCTCTTTTCATCGTCGACCCTATCAAGGATAAGATTGCCTTTACCGAAGCCAAGAAACTGGGCATACCTGTAATCGCCATTGCAGATACCAACTGCAACCCTGACGGCATTGATTATCCCATTCCTGCCAATGACGACGCTGTCAAGGCCATAAGACTAATCTGCAGCAAAATAGCTGACGCTATAATCAAAGGAAAAACTGAGGCATTTGCCGCAGAAGCAGAAACTGCCAAATTGGCTGCCGAACAGGAGGGTGAAGAAGCCATTGAAGTTCTTCGCTCTTATACCTTCGAGCCCGAAAGGCCAGGTGAAGCAGTAAAGCCAGAGAAATCGGAAGGAGAGGTTGCACCCACATGAAGACCTCAATCGAAGCAGTGAAGGAATTAAGGACGAGAACCAATGCCGGTATAGCTGAGTGTAACAAGGCCCTGTTAGAAGCAAGTGGTGATCTAGAAAAGGCTGTTGAGATCCTCAGGCAGCGTGGATTAGCCATTGCCGAGAAGAAGAAGGAGGCAGCAGTAGCTGAGGGAATAATCGAAGCGTACATTCATCATAACAAGCGCGTGGGGGCGTTAGTGGAGTTAAATTGTGAAACCGACTTCGTAGCGCGCACTATTGAATTTAGAAAACTCGCTCACGAGTTAGCTATGCAGGTAGCCGCCACTTCACCACAGTTTATCAGCATCGAAGATATGCCGCCACAAGCAGAAGTGGAACCTCAGATAGTCTGCCTGCTGAGCCAGCCCTTCATTAAGGATCCTACCAGGACAGTACAGGACATTATCGCTGAAACAATTGCCAAAGTTGGCGAGAACATAAGAGTACGTAGATTTGCCAGATTCGAGCTTGGTGTCGATCACTAAGCCATGCTGAATGAATTACTCGCCGAACTGAACTCCAGAATGCAGAAGGCGGTGGATGGGTTGGCCAAGGAATTGGCTGCCATCCGAGCCGGACGCGCCACTCCAGCTCTCGTCGAAGGCATCACGGTGGACTATCAAGGCGCAACCCTTCCTCTTTACCAGCTTGCCACCATATCCATACCTGAGGCTAATGTAATCGTTATTCAGCCCTGGGATCGCACATGCTTACGTGAGATTGAAAGGGCCATCCTTACAGCCAACCTCGGCTTCAACCCGGCGAACGATGGCAATGTAATTCGGGTAATCGTCCCGCCTCTTAGCGAGGAGCGTCGCAAGGAGTTGGTCAAGTTCGTGTCTAAGAAAGTGGAGGAGCGTCGGGTCGCCATCCGGAACATAAGGAGAGATGGCATCGAGAAATTAAGGGAGATGGAGAGGAACAAAGAAATCTCCCAAGATGAGCTAAAAAATTCGCTGAAGAAAGTCGACCTGCTCACAGAAGCTTTTGTAGCTAAGGCGGGCGAACTGGGCCAAAACAAGGAAAAAGAAATACTAGAAATATGAATTGTCCCAAAACATCTAACGAGCCTCTGGCCCTCCAATTTACACCCAGCTAGAAGCCAATTCTTGAAAGTTACGACAATTTCTGCGAAGTTCAGCTCGTTGTAACAACAGCCACTGAAAAGGGTTGCACCTATTGCCACCCAGGTTTGATACAAATCGGTTGTTTTCTACTGCTTTTTCGCCGTAGCATCGCCTGATACAGCAAACCAGAGGACGGTCTGAAAAAGCCCAGCTAGGAACCTGGAAAGTCGATAGTCGTTCAAAAGCTGCTAAAATAGACCTATGCTCAAGCACAGAGTTATTACTGGTGCGGTGGGCGTGCCTATCATTATTCTTGTCATCTGGTTTGGTCACCCTTGGTTTACCCTTCTCATAGCCGCAGCAGCCTTAGCGGCCAGTTATGAGTTCTACCGCATGGCTGACTTTCGCTTCAGAGACCCTCTGCTTTGTTTGGGCCTGCTATTCACGCTCGCGCTCGTCTTAAGCTCTCACTACAAAAACGCCGACCTTTTGCCTGCAGTCATTACTGCCGCCATATTAATCTCCTTAATTTCCTTGCTACGTCGCCCATCGAGAGAAACGGCATTTCGCAACTGGGCATGGACAATGGCAGGAGCTATTTACGTGGGCTGGATGCTCAGCTATTGGCCTAATTTGCGTGGTCTAGAGAGCGGTCGAGCTTGGGTTTACTTGGCTATGCTTACCACCTTTGCCAACGATACGGCTGCTTTTTTCGTCGGAAGAGCTAAAGGGAAACACAAACTTCTTCCCGCCGTAAGCCCGTCTAAGACCCTGGAGGGAGCCATAGGTGGGTTACTATCCAGCATCGTTGCTGCTGTCATTATAGCAACCGTACTCAGCCGACTTGGCCAACTTCGCACTTTCCAGTACTGGCAAATCATACTGCTGGGCTTCCTTGTCAGCATCTTTGCTCAGCTTGGCGACTTGGTCGAATCGCTGCTCAAGCGTAACATGGGAGTAAAGGAATCAGGCAACTTGCTACC
>Ga0209102_1001583_pt1 | contig 11568 bp, 9 predicted proteins | sample ConPoolayeHmetaG_FD_185483 | JGI IMG/M metagenome (GOLD analysis project Ga0209102, IMG submission 185483) | Hot spring microbial mat communities from California, USA to study Microbial Dark Matter (Phase II) - Cone Pool mat layer H metaG... ... | reverse complement strand
ACCATATACTATATGGGCCCTACCCCGGCCCGGCCAGGCAGGGTAATCGGCTCGGCTGGACCCACCACCAGCGGCCGCATGGATGGCTACGCCCCATGGTTGATTGCCGCGGGGCTAAAAGGCATGATTGGCAAGGGTCCGCGTTCCCGAGGTGTGAAGGACGCTATGGTGAAATACAAGGCGGTTTACTTGGGGGCCATCGGCGGTGCTGGTGCTCTCATTTCTAAGTGCATCACGAAAGCAGAGGTAATAGCTTACGAGGAGCTTGGTGTGGAAGCTCTGCGCCGTCTGGGGGTCGAGGACTTCCCCGTCACGGTCATAAATGATATCTACGGTGGCGACATCTACGAACAAGGCAAAGCCAAATACCGCGGCAAGGCCTCCTGAATGAAGTTCAATATCTCAGGCGCTGTCCTCGCAGCAAGGCTAGGATGTTACCGATATCGTACCTTTGATCATCTCATGACATGCGTGATGAATGGGACAGCGCTCGAATGTGTGCAGCCAGGTAAGCTCGCGATGGTTGTTGTCCACAAACGGGATGGCTTCAGAGCGATAGCCAGTATCCTCTGGTATGCTTGTAACAGATGAGAAGGACATTCCGTCAGAGATCGAGACATGAACCGGGACGGACCGTAACTTCTTGGGCTCTAAAGCGCAGCTAGCCGAACGTGGCGGAGCTAAGGAAAGGTCAACACATTCGTGGTATCAGCCTTCCTTGGCAATTGCGGACATACAGGAGGGACTGGTCAGGTGGGGGAAGACCTTTGAGAAGGCGTGGGGGCAGGGCAGATTGACTGGAACCGCTTGCGGGCCGACAACTCAGGGCGAGCTTTAAGCGTTTGCGTTTGCCCCCTATCAGGGTGACTGTGGCTGCCAGGACGGTGGAGATTTCGAACAATACGATTGTCGGTAGCACTCTGAAATTGCTGCGGCAGAGACAGATGGAAGGCGGGCTATGCCGCGAAACCGGGTAGCTAGGCATGTATAGCATAACGAAGCTGCAAAACCGCTTGCACCGCGGCTCGTGTCATTTGACCTGAGCTTCTTGCTTCAATGCTTCTAGTATGCCTTTAACCTTTTTCTTGTGTTCGGCCCTGCCTATAGTGTAGGAATGAGGCAGCCATTTCATGTCCCGCAGATTGCTTATTATGCTCGGAAGTAGGTCGTAAGGGATGGACATAAGTATCAGGCCTTCTGGCCATAGCCTTCTTGATCTCATGCCAAACCCAAAACCCGTGACAGTGAAATTCAATTCGCCGCTTATGTAAGGATAAACGTAGAGCCAGGCGCAGGCTATCACTGACGTTCCCCTAGCTGTCCACATTTTACCGCTAGTATAGCTATGCGCCCTCAGTAGAATTTCAGCTTGAGTCACATTAGCGGTAACAATTAATACGTCTGGCTCGAATGTTAGTTTGTCCAGGGGAGCAAAGGCGACATAATTAACAGCACCCTTCCGCAGTTTGGGGATTACATGATAGATTCTCTGGTTAGCACGCACGTCTTTGAGAACTTCCAGCCTCGGTCCTACCTGGCCACTCTCAAAAATGGGCTCATGCTCCATCATGCCCAGCAGCAGCGGTCCGACACAGGTGAAGTTTTCTTTGGTAACGTAAAAAGCATTTCCCTCCTGAGCTTCGGGAAGCATCTCACAGAAATCCAAGATGTCATCTAGCTTCTCAATTCCATCCGGTTTATTGGGTAAGAACTTGACCCCTACGGGTTTCCTCTCAAATTTGAATTTCTCAAATATCGCTAAGTCTTGTTGGATTGAACTCATCTCTTCCTTACCTCTGAACGGCTATTTTTTCCCAACCCAATTCAAACTGGGTTAAAACTGGTGGGAGGTCCTAGAGAGTTTCTGGGGGGCTCATTAAGAGCCCCCCAGATAAGGTTACTACGCTTTTCAGTAGACGTGGCGAAGTGGCCAGGCACCCAGTCTTACGTTCGCTCCATTCTGGTTCTGGTGAAGAACTACCGCATCGGCACCTTCAATATCAGTTAGACCATAGGCTATGGTTGTTGGGAGTATGCCCTTCGTGTCCAAGCCAGCAATCTTGCGGAAGCCATTGTGGAGGACATCAGCCGATGTTAGATCCGCAGGAGACTTACCAGTGTTTATCATGGCAAGCCTATAGGCTTCAACCTGAATCATGGCCTCAACAACGCCGTGCTGATACATGATGTGCATTTTAGGATCGAAGCCCCCTTCCCTATAGGTGCTCATCAGGGTCTTACAGAACTGCACCCCGTCGCTGGTGTCATCCCACCCGGGGTAGCTACCAGCGATGACAAGACCGTTCCCAATCACTGTCCCCGGAGCACCCGTATCCCGCAGAAAGATAGTGAGGTGAGCCGGCGAGCACAAGGCAACGGTCATGTTGTGGGCCTTGTTCCATCCAATACCCATCTGGTCCGCCTTCGTCATCGTATATACTGCTCCGACAACAAGCATGGCGCCAATGGTAAAGTCAATATGGTTATCCCTACACCATGTAAGCGCGGCAGATATTTCTGGGTCATCTGCGCTGGTAGGGACCGGCTTTATCGCCGGGCAGCCCTCAACCACCTCATACCCCTTACCCTCGAGATAGGCCTTCATCGCAGGTATTATAAGTGTCTGGCCGAAGCTAGTATTGGTAAGATAGGCAACCCGTGGCTTCCCGGTACGTCCCTCCGCTTTCCATCTCTCCATGAACCAATCAGCGGCGGCGGCCATCTGGTCAGTATAAATAGGGTAATTCATGAAGATGGTTCCTATGGTCGGCGTCAGAAGATAAGGCCCAGAGGCCATAGTGGTGGCAGCGACTTCGTCAGTAACCAGCGTATCCTTTATTGCCGTCGCAATTCCCGAACCTGATATCCTGAACGTCTTGTATCCTGCCGCCATCATCAGCGCATAGTTAGTCTGTGCCGTCGCTGCATCGGCCTTGTCGTCCAAGAACGTCACCTCCACGGTTACACCCTCAGGGAATGAGGTACCCCATGGTGAAATCTTATGGTTGGCGTTTACCCAGGCGGCATAATTCTTATAGGCTTCGAGAACTGCCTGGCCGTCCTCGGGGTAGGGGCCGGTCAGAGGGAAGGTACCACCGATGTATATCGTCCCCGTTGGCCCCACCTCTTCCTCTTCCTCCTCTTCCTCCGCAGGGGCAGCACAGCCCAGTACCGGCAGTACAGCCAGCGCGATCACGAGTAACCCTATAACTAACCACTTAAACTTGATCATTTCTCCTCCTTCCTAGTTTGTAATTTGCTTTGGCCTATAGGTTCTCTCTCTTTCCGAAGTTGATCACCTCCCTTCGTAATATTGATGTTTGGCTAAGTCTTCTTCGAACTCAATCACCTCCTTTCATTCATTATTGTTCAATCCATTTTTGCATCTTTATTACATGCTACAAATGTTAAGATCTTGTTAAACACTTACATAATCCTAATGTGAAAATGGCCATAGCTGAAAGTAGGCCTTGATGAGGTGCCAGCCGTGAGCCAGCCCCCTGGGCTCGAAGATAAGGAAGACGATAATTACCAGTCCGCGTATGATGAGGCTGAGCGAAGCCGATGCCTGGGGTCCAACAGCCGGAAAATCCCTGGCTATTATTGGAGCAAGAATGATGACCAGATAATCCAGTAGTCCGAAAGCCACAGAGCCCAAGATAGCCCCGGTGGTGTTGCCCATGCCACCGACAATCAGCATGCCCAGATACCAAACCGAATTTATGAAGGGAAACGACTCAGTACTAGCCCAGCCATAGTAGTGAGCCAGGAGTGAGCCAGCGACGCCGGCGAAAACACAGCCGATGAAGAATGCCAATAGCTTATAAGCCCATATGTTAATTCCCATGACCTCAGCCGCTAGGTCATTATCTCTGATAGCGATGAAAGCTCTGCCGACTCTGCTCCTGACTATATTCATAGCCACGACTGTAGCCAGACAGGCCATTATCATCACCAAGTAGTAGTAGCTAGCTTTGGACTGCAGCACGATGCCAAATATCTCAGGTTTAGGCGCAGCCCGCCCAAAAACACCACCAGTGATTTCTACTGGTAGCTGGAAGTGGAAGAGCCAGGAAATAATAAAGTAGGCAGATATTGTTGCCATAATCAGGTAGAAGCCTTTCACCCTCAGTGATGGCAAGCCAAAGATTAACCCCACCAACCCTGCGGCTAGGGCAGCACAGGGCAAGGCTGCCCAGAATGAGAAGCCAAACTTGCCGCATAAGATAGCCGAGGCATAGCCGCCCACTGCCATAAAGGCAGTATGTCCCATGGAGATTTGACCACAGTAGCCGGTTAGAATATTAAGGCCATGAACACTAATAACGGAGATACCGATCATGATCATTATGGTCAGCCATGTATTATCCATAAATAATGGGCAGGTGAACAGAAAGGCAAGGAAGGCCAACAATATTACCCACTGCGTCCGGGTTCGGAGGAGTGCCATATCCTGGGCATAGGTTTCGCTAAACGTCGCGCTCCGTAATGCCATACTCTTTAAGCCAACTCCTTTTGTAATAAAAGGTACGCCCTAAACACACAGTCCAAAAATGTCTTAAATCCTCTCTATCCTTCGCGTGCCAAATAGGCCATAGGGTCTAATGATTAGCACAATTATGATAATGATAAACGGGAAGATAGTAGACAGCCCACCGGTGCGAGTTAGGGGGTCAAGGTAGCCACCAGCCACGGCCTCTGCCACCCCCACTATTAATCCGGCTATGATAGCCCCGCCAATCGAGTCCAGCCCCCCCAACAGCACCACTGCGAACGCTTTTAGTCCCAAATCAGCCATAGACAGTGAAACACCAGCTTGGGCGCCTAAAAGAATGCCGCCGACGACACCAGTGACACAGGCAATTATCCAGGAGATGGCATAAACTGTAGTCACCTTGATACCAGCGGCCTGCGCCACCTGCTCATCCTCGGCAGTGGCTCTCATGGCCAGTCCAATTTTGGCGTAGCGGAAGAATAGCATGAGTGCAGCTACCACAACAGCAGCCAATATTGCTCTAATTACCGTGGCTGCGGGTACATGTATCTCACCAAGGCGTATGGGTTCCGTCGGTATCACTCCAGAGTACGCCTTATACTGGCCACCCCAGATCAGGATTGCCAGCCCCTCCAATATACAAAAGCCCAGGGCTATGGTCATCATGACTACTGCTATTACTGGTTTACCCACGAGGGGCCGCAGGGTAAGGCGTTCTATCAACAAGCCCATCACGGTAGCGGTAGCTATCGCCGCCAACAGGGCCGCCCATAGCGGCAGGCCGAACATTACCAAGAAGGTGAAGCCAAGGTAGCCGCCAATCATGACAATGTGTCCTTGGGCAATGTTAAACGCCTGAGAGCATTTGAGGATGATGACAAAGCCCATAGCGATCAGGGCATAGACTATGCCCACGCTAACACCGCTTATCCCTAACTCTAGGAACTTGGTCATTGGGCGCCTCCCTCCACGGACTGGATGCTAAGGACAGTCTTTACTGTTGCCACTCGCCCATCCCGGTATGTGACTCGAACTTCTACAGGCACCTCATTCTGATTACTGTAGATAGCCTGGATAAGGTCGCTGTAGCGCTCTTGCAAGAAGACTCTCTTAAGTCTCCTGTTTCTGGTTAGCTCGCCCTCATCGGGGTCAAATTCCTTGTGCAGATTGACATATTTCTTCACCCTGACGCCCGGCGGCAAGGTCTTGTTTATCCTCTCAATCTCCTGCTTTACTAGTTCGCAAACCTCGGGCTTCTGGGAAAGCTCGGTGAAATTAGTATAAGCTAACCCTTTCTGCCCCGCCCACCTACCGACACTCTCATAATTGATTACTATGACCGCTGAAGCGTAGGCTCTATCTGGGCCAGCTAGAACCCAGGCGTCCTTGACATAAGGACTGAACCTCAGCCGACTCTCAATTAACTGAGGAGCTAGTTTATCACCACTCGCCAGCTCGACGACGTCCCGTACCCTATCCACAAAGATAAGGTGTCCGTCTTCATCAATGAAGCCACTATCTCCGGTGTAGAACCAGCCATCTTTGAGAACCTCGGCAGTCTTATTTGGGTCATTATAGTAACCAAGGAAAGTGCCAGGCTGTCGGCAAATAATCTCACCTTTATTGGTTATTCTTACTTCCGCCCCGCTACGGATGGGGCCTACCGTCTCCAAACGAATATCGTCGTTCCTAGCGCCCGTCAGTACTCCCATTTCTGCTGCCCCGTACAGGCTTTTGAGGGGAAGATTTAGGGCATGGTAGAACCGGAAAGCATCAGGGCTGAGCGTCGTCCCGGTGGTATAGCAAATTCTGGCGTTTGATAGCCCAAGGCTAGCCCTGATGTGTCTAAACAGAACCGCATCAGCACAGGCATCGAGTATCTTCACAGACAGGCTTGGTTTTTGCTTTTTGGCCTTCAGGTCAGCCATCCTGTAGCCGATGGGCATCATTAAGCGAAAAGCGAGTCCCTTGAGGGCCCGAGTCGCTGCAATGCGCGCTTGAACTCTTGCTGCCTGGTTCTCCCATACCCGGGCCTCGTAGAGTACTATGTTTGGTCTTATTTCCCTCATATCCTCTTGCTGCGTCTCCGGCTCCTCAGCAAAGTTCAAGATGCTAGCCGACAAGAGGTGACAACCAATCAGAAACTGCTGCTCAGTCATCCAGACTGGCGGCAGGTAGGGAACAACATTGTCATTTTGCTGCCAAGGGTCGAGATGCAAATAGTATTCCGCACCAGCCCTCATTGTCCTGTAAGTGTGGATGGCTCCCTTGGGAACAACCCCGGTGGTTCCCGAGGTGTAAACGATGGTGCAAACATCGTTAGCACCACCGCTTTCCATATTTCGCTCAAAGAGCCCGGGGTGAGCCTGTTCATGCTCTTCCCCCAGCTTCAACACCTGCTTATATCCCATCAGAATAGGGTCATCATAGTGGCTGAGCCCCTTGTAGTTCCAGTAAATAACCTTCTCGAGTTGCGGAAGCTCTTCTTTAATCTCAAGGAGCTTGTCAACCTGCTCCTGGCCTTGAACCAAAGCAAACCTGGCTTCGGAATTTTGGGCAATGTACTTTATCTCCGAAGGACTTGAATCTGGATGGAGCTCCACTGAGACCCCATGGTTAGACTGGGCAGCTAGTTCAGAATAATACCACTCAGGGGCATTATCGCCAATGATCAGTACCTTGTCCCCGGGTTGAAAGCCCAGAGATATGAGGCCAAGGGCCAAGCATTTGACACTAAGGTAGTAGTCCTGCCAGGTGTAAGGCTGCCAGATACCGCGGTGCTTGTGGCGCATTGCGGTATAGCGAGGGCCATAAGTCTCATAGTTGTATTTGAGTACCTTGGGCCAGGTATCGCCCTTTTCCTTGTAAAGCTGCTCTATGTCAGTAGGCGCTGCCCCTACCTGTTCTTCTATACGAGCCATCTTTTCTTCCGTCGATAGTGCTTAACTTCGCGATAACTCTTTCTTGAGCCTACCGCTGATAGCCCCATATAGAATTCCTGAACATCCTGATTATCTTTTAACTTTTCAGCTGGCCCCTCCAGAGCTATCCGGCCGTTCTCCATAACATAAGCATAGTCAGCAATACCAAGGGCAGCTCTGGCGTTTTGCTCCACCAAGAGTATCGCCATCTTTTGCTCGGCATTGATTCTTTGTATAATCTCATAGATTTCTTGCACCAGCAACGGTGCGAGTCCGAGTGATGGCTCGTCCAGAAGCATCAGCCTAGGGCGGGCCATGAGCCCCCGCCCTATCACCAACATCTGCTGTTCACCGCCGGACAGATAGCCGCTCCTCTGGTGGTGGAGCTCCCTAAGCCTGGGGAAGTAATCGAAAACCATGTCTATATCGGCCTTGACCTGCCCACGGTCTTTGCGATGATGAGCAAAGACCAACAGGTTCTCTTCAACGCTAAGGTGCTCAAGAACCCTCCGCCCCTCCATAACCTGGGTTATGCCCATGGCGGCAATGTCCCCAGGGCCAAGTTTATCTATTCTCTTACCGTCGAAAACGATGCTGCCGTCGGTTACCTTTCCCTCCTCGGTCTTTAGCAGCCCTGAGATTGCTTTCAGGGTAGTAGTCTTGCCCGCTCCATTAGCCCCAAGAAGAGCAACAATTTTCCCGTCAGCTATCTCTAGTGATACACCTCGTAGCACCTGAATCACATTCATGTAGGTTACGTCAATGCTATTTACTTGTAGCATTTTTGTTCTCTAAACGCTTACACTTCCTCTCCCAGGTAAGCCTTGATTACTTCGGGGTTGCTCTTGATTTCCGCAGGGGCGCCTTCAGCAATTTTGCGTCCGAAATCGAGGACAATAATCCTGTCGGCGACGTCCATAACCACTCCCATATCGTGCTCGACAAGAACGATGCACTTAACCCCGTCTCTGAGAACGGGGGTGTCCGGATAGGTATCCCCCTGACCTTCAAAGACGTCAAATATGAATCGGACGATGTCCTCCTTCTCCTCCAGGTTCATCCCAGCCATGGGCTCGTCAAGAAGCAAAACTTTGGGTTCCAGAGCTAGGGCTCTGGCCAGCTCCACCCTTTTGCGCAGCCCATAGGGCAGAACGGCGACATGCTTCTTTCTGAGTGACTGTATTTCCAGAAAATCAATAATGTCCTCTACCGTGCGTCGGTGTTCAATCTCCTCTTTGTGAGCCCAGCCAAGGTATATGGCACCAGAAACGAAGTTTTGTTTCATAAACACGTGTCGGGCAGCCATGATGTTATCTTGAGTGGTTAGCCCGGTATACAGCTCGATATTCTGAAAGGTCCTGGCAATCCCAAGTTTAGCCAGCTTATCCGGCCGCATTCGGGTGACCCGTTGCCCATCGTAGTAGATCTCACCTTCTTGCGGCTTGTAGAAGCCGTTTATGCAGTTAAGGAGTGCGGTCTTACCGGCTCCGTTAGGCCCGATAATAGCCAGTATCTCGTTATCTCTGATATCGAGGGTGACGTCGGTAAGCGCCTTGACACCGCCAAAGCTAAGGGAGAGGTGGTCAACCCGCAGTTTGACCTGATTATCAGTTTTCACCACCATGGCTCTACTCTGCTCGCTGTGGCAGCATTCTAGCTACCCGTCTTACGTTGACTTGTTATTTCTTCAGCAATAAGTTTATTGCGGTACCTGGTTACTCGATAATCCTGCGGCCCTTCACACTTGAGATGCCGCCCCAGTCGTTTGGCTTTTTTGTAAAGTGTCTTGGCCGTTTCTCTATCGAGCGTCTCGACGTACTTTCTATAGCCTGTGCATTTTGTGCTCCAATCTTTGTACACCAATATCGTCACATCGTCATCCACGGCATCACAGTAGGTCGTGGTTGCTGTCACTTGCCAATCTATCACCGGGCCACCCTCTGGATTAACGGCGCAGTCTCGCCCCGGTTGTCGCAACCCCACAATCCTATACTTACATATTAATGCGTACGTCAATAAAGTCAATACCCTCGACAGGGTATTTTTGACAACGCAGACAAAAGGTGCTATAAATCTGGCAATGGCCAGGCTTACCAGCAAGGATTATCGCGACATTCTAAACCTGATCTATCTTGCCAACCGATGCGAAAACATTGAAAGCTTCGTTAATATGCTGTATCCGTCCGTACTGCAAGCATTCCATGCCGAGTGCGCCACTTTTCAGCTTATTAAGGGATACCCGCACCATATAGAGATTGTCGAGTCACGGTCCTTCAGGACGGATAACAATACTCTCTATGAAGATAGATATTACCCCGTGGTGTACGTAAAGGATTCTTTCTACCAGCGTTCTCCGTTGCTGAATCAGGCGATTTCCTCAGCCAAAACTGTCCTAAGAATTGAAGACTCTGTTTCTCTCAGAGACTGGGAGAGGTCAGACTTTTACAATGATTTCATGCTGCCACAGCACTTATACTGGGAGTTATTCCTGACCTTACGCTGGAAAAACAGACTAGAGGGCATGATCACGTTGTGGCGTCCTAAGAAACAGCTTGACTATGAGGATAGAGAAGTCCTAAAAGCAGCCAGACTTGCTTCCCACCTTGGAGTTGTCGTACACAATATTTGTTTGATTTCGCGGATTAATAACCGCGAAGATCATACTTTCGCTACTGAGGAGGCTGATAGTGAGGGGCTTCTTTGGCTAGACCATAAGTTTGCTCCTTCATTCTTTAATGCTAAGGCAAGAGAGATTTGCCTGCAACTATTAGGCGGGATGCCATATAATAGATCTGACGTTGAAAGAGGTGAGTTCCCTATACCATCCTGTATTACTAAGGATTGTTCCGACCTTATGGATTTACTTAAAGCAGGAGAGCAGCCTATCCTGTCACCAAAGGAGAGGATAGTATCCACAAGCAGTGGCAAGAGATTCCGAGTTGAATGTTCACTGATATGGAAAGCCGATCAAATAAGTTCTGTGCCTAACTTTGTGGTTACCTTGTCCGATGTTAGCGACGAAGAGAGACTGGAGGCTACCTTACAAGCCAGATTCGGCTTGAGCAGAAGAGAGCTAGATGTTGTTTACTATGTGACTAGAGGGCTGTCTGATGATGAGATTGGGGAAAAGCTTTCTATTAGCAGGCAGACGGTGCATACACATATCAAGAACGTCTACAGGAAACTAGGTGTTAGGAGCAGAGTTGAGTTGTACAGGAGAGTTATACAGAGCAGTTATCCAGGAGTGTTCGATCGCCAAGTTAACTGGCGCAATTTGCCCAGAATATCGGGGTCTGGTGCACAGTGACCGCTGTTGCGTTTGCGGGCTCAATATCGTACCAGGCATTTCATTCTCGTCTTCCCTTGTAGAGCATTCCCTCGGTTAGTGGCGCTGACAAAAGAATGGCCAGTCGCAGTCGGTGACCTTTAACAATACAATCTTTTGCGACAACATGGACTTTACGTCATTGAGATGGACGATGCATCGGCGACGCGCCACCTCAATCATAGCCCCGAATGGCCTCTTGAGATGTGTATCGAACATGCCAAAGATGTGTACGGTGACGACCCCGATCCCCTTGGGATATATCTTCAGCGCCTAAGGGTATAACCGATGCGCAAAAGCGAGACAGGCAAAGGTCGGCAGGGTATTTTCTATGGCTGGGTTGTCTTGGGCGTAGCTTTCATCACCGTAGTCCTTGGCTACGCCATCAGAAATACATTCGCCGTTTTCTATCCCACCATTGTGGCGGAATTTGGCTGGCAGCGGGGTAGCACAGCACTAATGTTCTCCATTGCTTTCCTTGTCTACGGTCTAGCGTCACCACTGGCAGGCACCCTCGTAGACAGATTCAAGCCAAGGCTAGTCTTACCATTAGGAGGTTTCATTGCCGGCATAGGCGTTGCCTTGTGCAGCTTGGCTACCGCTCAGTGGCAATTCTTTCTCTTCTACGGGGGGATTGGCGCCATCGGCCTAAGCCTGGCTGGCTGGTCACCGCTCACCAGTATAGTCTCCAAATGGTTTGTCAGAAAACGCGGCTTGGCCATTGGTATACTGGCGGCGGGCTTTGGCGGCAGTTTGGTATCAGCCCCTATTGCTCAGTTCTTCATCTCTAGCCTTGGCTGGCAAAAGGCTTATATCATTGTTGGAAC
>Ga0209102_1001582_pt1 | contig 11576 bp, 11 predicted proteins | sample ConPoolayeHmetaG_FD_185483 | JGI IMG/M metagenome (GOLD analysis project Ga0209102, IMG submission 185483) | Hot spring microbial mat communities from California, USA to study Microbial Dark Matter (Phase II) - Cone Pool mat layer H metaG... ... | reverse complement strand
AAGAATCCTCCACCATGATCATCGGCGATGCGGCCCAATTTAAACTGGAAATCCAGGGAAATGCGGCCAGCGTCAAAGGCCAAGCGCTCGCCGTGATTCAAACGGATATTCTTCTTCTCCAAATCAAGGAAAAGGTAACTCCACAGCCCACGGCCAAAGATGTTTCTCCCTCTGTTGTCTGGGCTAGTATCAGCAGGCGGGAGCTCCTGCGCAGCCATCTCAATCTAAAATCAGGGGAAAGGGCTGTGGTCGGGGTTTCCCGGCTCGACGGCGGCGAAAAAGGCCTTATCCTCATCGTTTCCGGAAAAGTTATCGACTGAAAGGAAGGGCGGCGGGCTCAGATTTTTTCTGGGCCGACAATTCCGCCTGAAATAATCGTATTCATCGCTTCGGGCACGGTCCAGCCGAGGCTTTTCACCTGGGATTCCCTGACCATAACCATGAAACCCGAAGTCGGGTTGGGGGCTGTGGGGATGAAGACCTTGAGGAGTTTGTCCATTTCTCCTCCCGCAGAGCTCAGGGTTCCTGTTACAAACCCAATCGACCACAGGCCGGGCCGAAAATGTTCGACCATGACGACCCTCTTGAAAGCCTCTTTCTCGGGCAGGGAAATCGCTTCAGCCAGCTGTTTTCCCAGCGTATAAATAGTCTTGATAATGGGAATGCGCGTCGTGATCGTCTCAATCAGAGCAAAGGTGCGCCGCCCCAACCAGTTGCTCGCCAGCAAGCCGAGAAAGTAGAGGAAAACGAGAACCAGGAGAATCCCCAGGCCGGGGATTTTGAAGCCAAGCACCCTGTCAATTCCCCTCGTCACTCGCGCATCGATAGCCAGATAAAGGAAGCGAATGACAAGATAGGATAGCCCCAGGGGGATAATGGCCAGGAAGCCCCTGAAGATGTGCGTTTTCAGGTGCTTAAGAATTTCTCTCATGGAAGGTCGACTCCTTCGCCGTCTCGAGACACGCCAGCGACACGCGGTGTCCGGCCTTCTAAATAATCACTTAGCCAAGCTTTTTCATTCCCCCTTTGGCGATGAAAAACCCGAAAAGAAAGCCAATGATAACCGCCAGCGGCACGAGGATGACCTGGGACATGGAGATTTTCCAGAAGAAGATGCGGAAAACCACTTCCTGGGTGTTCTGAACGAGGATGATCGCCAGGAGGATGAGCAAAACAAGGACAATGAGGATTTTTGTCTTCACGGCCAGACCTCCTTTACAGCCATTTTTTTCGGCGAAAATACATTAACATAAAAACGCCGATGGCCACCATTACGGCCAGGACAGCGAAATACCCCCAGCGCCAGCCAAGCTCGGGCATGTACTCAAAATTCATGCCGTAAATTCCGGCGATGAACGTCAACGGGATGAAGATGGTGGCGATGACGGTCAGAACTTTCATGATCTCGTTCATCCGGTTGCTGACGCTGGAAAGGTAGATGTCCAGCATTCCCGAGAGCATGTCCCGGTATGTTTCAATGGTGTCAATGACCTGGATGGTGTGGTCATAAACGTCACGCAAAAAAATTCCGGTCGACTCCTTGATAAGGCAGGAGCCCGACCGCTCCAGACCACTAACGACCTCGCGCAGGGGCCAGACCGATTTGCGCAAATAAATCATCTCTCTCTTCAGCGTGTGGAGGGCCTGGATGGTCTTTCGACCCGGGTCAGTAACAATTTCTTCTTCCAGGAACTCCACCTCCTCACCGAGCTTCTCCAGAACTACAAAATAGTTATCGACGACGGCGTCGATCAACGCGTACGCCAGATAATCTGACCCCATCCTGCGCAGCCGCCCCTTGCCACTCCGGATTCTCTCGCGCACGGGGTCAAACACGTCCCCTTCGCCCTCCTGGAAAGAAATAACAAAATTGGGACCGACAATCAGGCTGACTTGCTCGGAGAGGATGCCCTTCTTTTTCCCCGCGAAGCTGATCATCCGGAGAACGATAAAGAGATAATCGCCCATGTCCTCCAGCTTGGGCCGCTGGCCCGTGTTCATGATATCCTCGAGGATGAGCGGATGAACGCCAAAATGGCCGCCCATCTTGCCGATGATTTCGCTGTCGTGGACGCCATCGACGTTGATCCAGGTGACCGTGGCCGTGTCCTTGAACGGAAAACACTCCTCAACCGTCTTCACTTCTTTTTCTTCAAAGCTCTTTTCATCATAATCGATGATTGAAATTCTCGTCTGTTCCCTCTTTCTCTCGCCGATGTGAATGAGGCTTCCCGGTGGGAGTCCGCTTTTGCGGCTCCGTCGATGCATGTTCCGAGGCATGGCCTTTCACCTCCCCAAGGATTTATCCAGACGACAGCAGAACTCGTCTATTCTTTATTTGAGCCGCGCTTCGACAGCTTTCCAGTCGATATTCTTGAAGAAGGCCTCGATGTAATCGGCCCTTTTCAGGCCGTAGTCGACCATGAAGGCGTGCTCGAAGACGTCCATGATCAGGATGGGCTGGCAGCCGGCCGGATGGCCGACATCGTGCTCGTTAATCCAGAAGTTGATGAGCTTCCCGTTAGCTATATCCTCATAGAGGACTGCCCAGCCAATACCCCGCATCGCGCCCGTGGCCTTAAAATCTTTCTCCCAGGCGTCGTAGCTTCCGAAGTCGGTGGCTATTTTCTGGCCAAGCTTTCCCCCGACGTTGAGCGCTTCTTTGCCGCCCAGGTTCTCGAAATAGTACTCATGGAGGCGCATGCCGTTAAACTCCCACCCCAGTCGCCTCTTGAGTTCGGCGAATTCGGGGTTCGCGGTTTTACCCTCCTTCAGCATCTGGGATAGTGTCTCGAGAACCTTGTTTGTGTTGGCGACATACCCCTGATACAGAGTGAAATGATTCTTGAGCAACGTCTCACTAAACCCGGGCATGCCGATGAGCTTGTTGTAATCCTTTGCCGTATAAGCCATTGTTCTTTCCTCCTCAAACTTAGCTTTTATGGGAAGGGCGAGTCTCGAAAGAATGGCCGCCCCTCCAACCCCGGCCGCGGTCACGAATTCCCGCCGCTTCACTTCCCTTTGCCTTCTTTTTCTTCTCTCTCTTCTTTCGCTTCTTTTTCGGGCGGAAGAAGGCCCAGCTTCTGGCGAATTTCCTTTTCCACCCGGTCAGCCAACTCCGGGTTCTCCTGGAAAAGCTTCTTGACGTTTTCTCTACCCTGGCCGAGCCTTTCTCCCTTGTAAGAGTACCAGGTGCCGGTTTTTTCGATGAGCCCGACGTTGACGCCGCAATCGACGAGGTCGCCTTCCCTGGAAATTCCCTTGCCGTAGATGATATCGAACTCCGCTTCGCGGAAGGGCGGCGCCATCTTGTTCTTGACAATTTTGACTTTGACCCTGTTGCCGATGATATTCTCGCCCTCCCTCAAGGCTGTCATCCGGCGAATATCGATGCGCATAGAAGCGTAGAACTTGAGGGCTCGGCCGCCCGTCGTCGTCTCCGGACTGCCGATGAAAACACCGATCTTCTCCCTGATCTGGTTGACAAAGATAAAACATGTATTCGAGCGGCTGACGATGGCCGTGAGTTTGCGCAGCGCCTGGGACATGAGCCTGGCCTGGAGGCCCATGTGGGCATCGCCCATTTCGCCTTCGAGCTCGGCTTTGGGCACGAGCGCGGCCACAGAATCGACGACGATGACATCGACAGCGCCACTCCGGACGAGGACCTCGGCGATTTCGAGCGCCTGCTCACCATAGTCAGGCTGGGAGATGAGGAGGTTATCCACGTCCACACCGACGCTGGCGGCGTAATGGGGGTCGAGGGCATGCTCGGCGTCGATGAAGGCGGCCTGGCCCCCTCGCTTCTGGGCCTCAGCGATGACATGGAGGCCCAGCGTCGTTTTCCCAGTCGCCTCAGGCCCGAAAACCTCGACGACTCTTCCGCGGGGAAAGCCGCCTATTCCCAGGGCCAAATCAAAAGCAATCGAGCCGGTGGGGATGGCCTCCACTTTGATGGCCGCCTCCTTCTGGCCCAGCTTCATCACCGAGCCTTTGCCGAATTGCTTTTCAATCTGGGAAACAGCCGCTTCGATGGCCCGAGCTCGCGACGCTTGCTTCTGGTCTATGTCTTCGCCCTTCATTTTTTCCTCCTCATCATAAAAGACGCCTTTATCCAGGATTTTTTACCACGACGGCGGAAAGTTCTCCTTTATTCTACCATAAACGGGACCAATCCTCACCCGGATGGTCTAACCCCCAATTCTTCGTGGTGCAAGGCTTTATGCGCCGCCTGGAATTGCTCGATCTTAATGGAGGAACGCCTCTCCCAAACCGCCATACCTTAACCTGGCCATTCCGGAGCGGCGCAGCGGCTGATTGCTCAAGAAGGCCGGGATTGTCGACCGTCCTAATAGGTATAAAATCCACGACCGGTCTTGCGGCCCAAATAGCCAGCATCCACCATTTTTCGCAGCAGCGGGCAGGGCCGGTACTTGGGGTCCTTGAACCCGTCGTAGAGAACTTCCATGATGGACAAGCAGACATCCAGGCCGATGAGGTCGGCTAAGGCGAGCGGTCCCATCGGGTGGTTCATACCAAGCTTCATGACCGTGTCGATGGCCCCAGCCGTTCCAACACCCTCCATCAGGGCATAGACAGCCTCGTTGATCATGGGCATGAGAATCCGATTGGAGATGAACCCGGGGAAATCGTTGGCTTCAACTGGCACTTTGCCAATTTTCTCAGCCAGAGCCTTGACGGTGGCAAACGTCTCCTCGGACGTGGCGAGGCCCCGAACAAGCTCGACCAGAGCCATGAGCGGGACTGGATTCATGAAGTGCATGCCCATGAACCGGTCCGGTCGGCTGGTCTGGGCGGCCAGGCGGGTGATGGAGATTGAGGAGGTGTTGGAGGTCAGGATGACCTCGGGCGCTAAAATCGTGTCCAGTGCCCGGAGGACATTTCTCTTGACCTCGAAATCCTCGAACACAGCTTCGACAACAAAATCGGCAGCTCTGAACTCATCAAGGTGGGGGGTGGGCTTGACCCGGGCGAGGATGGCTTCCTTGCCCTCGGTGATTTTTCCTTTCTCGATGAGCTTGGCCAAGCTCTTGTCCATTCCTTTGAGGGCGCGCTCGAGGTAAGCCTCATCCACGTCATTGAGCAGGACCGAAAAACCGGAGGCTGCGGCGACCTGGGCGATGCCGCCGCCCATCGTCCCGGCTCCTACTATTCCGATCGTTTTAATGTCCATTTTCCCTCCTTTTTTTCTAGTCCTTTATCTTTTATTTTTCTTTCCCCTTCTTGGGCGGTCATACCATCTCGATGGCCATGGCCACAGCATCGCCACCACCCAGGCACAGGGAAGCCACACCCTTTTTGAGGCCGCGATGCTTGAGGGCATAGACGAGTGTCGTCAGGATGCGGGCGCCGGTCGCGCCGATGGGATGCCCTAAAGCAACCGCTCCACCATGAACATTGACTTTCTCCCGATCGAGCTTGAGCTCTTTGAGCAGGACAACGAGCTGGGCGGAGAAAGCCTCGTTGATTTCGAACAAATCCACTTCCTCAATCTTCCAGCCGACGTTGGCCAGGAGCTTCTCTATCGCTCCCTTGGGCGCATACATGACCATGGAGGGCTCGACCCCGTTGGTCGTCGTGCCCAGGATGCGCGCCAGCGGCGGGTTGAGACCCCTGTCCTTGATCGCCTGCTCGGAAGCGACGACCACGGCGGCGGCGCCGTCATTCAAGGCCGAGGCGTTTCCAGCCGTGACCGTGCCATCCTTCTTGAACACTGGCCTGAGCCTGGCCAGCTTTTCCAGGGTTGTGTCGCGGCGCGGCCCCTCGTCGACGGCAAAGAGGATGGGCTCGCCCTTTTTCTGGGGAATGGTGACGGGCACGATTTCTTCCTGGAAATAACCCTTGTCGATGGCGTGGATGGCTTTCTGGTGGCTGCTCAGAGCGTACTGATCTTGCTCTTCCCGGCTGGCGCCAAATTTTTCAGCTATGACCTCGCCGGTGTTTCCCATGTGGACGTTGTCGAAGGCGCACCACAGGCCATCGAGAATCATGGCATCCTTCATCTGGACATCACCGAATTTGACACCTTCCCTGAGGCCCCAGACAAGATAGGGAGCCCGGCTCATGCTCTCCATGCCGCCGGCGACCACGACTTCCTTCTCCTCGAGCTGGATCACCTGGGCGGCCAGGGCCACCGCCTTGAGGGCGGAGCCGCAGACCTTGTTAACGGCGAAGCAGCTGACCGTATAGGGGATGCCGGCTTTGACGGCGGCCTGTTTGGCGGGCGCCTGTCCGATGCCGGCCGAGACGACGTTACCCATGATGACCTCATCCACAGCCTCGCCGGGAACGTTCCCCCGTCGGAGTGCCTCCCGGATGGCGATTCCTCCAAGCTCGGGTGCCGTAAAATCCTTGAGCGCGCCCAGAAAAACGCCGATGGGCGTTCGAGCCGCGCTGACGATGAAGACATCCCGTTTCTCACACATCGATCAATCCTTTCGCGAAGAATTTAAGAGCTCTATTCTTGTATCATAATGGAAAGGTTCTGTAAACCGCCGTCGGATAAAGAGGAGGGGATTTAGCTCAGGCCGATGATTTCGCCGTCATCGGTGACATCGACCTTCTCGGCTGAGGGAGAATTCGGCAGCCCGGGCATGGTCATGATATCCCCGCAGTAGACAACGACGAAACCAGCCCCCGCACTCAGGGAAGCATCTGTGACGATGAGGGTAAAACCTTCTGGCCGGCCCAGCAATTCCTCGTCGTCAGAGAGGGAGTACTGGGTCTTAGCGATGCAGACGGGCAGCCGGCCAAACCCATCCTTTTCCAGGCGGAGGATTTTCCGCCGCGTCTTCCCCTCCATGGCCACACCGCCGGCGCCGTAAATCTTCTTGGCGATGATGTCTATTTTATCGAAGAGCGATAGGTCGAGGGAGTAAAGAAAATGGAACTCGTGCTTATCCTCTTGGATGGCGGCCATGACTTCTCGGGCCAGCTCCTGGCCTCCCTTAGCCCCCTTGTTATAGACTTCGGTCAAGGCGATCCGAACCCCCGTCTTCCGGCAAAGGGCGATGAGCGTCTCCATTTCCTTGTCTTTATCCTCGGGAAATCGATTCAGAGCGACGACAAAAGGAACGCCAAAAAGCCTCAGGTTCTCAGCGTGCTTTTCGAGGTTGGCGAAACCGCGGGCCACGGCATCCGGGTTTTCTTCCTTGACGTCCTTGAGGTCCACCCCGCCGTGGAGCTTAAGGGCTCGGAGTGTGGCGACGAGAACGCAGGCGTCAGGCGGGGGCATGTGGCCAGTTCGGACAACGATATCAAAGAACTTTTCAGCGCCGAGGTCAGAAGCGAAGCCGGCCTCAGTGACGACGTAATCGGCCAAACTCAAAGCCAGGCGACCGGCGATGATGGAGCTCGTCCCGTGGGCGATGTTGGCGAAGGGTCCACCGTGGATGAGGGCGGGTGTTCCTTCAAGAGTCTGGACGAGGTTCGGATGGATAGCGTTTTTCAGGAGAGCTGCCATCGCTCCTTCGGCTTTAATTTGGCGCGCGAAAACCGGCTTGCCTTCGGTGTCATACCCGACGACGATATTGCCCAGCCTCTCCTTGAGCTCTTTCAAGCTCGCCGACAGGCAGAGGATGGCCATGACTTCAGAGGCGGCCGTGATCTCGAAGCCCGTCTCACGGGCAATGCCCTGGAGAGGCCCGCCGATGCCAACGACGATTTCCCTCAGCACCCGGTCGTTCATGTCCATGACCCGCTTCCAGGTGACGGTCCGGCAATCGATGAGCCCGCACACGCCGTCGAAATGGATGCGGTTGTCGACCATAGCGGCGAGAAGATTATGGGCCGAGGTTATGGCGTGAAGGTCGCCGGTAAAGTGGAGGTTGATGTCGTCGCTGGGTACGACCTGAGCCATGCCTCCTCCCGTCGCCCCTCCCTTGAGGCCAAAAACAGGGCCGAGCGACGGTTCCCGGAGAGAAACGATGGCTTTTTTCCCGAGGCTGTTCAAAGCATCAGCCAGGCCGATAGCGACGGTCGTCTTCCCCTCACCGGCTGGGGTTGGGGTCATGGCCGTGACGAGGACGAGCTTTCCCCGTCTGGGGAGGTTTTCTATCGGCTCAGGCCAGATGATTTTTGCTTTGAAAGAGCCGTATTTCTCCAGGCAATCAACAGGAACTCCGGCCCGCTCAGCGACCTCCTCGATGGGCCTCAACTTAACGTGGCTACCCATTTTGCTTTCTTCTTTCATGTTGACCTTCCTGGCCTGAGTTTACCCGTTCTCCTTCTTCCCTTCAACCAGAATTTACGAGTGGAGGGATTCGAACTCGTAGGATTCGATAAGGCCCTGGTCAGCGAAGCTGAAATAGCAGTTGTTGCCGATGATGATGTGGTCGAGCACCCTGAGCTGCATCAGCCTGGCAGCAAGAACGAGCTCCCTCGTGATGTCCTTGTCGCAGAGGGACGGTTCCGGGTCGCCCGATGGGTGGTTATGGACAAAGATGAGGGCCGTCGCTTCATACCTCAGGGCATCCTTGATGATTTCCCTCGGATAGACAACGCTCGAGTCGATCGTTCCCTCGAAGAGCGTTTTCTCCTCAAGAATCTGGTTCTTGGCGTCCAGAAAAAGCACTTTGAAGGTTTCCTTTTTCAGGTCGCGTAAAGCATGAAAAAGATAATCAAAGACTTCCCGTGAGGAACGGCAATAGGTCTTCCTCATCATCCGCTCCCGAAGGAAACGACGGGAGACCTCATGGACAAACTTGATCCCGAAAACATTGTGGGGCCCGATGCCCCTGATCCTCTGGAGCTCGTGCGGACTGGCCTCGAGAACGCCACTCAGCGTCTTGAACTGCCTCAAGGCTTCCTTGGCCTGCTCTTTACAGTCACGGCGGGGTGTGCCCAGGGTCAAGAGGAGCTCCACGATCTCGTAATCGAGGAAGCCGTTGAGGCCGCCGCGCAAGAATTTTTCGCGAAGTCTTTTCCTGTGGCCTTGCACGCTGCTCTTCTTCCTCTCTTATTCCATGGACGATCGAGGAAAGAAGAATGTCGCAGGCTGCGGCCGATAGCCTAAATCGGTTCGGAAGAAAGAACTTCCCTGACGGCGATAACTTTCTCTGGACCAATATCGTAAGGGAGAATTCCTGTCCCCATCAGAAAACGAGGATGCTGACGACCAATGGTTAGCACTTCCCGGACTTTCTCCTTAACCCGGTCCACCGGTTGGCTGTGGAGAAAGGCGGGGTCGAGGTTAGCCCGAAGAAGAATCGGTTCCTCTTTGAGTCGCCTGACAAAGAAACCCAAATCTGCCCTGAAGTCGCAGAGAATGTTGTTAGCACCCGTCCTGAGAATATCTTCGACAAGGACAGTCGTATCGCCGCCCATGATATAAGGCACCAGAGGGAGGCCGAGCTTTTCCCGAAAATAACGGATGACCGCTGCCGTCGGCGGAAGGATGAGCCTCCGATAGAGCTGCGGCGAGGTCAGCGGCGGCGAGGCATGGGAATCAAAAAGGATGACGCCCAGCCCCCGCTCAACGAAAGCTCGGCCGTAAGATTTGACCATTTCAGAGGTAAGCGAAAGGAGCATGGCCACCCAGTCGGGCATATCCATCATCGCCACAAGGAGGCTCTCCGGGCCGACGAGTTCTGAGGCGAGAGAAAAAGGCGCGCTCAGAGCCCCGCGCACAATCCTCTCCTTGCCGAAACGTTCCTGGATGCGCCGGCCAACCTCCAGGTGAAGCGGCATCCGACCGGCCTTGGCCGGGTCAGGGAGCTTAACCTTGGAGAGATTCCCGCCGACGGACAAAACGCGCTCCACCACTCTCGGCACGTCGTTGGAATCGGGGTAAAAAACCGCACATCCAGCCGCTTCGGCCTCGACGTTATAGACGTCGCAGCCGACAACGAGCATATCCGGGTCGTAGATTTCAACCTCACGGATCAACGCCTTCTCGAAGAGGCCGACATCACGGGCCATTTGAGAAGGGCTTGCCCCGATGAGCGCTGCCTTATGCTCATAGACAGCGGGGCAGAAAGGTGTCCTGTCCACGGGCTTTCCCACGAGGAGATTTTGGATTCTCTGGCGAGGCGTCATTACTCAAAGAAACTCGGCCCGATATTTAACACACGCAACCATGACTGTCAAAAATTAGGGGTTTCCCTGAACTGCTGAAAGGAAGCTGATGAGTCCTGTCGGTCTTCACCCCCGCGCCAGGCTCGGAGTTGGGATTGCGAAGCCCGCTCGTTTCCCCAGTGAGGAAACTCGCTCCGACTCAGCCTTCGCTCTTCTCTCGCTTGGCTCGAGAAACCATGCCCGCTCAGGCTTCGACGGGCTTTCTCACCCAAACTCCTCGCCTGTTCCCCAGGGCACCAAACGGTCTTTTCGGCCGTGGCTCCAGAGCCACGCTGCTCAAAAAATTTACAGGGTGTAAAATATCTTTACCGGAACGTTCCCGACAGGCTTCCAATCCAATCCACCCACTCCATGGCCAGACCAGCTTTCAGCTATTGGCACGCGATTTGCTCTCTCTTTCAATGAACAGCGCAAAAAAGGCTGCCCAGAAGACGGAATAAACGTCGGCTTCGATTGTATAAGAGACGGGAGCGCCAATGAGGCCAGAAAGTGCCAATGACCATGAACTCATCACCAGAGCGAAAAAGGGACACCTGGACGCCTTTGAATTGCTCGTCCGGAAATACCAGAAATTCATCTATATTCTCTGCCACCGCCTCACCGGGGCGCACCAGGCGGCTGACGACCTCGCCCAAGAAACATTCGTCAAGGCCTACCTGGCGCTCCCTCATTTTATCGACGGCCATGACTTCTATTCCTGGCTACGCCGCATCGCCCTCAACAACTGCTTCAATTATCTTAAGATACGGAAACAGGAAAGGCCGCTGGCCGAGGAGGCAAGCGTGACCCGAAGCGGTTTCCTGTCCTCTCCGCCAGAGGCCCCTCCGGAATCCCTCCAGAGAACCGAGATGGAGAAGAAATTTCGCGAGGCTTTCCGTGAGCTTCCCGACGACCAGAAGACTATCTTCGCTCTCAGAGCTTTCGAGAACCTGAGCTACCGGGAAATCGCTCGAGTCCTCTCTATCCCGCCCGGAACAGTCATGTCTCGCCTTAACCGGGCCAGGAAAAAACTCAAAGAAAGCATGGCCGACTACCTGAGGAGAAGCTGATGAGACACCAGGCCATCCAAGAACTCCTGGGCGCTTATCTGGACGACGAACTCGAGCCGAGGGAAAAAACCTGCGTCGAGGAACATCTCCGGGAATGTGCCGATTGTCGGACGGAGCTCGACTTCTTGCGCGAGCTCGACGCTTTCGCCTGCTCGCTCTCGCCGGCGCCTCAAGCCGAAGCCTATTGGGAAAAGTTCCCCGCTCGAGTCAGAGCGGCGCTCACGGCCCACCTGGATAACCGCCGCCCGAAGGAGGTGAGCATGTTTCAGGATAGCTTCATCGTGCCCGAAAAGAATCTTAAGCTCAGGGCTGTTGTTTTGCCCATGTCGCTGGCCGCTCATCTGATTCTCGCGGCCATGCTGGTCATCCTGCCCCTTCTTAACACGGGAAGCTTGCCCGAGGTTCAAATCTATAGCGCTTTTCTCGCTCCCC
>Ga0209102_1001580_pt1 | contig 11582 bp, 7 predicted proteins | sample ConPoolayeHmetaG_FD_185483 | JGI IMG/M metagenome (GOLD analysis project Ga0209102, IMG submission 185483) | Hot spring microbial mat communities from California, USA to study Microbial Dark Matter (Phase II) - Cone Pool mat layer H metaG... ... | reverse complement strand
TGACAAGATTGGCCTTTGACGGTATTATGGATGCGGATTTCAAGACATGAGGCCGTTTAAGAATGTAGTGCGAGGCCCATCTCCTCGAGGGTGCTCGATAGAGTCGGTACTTTAGCCTCGTGCTGCACGACCCTAAAGGGTCGCACTACGTAAATCTGGAGGTCACGGGTGCCCAAGATGGCTACAATTTAACGGGAAATCAAAATTAAACAGCGTCGATATCACCAGGAGGTAAAACACAAATGAGCGAAAAGAATTTTGCCAGGTTTTGCAGTTTAAACGCCAGCAAGTACCCGCAAAGGGAGTTTCTAATTGAGAGTTGGCCATCCAAAGGCTTGAGAAGAGTGCTTAAGTGGCGAGACCTTGAGGAACAGGCCAACAAACTTGCCAATTACCTCATAAAGAAATGTGGCGTTAAGAGGGGCGACATCGTATTGCACCTGATGATGAACAGTTTAGAGTGGTATGTGGCTTACATGGCGGTTCTCAAGACAGGCGCGGCAGTGGCGCCTTTAAACTTCCGGTTCGCTTCCAGCGATATCAAGCATGCTGCTGATGCTACCCACTGTAAGTGTTTCATCTTAGGAGATGGCTTTCTGCCCAAGGTTCAGCCTATCCAGGGGGAGATGCCTTACATTGGAAAATATATCTGTGTAGGCGAGAAGATTCCCGCCGACATGCTCTCTTACCAAGAAATTGTGGAAAAAGGTGACCCTTCAGAGGTGCTGGTGGAGGTAGAGGAAGATGATATGGCCGAGCTGATGTTCACCTCGGGGACCACAGGTGTGCCCAAACCGGTTTGTCAGAGCCATAAGGTGCTATATTCCATAGGCGTGGGATGTGCTCTGACCTATAGCATGGGATACGAAAGCGTTTACATTGCTCCTCATCCCTTCTACCACAGTGGCAGTCTTTTCCTGTCTTTTCCCTGCTATCTGGCAGCCGGCAAGATCGTGATGCCTATGGAGTTGCAGCCTGCCTCCCTCATCAAGACTCTGGCCGATGAAAAGTGCACCAGGGGATGGCTAACTGTCCCAACGTGGAGTGATCTCCTTAACGCTATTGAAGCGGGAGAGATAAAGGTTCAAGATTATGACCTTTCTGCTCTGAGAAACATCGAAATAGGAGCACAGCCTGTTCCTCAGGTGATTTTTGAAAAGAGCAAGAAAATCTTCCCCCATATCAAGATTGGCAACATTTATGGAATTACCGAAGGAGGAGGCGGAGGCACGGTTCACTTGTACGATGAAGATGTATTTCGCAAACCTGGCTCAATTGGCAAGGCTACCGCATTTATGCAAGCCAAAGTCATCGATAATAAGGGGCGGGAGGCGCCCCGAGGCACGGTGGGGCAGCTAGTGCTGAAAGGGCCGCGGCTGATGAAAGAATATGCTTTCAACCCCGAGCTGACCCGGAATACCATTGTCGACGGCTGGCTTCGTACCGGCGACCTCGCCTACATGGACGAGGAAGGCTACATCTTCTTTGTCGACAGACAGAAAGACCTGGTTATCCGGGGCGGTGAAAACATATATCCCGTTGAGATCGAAGACTTTCTGCGCCGGCACCCCAAGATCCAGGACGTGGCCGTGCTAGGTTACCCACACCCGAGGTATGTAGAGATCGCTATGGCTGTCATAAAAACCAAACCAAATGAGACAATGACGGAAGAAGAGGTGCTGAAGTTCTGCCAGGAAAAAGGACTGGCTAAGTATAAATGGCCAGAAAAAATCGTCTTTGCGGATGTGCCTCGCAACCCTGCTGGGAAGATTGATAAGCCGAAACTGCGTGACATGTATGTGAAACCGGCTCAAGAAGCCATGAAGTCCCAGACCCGATAATCCCAAGAAGCCAATACCATTCCAGAAAGAAACTGGAAACAAGACAATGACCGTTGTCGAGATGATAGCTCGAAACGCACGAATGTATCCCGGTGATGTCGCCCTTATCGAGCTGAGACCAAGTCAGAGACTGAGAAAGCAAATCACCTGGAAGGACTTTGACCAGAGGGTAAGCAGAGTGGCCAATGCCTTGCTGGAGAGGGGCGTCAGAAAGGGGGATAGAGTATTACATTGGATGATGAACTCTATTAACTGGCTGGAGGCTTATTTCGGCATTATGCGGACTGGGGCATGGCCGGTGCCTCTGAATTTCAGATTCGGGATAAACGACCTCAAATACTGCGCTGACATAGTTCAAGCCAGGGTGATGATTTTTGGCGAAGAATTTACCGAAAGGGTAGAGAGCGCCCGCTCTCAGCTACCGACAGTGGAGCATTACATCTCTGCGAGTCAGAACATACCGCCCGATACCGAAGACTTCGAACATGTACTAAGCGAAGCTTCTCCCAGACCTCCAGAAGTCGAGATACGCGGCGAAGACGAAGCCGTCCTCTTCTTTACCGCGGGGACCACCGGGCCACCCAAAGCGATACTCCTTACTCATAACAACCTCGAGTGGGCCGCCGTAGGTCAGGTGTTCGAGCATCAAATAGCTCACACCGATAATTTCCTGGTATGTGCCCCCTTGTATCACCTCGCCCAGGTGCACTGGCTGGGAAATCTAGTGGTGGGAGCTCGGGGGACTTTGTTAACTGAGGTTAATCCGCACAATATGTTTGACGCCATTTACAAGGAAAAGGTAACAAAGCTATTCCTATTAGTGCCCTGGGCTCAGGACATCCTCGGGGCGTTAGACCGGGGAGAACTCAAAAAAGAGGATTATGATAACCTGAGTAGTTGCCGTCGCCTTCACATGGGGGCGCAACCAATACCACCGACCATACCCAAGCGATGGAAGCAATATTTCCCTCATATGCTATATGAGACCGATTTTGGACTGAGTGAATCCACCGGACCGGGGCCTCTTTGCCTTGGCTATGGGAATGAGCACAAGATTGGAGCTATTGGCAAACCTGGCCTGAACTGGGAAGCACGCATAGTAAATGATAAGGACGAGGACGTGGCTCAAGGGCAGGTTGGGGAGTTGCTGCTCAGGGGCAACGGAGTAATGAAGGGATATTATAAGAACCCGGAAAAAACAGCCGAGGCTCTTAAAGGAGGCTGGCTACACACCGGTGACATGGCCAGAATGGACAGCGATGGTTTTATCTATCTTGTCGACAGAAAGAAGGATGTGGTCATTAGCGGTGGCGAAAACATTTTTCCTGTTGAGATCGAAGCAGTAATTCAAGGTCACCCCAAGGTTCACGATGTGGCTGTAATTGGCGTTCCTGATGAGAGGCTGGGCGAAATAGTGGCGGCTATAATCGACCCTAAACCCGGCTTGACCCTGACTGAGGAAGAGGTGAAGGAGTTCTATCAATCCCGTTTACCCAAGTATAAGTGGCCAAGGCGAATCATATTTGACAAGGTGCCACGAAATCCGGCAGGCAAGATTGAAAAGCCCAAGTTGAGGGAGAAATATACCGGGAAACGAGAAGCCTTTTGACAAATTGGCTATAGTTTCGAGGCAAACAGGTTGCTAAATTACCTCAAGCGACACAGGATTGACAAACCCCTAACGGCGTGTTACCATCACCCCGAACATGCTTCGCCTGCCCAGAAAAGTTGTCCGCATTGTTGCCTGTCTGACATTTCAGCACCGTTTGCCAATCAAGCAGCCCTAAACTCAACGGAGGTGAGAGAAACATGACTATATCGGAGATGGTAGCCCGAAACAGGCGAATGTATCCCAATGATACTGCGCTTATCGAAGTAAGGCCGAGCCAGGGACTAAGAAAAGAAGTCACTTGGAAAGAGTTTGATGAAAGGGTAAACAGAGTTGCCAATGCTCTTATCGACCGAGGCATCAGAAAAGGCGATAAGGTAATACACTGGATGACGAACTCCATCAACTGGCTCGAGGCATACTTCGGCATCATCAGGACGGGGGCATGGGCTGTGCCCCTTAATTTCAGGTTCACGAGCGAAGACTTCAAATACTGTGCCGATATTGCTGAAGGCAAGGCCATGATCCTTGGTCAGCAATTCGTTGAGCGGGTAGAGGCAGTGCGTCCCCATCTGTCCACGATCAAGCACTATATCGTGGTCGGGCAGCCGGTACCAAAAGGCATGGAAGACTTCGAGCAGATGCTGAGCAAGTCTTCCAGCCGGCCGGTCGAGGCAAAGCTAAGGGACGAAGACGAGTGTGGCCTATACTTCACCTCAGGCACCACCGGAGCACCCAAAGCAATACTGCTTACCCACAAGAATATGGAGTGTGCCGCCATCACTGAGAACCGACATCACTATCAAACTCACAAGGATAACTTCATCCTCATTCCACCTTTATACCATACTGGAGCTAAAATGCACTGGTTTGGCAACCTGATTGTGGGTGCCCGGGCTGTGCTGCTAACTGAATTCAATCCTAAGAATCTGTTTGAAACCGTCCACAAAGAGAGGGGCACCATAGTCTGGTTGCTGGTGCCCTGGTTGCAGGACATTCTGGTTGCTCTGGATAAGCGAGAACTGAAGAAAGAGGACTACGACCTGAGCTGCTGGCGGCTCATGCATACGGGCGCTCAGCCCATACCACCGAGCCTCATCAGACACTGGAAAGAGTACTTCCCCGATATGCAATACGCCTCCAATTATGGGCTCAGCGAAAGCACTGGACCTGGATGTGTCCACCTTAACATAGAGGATGCACACAAGTTAGAAGCTACTGGCAAAACTGGCTTTAATTGGGAGACTCGCATCGTGAATGATAAAGGTGAGGATGTGCCGCTGGGAGGGGTCGGCGAGTTACTGGTGAAGGGCAATGGGGTCATGAAGGAATACTACAAGAACCCCGAAAAAACAGCGGAAACGATCAAGGATGGTTGGCTGTATACGGGTGATATGGCGAAACAGGACGAAGAGGGATTCATTTACATCGTTGATAGAAAGAAGGACATAGTCATCGTGGGAGGTGAGAACATCTTTCCCGTTGAGGTAGAAGAGGTTCTGCGCCGTCATCCCAAGATTTACGACGCCGCCGTAATTGGCATTCCCGACCAGAGGCTGGGGGAGGTAGTGGCAGCCGTGATCGCCCCCAAGCCCGGGGAAGCGCTGACTGAGCAGGAAGTGAGTCAGTTCTGCGAACAGAATTTGCCTAGATACAAGAGGCCGAAACACATCATTTTCGACCAAGTGCCACGCAATCCCACCGGTAAGATAGAGAAGCCAAAACTGAGGGAGAAATACCGCAAGCTGGCCCAGTGAAGAACTTTGCGTTACCGCCGAAGAAGTTAATTGTGGCATTTCCAGCTAATGCTGAAGTGTATATCAACCCGGGCAATGTTTATCAACGTAGTGCGAGGCTTTAGCCTCGTGCTGCACGATCCTAAAGGGTCGCACTACAAAATTTGCAGGTGAAAGATTTCTCGAACGGTTACGGGCGCCAAAGCTAGAATCAAAGCTAGGCAAAACTAAACATGTCAGGCGAGAAAGGAGGTTAGCTTGAAAGAATTAACCATTAGCGCCGATGCCCCAGGACAAAGACTCTTTGTCCTGGGCAATGAAGCAATAGCCAGAGGGGCAATAGAGGCTGGGGTTCAAGTGGCTGCTGCTTATCCTGGTACGCCGTCGAGTGAAATACTGGAGACGCTAACCGGGGTAGCCAAAGAGCTTGGCATATATGTTGAGTGGTCAGTCAATGAGAAGACAGCCTTCGAGGTCGCCCTGGGGGCTTCCATCTGCGGCGTCAGAGCCATGGCATCCATGAAACACGTTGGCTTGAATGTGGCGCATGACCCATTCATGACTGCCAGCCATATCGGTGCCAAAGGAGGGTTGGTTGTCGTCGTAGCTGACGACCCTTGGGCCTGGAGCTCACAGAACGAGCAGGATACCCGTTATGTTGCCGAGCAGGCTTACATGCCAGTCCTCGAGCCATCATCTGTCCAGGAAGCCAAAGACATGATGGTTGACGCTTTTCGATTGTCAGAGGAATTTGGCCAACCCTTCCTGTTCAGGTCGGTAACCAGGATAGGCCATGGGCGTAGCGATGTTGTCCTGGGGCCGATATCACGCGAAAGGAGGAAGGGTGCCCTCAAGAAGAATCCCAGCTGGTTGGTCTATGTTCCTCGCACAGCCAGAATAAACAAGCCTTTGATGCTTGAAAGGCTGGAAAAGATAAGGAAAGCGGCAAATACTCTGCGCTACAATCAGCTGCAAATGGCCGATAAAGCCAAGCTGGGTATCATCGCCTGTGGGCTGTCATACAGCTATACCATGGAGGCAGTGAAATGGCTAGGGATTGAAGACAAGGTCTCCATACTGAAGATTGGAACTCCTTATCCCCTCCCCGAGGAGCTGGTAATAAAACTGCTGAAGTCAGTACAGGAGATACTGGTAGTTGAGGAGCTGGATTCGTTTGTTGAGCTTCATGTAAAAGCGCTGGCGCAAGAAAACAATGTGGCAGTCAAGATTCACGGAAAGGATGTGGTGCCTCGAATCGGAGAGCTGTCCGCGAGAAAGGTCACCGAGGCCATTGCCAAATTGACGAAATCCAAGCTGCCAGTTGATTTCGCCGCGCTCGATAAATTTGAGCAAGAAGTGGCTCCGCTCCTGCCGGCAAGACCGCCGGCCCTGTGTCCTGGCTGCCCTCACCGCGCCTCTTTCCACGCCATTACGACGGCAGCACGCCGGGTAGCTAGAGAATATGGTGAAGGCGTGGAGCCTATCTATCCCAGCGATATTGGCTGCTATACTCTGGCTGTGAACCCGCCGCAACAGGCTGTGGATACCACCATCTGCATGGGAGGCAGCTTCGGGATGGCTTGTGGCATCGTCCGTGCAACGAATGCCCCCGTAATAGCGCACATGGGCGATTCGACCTTCTTCCACGCTGGGATACCTCCACTAGTAAACGCCGTGTATAACAAAGCCAACGTAACCATGGTGGTGCTTGACAACTCGGCCACAGCCATGACGGGCTTCCAGCCTCATCCTGGCACCGGATACACCGCCACCGGAGAGGAGACAGTCGCCTTGAAACCAGAGGATGTGGCCAGAGGCTGTGGAGTGCAGTTCGTGGAAGTCGTCAACCCATTTGATCTTAAAGCAGCAACTGACAGCATAGAAAAGGCCATCAGGTTCCCTGGGCCGGCTGTGGTAGTGTCTCGAGCATTGTGCGCCATGATCGAGCTAAGAGAAAAGAGGAAAAAGGGAGAGAAGGTCGTTCCCTACCATATAGACCAGGATAAATGCAGCCCCAAGTGCGAGACGTGCATCAAAGTTCTGGGCTGTCCTGCGATAATAAGAGAGGGGGACAAGAAAGTCATTGACGCTTCGCAATGCACGGGTTGCAGCCTCTGTGCTCAGGTCTGCCCTTACAAAGCTATAGTACAGGAGTGAAGAAAATGGTAAAGGAATTTAACATACTACTTGCTGGTGTCGGCGGACAGGGTGTAATCCTGATGTCAGAACTGCTCGGAAGGTCAGCTATCGCTGACGGATTCAAGGTTAGAGGCTCTGAGATACTTGGGATGGCGGTCAGGGGTGGCTCGGTAACCAGCGTCATCAGAATCGGAGATGATGTCTACGGTCCTCTCATCCCACAGGGGAAGTGTGATGTCTTAATGGGGCTGGAGCCTTCTGAGGGGCTGAGAAACGCAAGCTATCTATCAAGGTCGGGCTGGGTCATACTCAATACAACGCCCATAATTCCTTTCACGGTATCACTGGGTCAGAGCAGCTACCCCAGTCTAGACCAAGTGCTGGAAAAGCTAAATAGCATCGCCCACAAGGTGATCACCCTCAATGCTGCTGAAATTGCCAAAGAAGCTGGCAGCCTCTTGTCCGCCAACGTTGTAATGTTGGGAGCACTATTTGGTACTGGTCTGCTCCCCATAAAGATAAGCACAATAAAAGATTCTATCGAGGCGCGGTTCTCCGGCAAAGCAGCTCCCATTAACATTAAAGCCTTTGATCTTGGCTGCCAAAGAGTCCAAAAAGCGGCAACCTAAGAACTATGCTGGCGGTTCTGTGGCGGGGTAACGCTCTTTGAGCACCCCCGGTCAGACTTCTCCGGACAGCCGTGGTTTTGGTAGTGGCGGGTACGGGAGCGGTCAGCGTGCGTTTTCAAGCGGGTCGCAAGAAAGTGCAGAAGCAGAAGAAGTTCACAAACGGGCTGACTACGTTTTTCATCGTCCTCAGCTTGGCAGCACCGCTGCTGGCAGCAACAGTGGTCAAAGCAGATGCGGTGGTGGAGATACGGAATTGGCATGATTTGCATGCCGTGAGAGACAACCTGGCCGGCAGCTACGTCCTGATGAACGACCTCGATGCTACTACTGCCGGTTATCTGGAGTTGGCAAGTGAGGCAGCCAGTGAAGGAAAGGGTTGGCAACCCATTGGAGTCTATCGGGAAGGTGAGTCGTTTGAGCCATTCACCGGGACTTTCGACGGTCAAGGATATGAGATAAGGGACCTTTACATCAACCGTCCGGAGGGGACCGGTGTAGGGCTCTTTTGTGCCGTGGTGGCAGAGGGCAGAGGCGGAGTCATTAAGAACGTCAGGGTAGTGAACGTCCAGGTCACTGGTGGCTCGAATGTTGGCGGGCTGGCCGGGTTTAACTCTGGCAACATCAGGGACGCCTACTGCATCGGAGAGGTAGCTGGTAACTCGAGTGTCGCTGGCCTAGTCGGACTTAATGCCGGCAATATCAGCAACTCCCAGTCCAGCACCAGCACCACGGGAATGTGGTTTGTCGGTGGCTTGGTCGGATACAACATGGAGGGTGCTATCAGCGGTTGCCACGCGAGCGGCCCCGTGACCGGTGACATATTGATCGGCGGTCTGGTGGGATACAATGAGAGGGGCACTGTCAGCAACTCCCGTTCCGATGCTAGCATCACCGGCAAACAAGGTGTGGGTGGTCTGGTGGGGGCCAATGGGGAGGGCACGGTGCACAATTCCTATGCTACCAGCAGCGTGACGGGAGACGATTATGTTGGAGGCCTCGTGGGACACAACTGGGGACAATATCAAGAAGGCATCGTCAGCAATTGCTATGCTGTAGGGAGGGCGAACGGCAATCAGTTGATTGGTGGTCTAGTGGGATACAATGACTTAAAGGGCACGGTACGGAGTAGTTATGCCGCTGGCAACGTGAGCGGCGATAATTCCATTGGCGGTCTGGTTGGATACAATCGAGGCACAGTGAGGGACTGCTACGCCCGAGGCAGTGTCACCGGAAATGCTTCGGTTGGTGGCTTGGTAGGCGCGAATGACAACATTGTGAAGAACTCGTTCTGGGATAGGGAGACTTCCGGGATCCAAACGGGCAGCGCTGGAGTAGGCAAGACCACGCGCGAAATGATGAACATTGCCACCTTCACAGATACGAGGACGGAAGGCTTAGACCGTCCCTGGGACATCATAGCTGTCACTGACGGCTTCACCAATGACGCTTACGCCTGGAATATCGTTGCTGGTAAGGGGTACCCCTTCTTGAGCGGAAAGCAATTCATTGCCTGTGACCTTAATATCGCTGGCACCACCGGGGGTTCAGTAATCATCCCTGGCGAAGGAGCGTACTCCTACGCCGCCGGGGAGGTGGTTGACCTCGTTGCAAAGGCAGACAAGGGCTACCGTTTTGTCGCCTGGAGCGGCGATGTCGAGGGCATTGCGGATGTCACCGCAGCGCAGACCACCATCACCATGAACAGCAGCTACACGATAATACCTAACTTCGAGAAGATGTCGCCACAACCGAGATGGCCTCTAATTGCAGCAATCGTAGCAGCGGTGATAGCCATCAGAGCATTGTTGTTTCTTGTGCCCCGCCCTAAGAAGAAGAGGTAAGTTAGCGGAAGCGCGTCGCCCTACGAAGCGCGGGAACAGAAACGGAGTTCAAGCTGGTGATAACTGAGCTTTGTCTTAAGCTCGAACGGTGACCTTTGTTACCTTGACAGTGATTTCCTGCAAAAGCTATATTTTACCCGCCGAGGGCCATTAGCTCAGTTGGTTAGAGCACGGTCCTGATAAGACCGGGGTCTGTGGTTCGAGTCCACAATGGCCCACCAGTGTATTCTTCGGCAAGCTTCCTACGGCTCAATAACATCCAGGATTTTGCGCGGGTCATTGCTCTGTCACCCTTACTCTGGTTCGATCAACCCGTAATTCCCGTCCTTACGGCGGTATAGAAGATTGACTTTCTCAGTATCGGCGTCTACGAAAAGGAAGAAATCGTGACCCAGAAGCTCCATCTGGCTTATGGCTTCGTCTATCGACATGGGCTTGACGAGAAAACGTTTTGTCTTTACCACCCTTCTAGCGGCTTCCATTTCCTCCTCTTCCACCGGCGCTCCCTGTCGCGCCAAGGAAGCGCCTTTCTTTCGGTCGTACAATCTGCCCTTGTATCGCTCGATTCGCTTGGACAGCACGTTAACTACGTTGTCAATTGCCGTTCGCATATCCTTGGACTTTTCTTGAGCTCTGATCAAGACTCCCTTGCTGTTAAGAGTAACTTGCACAATGAATCGCTGCTCCGGCAGCTTGGCATTCTCTTGGGAAATCTCCACTTTACCTTCAACAATGCTAGGCAAGTAGCGATTTAGCTTGCCGATTTTCTTTTCAGCATAGGCCCGTATCGCTTCAGAGACCTCAACATTATTCTTGGCAATGACTTGCAGCCTCATTTCTCCTCCTTCAAATTGGAAATCTCCCTAGCTAAGGTTAAGCCCCAAACGGAGCTAGCACCATTACTCTTAAGAGCTACGGCACAGGACTCTAACGTGGCTCCAGAGGTGCATACGTCATCTATAAGGATGACTTGTCTGCCTGTCACCCTTCGGTCGCGACACAGGAACGCATCAGCGACATTTCCTCGCCGCTCTTCCACATTAACTGCCCTCACCTGAGGTTGTGCCTGCTTCACTCGAATCAGACAATCCTCGATCACCGGCAAATCAATGCGCCTGCCCAACTCCTTGGCGAGAAGGCCGGACTGATTATAACCCCGCTCCCTTAATCGCCGCGGGTGCAGAGGGACAGGAACGACGACTTCAGCGGGCAAGGGATTCAACCGAAGGTAATCAGTAAGCAGTTCGGCCAGGCAGGGCGAGATCGCCCTCAAGTGCCGGTACTTGAGTTGATACACGGCCTCACGTATCGGCCCTTCAAATCTAAACGGGGAACGTATCCCGTCAATCCTGCTCTGTCTTCGCTGACAGTCTAAGCATACGATACCGCTAGCTTGGGGTTTACCACACTTGGGGCAAAACGGAGCTAATAGCCTTGGCAGTTTTCCAAGGCATTGAGCACAAAAGAACTGCCCCACCTTCCCACACCCCACGCATTGACGCGGGAAAAAGCAGTCAGCCGCCAGCTCAACTATTCTATTTAGGCGCAGCAAATTTCTGTCTAAGGAGTGTATTCGCGGCGTGTGCGAGTATGAAGTGCTCCGCTGAGGATAGGCTCATTGAGGTATATTTCACCGTTCCTGATCTTGACATTATAGCCGCAATCGGGATTGGTGCATACCCACGCTTTGTACTGAATCGGCGCCCCTTGACTACCGAAGTCAGACAGAGGTACCAAATCCCCCTTTCCACATTTTTGGCACTTAGGTAGTGAACCGTTTTCCAAGT
>Ga0209102_1001579_pt1 | contig 11584 bp, 9 predicted proteins | sample ConPoolayeHmetaG_FD_185483 | JGI IMG/M metagenome (GOLD analysis project Ga0209102, IMG submission 185483) | Hot spring microbial mat communities from California, USA to study Microbial Dark Matter (Phase II) - Cone Pool mat layer H metaG... ... | reverse complement strand
GGCCTAATAAAGGTGCCCCGCCCCTGTTTTGTCATCACCACGCCCTGTTCGACGAGAATGTTTACTGCTCGGCGTACCGTCATACGGCTAACACCGTGATAAGCACAGAGCTGGGATTCAGAAGGCAGTCGATCTCCAGGCCGTAGCTTGCCTAGCGCAATCTGCTCTTGCAAGATCCGCACCAGCTGCGCATAACCCGGTTCATAAGAATTATGATCTACTTTCCGCATTCGCCTAACACAAAACCTCACAAGTAATAGAAGTCATTACCCATTTACGACTTGGTGTTGACATCTTGTATATATAACTGTATAATACCTCTGCGAGCGGAAAATCTCAATGCCATCCATATTCCTAAAGTCGAAACGAGCAAAAGGACAGCGCATGCGTAAACAGAACGCCGAGTCGAGTAACTTGCTCTCATCTCTGGGTGAAGGCACGCACACACAGTATGAGGTCGTAACACTGAATTCTTGCAGAACAACCAATAGTGCATAAAACCCAGCAGCAAACAAGCATCTTAACAGGATTTTAACAAGACTAACATAAAATAAACATAAAACAAAGGTAAGGAAAGGAGGTGATAAGGAGCGGTCTTAAGTTAGCAGAACAAACGGCATACAAAAGGGGGATGTGCGATGTGAGGGCCAGATCAAACCGACTGTAGAGTGCGAAGATATATGAGAAAGGAGGATAAAAGGTGAAAAAGGTATTGTTTATCTTGATGGCGTTGGTGTTAGCTTTGAGCGTAGGCCTTATCGGTTGCGGTGCACCTGCTGAGGAGGAGGAAGTACCACCCAGGCCAACGAAAGTCGTCATTGGTGTATCATCAGACCTTTCGGGACCCTTAAAGGATATTCGAGCAGCAGCACTCAGCCCAATTCTCGCGGTATATCTTAACGAACTCAATGCCGCGGGTGGACTACTTCTAAAGGAATATGGCGCGACCTATAGGGTGCCCGTAGAGGTAAAGGAGTATGATGATGGCGGTGATATCGCGACGATGATTGCTAACACGGAAAAACTGATAACACAGGACAAGGTTGACTTTATGTTCGGTGCCACTGGCACCGCCATGATTTCGGCCCAAGCCTCTGTCGTCAATGGACTCAAATATGTACTATTGACCTTCGAGGGTGGCGCTACCCAGATGAAGGAAACGCTTCCTGGCATGCCTTACGTGTTTGTCAACCTGAGCTTTTCCGACTGGTATCAGATGCCGGTTCTGGCTAAGATGTTGAAGGAGAAAGGTGCCAGTACTGCGTACGTAGTCTGGATTGAGGACCTCCACGGCATAGAGTATAACGGCCAAGCCAGTATAGCATTTGCTGCTGAGGGCATTACCGTCGTTAAAAGCGTGGGCATCTCCGCGGACCCCGCAACAGCTGCGGCACAAGCCCCTGGCATAATAGCCGATGCTAAAGACAAGAATGCTGATGTCTTTTGCATGTTCTGTTATCCCGCCCAGATCTTCCCCCTAACTGGACAGGCAATAGCGCAAGGCTTCAACCCCAAGGCTATGATAGGCGGCCCGGGCGCTAACTTCGGGTTTTATCATATAGAGCTTGGTGGCACCCCCTACCAGAAGGGCCTCACGGAAGGAATAATGTGTTTTGCCATTGCCAATAGCAAGACGTCCCCGGCAATGAAGACAATGTACGAGAAAATGGAGGCTTTCTGGAACACGGTTAATCCTTTCCCGGGGGCCAGCTTCTACCTCAAGGATTTCTGGGGGCATCCCATCTACTGGTCAGTAATGCAAATCTGGCAGAAGGCTGTGGAGGATATTGGCTATGTTAACCAGGACAAGTTAAAGGACGCTCTTAAGACTGGGACCTTTAATACAATCCTGTCACCAATGACCACCTATAAGATGTTCGGGGCTGGTGGTGGATTGCTGGATTACAAAACCCACACCGGGGAGATTGGCCAGTGGCAAAATGGGTACATTGAAATCGTGGGATACACAGGCATTACGAGCGACTTGCCGAATTACAAGGTTACCGCCCCATTCATATACCCCAAGCCGGCTTGGCCAGCGCCATAAGGAGGATAGGGCTAGACTTTAAGACTAAGGCGAGGAGTCTAGTATAGAAAGCAGGCTGTCCGAAAAGATGTCGGGCGTAGCTCCCGGGGTTGTCTTTTTGGACAGCCTGCCCGTATCTATGGTTCACCGCGTAATCTCGAACAAGATTCCTCGCCTCAACGGGAGAGGATTATGACCCTGTCCTCGGTTTGTCGAAGGTTAAGGGCAGACTTTCCCCCCGTTTAAGCGAGAGGCAAGTTGTTCCGAGATTCCCCTCTTAAGACCTGTCCCGATGAAATCAAAACAGGAGGGCCTGCTGGGTCAACAGATTCTTTGGCAGGCAGGGGAGTTATGAACAATGCAATCGACGCTTACCAGTTAGCAACATGATGCCAGCGGAAATAACGCCATTCATGCCCCTTGTTCTAGGTTGGACTTAGAGAGCACTTACTTTAGGGGATAAAGAGAGACTAATTCTTGAGAAGGGGCCTTGTCGAAAAAAGCTGAACTAAGGCGATTTTGGAAAGGCCAAACCACTAGCGCTCTAACACGCACCGCTGATGCCAAAGGAATCATTTACAAGGAAGTTAGGCGTTGGGTATAATGCCGCGGATAAGAGGCAAATACTGTGACTGAGACAATTTTGAGGGTGCTCATCTATGGTCTATTGTCGGGCGGCATCTATGCCCTGATTTCTATGGGCTTGAATCTGCAGTACGGCGTGGCGCGGGTGCTCAACATCGCTCATGGCGAATTCATCATGGTGGCGGCTTTTCTGACCTACACGCTCTATATCGGCTTGGGGATTAACCCGCTGCTTTCCGCCGCTATCAGCGGTCCTCTCCTGTTCGCACTGGCTTTTGCAATCCATAGAACTCTGTTCAAAAGCCTCAGAACCAGAGCACCGTCGCAGGGTGCCTTTGAGGGCAACTCTTTATTAGCCGCTTTTGGTCTCCTCTTCGTCATCCAGAGTGTAGCCACCTTAATATGGGGTACTCACGTGAGGGCATATACTTATTTAAACGTGGGGGTCGACTTTGCGGGGACAACATATACCGCCAATCGTCTGGTAGCCTTTGGGGTTGCTTTAGGCGTAAGTGCAGTCTTTTATTTCTTTGTGACCCGCTCCCGCCTAGGAAAAGCCATCAGGGCGGCAGCTCAAGACCCGGCGACGGCCGGACTTATGGGGGTAAACATCAACCAGGTGCTGGCTTTGGGTTTTGGGCTTGGTGCCTTGTTAGCCAGTCTGGCCGGCCTACTGATAAGCATGTACAACACACTTACCACAGGCATGGGGCTGCCCTATACTGTAATCGCCCTCATCGTGATTGTCCTGGGAGGACTGGGCAGTATCCCAGGCAGTCTTATAGCGGGGCTCATAATCGGTATTACAGGCGAAATAGTTGCTACGCTCTGGGACCCCAGTCTATCCGTGGTTGTTTACTATGGGATATTCTTGCTCCTGCTTCTACTGAGACCGGCCGGCATTTTAGGGAAGAGGTAAAGAGATGGATGTCACCAGATTACTTAAACCTAGAAAGTTATTGGTACCGGGATTACTGTTCGTACTATTGATCTTTTTGGTTACCTTCCCTTTCTATGGCTTGCCAGTCTATTATGTTGTCCTATTCTTCACCTTCTTCCTATTTGCCATTCTGGCTATGAGCTGGGCTATGTTTTCTGGCCCCACCGGTTACATGTCACTGGCGACCGCGGTATTTTTGGGGGTCGGTATATATACTACGACCATACTGTACAGCTTCGTGAAAAGGGATATCTTGTCCACGCTACCTGTTGATGCGCTCCAACCTGTTGTCACTGTGTTCCTGATTGGTGCCGTCGCTGCTGGAGGGCTCGTGAGCTTCATATTCGCCCTCCTCATCGGGCTGGTGACACTGAGGCTGAAGGGAGTATATTTTACTATCTTCACCTTCGGACTCATAGTGTTCGTCATGCAGCTTGTCCTTTTCCTGGAGATTCATATAACAGGCACACGCGGTAGAAGTCTTATCCTGCCCGGTACTGGTGCACCTCTTGCTGGTACCACAACCATTTATTACATAATGCTGGGCATCCTGATAGCCACGGTCGTCACTGCCTATTTTATCAGGCGCTCCAGGCTGGGCTTAGCCATGCAATGCATCGGCGGGAACGAGGAGGCCGCGGCTCACATGGGCGTTGATACAACCAGAGTGAAGGTACTCAGCTTTGCCATCAGCGCGGCTTTCATGGGAGCGGTCGGGGCAATCATGGCGCCGAGATTGACTTACATTGACCCGGGTATCGCCTTCAATATGCTCTATTCTTTCATGCCCGTCTTGATGGCCGTCTTCGGCGGCATGGGAAAACTTTATGGTCCGGTAATAGGCGCTGTTATTTTTACCTATCTACAACGAACGTTGATGACCGAGCTTCCCCAATACTACATGCTCACTTTTGGTATTATATTGATAATCTGTGTCTTGTTTCTGCCCGGTGGACTGGTGGGACTGATACCAACGCTACGAAGCAGATTGGGCAGACTGACGGTAAAGTTACGGAAAGGACGCGAAGCGAGGCAGCATGCCAATACTTGAAGGCCGAGATGTAACCAAGTACTTTGGGGGGCTAGCCGCGGTATCCCACGTTGATTTCCATATTGACCAAGGCGAAATCGTGGGTCTGATTGGTCCCAATGGAGCTGGCAAGACAACGCTGTTTAATCTAATATCGGCCGCTTTGCCTCTTAGCTCAGGGGAAATAACATTCAAAGGCCAAAGGCTTAACGGCTTAAAGCCCCATCAAATCTGCAAGATGGGGATAGCCAGGACATTTCAAGAGACAAAAGTCTTCGCCGATATGCCTGTTTTTCAGAATGTGTTAGTGGGGGCGCTTTTCGGGAGCTCAAACCGTATCTCAGCGGTAGATGCCACTAGAGAAGCTAGCCAAGCATTGGAGTTTGTGGGGTTGTCGGCAATGAGCGCGACCCCAGTTAAAGACTTAACCTTGGTCAACCAGAAGCGGATCGAACTGGCCAGAGCATTAGCGACCAAGCCCGAGGTACTATTGCTCGACGAGCTGATGGCTGGTCTCAACCCCGCCGAGGTAAGCGAGGCTATGGAGCTGGTAAAAAGGATTCGGGATAGAGGAATTACCATCTTCATGGTGGAGCATGTCATGAAAGCCATCATGGGCATATGCGGGCGGATTATGGTGCTCCATCATGGTGAGAAGATTGCCGAAGGAACATGCAACGAGATTGCCTGCAATAAAAGGGTTATCGAGATATACCTGGGTGAGGAGACTCATGCTGGAAGTTAGGAACCTGAATGTTTTCTACGGCAAGTCTCAAGCCTTACGGGATGTTTCTTTAAGAGTCAATGAGAAGGAAATAGTGGCTTTGGTGGGCTCCAATGGCGCGGGCAAGACGACACTGCTTAACACTATATCGGGCCTCCTGCGTCCAACCTCAGGCAGTGTGGAGTTTCTGGGTACGAGGCTAGACGGGCTGGCACCTCACAAGGTTGTACAGCTAGGCATTTGCCAGATACCTGAAGGTAGAAAACTCTTTACGGACATGACAGTAGGGGAGAACCTAGAGATGGGTGCGTATGCCTCGCAAGCATGGAAGCGGAGGAGGGAGACGCTGGAGCGTGTTTTTCAAATTTTCCCGGCGCTAAAAGAGAGGCAAAGACAGCCAGCGGATAAATTAAGCGGCGGCGAGCGGCAAATGGTAGCCATAGGTCGGGGCTTGATGTCCAGTCCCAAGCTGTGCATGTTTGACGAGCCGTCGTACGGTCTGGCACCGAAACTATTCTCGGAAGTCTTGGAGGTCATAAAGCGCCTGCGTGAGCAGGGAATTACCATCTTCCTGGTTGAGCAAGACGTCAGACATACCCTTGAGATTGCCGACCGGGCTTACGTGCTAGAAAACGGGCGCATTGTCTTAGAGGGAAAGGGCAAAGACCTTCTGCAGGACGAACTGGTAAAGAAAGCCTATTTGGGCATATAGCTTATGTAGTGCAATATGCCTCTCTACAGGGCTATCAAAAGTGTGGCAAAGGCAATGAATGCCCAGTCCTGAAGGGGAAAGCGTAAACATCGGTTTCTAAATTCCAGATGCCGACATCATCGAGCATCCACGAAGAAGTCGGGACAACATCAAATGACTAAGATACTGATAACGAAAAAACGGGTTATAGCTTTCCCGCGAATAGAAGTGGATTGATATTTAGATTTTTCCCGAGTGTGTCGGCATAAAATCGGCATCCAGGATCTAGACCTTGGGACCTAGGACATCAAAATAGGATCTTAAGAAAGGAGGTAAGGTATGACGCGAGGTTACATGGGGAAGATTCTGTTTGTGGATCTGTCCCGCAACAAGCTGAGGGATGAAGCACTCGATGAAAAACTGTGTCGCCAGTTCATTGGAGGCTATGGCGTGGGCGCCAGAATCATATTCAGCCGTCAGAAGGCAGGTGTTGACCCGCTGGGTCCAGATAACGCTTTGGGCATCCTGACCGGCCCATTTACCGGCACACCGGCACTTTCGGGCACCAAGCACACGGTGGTAGGGAAATCACCGTTGACGGGGGGCTGGGGCGATGCCAATTCCGGTGGTTACTTCGGTGCCTTCCTGAAGTTCGCTGGCTATGATGGCGTTTTCTTTACCGGGATATCGGCAAAGCCTGTCTACCTCTTCATAGATAATGGCAAAGCCGAGCTCAGGGATGCCGCCCATCTGTGGGGGAAGGATACTCGCCAGACTGAAGAAATACTCAAATCGGAATTGGGCAAGAATGTCGAAATAGCCTGTATTGGACCATCTGGAGAGAAGCTGTCTCTTATCTCGGCAGTGATAAGCCGGGGCAGAGCAGCGGCTCGCTCCGGTCTGGGCGCCGTGATGGGCTCCAAGAAGCTCAAAGCGGTGGCGGTGAGGGGCAACATGAACGTTCCTATTGCCGATGAAAAGAGAACCAAGGAACTGAGAAAGAAATGCACGGCTGAGCTGGGTGGGCATATCGTATGGTTGAAGCCGTTCGGCACGCCCTTCCTTGTTGACATCGGCGTTCAAACTGGCGACTCGCCAGTCAAAAACTGGTCAGGGGTAGGTGTGATTGACTTTCCAGGTTTTCAAGCCATAGCCAAAGAGAATGTAACTGCGCGGATCGCGAAAAAGTTCGCCTGCTACCAGTGCCCCATCGCCTGCGGAGGGGTCATGAAAGCGGGGACGGGGGAATACAAATATGCCGCCGGCTGCCGCAGACCGGAATACGAGACGATTGCCATGTTCGGCACCAACTGTCTCAATAACAACCTGGAATCGGTAATCAAGGCTAACGATATTTGCGACCGCTACGGAATCGACACCATTTCAGCCGGGGCTGCCATTGCCCTCGCCATTGAATGCTACGAGAGAGGGCTCATCACCAGAAAAGACACTGATGGTATTGACATGACCTGGGGCAATCACAAAGCCATCGTAGCCATGACCGAAAAGATAGCTAAAAGGGAGGGTTTTGGCGCTGTACTAGCTGACGGCGTGAAGAGGGCAGCGGAAAAGGTCGGCAAGGGCGCTGAGAAATATGCCATACATATCGGTGGGCAGGAGCTGCCAGCCCATGACCCCAAGCATTCGTTCCATTACTTTACGAGCTACAAGATGGACCCCACGCCAGGCCGTCACTTTGTCGGCTCGGAGTTATCAGACGCCCCCGGGCATCCGGCTGGGCTGCTGCCCAGATTTGACTTAAAGTCCTTCTCGGGCCGCGGAGAAGCACGCAGGATAGGCAGCAGCTTCCACCAGGTTGTGGTTTGTAGCGGGATGTGCTTGTTCGTCTATTGGGCTTTCCCCAATGTTGACCCGGTCGTTGACTTTATGAGAGCAGTCACCGGTTGGGACGTAACCAATGAGGAATTGCTCAAGACCGGGGAGAGGATTGCCAACCTCCGGCAAGCTTTCAACATTCGAGAGGGGCTGAACCCACTGAAGTGGAAAGCTCCCGACAGGGTAGTGGGCAAGCCACCGCTGAAAGAGGGGCCTCTGGCCGGAGTAACGATTGACGAAGACACTATGATTAACGAATACCTAACAGCTATGGATTGGGATCTCCAGACAGCCAAGCCAAGCAAGAAGAAACTGCTGGAGCTGGGGCTTACGGACGTAGCTCAAGAACTCTGGCCTTAGCCCGCACAATTCTGACAAAAATTCGCGCTGGAAATATTGGGGGCTGCTATGTTCGAGCAGCCCCCAGGCATTTGAGCCTATAGCATCACCGTTCCGCCATCAACATAAATGACCTGTCCCGAGATGAGATCAGAGTCTTCTGAGGCTAAAAATACCGCAGTTCCTATGAGGTCGGTTGGCTGCAAACGTTTCCGGATGGATTGTTCCGACGTAGCAATCTCGAATATTTTCTCACTATCCCTTTGAGCTAAACTGGCTTCAGAAGCTACGTATCCCGGGGCAATAGCGTTAACATTGATACCTGAGGCACCGAGAGCTCTAGCCAAGGCATGAGTTAGTGTGTAGATGGCTCCTTTGCTAAGGGAATATGGCAAAAACAATTGAGCTGCAGGGACTTTGGCGACATTCGAGGCGATATTGATAATCTTACCTCTTTTCTGCTTTATCATCAGGGGGGCTATTGCCTTGCAGCACAGCCAGGTTCCTCTCACATTCACCGCGAATATGCGGTCCCATTCCTCCACTGTCCAAGCGTCCCATGGTGTTATGTCGAGTCCATACCATATGGCAGCATTGTTGACGAGGATATCTACCCTACCATACTCCTGGATAACCTTCTCCGCCATCTTTTTGGTCGCGTTTTCATCTGAGATATCGGCCTCCATAGCTACTGCTTCCCCCCCTTTAGCCTTTATTTCCTTAACCGTGCCCCTAGCTCTTTCTAGACTGATATCAGGCAGTAGTAATTTGGCACCCTCCCTCGCGAACCTTAATGCGAATGCGCGCCCAATGCCACGACCAGCTCCAGTTATGATCGCTACTTTGTCCTTTAGTGCTCCTGACATACTCCCTCCTTTTGATTTCTTGCTTTCTAACTTTGGTTTTACGTTTCAAACAGTCTCGTCTTTCATCCGGTAGTTGCCCCGATCTCATCGGGGCTACCCAATAACTGGACCAACCACGTTCTTAAACACCCGGACTTCTAAGATTAAGACCGCTAAATATTTCGGATATTCTAGGCCACAGGGGAAAACTCAGACTTTAAGGTGCGGACTGCCCACGTAACCTCTGACATTCCCTTTCTCTAACTCGTCGAGGATAATTTCGGTGGCCAGCACAGCTGTTTCCATTATGACGCAGCCTTTTGTGATCGCTAGGAATTCCGCACCCATGTCATCCCTCGCCAGGTCCCACGCTTTCCCAAAAAACTTCCTCTGGATATCTTTACATAGTAGGGAATTGTACTTGTGGTAACACTTACTGAGGAGAGCGTTGCGAATGGTAGCGCAACCCTCACGGAAGGAGACTTCATTAAAAGTCTCACGTTGAATTCCCAAAGCTAGGCCAATTGCCAGGGCCGCGCTCGCTACCGCCGCACAGGTACCATCTCCACTCAAGCTAACTCCGCCGGTAAGAACACATACACCAGAAAAGAGTCTGTCTTCCATTGCCTTTGGGATTATATCCAACCCTCCCCACCGCAGAGCGTCAACTATTGCCAAGAATGTACACTGGCCGCAGCCCTTGTATTTTGCTTCATATTCTATGGCCAGTTCATTGGCTTTCTGGATAATTTCATCCTTGGTCTTCGTGAGCTTGACCACAGCCTCGCAGCCTCCTTTGCTGGTTCGAATCGCCCGCATTCTATCACAGTTAAATGGCTTCGTGTCAACGTGATGATTCTTAATGACGGATACATAGCAAAATACGTTCTGCCTTGATATAATGCCTCACTGCGTTAGTGCCGATCAACCATAGCGGACCACCTAGTCCAATACAGTACGAGGAGGAAAAGACAGATGGCGAAAGACCTGATTAAGACGTTAGCTGATTTGAAGGAACAGGAGGTTATGGACATTGTAAAGAGTAGGCTGAATGCTGGTGAAGACCCGCTCAAGATTTTGGAGGATGCCAGGAAGGGCATGGAAATCGTGGGCCAGCGCTTTGCCAGCAGCCAATATTTCATACCTGACCTTGTGTATTCAGGTGAGATACTAAAAGCAGTGAGCGAGATGGTTAAGCCCAGGCTGAGCAAGACGGCGGAGAGCAAGAAGCTGGGCAAGGTTGTTTTTGGCACCGTTGCCGGCGACATACATGATATCGGCAAGGACATCGTCGTCTTTATGCTCGATGTCAACGGCTTCGAAGTATATGACCTAGGCGTGGATGTGCCAGCGCAAAAGTTTGTCGATAAGATAAAGGAAACGGGCGCCCCCATCGTTGGGCTGAGCGGGTTCTTGACGCTGGCTTTCGACTCCATGAAGCAAACCATAGAGGCCATAAGAGCTGCGAACTTACGGGACAAGGTAAAAATTATGATTGGTGGTGGTCAAATCAGCGAAGAGGTAAGGAAATATACCGGCGCTGATGCCTATGGCTTGGATGCCATGGCTGGGGTATCCCTGGCTAAGAAATGGGCAGGGGTAAAATAATTATCGCCCACAGATAACGTGCAGGAGGCAATAAATGGAAAAGAAATGGCAAGAGATGTCACCGGATGAAAAGCAAGAGGCAATGTTTCAAATGTGGATGTCGCCGAAAGACCCTCAGGGAAACGACATCAAATTCCAGAGCCCCCAAGCTGAGAAAGCTTACAAGGAGAGAATAACCATAATAAAAGATGCCATCCAGATGAGGAAGGCGCCGGATAGGGTGCCGGTGTTCGTACTACCCAGCTTTTTCCCCTGTTACCATGCCGGGGTGAGCCCCCAAGAGGTCATGTATGACTATGACAAGCTCAACATGGCGTTCAAAAAATTCCTGCTGGACTTTCAGCCAGACACAAATCTTACCAGCATAGGACCAGGGCCAGGGCGCGTCTTTGAAATCCTCGACTACAAGCTATATTCTTGGCCGGGCCACGGAGTTTCGCCCAATGCCTCATACCAGTGCAACGAGGGCGAATACATGAAAGCAGATGAATATGATGCCCTGATTGACGATCCGTCTAATTTCTTCAGCAATACTTATCTGCCGCGTGTATTCGGTAAATTGGAAGGTTTCAAGATGCTTCCCGCACTGACCGGCATACTCGAAATATTCGGAGTTGCCGTTAATTTCATACCGTTTGGTCTACCCCCTGTTCAAGCCACCTATAAGGCTCTTTTTGAGGCTGGCGCCGAAGCCCTGAAATGGATAGGCGCTGTAAGCGCCTTCAATTATGAGGCAATATCATTAGGATTTCCTGCTGCGTTCGGCGGATTTACCAAGGCACCGTTCGATACGGTTGGCGATACCCTCAGAGGCACCCGAGGGATAATGCTAGACATGTACCGCCAACCAGACAAACTTCTGAAAGCCATGGAGAGACTAACCCCCATCATGATTAAGATGGGCGTCAGCGCAGCCAAGATGAATAGACATCCACTGATATTCATACCTCTGCATAAAGG